>Ga0210384_10001556_pt1 | contig 30835 bp, 23 predicted proteins | sample IncBWH2MmetaG_FD_160574 | JGI IMG/M metagenome (GOLD analysis project Ga0210384, IMG submission 160574) | Forest soil microbial communities from Barre Woods Harvard Forest LTER site, Petersham, Massachusetts, United States - Inc-BW-H-2-M | ecosystem: Environmental > Terrestrial > Soil >...
GTCAAGGTCACGGTGAAAGTTGCCGTTTGCCCTGCCGTGATGGTCTGCGCCGCGGGAGCCCCCGAAATCTTGAAGTCGGGAGTCGCTGCCGGTGTGGCCGGATTGGGGGTCAAGGCCGCGAAGACGCCTGTCGTCTCCGTCGCGCCGCCGGCAGTGAAGTACATCGCGCCCACAGTACCGGTTTGACCGCTGGCATCGAAAACCATATCCCACAATCCAGGATTGGTAATGACAGCGCCCGTGCCGTCCTTCATCTGGCCAACGAATGCTCCTCCAGGAAAGGTGTAGGCATTGATTGTGCCGTCGCCGAAATTACCCACCAGCAGGTTGGCGCTAGCGCCGAACGAGCCAAAGCTTGTGGGAGGAATCACAACGCCCCAGGGCGCGTTCATATGGCTATCCGCGATGCGTTGAATCATTGCGCCGGTATTGGGATCGAAGATATCCACGTAACCTGTGCCCGCCATTTTGATGGGATCGTGGTTTATGCCGGTTGGGCTAGCGACCGTGCTGCTGTCTTGGAGTGCGTATGTTACAAAAATTTGGTTATTGACGATATGAATCCCAAAGGGTGCATACCCGTTTGAATTTACTCCCGCAGGAACCGCTGGTGGGTTTGTATCCACGAAATTGCCCGAGAATTGCGCGTTAGCGGGCGCGAAACTCGTGTCATAGGCTTCAACCTTTGCCGCACGGAAATTGGTGGCGAGAAGGAACGTCCCCGTCTTGTTCGTGAGCAATGCCAAACCCTTGTAGACTGCGCCATTGGCTGCGGTGGGATTCTGGGAATTGTCCACAGCCACAATCGTTGGCGTGGGAGATGCACCCATGCCGTTCCAGCCGGAAATGGTGCCGTCCTCCGAAGCAAAAATAAACAAGCTGAAAGCAGAAGCCGTACCAGGCGCTGTAACATTGAAACCAGTGTTCCCTGTGTTGCCTACACATCCCGTAGGGGTTCCGGGATTTGAGCTACCGGCGGGAGGCGCAACGGGGAAGCTGCCCATCATGGCCCCCGTCTTGTCGTACAAACTGGTGACCCCGCTGTTGTTGTCCGCGATCCAGAATGGGTCACCGGGAATGATGCAGATTCCCCAAGGGTTAGTCAGATTGGAATCTTTAACAGGGCCCTGGCCCGAGGGATCTGTAACCAAATTTTTCTGCGCATAACTATTGGCCTGGGGGAAAGCAGAGGGACTCAAAACAGAAGCGAAAAAAAACAGGCCCGTGAAAAACAATATTAACTTGCGCATAGTGCGATATTGCTCCTCTCAACATTTGTATTGACCACGAGGCTGTGTCGTTTATTCCCACGCGACGTTCTCCTCGGAATAGCCACGGTCGAGCCGCGGCGAGGACTGCGTGCTCTTGAATTTTGGATGCCTGATTCTCCGCAGGAATAAATCAAGGAGAGAACAAGCCTTTATAGACTTGGAACCCCTTCTGTGAGTGAGACTTATTGGGCGATCCCGCGTCTAAGCGGGAGAGCAAGCAACTTTTCCCCTGTGGGATTCATCTATTTTTGGAAAGGTCCTCGGCATGACGGCAACAAAGGCTGCCTGCCCGGCGGCGCGATTCGGCACATTCGAAATAGACTTGGAGTCGCGCGAGCTCCGGAAGCGGGGCATGCGCATACGCTTGGAAGATAAACCCTTTCAAATCCTGGAGATATTGCTCGAACGTCCGGGCCACGTCGTCACTCGCCAGACTCTCCGCCAGAAGCTTTGGCCGGAAACACACGTCGGATACGAACAGAGCTTAAACACAGCGGTAAACAAACTGCGCGAGTTGCTGGGAGACTCCGCGCAAAACCCGCGTTACGTCGAAACTCTGCCGCGTGTCGGGTACCGCTTCATCGCCCCCGTGGAAAAACCCGGCCAGAATCTCGGTCCATCCAGGAAGAAGATGTTGGCCGTGCTGCCCTTCGAGAACTTGAGCGAGGACGCCGACCAGGAGTTTTTCGCCGAGGGCCTCACAGAGGAACTCATCTCTCACCTTGGACAATTACATCCCAAGCGCCTGGGCGTGATTGCCCGCACTTCCGCCATTCAGTACAAGGGTTCCAAGAAAACTTTGGGGGAAATCGCCCAGGAATTGAACGTGGAGTACGTTCTAGAGGGCAGCGTTCGCCGACAGGGCACGAGCATCCGCGTGGCTGCGCAGTTGATAGAAGCCCGGGATCAGGCCCACCTCTGGTCGTCGAGTTACGACCGGGAACTTCGTGACATTCTGGCTGTGCAGCAGGATGTAGCGGAGCATGTGGGCAAGGCTCTGGCTCTTGAACTCTTGCCGGGCTATGACGCGGCGCGCGGCACGACCGATCCGGCGGCGCACGAAGCTTATTTGCGAGGGCGGTTTCTCTGGGGTCAACGAAGCGAGGAATCCCTACGGAAAGCGATTGGATGGTTCGAACAGGCTCTGAGTCTTGAGCCCAACTATGCCCGGGCATACTGCGGGCTCGCCGATTGCTGGGGCATGCTGTGTTGGTTTGGGGCGCTGCCGCCTCGCGAGGCCGGCCCTCGGGCACTGGAAGCAGCGACACGAGCACTGCAGATCGATGACTCCCTGGGCGAAGCGCACTCTTCCCTCGGTTTGGTCCGATATTGGTACGAATGGAATTGGCGAGCCGCGGAGCAGGAGTTTCTTCGCGCGATCGAGCTAAATCCCAGCTATGCGCCCGCGCGCCAGTGGTATGCGTCGCTTCTTTGCTCCATCGGCAGACTGGAAGAAGCTCACGCCCAACATCGGCTTGCGCGGCAGCTAGATCCATTGTCCCTGATCATTAGCATGGGCTCCGCCGATCCGTTCTTCTACGCGCGCCAAAATAGCCACGCCATCGCCCATTTGCGGGCAATTCTGGAGCAGGAACCGCGTTTCTTCCCTGCACTGTTCAACCTCGGCCGGGCGTACGTGCAGGAAGGAATGTACTCGGAGGCCATCACTGCCTTCGAAAAGGCCGTACAGCTTTCCGGTAATCGTGAGGGGCGCCCGGCCTTGGCGCACGCTTACGCCCTGGCTGGAAGAACAAGTGTGGCCCGCAGTATTTTGGCCGAAATGAAGATCAATCACGGGGGGCGTTACTCGGCATCACCCATGATTGCGCGGATTCACCTGGGACTGGGAGAGATTGACGAAGCGTTCGAATGGCTCCGCAAGGGTATCGAGGAGCGATCCTTCTGGATCATTTTTCTCAAGATGGACCCCGTCTATGATGAAATCCGCTCGGACCGGCGTTTTCGCGAACTGCTTCTTCTGGCCGGGCTTGATTCCTAGACTCGAGAATCTTCTCTCGTTATCGGGTGGAAACTACCTTCACAAACAGAGCGCGCTGGTCAATCCAAGGGCGTCGCTTACATCAGTCCGCCGTTACCCGTCTACCCTTACTCAGCGATTGAGCGCAACTCTATTTTTGGGCAACCTGGACAGTGGCGCTGGCGACGTTCCAGCCATCTACTACCAACACGGGATCTTTGCCGTTCAAGGCTGACAGGTCATAGCGCCCCGAAACGCTACGGCTTTCTCCGGGTAGCAATGAAAAGTAGTTATCTTCCCAGAAGATCGGGACGACATCCTCGCCGCCTTTTCCGCGAGTCAATCGCAAGTGCACCATGAACGCTATGCTCTTGCTGGGGTTCCGCACCGTCACATTCGCTGCACCTTTTCCCCCGTCGCTTTTTAGCGCGGCGCTAGCCTCCACGTTCACCTTTGGCAACGTATTCAATCCCGTCAGATCACCGAATTGCGACTGTGGAGTGTAGACGGTATCTTTCCTTTTCTCCCAGGCCAGGAGATCCGGCTTTTTGGAAAGCCAGTAAAAGTTGTCACTTACGAGCTTCCCTTCACGGTCGTGCAACTGCAATCGCAGAAAATATGTTTCCGTCAAGTCATCGACCTTCGGCAATTCGAAGGCTCGGACGCTGCTGTCGGGTGCGAGATCGAGCGCGGCGTCTCGCGAGGCTTTCTCCGTGGCATCGAGACTGTAAACCTTCGCGTTGACTTTCATTCCGGCGAGAGGTTGGTAAGTCCCGTTGACCACGGCGACGGAGTTATCGTCGTAGGAATACTGCACGTGCACCAACTCGCAGGCTTTTTTGGTGCCGAAATACCCGCCGGCCGGGACCAGATAATAGTCATAGAGATGCCAGATCAGCGATGGCCAGGCATTATTGAGCATCCATTGAATCACACCAGTTGCGACGTACTTGTTTCGACCATAGGCTTCGAACATGGCGCGCTGGCCGTCGTACGTCATCGCCTGGGCTTTGCGCTCGTAATCGTCCAGCGAACTCGCATTCCCGTATCGCCGGTTCATAGCGTCTGTAAAGATGCCCACGTTTGTGAAGCGCTCGAGCCCGGCGTGAAAATTCCAGACCTCATCGATGGGCCACAAGTGTTCCTTGGGGATGAACCGCTCGAGGCTCTCTCGGGGAGGTATTGCCGGCCCCGGACTGGTCTCCGTGTTATAGCCATGAGCGCCGCCCTCTTTGGTGTCCGCTAGCCAATAGACCGGGGGCACATATTCGTACGGCCCAGTCATCTTCACACCCGATTCTCCGGTCACGGTGGTGGGATCCGCAGCGGCGGAGGAGAGCGAAGGATTCGGCCACTCCAACTCTTTCAGGATTCCCAGATACATTTTCTCTACATCGGCAGGAGGCGGCCCATCACTCCCATAAAGCCACACGAAAACACTCGGATGGTTCCGGAGAATTTGAATCTGGCTGCGCAAGGACTCGCCGGCAATCTTGTGCTGCTCGGAGTGCCAGTTCTTCCACTTTTCCCAGGCATCGCAACACGTCCACCCCGGCATCATGAGAATGCCGAGGCGATCGGCCTTGGAGAACAATTCTTCACGGTCGATTCTTCCCTCCAAGCGGATGGCGTTCATGTTCATGTCGCGGACGTAGTTCAGATCGGCGTCTAGCCGCTCGGAGGACCAGCGAAGAAGCAGATCCGGAGCCCAGGCAGCGCCGCGAATGAGAATCTTGCGGCCATTAATCTTAAAGAGCCGGTGCCCTTCGGCGGTAAGTTCAGAGGTGACCTCGCGAATCCCAAAGGGGACGCTGGTCGAGTCAGAAACTTTCCCGTCCGTGTCAAAGGATAGCTGCGCGGTATATAAATAGGGTTCGCCCATCTGATAAGGCCACCACAATCGTGGATGTTCGAATTTCAGTTGCGGGAATTTCGGCGGTGAGAAACGCGCGGTTTTTGTTTCCCCTGCACGCAACTCGACTGGTTGGCTAAGCTGAACGCCATCGATTCGTGCGTGAAAAACGCCCTTCACATCCTGTTTCGTATCATTGCGCAGCTCCGCGCTGATCGTTAAGGAAGCAGCGGTATATTCTGCTTCGAGGGTCGAGTTGATGAACGGATTTCGCAGGGCTACTGGGCCGTTCGAGGTGAGAAATACCTCCTTCCAAATGCCCATATCCTTGTCGGGAGGTGTCGGATTCCAATCCACCCAAGTCATGGCCAGATCATTCTTCTCTGGCGCGAAAACTTCCAACGCTAGCGCGTTTACCTCGCCTGCGCGCAGCAACTTGCTTACGTTGAATTCGAAGGTGCGAAACATGCCAGCGACGTCTTTGGCGTCGGCAACTTTTTGTCCGTTAAGCCAGACGTTCGCCCGATAGTTGATGCCCAGAAAGTGCAGCCAATTGCTTTTGTTTGCGTACTCGACAGGCAGTTTGAATTCGGTGCGGAACCACCAGGAGCAGCGGAACGGACTGTCTTTGGGCATATCCCGATTGGCAAAGAAATTCTTTGGATCGTAGTTCATTCCCGGGAACGACTTTAAGTTCGTGCCGTAGTTGGGATCCGGATAGGTTTTGTCTATCACGAGAGCGCCGACCACAGTGGCCGGGATATCTGTATGGTGCCAGCGAGCAGCATCAAAATTCGCAAGCGAGACCTGTTCACCGAAGGATTTGGACTCACACGACGATTGCACCTGCCAATTCTTGTGGAGATAGAGCTTGGCCGGCGGCTCCGTGGAAGTCTGCGCAGTAAGTGTGCCGACAGAAAAGGCTAGGATGACGGTCCCTAATGCAGAAACCAGGAACCAGCGCGTGAATGACATAAGGCTCCTCCGGCAGGCATATTTTGATCATAGTTTCCCGTCGCAGCGGACAGCTGCACCACGGAACCGGCTTATATTAAACCGTTTCAAGTCAAGTTTGCTGCAAATTTGAACAAACTTTTAGCCGAAGAAATCGCGCGCCAGTTCTCAGGTCGTTCCGTGGAAAAGGTGGTCCCGGAGGAGGGAGTCGAACCCACACGAAGCAAAGCTTCGGCAGATTTTGAGTCTGCTGCGTCTGCCAGTTCCGCCACTCCGGGTTGCTGGTATTCAAAATAGCATGCCGGGACCCCGCGCTCAAGGTTTCCACAGGCCCGCGGTACTCCACTAGACTCTGAGCGCCGAGAGGTCTACCCTATAGCCCCCGTTCGTCAGGGGTCCTAGACGCTTGGGACTACGAACGGTATTTCCGAGGATGGCATGGCCAGCGTTACTGCGCTTCCTTCCGGGGCTCATCCGGAACACCGTGGACTTCCGTTTTGGATGGACCGTGTTCTGAGAGAGCTTGACCGGATGCATGGTTCACCCGATGCGGACACCGTACACGATTTGCGCGTAGCCATCCGCCGCTGCCGGTCGGTTGCGGCGGTCATCGAAGAAGTGGACCCACACCCGGCGTGGCACGAAATGCGCAAGGTGGCCCGCAAACTCTTCCACAAACTAGGCGCACTCCGCGACATTCAAGTGATGGAGGAATGGGTCAGACATTTAACCGCGGAGAGCGACTCTCTCCGTGCCGTATTGCTTGCAAACTTTGTATCCGAAGTACAAGGTCTTCGGGAGGATGCCCTCGAGGCCGCTGATCGATTTGACGCGCGGGCTTGGAAACGACTCTCGGGCGTGCTCCGGCAGCGCATGCGCTTCGTGCCCGCTGGGAGCCTGGCTGCCGAATGTCTGGCGCTTGAACGATACCAGGAAGCAAAAGAACTCCACGCCAATGCCCTGCGCAGCGAAAAACCGAAGCCCTGGCACGCAGTGCGTATCGGCTTGAAGCGCTTCCGCTACACGGTTGAAAGTCTGCTGCCAGAGCATCATGCGGCATGGAGCGAGAATCTGAAGCGAGTGCAGGATCTGCTGGGAGGTGTGCACGACCTCGACGTGCTCACCGGGATGGCCAAGGAAGCTTCTTCAGGCATGCCTCAATCGAGAGAACAGTTGCTCCAAACGATCGAGCACGAGCGGCACGAACGAATCGAGAAATACCGCCAACTGACACTGGGGAAAACAGGTTTGTGGAATCAATGGCGTCATGCCCTGCCGCACGGGGAGCGACTCGAATCCGCCGCGATGGCACGACTGCACGCCACGGCCCGGGCTGCGGATGCTCACTTCCGCCGGACTTCAACGACCGCTCGCATCGCGCTGGCCCTGCACCAAAAGCTGGGCCGTCTGAAGGCGGGTCCAGCCTTCGTTGATCCTTCCGTCACACGGTTACTCCGGGCGGCTGCATTTCTCCACGCGGTCACGCCGATGGATTCCGCAAAGGGACCGCATAAGTCGGCGCGAAAATACCTGGCCGGGCTCCCCATTCCGCCAGGCTGGTCCGGAGAAGAATGGGAATTGCTGGCTGGGATCGTGCGCTATCACCGGGGAGCCGAGCCGCGCTCCGGCCGTGGTCCGTTCGCTCAACTGAGCGAGAGACACCAGAAAGACTTGCGTGCGCTGGCCGGCATTTTGCGGCTGGCGCGGGCGCTTCGCAAATCTGGCGTGAACACAACTGTTGGCTTGCGCGTGGTCAGAACGAATGACGCCATTATCCTCCGCGTTCGCGGACTCACAGACAGTGCGCAATCCGCGGTTCGGCTGGCGGCGGGGAAACACCTTTTGGAAAGCTATCTGGAAATGCCCCTGCTGATAAAGCCCGACCAAGTTCAGCAAAAGCTGTTCACTTTGCCATCACCGGAATTGGGAGTGCCGCCGCTATCTGCTGCCTCCGACTAGAAGCCTTCCCCAATTCGCGCTTAGCCTCTCGCCGAGCGCAACAACTTCGGCGTTGCCAGCCATACCAATTGACCACTCGGCGGCGACAGGCGACGCAGTTCCACCAACGCCGCGCCCGCTTTCTTCAGCGAAGTCAAATGATGCTTGGAGCCGAGTGAGGTCGCGATGAGATCGTCGAGATGTGGGGCGTGCCCAAAACAAAACACCGACGACGACTTCTTATCCCGAGCGAGTTCACGAAAAAACAAGGAAGGCTCCGCGCCGGGCAGCAGCAAGTCGCTGCGACGGATTCTTTGTTTTGCGTACTCCAAGGCCTCGGCAAAGATCTCCGCGGTCTGCACAGCTCGGACATAGGGGCTGGACAGGAATAAATCAGCCGTGATTCCCAGCGCCACGATTCCCCTGGCGACGCCTCGAGTTTTCTTGACCCCCTCTTCAGTCAGATAGCGTTCCGGATCGGGCGGGCATTTCGGATCTTCACGGTCGATGGCGATTCCATGGCGCACGATGAAGAGCTGCATGCTCACTCTCCTTCCCAAATACTTAAGGTAATCTTTCCTGCGTCAGGCAACGGCCTGCCGGAAATAGAGCCGCACATGAAATTCTTTCTCAAAAAGGTCCGCGCCGCGAGCGGCGTCCCTCAGATCTTCTGTCGCATCTCCGCGAGCCTTCACTTGCATCCCGACAGCGCCTCGCTGGAATGAAGCTCGCAGGTTCGTCGCGCGCTGACGATGTGAATGGTCAAGGGCCTCGGCAATTCTAAGAATCGCCGCCAGTCGCCGCGCGATGCGCTGATCACTGCTATTCAGCAAGGAGTAGGCCGCGTGATGTCCCGCTGGTTCTGATTTCCGATTGTGGTAGCGGACTAGCGCGGCAACGACGGCTCGATTTCGACCTTCAAGACCGGGGATGTCTCCGCTGAGGGTGAGATATTCCCCGTGCTTATGATGAGCGCGATGGCTCACCATGTGACCAACGTCGTGGAGGAGCGCGCCGGCTTCGAGCAATACACGAGACTGCGCCGGCAAGTGATGCACAGGCTGTAATTGGTCAAAGAGCAAAACGCTTAATTCGCGCACGTGTTCCGCGTGTTGCTGATCCTCCTCGAAACGCCGCGCGAAGGTGCGAGTTCCGGCGAGGAGTTGCCGTGCAGCGGCGTCGTAGCGGTGCGGCTCCTTGCGCGAGAACGCTTCGCGTGCGATCTCCTGCAGCAGCCCTTCGCGCACACCCACACTGGGGATCAGCAGCGTACGAAGATTCAAATACCTTCCGAGCGTGATCAACGTGACCGCGGCGATGCCCATTACATCCGCGCGGTCGCGCCGAACACCGTAGGCTTTCATCCGCTCACGAACGTCGCGGCGCAAAATATCCGGCAGACGCTCACGCAGAAGAGGAAGTTGCAATGTAGACAGGCCCTGGACGCGCGGGCCGGGAGCGATGACCGCCAATGTTTCGGCATTACCGCCCAGGGCGGCGGCAATTCCCTCGCCAAGGTTCGGCCGCGAGGGCAGGCGCGACTCCAGCAGCGCCCGGACATAACGCCGCACTTGCTCGGCCTGGGCAGGCCGCATCACACCAGGAAGACTGAGCGTGGTCATCAGCCGCACCGTGCCGAGCGGCAATTGCGCGCTGTATTCTATCGAATGATCCCGCAGGATACTGATCTCGAGACTTCCTCCGCCGAGATCGATAATGCAGCGCGGCGGGGTTTCCGGACCTAGAGCGGCGATCACTGCTTCCCTGCCCAGTCGCGATTCTTCCGCTCCACTAATGACTTCGAGTACGATGCGCGATTTCTGTTTGATGCGGCGCGTGAAAACTTTCCGGTTGCGCGCTTCCCGCAAAGCGCTTGTCGCCACGGCGCGGTAATGCGTCACGTCAAATTCATCCATTAGTTGGCGGAGATGCCGGAAAGCCTTGACGCCCTTCTTGAAAGTGTCCTCCGTGAAGCGATGCCGTACAAAAACATTCTCGCCCAGGCGCAAGGGATAACGTTCCGTATGCAGTGGCTCGATGTCAAGGGCTGAATAAGCGCGGGAGATGGAGAGGCGGACTGCGTTAGAGCCTGCATCGATTGCGGCAATGTGAACCGGCCCTGGCATCGGTAGAATTACCGCCAGAGATGCGCCAGAGCGGCGGAGGGCGCGTACTTGGTGGCACGGATGCCGAGCTGCTCCGCAATGCGCAGGCGCAGCACTTTGTTGACGGCGGACACGCTGCCTTCTCCGTCAAGTTCGATGAAGGAATGGCGCTTGGCCATGACTTCGAACTCCCGTTTGATCATGGTCTGATATCGGATAAACGACCAGTACAGGTCGTGCGAGAGCGACATGTCGCGCCCAGCCTCCCAATAGCTGATCGCCTGCGCTTTCTTGAACTCTCGCGCAAAAGCCGTCTCTGGCCGGACGTTGAGCCAAAAGGTGAGATGAGGACGCAGCGCCATGGCATAGAGTCCGTTCAGGTAGTCGCGATTGATTCCGCGAACGACGCTCCGAGCGATCAATGTGAAGATAAAGCGATCGGCCAGAACGACGGTGCCCGAGCGGAGAGCAGGGAGAATGCGGTGCTCCACTTGATCGAAAAAATCCGTGGCATACATCAGCGCCAACGTCAACCGGGTAACGGCATTTTTTGCCAACAACTCGTCGATATCCCGCCCCACCAGATTGGAACGCCGCAGCCCGCTGGTCTGAACCGCGAAACCTTCCGATTCGAGCCATTCTTGCAAAAGGGCAATCTGCGTGGAACGCCCCGAGCCGTCCATCCCCTCGATAACGATCAACGTACCGGTGATTTCGCTGGGATCGAACCCAACCAGGGGTTCCCCAAAAAAATACTGTGAAGTGCTTTCTTCGGTGGCAACAGCCTTGACCGGCACTGCGGGGAGAGGAGTGGGAGTCTCGGAAGGAGGAATGAGGAGCGCGGCCTTCTCTTTTTCCTGATCGGGCATGCTCACTCCGCTTCCAGCACGCGGGGCGCAAATCGGTTCAAGTCAATCTTTGACGCCACGATGTCGCGCATCTGTTTCTGAAGTTTGTTCACGGGCAGCGTCCCGTCCAGGACTACAAAATTGTCCGAGTCGACCATCCTGTCGTATTCCTCGAGGATGCGCGCCTGAAACAGCCGGAAGCTTTCCGCGCGGTCATACGACATCCCGAGATCCATCCCCGCTTCGTAGTATTTCAATTTTGGACGGCCGCTCAAAATACGGTGCACCGCCACGTCGAGCGGTGCGCGAAAATAAAACGTAATGTCGGGAATTGGCGCAAAGCGGTAGAGATTGCGGAGCCAGCGGGGCGGACAACCTCGGGCGGCGTCGCGCGCAAACGCGGTGTAGATATACCGGTCAGCCAAAACCAGATAATCCCCCTGCAGCAGCGGCATGATTTGCCGTTCGCAGCGGTCCGCAAAATCCGCCGCATGCAACAGGGAAAAAGTCGTCGGAGTCAGCAGTCGACGTTGTTTCCCCCGTCGGGTCGCGGATTTCACCAACGGCGAGGAGTTCCACTCCGTGAAATGCAACCGGTAGCCGCCGATTTCCAGCCAGCGCTTCAGCAAATAGAGCTGGGTGCTCTTGCCCGAGCCGTCCGTGCCTTCGACCACAATGAGAGCACCAGGGTATGCGCGGCTCGGGACAGGTCGCCCGGGCTGAGGCAGCGTGGATTTTCCGGGTTCGGTACGAGGCTGCTTTTGTATTACGTCTTGAGTTTCCATCAAGCTGTCAGACTAACGCACCATTGCTAGAGCCTAGTTCAGTTTTGTTACGCGCGTATTACAACACACCGCCGCTAGGCCCGCAATGCAGGCGCCCGGCTCTTAGAAGACCGAAACCTTGATGTGCAGGAATTTCTTCGGGTTTTGCCGGAAATCGCCAAGCAATAACCGCATGTCCCCCGTCAAACCGGTCAGGTTGTCATAAAGTTTCGGATCGGAAAAGAGTTTCCCGGCGGTTGTAGTGTTGTCATTTAGCTTCGCCGTGGCGGAGGCGAGATTCGTGCTCGTATCGCGCAACTGGTTGTACAGTGTTTCATCCGTCACGAATTTTCCCAGGCTGCCCTTTCCGGCGCGCATGTCTCCAAGAAAGGAATTCCCTTTCGAGATCGCGTCCTTGGCCTGGTCGTACAATGTGGGGTCATAGAGCAGCTTTCCAATTGTTCCCTTCTGTGCACGCACGTCCGCAAGAATCACGTTGACGTTATCCAAACCTTTGTCCAGCTTGTTGTACATTTCATCGGAAACGATCACCTTTCCGAGCGTTCCTTCTCCCGCCTGGACATTGCTCACAATCTGGTCGCCCTTCCCCAAAATATTATTGAGATGGTTGTAGGCCTGGTCATCCGTCAGCAACTTTCCGAGCGACCCCTCCCCGTTCTTGACGCCGGCGATCAATTCCTGCACATCCTGGGAGAGTGCTTGAAGGTTGCCGAGCAATTCCGCGCTGCGCTCCACCACTTCCTTCATCGCTTTTTCCTCTGTGCCCGGCACTTCTTGACCTTCCTTTACAGGCACGCCGGTCAGACCTCGCGAAATATTCAGATAACGATTTCCGAGCAATCCTTCCGTCACCAGGCTGGCAGCGGAATCCGTGAGGATGTCGTTTTGGTATCGGCGGTCAACCCGCATGCCCACCTCGATGTTCCTGTTCTTGTCGGGCACGCGGCCGGGGGTCCGCTGCAACAACTTGATGGACTCCACGTTTCCAATCTCCACGCCGTCCAGGCGTACTGGAGCGCCGACAGCAAGACCTGAAACTTCCGGTAGATACGTCTTCAACCGATACTTCGGCCCCAGAACGTTACCGCCGGTCACATAAAAGATCCCTACTGCAAGAACAAACAAGCCGACCAACACGAAAAGCCCCACTCGCAATTCGGTCCACGTCAATTGTTTGCGCTGCGCCATCGATGCTCCCCCTTGCCGAGTTGCCGGCAAATCGCCAGCACTCAGACTACCGCAATCTCACACTAGAAATCGCCTCAGATAAGTGTCCTGTGAATTCGCGATCTCTTCCGGCGTTCCTTCGAAGTAGACGCCGCCGTCGCGCAAAACAAGGAACCGCGTCCCGGCCGCTTCCGCTGTCCCGCCCGCGCCGTCTCGAACAACGCGCTTGGTCTGCGCATCGAATCGGTAATTGGCCATCGCGAACCCGTCTTGCAGTCGGTGCGTCGCAAGCATCGCCGTCACCCCGTAGACGTCGCGAAGCCGCAGAATGAGCGCGATGATCGTCTGCGATGTTACAGGATCGAGCCCCGCCGTCGGCGAGTCGTACAGGACGATTGGAGGCCGATTAATCAGCGCCCGCGCGATCGAGACGCGACGTCGCATTCCGCCCGATAGCTCCGGCGGAAATAGATCGAGGGTATGTTCGAGCTCGACGAAGCGCAGCACTTCACGGACGCGCTCTTCGATTTCCTCTTCGTTCCCACGTTCCTCGCGCAAACGATAGGCCACATTGTCCGCCACTGTCATCGAGTCAAACAGTGCGCCCTCTTGAAACACGAAACCGATCTGCCGGCGAAACTCCAACAGCTCCCGCTCTGGCATTTCAGAGACTTCTTTTCCCAACACATTTACTGCGCCGTTGAGCGGTTGCAGTAACCCCGCAGCGAGCTTCAGGGTGAGAGTCTTGCCAGCCCCGGTTTCCCCGAGAAGCACAAGCGTTTCCCTCGACAGAACTTGAAAGGAAATGCCCTTCAGAATCTCTCCTTCGTCGAAACCCAGGTGAACATCCAGAAACGTGATAGGGGCGGCGGAAGCAGGAGAAGTTATGGCGGCGCTCGGCATCGGTAGTGCCGCAATTATAACGGCAAATGAGACATGTGGGGCAGACTTCGTCGATTGCGAAATAAGGCGGAGGAGGCTGGACTAGAAGAGTTTGTTTGCGAGGTAGAGCGAGATTTTTGTAAGAAATGTATCGGCCACGATGATCAGCACGGAAGCCACAACCACCGCTTGTGTCGTGGCACGTCCCACACCCTGGGTGCCTCCGCGCACTGTCAGACCTTTATAGCAGCCAACCGTGGATAAAATAAATCCGAACACCAGCGCCTTGCCGAATCCTTGCATCAAGTCGGCGAATTCGAGCACGTTCACGGAGCGCCGCCAGAACTCGACCGCGTCGAGGCGAAGGGAAAACACCGAGGCCATACAGCCTCCCAAAAGGCCAAAGAAAACAGCCAAAGCCACAAGCAAGGGAAAGACGATTACGGTCGCAAAAACACGCGGGGTTACCAATTTCCGGCTGGGATCCGTCCCCATCGCACGCATGGCGTCCACTTGCTCGGTCACCAGCATCGACCCGAGCTCCGAAGCCATACCCGAAGCGCAGCGGCCCGCCACCAGCAATCCCGAGATCGCCGGTCCCAGTTCACGCACGAGGGCGAGCGAGACGACATCGCCTGTCAGGGAAGTCTGTCCGAAACGCACGAATTGCGATCCCGTTTGCAGCACCATTACCGCGCCGATGAAGAACCCGGATAATAGGATGATGGGAAGCGACCCAACCCCGATATTGTCCATTTGCGCGAGGGTGTCTTGGAAATAGCGCGGCCCCGTGGCGAGATTCGTTACCGACCGGAACGCCAAATCGGCATAGCTTTGTACACCGGCGACCCATCCCTTCGCGGTGTCGCTTAACGCCTCGCGGACGGAAAGGGGAACCTCCGCCTTCGCCTCGCGTCCGGTAATTTGCAGTGGAGTGTCTACCACGGTCTCTTAGCCACCGAGTTGGCTCAACAAACGAGCCCGGTGCGAATCCCTGGGAGCTGAATTACGTCGTCGAAAGCCTAACCGTGCGCCAGAGACACGTCAAGTAACCGCTATCGAGAATCGATTGAGAAAATTAGCCATTCTGGTTTGGTATCCTAGCTGAGCCGTGCCGAATCAGATTATCCGCATCGATCATGTGCAACTCGCGGCGCCTGAGGGCTGCGAGGCCGCTGCCCGCGAGTTCTATGGGGCCATCCTTGGCCTCAACGAACTTGAAAAGCCACCCGCGTTGCGCGCGCGCGGCGGCTGTTGGTTCCAGTGCGGCTCGCAGCAGCTTCATGTCGGGGTCGAACGCGAGTTCCTTCCGGCGAAGAAGGCTCACCCCGCTTTCGCGGTTCGCAATCTCAATAATCTGCGCGAAGCCCTTTCCGCTCACGGTATTCGAGATATCGACGACGAGGCCATCCCCGGTACGCCACGCTTTTACGCCGAAGATCCCTGGGGCAACCGCCTGGAGTTCTTTCAGGAACCTTTCTGATTCTCCTGACCTCATGTAAAAGCGGGTCTAGTATCAAGCTTCGAGCCCGCAGCTCTTCCCCCCGTACACAGAGCATCTCTGGACGCCACGCGGCACGGCAGTTACACTTTTACTTTTCACTTTCGCTCGTCAAGCTCTTGTGGGGGAACCTATTTCCCGATGCTGAGATTCTTCACCGCAGGTGAATCACATGGACAGGCACTTCTCGCGTTCGTCTCCGGACTTCCGGCCGCCCTGCCCGTTGATCTGGAATTTATCAACCTTGAGCTACACCGCCGCCAACTTGGTTACGGCCGCGGAGGCCGCCAGAAAATCGAGAAGGACCGGGCGGATATTTTTGCCGGTGTGCGCCACGGAAAAACCATCGGCGCACCGGTCGCCCTGCGCATCGAAAACCGCGATTGGGTGAACTGGGAAAAGATTCTGCCGGTCGAAGCCTCGGCCGAATCCTCTGCCAACGAGAGAAAGCTACTCGCCCCTCGGCCAGGTCACGCCGACCTCGCCGGTTCGCAGAAATTCAATTTTCATGATGCCCGCTACGTTCTGGAACGCGCCTCAGCGCGGGAGACCGCTGCTCGAGTCGCCGCCGGAGCGTTCGCAAAACTTCTTCTCCGCGAGCTTGGCACGGAAATCGCCAGTCACACCGTGCAGGTTGGCCATGTGCGGCTCGAACGCGCCGCGCGCTGGGATGAAATTCGCGCGACTTGCGCTGACCTCGAATCACCTCTCCGCTGCGTTGATCCGACGGTGCAAAAAAAAATGACGGCAGAGGTCGACGCTGCCCTCAAAGCCGGTGACACTGTCGGCGGCATTTTTGAGGTTATCGCCCACAACGTGCCTGTGGGCCTCGGCAGCCACGCCCAATGGGACGAAAAGCTCGACGGAAGGCTCGCGCAAGCAGTGATGAGCATTCAAGCGGTAAAAGGCGTGGAAATCGGCGCTGGGGTAACGGCGGCCGGCTCCTATGGCAGCGAGGTCCAGGATGAAATTTCCTACGATAAACCCGTGAAAAGGTTCCGCCGCTCGAGTAATCGCGCTGGCGGCCTCGAAGGCGGCATCACCAACGGTGAAGACGTCGTGGTCCGCGGCTACCTGAAACCTATTTCAACGCTGCGCCGCGCACTCGGCACTGCCGACATGGTCACAAAGGAGCCTGTACGCGCCGCGTACGAGCGTTCCGATTGGTGTGTCGTCCCGGCCGCGGGAGTCGCTGGCGAGGCTATGGTGGGACTTGTGCTGGCGGAGGCTTTTCTGCAAAAATTTGGAGGAGACTCCCTCTCCGAGATGCGGCGGAATTTCGACAACTATGCCCGACAAATCGACGAGTTCTGAACCCGTCACGCCGGCGCCGGAAATCGTCGTTGCCCCGCGCAAGATCTATCCGATCGTCAAGTACGGCAACCCCATCCTGGAAAAATCCACGCCGGTCGTAGAAAAGTTTGATTCTAAACTCGAAGAGCTCGCCGAAGACATGTTCGCATCCATGTATGCGGCGCAGGGAGTCGGCCTCGCCGCGCCTCAGATCGGCTTGAGCCTCCGGCTTGCGGTCGTTGACGTGACCGGCGGGAAAAATCCGGAAGCTAAATTTGTCCTTGCCAATCCTGAGATTATTCACGCCGAAGGCGAGCTTCGGGAGGAAGAAGGCTGCTTGTCGGTTCCGGGTTTCCGCGGCTACGTGGTGCGTCCCCAGTTCGTCACCGTCCGCGCCCAGGATCTGAAGGGTAAGGAGTTTGAAATTCGCGGCGAAAACTTGCTGGCGCGCGCTTTCTGTCACGAAATCGATCATCTCAATGGCATTCTCTTCCTTCAGCACCTAAGCATGCTGAAGCGCGACCTCATCAAGCGCAAAATCAAGAAACTCAAGAAACAGGGCGAGTGGTAAGCGCCGGAGAGGATGCGCCATGCGCATCGTGTTCTGCGGCACTCCACACTTCGCGGTTCCTACACTCAAGCACCTGTTCGCTCAGCCCGGCTTCGAAATTGCCGGCGTGATCACCAAGCCGGATCGACCAAAAGGCCGTGGCATGAAACGTTCTTTTTCTCCAGTAAAGGAAGCGGCCCTCGCCGCCGGTTTGCCGGTTCACCAGCCGGAGAAAATTCGTTCTCCCGAAGCCCAGACGATGTTGCAAAAGCTCGCCCCAGATTGCATCGTCATCATCGCTTACGGCCAAATCATCCCCGCCAACTTGCTGTCGATTTCCAAGTACGGTTGGATCAATCTTCACGCTTCACTGCTCCCGAAGTATCGGGGCGCGGCTCCCATCCAATGGGCCATCGCCAGGGGCGAGACCTCCACCGGGCTCACTACCATGCGTATCGACGCGGGCATGGACACAGGTGAGTTACTGCTGCAACATGAAATCGAAATCGGTCCCAAGGAAATCGCTCCGGAATTGGCCGCCCGCATGGCCGAGGCCGGAGCCCCTCTCATGGCCGAGACTCTGCGCGGCATCGCCGCGGGAAATCTTTCTGCCCACCCTCAGGAACATACTCAAGCGACATACGCGCCATTGCTGAAGAAAGAGGACGGGCAGATCGATTGGACGCGCTCGGCGCAGGAAATCTACAATCGGATGCGCGCGTTTACACCTTGGCCGGGAGCCTTCACCGGATTTCGCGGCCATGCTTATCACGTTTGGGCGGAGCCATTGACGAGCGAAGTCAAGAACCGTGAGGCTCCTTTGCCTCCGGGCACGTTGCGCGTCGCCAAGGGCTTCTACCAGAACCTTGGCGTGGGGGAGAAATTAGGAGCATTACTTGTCTCCTGTGGCGGAGCAACCGAATTGCGCTTACTTTCCGTCAAACGAGAAGGCGGCAAGAGCGTTGACCCCCTTGAATGGGCATACGGTGTGCGGTTAACCGAAGGGGAACGCTTCGACGATTCCTGATTTGCGCCGCGAAGTGCACTGAGTCATACTCAGTTTTGTTTCGCTTCCAATAATTCGACTTCCATCGAGTCGATCACGCGCCATTGGGCCGGCTATACCGGGAGACTGTCTTTCATGAAAAAAGTTCAACCTTCACCAGCTCATCGGGATTTCCCTTTTTGTGCAAGGGCATTGATGCGCGCAGCGCTCTGTTGCTTCGTGGCCGCGCAGCTTGCGGGTTTCTTCCCGGTTTTCGCTGCCAGTGATTCCGGGGTAGAGCAAAAGAAGACTCCCGCCGATCCGGTTCTCAAAACCATGCAGAGCGAGCTCGCACGCGCTTCCAGCGAGCTGGCGAAAGCTGACCCTTCTCCTTATTTTCTCAGCTACACCGTCTACGATCAGGACCTCGTGGTCCTCGTCGGTGCTTACGGAAGCTTGCTCACCGACGCAGCTCTCCAGCGCCGAGAGGCGGACGTCACCATGCGCGTGGGATCCCCAACCCTTGACAATACTCACGGGCAGAGCCGTGGGAGCGGCGTCACGTCCGGAACTTTGCCACAGGGCAATGATCCCGACGCGCTGGCCCGCGTCCTATGGGAACTCACCGACCGGGAATACAAGCGTGCCGCGCCGGCGTATCTGAACGTAAAAACAAACACCGCAGTTCGCGCTGAAGAAGAAGATAAGTCGCCGGACTTCTCCAAAGAAACGTCAGTAACGCACGTCGGGGATTCCAAAGCGCCGCCAGCTTTCGACCGGGCCGCCTGGGAAGGTGAGATACGGAGAATTTCCGCGGCTTTCCGGAAATATCCCGATGTTTATTTCGCCTCGGTAGTCTTGCAGGTGCAGAACTCGAATTCGCGGCTCGTCTCGAGCGAAGGCGCAGCCATTGTTACGCCGAGCGTCTCGACGCGGTTCGTCATGGAAGCGCAAACGCGCGCCGAAGACGGAATGGAGCTCCTTCGCGTCGAAACATTCCAGGCTCCTTCGGCGAGCGGCCTGCCGAGCGAGACGGAGTTAACCGCAAAAGTGGACAAGATGGCAGCGGACTTGAAGGCCTTGCGGAGCGCACCAGTGGCCGAGCCTTATGATGGTCCCGCGCTATTGAGCGGCCGCGCTGCCGCCGTATTTTTCCACGAAGTGCTGGGGCACCGCCTCGAAGGTCACCGCCAAAAAGACGAAGAGGAAGGACAGACGTTCACGAAAAAAGTGAACCAGGAAGTCTTGCCGAAATTCCTCAGCGTGGCGGACGACCCCACCATCCAGGAGCTGGCAGGCGTAAAACTCGCGGGCTCCTACCGTTTTGATAATGAGGGCACTCCAGCGCGGCGGGTCGACGTTATCCAAAACGGGGTACTGAAGAATTTCTTGATGTCCCGCATGCCCATCAAGGATTTTAGCCAGTCCAACGGGCACGGCCGCAACCAGCCTGGATTGATGCCCACGGGCCGACAAGGCAACCTGATTGTTACCTCCACCCAGAGCATCCCGGAGAATAAATTGCGAGAGAAGTTGATCGAGGAAGTAAAAAAACAGGGTAAGCCATACGGTTTGTATTTTGATGATATCCAGGGCGGATTCACCCTGACGCAGCGCTCCCTTCCCCAAGCATTTCAGGTTCTCCCCGTGATTGTGTACCGCATATATGCCGATGGAAGGCCAGACGAACTGGTGCGTGGTGTGGACATCGTCGGTACGCCGCTGGCCGCCCTCACGCGCATCATGCTCACAGGGGACGCACAACACGTGTTTAACGGCGTTTGCGGCGCGGAGAGCGGGCAGGTACCCGTCTCCGCGGTGGCTCCCGCCATGCTCTTCTCCGAAATGGAGGTGCAAAAACGGGCCCACGCGCATGACCGGCCGCCCATTCTGCCTCCGCCGGGATTCGAGAACAGCACAACGGCGCAAGACGCGCAAACTCACCCGGGGGTGAAGCCGTGAAGACTCTTCGTGGAGTAACGCGACTTCTTCTTGCGGCATTTCTCTTCATGGGGAGCGGGCATCCATCGTCCGCGGCTTCTCGGGATTCAGAACCGGAGGCTGACACTGCTAGCGCCAGTGCCGCTGCTCACGCCGCCGCGAACGGCGACGCCGTACTCGAGGCGATGCTGGCGGAGCTCGATCGTTCCAAAGCTCAGCTAAAGATGGATCAGGTGCAGCCGCCGTATTACATCGAATACCGCGTGAATGATGTCAGCGAATTTGTAGCGGAAGCGGCGTTCGGGGCCCTTCGTGAGCACCAGAACATTCGTGTCCGCGTTCTTCGCGTCGTCGTCCGCATCGGAGATTACAAGCAGGACAGCTACCTAGGCCAGGGCATGGGCGAGACGAACATACTTCCCCTAGATGACGACCCCATCGCGCTGCGCCGCCAAATCTGGCTGGCCACCGACGAGGCCTACAAAGCAGCGGGGCAGGCGTTGACGGAGAAACAGGCGGCGCTGAAACAATTTAGCGCCGAAGAACATCCCGTTGGGGATTTCGCACAAGCCCCTGTCGTTACGTCCGTCGAACCAATCGCTAAACTCCGCCTTGACGAAGCCGCCTGGGGAAAAACCCTTGAGGATGTCTCCGCTCTCTACCGGCAATATCCCGACGTGCAATCAGTGACCGCTTCAGCGCGCTTCTCCTCCATCAACGAATATCTGGTCAATTCCGAAGGCACCGTGACGCGCAGCGGCAGGAATACCTTTAGCGTGCAGCTGAACGGCTCGGCACAGGCGGCCGATGGCATGCGGCTAAGCCGCAATCCTTTCTGGATGGCGGCCCGTTTGGAAGAACTACCGGCGCACGACGCCCTTGTCGGCGAGTCTAAGAAAATGCTGGATACGCTGGTCGCACTGCGGCAAGCGCCGATCGTGGAAGAGGATTTCCGCGGCCCTGTAATATTTTCGCCCGATGCAGCGGACGACATCGTGGCGTCGATGATCGGAGCAAACGTGCTCGGACGCAAGCCGCAGCTTGGCAGGCCCAACCGCACCACCGGCGCGTTTGCCACCAGCTACAAGACGCGAGTCTTGCCGAATTTTCTATCGGTCGTCGATGACCCCACACTAAAAGAGTTCAAGGGAAAGAGTTTGGTGGGTAGCTACGACGTGGATGATGAAGGCGTGCAAGCGCAGGCTGTAACGCTTATCAATTCCGGGACCCTGACTAATTATCTTCTCGGACGGCAGCCGATTCGCGATTTTCCCGCCTCGAACGGGCATGGTCGCGCCGCGCCGGGTGCTTTTCCTGCGTCCAATCTGGGCGTCCTTTTGCTGAAGAGTTCCGAAGCGCAATCGCCAGAGGAACTGAAACAGCGCATTGAGCAAATCGTTGGCGACCTGGGCAAACCTTACGGCTATCGCGTGGAAACCATGGGCGGGGCTGCTCCGCGACTCCTCTATCGCGTCTATGCAAAAGACGGCCACGAAGAACTGGTCCGCGGCGCCGTTTTCAACGAACTGGATCTGCGCGCGCTGCGGAGCAACTTGATCGCCGTCGGCAACGATCCGCTGGTGAGCAATCGCGCTGGCGGCGTGCCCACAACCATCATCAGCCCTTCCCTGTTATTCGACGAACTTGAAGTGAAGCGCGCGGACACCAGCAAGGACAAGCTGCCCGATTATCCCGCACCGCCGCTCGCGAAAAAATAATGCGAGGGCTCCCCAGGATCACCGACAGCTAAGACCAAGAGCGGACTATTCTCATGACGTTGCGAGAGAGACTCGAATGGCTGACCCGCATGATGCTGCTGGCATTCATCTTGATGTCCGCAGCGTTCCTGAGCGCCATCACCGCGATGCGCATCGCCATTCACGGCCGTGAAGTCACCATGCCGAACTTGGTCGGTAAAAATGTCGCGGAAGCCAGCAAACTTTTGCAGTCGGGCGGGCTCGTGCTGCGCGTGGCGGACCGGATCTACACGGATATGCCCATCAATGTTGTTGTGCGCCAGACGCCGCCGGCGGGACTGCTGATGAAAGTATCGCAACAGGCTCACGTGGTGCTCAGCCTGGGTCAGCGCGAGCTGCAGATTCCCACGCTCGAAGGTAATACGCTGCGCGCGGGACGAATCGAGCTGCTTCGCGCCGGCTTGCAGGTGGGCGAAGTTTCGGGCGTAAATATGCCGGACACCGCCGATACCGTGCTGGTCCAAAATCCCAAGCCGGGGACGGGCGCAGCGACACCGCGAGTAGATGTCCTCGTCTCGGAAGGCCCGCGTGAGACCGCTTACGTGATGCCCCATCTCAACGGCATGAATGAGAATGACGCCCAGCACCGCTTGGACGTCGCCGGCCTGCGCCGCAAGGTGAATTACGTTTCCGCCCCGCAATGGCCTCACGGCGCTGTGATCGACCAAACGCCCCTCGCCGGAACGCGGATAGCCACCTCCTCTACTATCGAACTCACGGTCGCAAACTAACCGCGGGATCGCCAATGCTTACTGGACGCTCGATTTAGTGTGCCGTGGATGCTGACGCAACGCGCCGCTTGGCCTTGATGAGGACATCGATGGAATCGGGGCGACCGTTCCAGAAATCCAAGCGGACTCGGCCGTCAGGGAGTTGAGTGATGGTGGCAGGAATTGCGCTGGCCGTGAGGTACCATCCGGCGGGCAAAACCACGGCATTGCGGGGGCGGCCGAGACTGCGGTCGAACACGAGTTCGTCGCCGTCCAGGCGATAGCTGGCTGGGGCGGTATATGTTTCCGCAATGCGCAAACGCGTCGATTGGCCTTTTTTCACTGGTGAGAACGAAATCAACACAATTTGGGTAGTGGGTTTAACCGGCTCGCCAGGATCAATCTTATCGGCGGCTAGGTTGGCACCGGTGAGAAGACGCGTGGAAAGCTTTTCACCGGTGTCGAGAATGAAGGCGGAGGGATCCGAGACGGTGCTCCCTTCGCGGACGATGTTGAGATATTTATCCGTGCCGGGACGTGATTCCGTGTAGTCGTGGTAGAGGCTGAAGGCGTGGGTTTCCGGTTGCTGGAGAAAGTAGACGATATCGCGATCCTGATGGGCGCGCTCGGAAAGCCGCTCCCTCTCGGTTTCACCGTCAAAAGGTGCTTCCCAGCTCTTGGATTCGGCCGGAACATGCGGCACGGCGGATGGGCCCGTTTGCGCACCGGGTTTCGCGCGGAGAATCAACGGAGCTTCATTTGAGCCGGCATTGACGAAACTGATGGCGATGCGGCCATCGGGTTGGGTCAGAACTTGCGAGGGAACGTTGCACCCGATTAACTCGTAGCCGGCCGGGAGCACCACGGTGTTACGTTTGATGCTGAGCGAACGATCGAAGACGATGGCATCACCCTCGCGGTAGTAGCTCTTGGGGTCTTTATATGTTTTAAGAATGACGAGCCGGTCTTGGCCATCTGCCGGAACTGGGCGTGCGAGATGCACCTTGATGTAGTTAGTGGAGGCATCCTCATTCGCCATGAGGGGATCCTTGCGGGCCTCGGCGCCGCTGACGATTTCAAATTTCAGGGGATCGCCGGTCATGGCGTCGAAGACGGCTTCGTCGGACGCGGCGCTACCCTTGCGAATAGGATTGAAGTAAAGCTGAGCTCCCGGAGTCGTGGCGGTGACTTCGTAAAAAATCTTGAAGCTGGCGGTGCCGGGAGCTAGCAACTCGTAGCGTGTGTACTCGTCGCTTTCGGTTTGCTTCGTGGTGGATAGGGCAGGCGGCGCGGCTATATGCTGCTGAGCACGCGATATGGGTCCGATAAAAAGCATCATGCCGAGGACGATGGTCAGAAGAATCCGTCGAAACATGGAAATTCTCCTTGAGCCCCAAGCCTGCGATCCTCGTAGAGACGCAAATTGAAAGCTCTGCTTTACCTGCCTTTTTCGAGGAGCGTCTTCCAGCGCGCCCAGGCTTCGCTGCGGGCTTTACGATTGGCATCGCTCGCGTCAGGAGTTTCGCCAGCGCGCATAAAGCCGTGACCTGCGCCGTCGTAAACAACTGGGTCAAACAATTTGCCCGCGGCCTTCATCTGTTCCCGAGTGTCGGGAAGTGTGGCGTCGATTCGAGCGTCGTTGCCGCCATAAAAGCCGTAGACGGGAGCTTTGATTCGGGACATGGCTTCCTTGTCCGGCGGTGGGCCGTAAAAGACAAAGGCTGCGGATAGATCGGCGCGATTGGTGGCAAACCGGAAAGTCTGTCCGCCCCCCCAACAGAAGCCCGCGACGAAAAGTCTGCCGTTCGAGGCAGGGAGCTTGATGCCATAATCTGCCGCGGCGTTTAGATCGGCGGTTACTTGATCGGGATTTAGCTTGCTGACCGCTTCCGTCGCCTGGCCTTGCGGAAAATCAGAGCTACGTCCGCCGTTGGGGGCCATTCCGGAAAGAAGATCCGGCGCGACGGCGACATAGCCGGCATCGGCGACCTGGTCAGCAAGATCTTGTACCCAATCGGTCATGCCGAATATCTCGTGGATGACGAGGACGACGGGCCGCTTATCTTTTGATTCCGGATAGACGACGAATGTTTCGACAGAACGGCTCTCGTGCTTTACGGTGACCCATTCGCGATGGCGCGAAGATTTTTCAAGGCTGGCGCGGGCCCAGTCCTGCGCGGAAGCGGTTTGAGCGGCAAGAAAAACGAGAAAGAGCAATGTGATGCGCTTCATGGGGCCCTTTCCGGATGAGCATGCCGAATATTCACCAATTTCAGGTGGCAAGCGCGGATGATGATATAGGCGAGGAGTGGGCGTCCGCAAGTCGCTTGAACGGAACGTTTGCGGGGGGCTGGCGGATTGAACTTCCCGGGCGAAGAAAGCGTATCTCTCTAAGTGACGCGGAGGAAGCCGATGAATCAACACGGAATCGTTCCGGTGCCTTCAATGGCTTTGCGGCGCTGGCACCTTAGCACAGTCGTACTGTTAGGTCTGTTGTGCGCCGCCGTCCTGCCGTTGCGGGCGCAGGACAAGAAAAACTCGAAGGATCCAGAAGACGCGGGACTGATCCTAAGCACACACGCCACGGCAAAGGAAGTGGGACTCCCCATCTATCCTGGCGCCCGCCCGCATAACGACGAAGACAAAAATTCCCAGGCACTGAAAATGGGATTGTGGGGCACTTCGTTTGGTTTCAAGCTGGTGGTGTTGAAGTTGGAGTCGGACGACGCGCCGGATAAGATTGCGGCGTATTACCAGAAGGAACTAGCGAGATACGGAAAGGTCCTGAATTGCACGGATGCTCCTTCCACTTCAGAAGAGAAGGGCAAGTCCTCCAAAGAGCTTACCTGCGATGAGAAGCCTGAAAAAGGCGGTCAGGAATTCAAGGCAGGAACGAAAGAAAAGCAGCATGTCGTTGGTATTCAGCCAAATGGAAAGGGCACCCTCTTCCAGTTGGTCTACGTCGAAGCGCGGGGAGAACACAAGCCGCTCTAAGCAACTGCAGTAGGCAACCCGCGACCCAGCGGCTCTGCATCCCAGTCAAAGGGGCCAAAGGTGGGGGCTGGGGATAAGGCCAATTTCTCTCCCTAACTGGCCATTAGTTCAGGTTATACTTTCAACCTTAGGAGTGTACCGCGTGAAGGAGTGTACCGCGTAAAGCGTGCTCCGCATTGCTGGGCCACGCCAATCGGGCGCTCCAGGGCCCCGAAATTCTTAGAAGAGGTGAAGTTTGCGCCGAACTCTCATAGCTTTGACGACCGCATGTCTCCTTTTGGGCGCGTTACGGTGCGACGCTCAGATTTTGCACAGGAAGAAAAAGGTCAATAAGTCCACGAGCGCGGATAACACCGCAGAGCCGGACAAGGTTTTGTATGACCGTTCCTTGGCGGACATCAAGCGCGGGCGGCACGAAGTAGGGCGCCTCGGTCTGCAGACGCTGATCAACACGTACCCCGACAGCGAATATCTAGCCAAAGCAAAACTGGCTATCGCCGATTCCTATTACAGGGAGGGCGGAACGGCGAATATGACCCAAGCTATCAACGGCTACAAGGATTTTATAGTGTTCTTCCCTTTCCTACCGGAAGCCTCGACCGCGCAAATGCAAGTGGCGATGGGGCATTACCGCCAGATGGAAAAGCCCGACCGCGATCGGACACAAGCAAAGGCAGCAGAGGAGGAATTTCAAATTTTCTTGCAGAAGTATCCCAAGGATCCTCTTGCGCCCCGTGCCGAGCAGAGATTGCGCGAGGTGCAGGAGATTCTCGCCGAAGCCGATTATCGCATCGGCTACTTTTATTACGTAAAAGGCGATCAGCGAGCGGCCGCGGCGCGCTTGATCTCCATCGCCAAAAGGTATCCGCTGTACAGCAAGTCGGACAAAACGCTGTGGATGCTGGGAAGTATTTTCGAAAAGAGCGAGCACAAGGAAATAGCGTCCGTTTACTACGGGATGATTGTGCGCAATTATCCGCTGTCCGGGCTCGCGGGCAATGCGAAAGACAAGCTGAAATCTTTCGGGGTGCCGGTGCCGCAGCCGGATCCGAAATCGTTGGCGTGGCAACAGGCGGAGTTAAGCGCACCGCGCCCACATACTTCCTTGGTGAAGAAACCCCTATCTCTCGTGCAATCCGGCGCAGGGCGCGAAAAAACGCTCGCGGCCCAGAATGGCCAACCCAACCTCCAACCTGAAGAGGATAATTCTTCGGCGACAGACATTCTTTCCGGTGGAAATCAATCGCGAATCGGAGGTCCGGGAGGCGCAACTGGCAGTACCGCAGTGGTGGAGACCGTGACGCCCGGAAGCAGCGGCTCTCTTGCGGGTGGTGGGTCAGCCAGCGGTACAGATGGATCGGCTGCGCCTGCTACGGGTGAAACAGGGGGCACGAATCCTCCGGCGGCAGAAGACCCGAATGGCGCGCCAGCACCTGCAGGGTCAGACCACGCAGAAGCTCCGGCAGCACTAAGTGCGGTCCCGGCAGCCGCACCCGGTGGAGACACGGCTGCGTCGGAGGCAGCGAGCGGAACGAGTGCAGATTCATCGCAAAAAACTGGCGGAACAACCGCAGATTCCGCGCAAACTCCCGATGGAACGAAGACGGATACTTCTCAAGACGCAACGCAAAAGCCCGCAAACGGCGATGATAAAAAGGAATCGAGCAGCAAGAAAAAGAAAGGTCTTCGCAAAATCGTTCCCTGGTAGCAGCACGGGCATTTTCAAGACAGGATTGACGGGGGTACGGTTCAGGACCGTACCCCTTCTTTTTTGTGCCCCTCGGTGAGGCCCAAAAAGAGCAAAATCAGCCATGTTCACTTCCGACACATCAATTCCCAGTTGAGATTGACGCGTTACCCCGCGAATGCTCCAATGAAAAGGTGCCATACTGTGCCCGGCCGAGGAGCGGTCGTGCAGATAGGCACGTGCGGGTAATTCGGAGGATTGTCGGTGCCCAGAATCCTTATTGCGGACGACAACAGCAATATCCAGAAGATGGTCGGGCTGGCCCTGAAAGATCAGGGCATCGATGTGGTCGCCGTGGGGAACGGCGAGGCCGCAGTGCGAAAAATTTCGGATATTCGCCCCGATTTGGTGTTGGCTGATGTGTTCATGCCGGTCCGCAATGGGTATGAAGTCTGCCAGTATGTGAAGGGGGATGCTTCCCTCGCGCATATTCCCGTAATTCTTCTTGTCGGTGCCTTCGACCCATTGGATGAGCAGGAAGCTCAGCGAGTTGGCGCGGATGGCGTCTTAAAAAAACCCTTTGTCCCGCCAGAACCTCTGATTTCGATGGTGAAATCGGCTCTTGCACGGGCGGGAGGTTCGATTCCCGCGGCAACGGTCGAAAAGAGCAGCCCTGCGCACGCTACGGAAGGACGACCGATCCCAGCAACCACGAAAACCTCCATCTCAGCGGTACCTGAGGTGATGGCTTATTCGCACGGAACTCCGGAAGCGGCAGCGTCAGAGGCAGAAACATTAGTGGAAGACATACCGGTCCGCCCCGCCGAGCTAAAAATTGAATCGGGAGCGATGCCCCCTGCGTTTGGGAGCCTGATGGAAACACCTGAAGTCGCACCGGAGCAAGAGGAAGATTTTGTTGGCACCGGACAGCCGCCCGTGGTTCTTGAAAGAGATTGGCATTCGGGGGAAGCCGAGGAAGAAGCCAACGACGCAGAAGAGGAAGAGCCTGCTTCTTCGTGGCGCCGGGACGCCGGAGACGAAGCGTTGGCAAACGCCGGGACTACCCGCACCGAGCATGATTGGCGCGATGCCGCACCCGCCGAGGCCGACTCGCCCGCGAAGAGTAATTATTCGGGATATGTAGATGCAGATGAAACCCAGGAGTTCGTATCTGCCTCGGTCCCTGCAACAGGGACTGTGGCGCATGCGGAAGATTCCATTCCGCTCGTAAGTTCGAAAGAGGAGTTGCAAGAATGTCAGGCGACAGTGTCCGCTGAGCCGGCTCCTTCCATTGGTTCGACCTCGCTTTCTTCTCCGGTGGGCGCGGCTGCGGCCGCTGATCCCACAAAACCGGGCGCGTCAGGTTCTTGGTTCAGCGTGGCACCCAATCCGTGGGAATTGGAAGCTCAGAAGGCGAGCCAACTTGCCTCGAGCTGGGACGTTCCCAAAACGCCTCCTGTTGAAACAAAAGAAGTGGAGAGGCCGGCTAGCGATAAGGCTTTTGTCCAAGGGCAGGAACCAGTGATTCCCGCTGCCACTGTGGAAGCAATTCGCGAAGAAGCAGCGCACGTGGCCGAGTCCGTGACTCAGAACGCAGGAAAAGCTGGTGCGGCAAAGTCGTCTTCCTCTGAAGTCAACATGGATGCTATGGTGGCCAAGGTTATGTCCAAGATGAATCCGGATGTGCTTCAAGCCCTGACCCGTGAACTGCTGAAGCCGATGATTGAGGCGATCGTGAAAGACGAGCTCGACGCCAAGAAGTCCTAGTCCTCCTCTCTTTTCTCCGATAAAGAATCCTTCCTTTTGCGGTCAGATTGACGTGATCGCTTTACCCCTCGTATAGTCGAAGATTACTCTGAACAAGCGGAAGCACGTGTGTTTGCTACCGCGGAAAGACGCGGAAAAACCTCTCAGGATGGCTCGCGAGATCGCCAAGGCTTACGAACCGCAGCAAATTGAGCCCCGCTGGGCGGAATATTGGGTCAAAGAAGCCCTGTTCCGCGCTGATGTGAGTGCTCCAGGGCCGGTTTTTTCGATCGTCATACCGCCGCCGAACGTGACCGGTTCTCTTCATATCGGACATATGCTCGACCACACGGAAATCGACATCCTTACCCGGTGGCACCGCATGCGCGGCTTCAACACCCTTTACCTGCCGGGAACGGATCACGCCGGAATCTCTACGCAGCGCGTCGTGGTGCGACAACTCGCGGACCAGGGAATCGATTACCGGAAACTGGGGCGCGAGGAGTTCGAGAGGCGTGTCTGGAAATGGAAGGAAGAGAGCGGCGGAACGATCACTGAGCAGATGCGGCAAATTGGGGAAAGCTGCGACTGGTCACGGGAAAGGTTCACGCTTTCACCGGAATTATCCCGCGTGGTACGCGAAGTTTTTGTGCGGCTATACGAAGAAGGGCTGATCTATCGCGGCCACTACCTGACAAATTGGTGCCCGGTATGCCAAACGGTGCTGAGCGACCTGGAGGTTGTGCATGAGGAACGCCAAGGGCATCTTTGGCAGATCAGATATCCGGTCGTCGGGAGTCAAGAGTTCCTCGTGGTGGCTACCACGCGGCCTGAGACGATGCTAGGCGATACGGCCGTTGCCGTGCACCCCGCGGACGAGCGCTATAAACATCTTGTAGGCAAGAGCGTGCTCCTGCCCTTGATGAACCGCGAGATTCCCATAATCGCTGACGAGATGGTGGACCGCGAGTTCGGCACAGGCGCAGTGAAGATCACGCCCGCGCACGATCCGAATGATTTCGAGGTTGGGCGGCGCCACAACTTGCCGGAAATTGATGTCATGATCTCCGACGCGCGAATGAGCAGCGCAGCGGGAATGTATGCCGGGCTGGACCGGTTCGAGGCGCGAAAGAAAGTTGTTGAAGATTTGCGGGCGCTCGGGTTGCTCGTGAAAGTGAGCGACCACGCCCACACAATCGCCATCTGCGAACGGAGCAAGACCATTGTCGAGCCCCGGGCTTCAACGCAATGGTTTTGCAGGATGAAACCGCTCGCCGAACCGGCGATCGCGGCCGTCGAGCGCGGCGAAATCCAAATGGTACCTGAAAACCGGCGCGAGGAATATTTCAACTGGATGGGAAATATTCGCGACTGGACGCTTTCACGCCAGCTTTGGTGGGGGCATCGGATTCCCGCCTGGTATTGCGACGAGCACAAACACGTTACCGTCGCGAGAGAGGCTCCCACGAAGTGCTCGGCATGCGGGTCGTCCAAGCTGACCCAGGACCCGGATGTCTTGGATACCTGGTTCAGTTCCGGGCTGTGGCCTTTTTCCACACTAGGCTGGCCGGAAAAAACCGCGGACTATGAAAAATATTATCCGACGAGCCTGCTGATCACCGGATACGACATCCTTTTCTTCTGGGTGGCGCGGATGATCATGCTGGGCATCCACTTCACGGGAAAAGTGCCTTTTCGCGCTGTCTATCTGCACTCGCTGGTTCGGACATCAAGCGGCGAGAAGATGTCGAAATCCAAGGGAACGGGGCTTGATCCAGTCGCGCTAAATAAGCGGTACGGAACGGACGCCATGCGATTCTGCCTCGCCTCGATGGCTGCACCGGGGACGGACATTGTCCTGTCCGACGACCGTCTCGGAGGCGCGCGCAAC
>Ga0210384_10001557_pt1 | contig 30804 bp, 28 predicted proteins | sample IncBWH2MmetaG_FD_160574 | JGI IMG/M metagenome (GOLD analysis project Ga0210384, IMG submission 160574) | Forest soil microbial communities from Barre Woods Harvard Forest LTER site, Petersham, Massachusetts, United States - Inc-BW-H-2-M | ecosystem: Environmental > Terrestrial > Soil >...
GGGGTGGAGTCCGCGCCCGGCCGCAAGGACCCGCGGCGCGTGCGCGCTTTCGTGGAGGCGGTGAGGAGGGCGGAGGGATGAGACCGGATGCGGCCGGCCATTTTGGCCCCTACGGCGGGCGCTATGTCCCGGAGACGCTCATGGAGCCGCTGCGCGAGCTGGAGGCGGCTTACGCGGAGGCGCGGCGCGACCCCGGCTTCCGCCGGGAGCTCACCGATCGCCTGCGCGACTACGTGGGCCGGCCCACGCCCTTGACCTTCGCCTCCCGGCTCTCGGAGCGCCTGGGCTGCCGGGTCTACCTGAAGCGAGAGGACCTCTGCCACACCGGAGCCCACAAGATCAACAACGCCCTCGGTCAGGCCCTGCTCGTGAAGCGGATGGGCAAGACGCGGGTGGTGGCGGAGACGGGGGCGGGGCAGCACGGGGTGGCCACGGCCACGGTTTGCGCCCTCCTCGGCCTCGAGTGTGTCGTCTACATGGGCACGGAGGACATGCGCCGCCAGGCCCCCAATGTCCGGCGGATGCAGCTGCTGGGGGCGGAGGTGCGCGGGGTGGACTCCGGCGCCCGCACCCTGAAGGACGCGATCAACGAGGCCATGCGCGACTGGGTGACGAACGTGCGCCACACCCACTACTTGCTGGGCTCGGTGCTGGGCGCCCATCCCTATCCCATGATGGTGCGGGATTTCCAGTCCGTGATCGGGGACGAGGCGCGGGCCCAGATCCTGGGCCAGGCCGGAGCCCTGCCCGACCTGCTCGTGGCCTGCGTGGGGGGCGGCTCGAACTCCATCGGCCTCTTCTCCGCTTTCCTCGGCGACGAGGGTGTCGAGATGGTGGGGGTGGAGGCGGGCGGCCGCTCGGGGGCGCCGGGCGACCACGCGGCGAGATTTTTGGCCGGGAGCGCGTCCGCGGGCGTGCTCCAGGGGACGTTCACCTACCTTCTGCAGGACGGGGCGGGGAACATCCTCCCCACCCACTCCGTCTCCGCGGGACTCGACTACCCCGCGGTCGGACCCGAGCATGCCCTGCTTCACGACCTTGGGCGGGTGCGCTACAGCTCGGCCAGCGATGGGGAGGCCCTGGCCGCCTTCCACCTGCTCTCGGCGACGGAAGGCATCCTGCCCGCCCTCGAGTCAGCGCACGCCCTGGCCTTCCTCGTGCGCGAGGCCGTTTCCCTCCGCGGCCGGCTCCTGATCGTGAACCTGAGCGGCCGGGGCGACAAGGACATGGACATTGTCGAGCGCTTCCCCGCCGGGGGCGGCGAGAGGGGGCCGGAGGGCGGCGACGGAGCGCGCCCCCCCTCGTCATGACCCGCATCGGGGAGCGGTTCGACCGTTTGCGGAGGGGGGGCGGCAAGGCCTTCGTGGCCTTCCTCACGGCCGGGGATCCCTCCCTGGAAGCCACCGTCGAGGCCGCGCTCGCTCTGGAGGGAGGGGGTGTCGACGTGCTCGAGCTGGGGGTGCCCTTCTCGGACCCCCTCGCGGACGGTCCCGTGATCCAGCGCGCGAGCGAGAGGGCGCTGGCCCGGGGCACCACCCTGCCTGCGGTGCTGGAGGCCGTGCGCGGCATCCGCCGCCGGAGCGAGATCCCCCTGCTTCTCTTCAGCTACTTCAACTCCCTGCTGCGGCACGGGCTCGCCCGCGTGGTGGGCGAGGCCCTCGCGGCGGGGGTGGACGGCGTCCTGGTCACGGACCTCCCCCCGGAAGAGGCGGGCCCCTGGCTGGAGGCGGCCCGGCCCGCCGGCCTCGACACCGTCTTCCTGGCCTCGCCCACCAGCCCGGAGGAGCGGCTGCGCCGGGTGGCGGAGGCCTCGCGCGGGTTCGTGTACGCGGTGAGCCGCACGGGGGTCAGCGGCGAAAGAAGCGCGCTCTCCGAGGACGCGCGACCGCTCGTGAAGCGGATCAAGGCCTTGACCGCGGAGCCCGTGGCCTTGGGCTTCGGGATCTCCACCCCCGAGCAGGTGGCGGCCGCGGCCGCGGTCGCGGACGCGGTCGTGGTGGGGAGCGCGCTCGTGCGCTTCTTGGAGGAGCACCCGGGGGGAGACCTCCGGGGGCAGGTGAGATGGCTGAGAAGCGCGATCTGAAGGCGGCGCCGGAGCCGGGGAGAGAGGCGGACCGAGCACGCACGCCGGCCCCGGCGGGGCCCGGGAGCGTGGCCGAGATCGAGGACTGGCGCCGTCGGATCGACTCCATAGACGACCAGCTCATGGGGCTCCTCAACAGCCGTTCCGCCTGCGCGGTGGAGATCGGCAAGATCAAGCGGGTGCTGGGCCTGCCCGTCTATTCCCCAGAGCGGGAGGCCTGGATCCTGGAGCGCTTGATGCGCGAGAACCCGGGCCCCCTCGATGCGTTGGCGGTGAGAAGGGTCTTCGAGCGGATCATCGACGAAGGCCGCCGACTGGAGCGGCTGGGCGCGGACCGCCGCGGGGGCCCCCCCCGCGAGGACGCTGCCGGCGAAGGACAGGGGGGGAAGGGGCCGGAGAGGCCCGACTAATAAAGGTGAGCCCATGGTCATCGTGATGGAGCAGACGGCGACAGAGGAGCAGGTCCAGAAGGTCATCGAGACGCTGGTCGATGTGGGCTACGACGTCCACCGGTCCACCGGCGTCAGCCACACCGTGGTGGGGGCGGTGGGTTCCCCCCGCCGGTCGGTGGATCCCCGCGCCCTCGAGCTCATCCCCGGCGTGCGGGAGGTGGTCAAGATCACCGAGCCCTACAAGCTCGTGGGACGCACGTTCAAGGCCGCGGACACGGTGGTGGAGGTGGCGGGGGTCCCGGTGGGCGGGCCGGAGGTGATCGTGATGGCCGGTCCCTGTTCGGTGGAGACGCGGGAACAGGTCTCCTCCGTGGCCCGCTCGGTGCAGACCTCGGGGGCCAAGGTGCTGCGGGGGGGGGCCTTCAAGCCGCGCACCTCGCCCTACTCCTTCCAGGGGCACGGCGAGGAAGCCCTGCGCTGGATGCGGGACGCGGCGGATGAGCTGGGCCTGGCCGTGGTGAGCGAGGTCATGGACGTGCGGGTGATCGAGATGATGCTGCGCTACGTGGACTGCCTGCAGGTGGGGGCGCGGAACATGCAGAATTTCGACCTCCTCAAAGAGCTGGGCCGGGTCCGGCGGCCCGTGCTTCTGAAGCGCGGGCTCTCCGCCACCATCGAGGAGTGGCTGCTCTCCGCGGAGTACGTCCTGGCGGGGGGCAACGGCCAGGTCATCCTCTGCGAGCGGGGCATCCGCACCTTCGAGAACGCGACCCGCAACACCCTCGACATCTCGGCCATCCCGGTGGTCAAGAAGCTGAGCCACTTGCCGATCCTGGTGGACCCCAGCCACGGCACCGGCCGCCGGGACAAGGTCATCCCCATGGCGCGGGCGGCGGTGGCGGCGGGGGCGGACGGGCTGCTCATCGAGGTGCACAACGATCCCGAGAAGGCCCTCTCCGACGGAGCCCAGAGCCTCTACCCCGACCAGTTCGACCGGCTCATGGGGGAGCTCCGGGTCATCGCTCCCGTCCTGGGGCGGACCCTGCCCCTGGCCAAGATCCCGGCCGCGTCCGGCGGCTAGGGGGCCGGCTCCTCGGGCAGGAGACCCTCCGGCGTGGGGTGGTCGAGGAAGAGCAAGTTCAGCCGGGGCTGGCCGTCGGCGCCGATGGAGACGTTGCGGATCTCCGCCCGGGTGTGGAAGGTGCCCTTCAGGTCCTCGACCTCCACCATCTCCCCCTTGGCCACGGGCAGAGAGGTCTTCACGAGGGCACCCCATTTGCTCAGGTTTTCCGCGTAGGTCTGCTCCTCCGAGAGCGCGCCGGGGACGCTCGTCCGCCGCAGCTTCAAGCCCAGACGCGACTCCGTCCGGGGGAAGCGCCGGCGTTCGTCGGGCCGGGGGTCGTTCGGCATCAAGAAGAGGCCGCTGGGGAGCGAGGTCTCCCCCCGGGGCGGGTGCTTGCCCAGGAACATGAGGCCCACACGCGAAGGCGTGCCGGTGCCGACGCTCCGCACCAGCGCGTAAACATGGTAGGACGGATCCGTGAGGTCATATTGCCGCATTCGCTTCGGGAGGGGCATGGAGAGATGAAGGGCCTGACCGATCCGCACCGGTTGGCGGAGGCAGAACGAGATCCCGGCCAAGGAGGCGTCTTCGCTGCTCGTCATCTCTTCCCAGGTCTCGCCGTCGCCCTTGCGGCCCTGCACTCTCACCGGCACGTGCAGGGCCATGCGCGCTTGCTTGCGGCGTTCGGGGCGCTTGCCCTCTACCATTTGTTTTTTGTCCCCCCGACCGGAAAGGGCGGGGTCCGGCAGGTCCCGTGGGAAAAGCTACCCCACCCTACCACAGTTTCCGGGAGCCCACCGACCCCAGGCGCGGTGAGCCGCTCGGGGAGTCTGGTTACCAACCTTGACCCTGGGGCGGGACCCTTCCCTCCCGCCTTCGCCTTTTTAGGGCCGGTCCCGTGGGACTGGGACGACGGGACCCGCAGCGTCCGCGAGGCGGACTGCCCCCCCTTCGAGCCGGGAGCAACGCTCGAGCGGCACTTCACCGCTGACCATGTCTATCGCCGATCCGGCAACTTTAGCGTGCGGGTCATCCTGCGCCGCGCCAGCCGGTCGGTGGCGACGGCGAGCGTCAGCGTGGGCTTGCGCTAACGGGGGCCGCGCCCGCCTCGGACGCGAGCAGGGCCGCCCCCAGGGCGGGAAGGCTTAGCGCGGTCTTGCCCCCCCGCGGCTTGTAGCGGCGGCCGGAGAGGAGGTCGCGGGCGGGCAGGGGGAAGGGCAGTTCCAGCGCCTGCTCGCGATCGGAGGCATTGAACGCCGCCAGGACCCGGTCGTCCTCCAAGGCGCGCACGAAGGCGTAGACCCGGCGCGTGTCGTCGGCCAGGACCGTCTCGAACGTGCCCCGGCGCAGGGCGGCCTGGGTGGCCCGGATGTGGCCGAGGCTCTGGTAGTACTTGAAGAGCTCCTCGTCGAAGCGGACGGGGTCGGCCCGCCGCGCCTGGCCCAGGGGGTTTGTCGCCTCGTCCTCGTAGCGCAGCTCCCTCCAGACCATGGGCTTGCGGTCGTCGGGGTCCTCCCCTCCCCACATCCCGGCCTCGGTGCCGTAATAGACCATAGGTGCGCCCAGATAGGCGAACTGGAAGGCCGCCACCATGCGCAGCCGGCGCCACTCCTCGGCGCGGGGGGCGCGCACGTCGTAACGGGGATCGTCCCGGGGTCCCCGCGCGTGCCCATAGGGACGATCCGGGTTCACGATCTGGGAGGCCAGGCGGTCGGTGTCGTGGCTGTCGAGCAGGTTCATGAGGGCGAGGTTGGTGGGAGGCGGGCAGTCGGCGCGCAAGGCGGCCAGACGCTCGTCGAACTCGGTGGCGCCGATGGGACTCTGGCGATCGATGAAGAAGGCCTTCGCCGCATCCGCGAAGCGGTAGTTCAGCACCGCGTCGAACTCGTCGCCCTTGAGCCAGGGCGCGGGGTTCCACATCTTGTTGGCCGAGAAGTCCTCCCACCAGACCTCGCCCGTCAGGTACGCCTCGGGGTTGATCGTGAGCACCCATTTGCGAAACTCGCGCCAGAACCCGTGGGGGACCTTCTGCGCCACCTCCAACCGCCATCCGTCCACCCCGTCCGAGGGGTCGCCGTCACCGTTGGGATCGCCCCACCGCTTGACGATGGCCCGGAGGTGGTCGCGCGGTCCCGCGGCCAGGCTGTCCCCCTCCTTGCGCAGCTCCGGCAGCTCCCGCGCCCCCGCCCAGCCCCGGTAGTCGAACTCGTCGGCCGGGGTCCGGGGATCGTCGAAGCGGTCGATGACGAACCAGCCCGTGTACTTCGATTGGGCCTGCTTGGTGCGCACGTCCCGGAAGGCCCAGAAGGTGAGGCCCACGTGGTTGAAGACCCCGTCCAGGATCACCTTCATCTGTCGCCGGTGGCACTCCTGCACCAGGCGCAGGAACAGCCGATCGGCGGCGGTCCATTTCCAGGTCGAGGGTTCAAGCGGGTTCTCGGTGGCCCAGATCAGGCGGTCCCCGTCGGGATCGGGTCCGAAGTTGTTGTCGACATGGTGGTAGAACGTGGTGTCGTACTTGTGGAGGGAGGGCGCCTCGAAGATGGGGTTGAGCGAGATCGCGGTCACGCCCAGGCTCTGGAGGTAGTCCAGCTTGTCGATGACGCCCTGGAGGTCCCCGCCGTAGCGCCGCAGCTGAGCGTTGTAATAGAAGTCGCGTGCGTTGGTCTTCTCCCAGGGCTGCAGCTTGTACCAGTCCGCGGTCCAGGGGGAGAGGCGCCAGTCGCGGATGGGGTCGTGGGGCCAGGCCCCGCGGAGGTCCGCGGGGCGAGGATCGTTGCGGGGATCGCCGTTGCGGAAGCGTTCGGGGAAAACCTGGTACCAGACGGCGTCCGCGGCCCAGGAGGGGGGTCCCACGCGCAGGCCGGCGGGAGCCTCCCCCCGGGTGGAAGCAGCCAGCCAAAGGCCCATCCCGACCAGGCCGGCGAACCCCCGACGCTTCGTCATCGCGGCCCTCCCCTCCTGCGCGGGAGCCTACGGCGTTGGGGGGAGGGGGTCAAGGGTGGGTGGGAAAGACGGGGAGAGAAAAGGGGGAAAAGAGCGGAGGTGGGATCCCGCGGGCCGCGGTTGAGCAAGGTCCCGATAAAGTGTTAACTGTCGGCCATGAGCGTCCGCGACGCCATTGTGGTGGAGGGGCTGACCAAGGTCTTCCGACAGACGACGGCGGTGGACCGGTTGTCCTTCCGGGTGGGCGGGGGCCGCTTCTTCGGCTTCCTGGGGCCCAACGGCGCCGGCAAGAGCACGACCATCAAGATGCTCACCGGTCTCCTGCGCCCGACCGCGGGCGACGCCGTCCTAGAGGGGATCCGCTTGAGCCAGGACCTGCTGGGGGTGAAGCGGATCATCGGTGTCCTGCCCGAGGAGCTGCCCCTCTACGAACGCCTGACGGGGGAGGAGTATCTGCACTTCGCGGGGCGGATGTACGGCCTCGGCCGGGCGGAGACCCAGAAACGCACGGCCGAGCTCCTCGAGTTCTTGAGCCTCACCGAGGACCGCTCCAAGCTGATCGTGGACTACTCGCAGGGGATGAAGAAGAAGCTGGCCCTGGCCGCCGCCCTCATCCACAGCCCGCGGGTGCTGTTCCTGGACGAGCCGCTGAACGGGATCGACCCCGTCTCCGCGCGGGTGGTCACGGACCTCCTGCAGCGGCTGACCCGCAAGGGGGTGACCCTCTTCTTCACCACCCACGTCCTCGACGTGGTGGAGAGGCTCTGCGACGAGGTGGCAGTCATCGATCGGGGACGGATCGTGGCCCAGGGGACCCTCTCGGAGATCCGCGCCCAGCGTGAGGTGGGGCAGGACGCGAGCCTGGAAGACGTCTTCCTCAAGCTGGTGGCGGCCGACGTCCAGCGCCAGGACCTCTCGTGGATCGGCTGATCGCGCTCATCGTCCTGCGCTGGCGAATGGACGTGCGCGCGGTGCTGGGGGCCCGGGAGCGCATGCTGGGCCTTTTCCTCGCGGTTCCCGGGCTCCTCCTCTTCGCCGGGCTCGCCTCCTTCTTCGCCTACTTCGGCCTCCGCCTCCTGGAGAACCGGCAGCCGGAGGCGGTGCTGCCCGTGGTCTCCGCCGCGGCCACCCTGCTCGGCCTCTTTTGGACGCTGTCTCCGCTTCTCGCCGGCGTGGCCTTCAGCGAGACCCACGACCTGTCGCGCCTGCTCCACTTCCCGATCCCCTTGCCCGTGCTGGTGGTGGCGTCCCTGGGCGCGAACCTGCTCCAGCCCACGGTCCTGACCCAGATCCCCGTGCTTTTGTCACTGACCCTGGCCCTGGCGGGCGGGCTCGGCTCGCTTCCGTTCTGCGGGGCGGGAGTGGCTCTCGCCTACCTCTTCGTGCTCGCCGCCGCCCAGGTCACCGGCCTCCTCCTCCAGGGCCTGGCCCGCAACCGAAGGCTCCAGGACCGGGCGCTCTTCTTCGGCCTGGGGCTCGGCTTCCTGCTCAGCCTCCTCCCCCTGCTGTTCATGGCCGGCGGGGGCCGGGGCCTGTCCGGCCTCCTGGGCTTCGTGGTGGCCACCGACCTCTTTGCCGTCTCCCCTTTCGCCTGGGGACTGCGGGCCGCCGTCCACGCGGGGCGGGGGGAGGCCCTTCCCTTCCTCCTCTACCTCGCGGCGGCGGGCGGGGGGCTCCTGGGCGCGGTGCTCCTCTCGGCATCCCTCGCGCGGCGGATCTACCGGGGCGAGCTGGAACTGGGAAGCGCTCCCCGGCGGGCGGCCGGGGCCCCGGCCCCCATGCTCTTCTCGGGTGACTTCGGCGCCCTCCTGGAGAAGGACCTGCGGGTGACCTGGCGCGACCCCCGGCTCAAAGCCGTGGTCTTCACCAGCCTGGCGGGGCCTCTCCTCCTCCTCTTTCTCGTCTGGCAAGGCTCGGCCGGCCGCGTGGCCCCCGTTGCCCTCCTGGCGCTCGCTTCTCTCACCGGCCTCTCTACCTTCGGAGCCAACGCCTTCGCCCTCGAGCGGCGCGGCCTGATCCTCCTCGTCGGCTTCCCGGTGCCACGCTGGAAGGTGCTGGCGGCCAAGAACGCAGGGGTCATCCTGCTGCGCTTGCCCAGCCTGCTCCTCCTTCTCCTGGCCACCGCCCTCCTCGCGCCGCCCGCGCTCGTCGCCCCCGTGGCCGCCGTCGCCCTCCTGACCATGCTGATCGGGACCGGGGTCGACAACTTCCTTTCCATCCTCTTCCCGTTGACGGTGCCCGCGCCGGGGAGGAACCCCTACGGCCCCGTCTCCGGGGGCCGCGGTCTGGGCGCGGCCGCCGTGGCTGCCGCGATGATGATGGGCGCGCTCCTCGTTTCCTCTCCCTTCTCTTTCCTGGCTTGGCTCCCCCTCCTTCTGGGGGAGGAAGGGCTCTGGCTCGTGACCCTGCCCTTGGCCTTGGCCGGCGCCGCCGCCATTTACGCCACCCTCCTGGCGGCGGGCGCCCGCCTCCTTCTAAGGCGCGAGCCCGACCTCCTGGGCCGGGTGCTGGGGGAGGAGTGAGGACGCCCCGGCCGGTAGTGGCCATCGTCGGCCTGGGGCTCATCGGCGGATCCCTGGCCCGCGCCCTGACCCGGGCGGGGTACCGGGTCCTGGGCGTGGACAAGCCGGGGGTGCGGCGGCGCGCCCGCGCGCAGGGGGCGGTCGCGCAGACCATGGCCACCCCCGAGGCGGCGGCCCGCCGCGCGGACGTTGTCGTGCTGGCCGCGCCCCCGCGCGCCAACCTGGCCCTCCTCCGGCGCTTGGCGGGACGGGCGTCGCCCGGCCTCGTGATCACGGATGTGGGCAGCGTGAAGGGGCCCATCTGCGCACTGGCGCGGCGGCTGGGCCTGCGCGGGTTCGTGGGTGGCCATCCGGTGGCGGGGACCGAGGGCCGGGGACTCGCGGCCGCCTCCCCCGACCTCTTCCGTGGACGGGCCTGGGCGCTCACGCCCACGCCGCGCGGAACCCGCGCCCTCTCCCGCGTGCGCGCGCTGGTGCGCGCGGTGGGGGGCCGGCCGGTGACGGTGTCCGCGCGCGACCACGACCGCGCCCTCGCCTTCCTGAGCCACCTCCCTCAGGTCGTATCCTTCGCCCTCCTGGACGCCGCCCGCCACGACCCCGTGGCCGCGCGCCATCTGCGCTTGGCGGGCCCCGGCTTCCGGGACATGACCCGGCTGGCCAGAAGCCCGCGCCCGCTCTGGCGCGAGATCCTGGGCCAGAACCGGATCGAGGTCGCCCGTGCCCTAAGGGCCCTGCGGAGCGCGGCCCGACCTTGATATCATCGAGGCTGCGACGAGCCCCCCGGCTTTCCGGAGCCCTTCTTTTATGAACAAGGTGATGAAGGACGCGGCCGCGGCCGTCAGGGACATCCCCGACGGCGCCTCCATCATGGTCTCCGGCTTCGGCCTCTGCGGCATTCCCGAGAACCTGATCGCGGCTCTGAGGGACCGGGGGGTCAAGAACCTCACCCTCATGAGCAACAACGCGGGGACCAACGACTTCGGGATCACCCTCCTCCTGCAGAACCGCCAAGTGAGGAAGATGATCGCGACCTACGTGGGGGAGAACAAGGTCTTCGAGAAGATGGCCTTGGCGGGCGAGATCGAGGTGGAACTGAACCCCCAGGGCACGTTCGCGGAGCGGATGCGGGCGGGAGGGGCGGGGGTGGCGGCCTTCTTCACCCCCACCGCTTACGGCACGCTGGTGGCGGAGGGCAAGGAGGTGCGCTGGTTCGGCGGACGGCCCCACATCCTCGAGACCGCCCTCCGCGCGGACTACGCCTTCGTGAAGGCCTGGAAGGGCGATCCCCTGGGCAACCTCGTCTTCCGCCGCACCACCCGCAACTTCGGCCCCGTGATGGCCATGGCCGCGCGCACGACCATCGCGGAGGTGGAGCAGCTGGTGCCGGAGGGGTCCCTCGACCCCGACGCGGTCGTCACCCCCGGCATCTTCGTGAAGCGGATCTTCCAGGGCCCGAGATACGAAAAGAGGATCGAGAAGCGGACGCTCCGCGGCCAGGGCGGGGGGGAGGTCGACAGCAAGCGCGAGCGCATCGTGCGCCGGGCCGCCCTCGAGATGAAGGACGGGTACTACGTCAACCTGGGGATCGGGATGCCCACCCTGGCCGGCAACTATCTCCCCGCGGACGTCTCCATCGTCCTCCATTCCGAGAACGGCATGCTGGGGGTGGGCCCCTATCCGCGGCCAGGCGAGGAGGACCCCGATCTCATCAACGCCGGGAAGGAGACGGTGACGGAGCTGCCGGGCACGTCCTACTTCTCGAGCGCCGACTCCTTCGCCATGGTGCGCGGCGGCCACGTGGACCTCACGATCCTGGGGGCCCTGCAGGTGGACCGCGAGGGCAATCTCGCCAACTGGACGATCCCGGGCAAGATGATGAAGGGGATGGGCGGGGCCATGGACCTGGTGGCGGGGGCGCGGCGGGTGGTCGTGACCATGGAGCACACGGCCAAGGACGGCTCGCCCAAGATCCTCGAGCGCTGCACCCTGCCCCTCACCGGCCAGCGCTGCGTGAACCTGATCGTGACCGACATGGCCGTCATCGAGATCACCCGGGAGGGGCCGGTTCTCAAGGAATACGCGCCCGACACCACCCCCGAGGCCGTGAAGCGGGCCACGGGCACGGCCTTGATCATCCCCGGCGACGTCAAGGCCATGCCGTTCTGAGCCCCGGAAGCAGGAGAGCAGGCATGTCCAGCAAGCAGCCCCCGGCCCCCTTGGCGCCTCCCGTCGCCCCGCCCCCCGCCCGCCGCTTCACCGACTCCCGGGAGAGACCCGGCACCGTGATCGGGGCCAGCATCAAGATCAAGGGCGAGCTCACGGGAGGGGACTCCGTGGACCTCGCGGGCAGCCTGGAGGGGACGTCGCGGGTCGAGGGCTTCTATCTCGTGCGCGAGGGGGCCCGCGTGGTCGGCCCCATCGCCGCCGCCGACGTCGTCGTGGAGGGAGAGGTCGAGGGGACGTTGATCGAGGGACGCAAGGTCGAGATCGGCGCGGCCTCACGGGTGCGGGCGCACATCCGCGCTTCGGTGGTGGCCATCGCGGAGGGGGCCTTCTTCGAGGGGCAGATCGACATGAGCGGGGAGGAGGGCGAGACCGCCCGCCTCGCGTTTCGGGAGAGGCGGCGGCGCGATGGCCAGGGGAGGGTTCTCCCACCGGCCGCTACCCCGCCCGCGAGCCCCCCGGGGGAGAAGAAGTAGCGGGGTGGGTTTGCTATCTTGGACTCGTCGACGCCGGGGGGAGACATGACTCCAGAGGCCGTGATTCTGAGCGGGTGCCGGACGCCGATCGGCACCTTCGGGGGGGCGTTCAAGGAGGTGCCCGCGACCGATCTCGGCGCGGTGACGGTCCGGGAGGCGGTGAGGCGCGCGGGCATCCGCGCCGACCAGGTGGACGAAGTGGTCCTGGGCTGCATCCTGCAGGCGGGGGTGGGGATGAACCCGGCCCGCCAGGCCGCGATCAAGGCCGGGCTCCCGGAGTCGGTCCCCGCCCACACCGTGAACAAGGTGTGCGGCTCCGGCCTCAAGGCGGTGATGCTCGCCGCGCAGGCCATTAAGTGTGGCGACGCGGAGGTGGTGGTGGCGGGCGGCCTCGAGAGCATGAGCCGCGCGCCCTTCCTGCTTCCGGGAGCGCGCTGGGGGGAGCGGCTGGGCCACGGCCGGGTGCTGGACCACATGATCCACGAGGGCCTCACCGACGCCTTCCACGACATACACATGGGGGTCACGGCCGAGAACCTGGTCGAGCGCTACCGGATCAGCCGCGAGGATCAAGACGCGTTCGCCGCGGAGAGCCAGGCCCGGGCCCAGGCCGCGATCGGCGGGGGGAGGTTCAAGGCGGAGATCGTCCCCGTGCCCGTCCCCCAACGGAAGGGGGAGCCCACCCTGGTCGATAAGGACGAGCACCCGCGGGCGGACACCACGAGGGAGTCGCTGGCCAAGCTCAAGCCCGCTTTCAAGAAGGACGGAACGGTGACGCCCGGAAACTCGAGCGGCCTGAACGACGGGGCGGCCGCCCTCGTGGTCACGAGCGCGGCCCGGGCGGCGGGGTGGGGCGTGAAGCCCCTGGCTCGGATCGTGGCCTATGCCTCGGCCGCGGTGGACCCGAGGATCATGGGCATCGGCCCCGTCCCCGCCGTGCGCAAGGCGCTGGAGAGGGCCGGCCTGGGCCTGGAAGCCATCGACCTATTCGAGCTCAACGAGGCCTTCGCCGCCCAGAGTCTGGCCGTGCTGCGCGAGCTCAACCTCGATCCCGCCCGCGTGAACGTCAACGGGGGGGCAATTGCCCTCGGCCACCCCATCGGGGCCTCGGGGGCCCGCATCCTCGTCACCCTCCTTCACGCCCTGGCCGCGCGGGGTGCGAAGCGCGGTCTGGCCGGCCTTTGCATCGGTGGCGGGCAGGGCGTGGCCATGGTGGTGGAGCGACCCTAGCGCTTCGGTGTTGCGTCCGTTTCCAAAGGGCGGGGTCTCCTTGACAGGCCCCGCCGTCTTCCACTACGCTTGGTGATCCCGTCGAGCCGAGACATTAGCCTCCGCTCCTCCCCATACGTAGCCTCCAAGAAGAGACGCCATGGCCAACGACGACCCATTCTCAACCACACCAAAGGCCCCGGGGCCGCCCCGCCGCGGGCGTCCCCCCAAGAGCGACGCTCCGCGCGGCCGACCTCCCCGCGGACCCCGGACCGCCGGCGACGACGAGTTGCCCCCGGAGTTCGCGGTAGCCACCGAGGAGCCGGAGGCCCCTGAGCCGGCGGTAGAGGTGGGGGCGGAGACGGGGTCGGCGCCGGAGGGCTCCGCGCCGCCGGGCTCCCCCCAGGCGGGCTCCGCGGAGGCGGGGGGAGACCGTCTGGATCTAGCCGAGCTCAAGGAGATGGGCATCGCCAAGCTGGCGGGGGTGGCCAAGTCCCTGGAGATCCCGGGTGCCGCCACCATGAAGAAGCCGGAGCTGGTCTTCCAGATCCTGCGCGCCCAGGCGGAGAAGGAGGGGCTCATCTTCTCGGAGGGCGTTCTGGAGATCCTGCCCGACGGCTTCGGCTTCCTGCGCGCCCCCGAATACTGCTACTTGCCCGGCCCCGACGACATCTACGTTTCGCCCTCCCAGATCCGCAAGTTCGACCTGCGCACCGGCGACACTATCAGCGGCCAGATCCGCCCCCCCAAGGAGGACGAGCGCTACTTCGCGCTCATCAAGGTGGACGCGGTCAACTTCGAGCCCCCCGACAAGTCGAAGGAGAAGATCTTCTTTGACAACCTGACCCCCCTCTATCCCCAGAGCCGGATCCGGCTGGAGACCCTGCCCGAGCACCTCTCCACCCGCGTGCTGGACCTCATGACCCCGCTCGGCAAGGGTCAGCGGGCCTTGATCGTGGCCGCCCCCCGCACCGGGAAGACCATGCTCCTGCAGGCCATCGCCAACGCCATCACCAGCAACCACCCGGAGATCGTCCTCATCGTGCTCCTCATCGACGAGCGGCCGGAGGAAGTGACGGACATGCAGCGCTCGGTCCACGGGGAGGTGATCTCCTCCACCTTCGACGAGCCTGCGGACCGGCACGTGCAGGTGGCGGAGATGGTGATGGAGAAGGCCAAGCGCCTGGTCGAGCACAAGAAGGACGTGGTGATCCTGCTCGACTCCATTACCCGCCTGGCCCGGGCCTACAACACCATCGTGCCCCCTTCGGGAAAGGTGCTCTCGGGCGGCGTGGACAGCAACGCCCTCCAGCGTCCCAAGCGGTTCTTCGGGGCCGCCCGCAACGTGGAGGAGGGGGGGTCCCTCACCATCATCGCCTCCGCCCTGGTGGAGACGGGCTCCCGCATGGACGACGTGATCTTCGAGGAGTTCAAGGGCACGGGCAACGCGGAGATCGTGCTCGACCGCAAGCTCACGGACAAGCGGATCTTCCCCTCCATCGACATCAACCGCAGCGGGACCCGCAAGGAGGAACTGCTCATCCCCAAGGAAGAGCTGAACCGAGCCTGGATCCTGCGCAAGGTCCTCTCCGCCCTCTCCCCGGTGGAGGCCATGGAGCTGCTCCTGGAGCGCCTGAGCAAGACGAAAGCCAACAAGGAGTTCCTGGAGAGCATGTCCAGCGGGGCCTAGGGGCGCGCTCGCCCCCGTCGGCGGGCCCCAAAGCTCGCGCCGAGCAGACGGGGCACCCGGGTGGGGCCCCGGACTCAGTTGTTGTCGATCGTCCGATCTCCCAGGCCCGCGCGCACCGTGATCTGCACGGTGTTGGCGGCGAGGCTCTTGCCGCTGTGGCGCAAGGTCACCTTGATCCCGTACTGCCCCGCCTGCCGGTACTCGTGCTCGGAGGTGAAGCGCCGCTCGATCTTGGTGCCGGGCTCGAAGGGAGGACAGTCGGATTCCTGGAGGCTCTTGCCGCCGTCTCCCCACTCCCACTGGACCTCGGGACAATAGAGCTCCTCGACATCGTCTCCCCCCGTGAGCTCGGCCGTGAAGAAGACGTTCACGGGCGAGAAGGCCATGCGGGGGGCGGCACGCAGGTCCAGGGCGGGTTTCTTGCTCTTCTTGGGCTCCTGGGCCCCGAAGGTGGGGGCGACCAAGACAAGGACCAGAAGCGTCACGACCGTGGTTCGTGGCATCGTCGTCTCTCCAGGCCGGAGGGCTGGCTCCCTACCATTGTAGACCCTCGTTCTCCCCGCGCCTAGAATCAAGTATGGGCGAGATCCGAGGCCTTCGTCTGGCCCCCCGCGCGTCCCACAAGGAGAGGCGCCTGGCCGCGCTGCGCGAGGGTCGCGGGCCGGCCGAACCCAGCCTCCAGGAGGCGGTGGAGGACGCCCAGCTCTTGGGCAGCTTGAACCTCTCCGGCTTCGACTTCGCTTGGGAGGAGGTGAAGGCGTCCCGGCGCGGCGAGCCCGCGCCCCCGGCGATCTTAGGCCTGCGGCGGGCGTCCATTGCGGTGGACGCCCGCGCCCCCTTCAGCGTGGCCTCCCTCCTCGCTTGGCACGAGGCCGTGGTGGGGACCGCTCCCGGCTATCGCCAGACGGACCGCCTGCGCGCCGACGCCCCCGCCCCGGCCCCCCCCGGGCGGATCGCGGGTCGGCTGGCCATCCTGGATCAGTGGCTGAACGCGGCCAGCGGCCACGAGCTAAAACCGGTCCAGCAGGGAGCGCTCGTTCTCGCTCGGCTGGTGGAGATCCTGCCCTTCGAGGACGGAAACGGCCGCGTCTCCCGTCTGGCCGCCTCCCACCTCATGGTGCGGGCGGGAATGCGGCCCCCGATCCTGGTGGGCGGCGATGGCCCCCGCCTCATCCACTGCCTGGGGGCCGCCTTCCAGCTCCACCTGGAGCCTCTGGCCACGCTCCTCGAAGAGGCCTCCGAGCGCAGCCTGGACGTGATGATCCGCACCCTGGAGTCCACCGCCTGAACCCTCTCCGCTTGGAGATCCCGCCTTCCCTGCAGCGCCTCCTCCAGAGCCTGCGCGCGGCCGGAGGGAGGCCCCTCCTCGTGGGGGGGGTCGTGCGCGATGCCCTTCTGGGCCTGCCCGTCAAGGACTTCGACCTGGAGGTCTACGGCCTGCCCGCGCAGGAGCTGGAGCGCGTCCTGGCCTCCGCGGGGAGGGTGGACGCGGTCGGCCAGGCCTTCACCGTCTACAAGGTGAGCGGCCTCCCGGGACTGGAGGCCGCGGTGGACGTCTCGATTCCCCGCCGGGACTCTAAGGTGGGGCCGGGGCACCGGGGGATCGCGGTCCGGGGCGACCCCGGCCTCTCCGTCGAGGAGGCCTCCCGGCGCCGGGATTTCACGATCAACGCGCTGCTCTTTGATCCCTCGTCGGGAGAAGTGCTCGATCCCCATGGGGGGCGCGCCGACCTTCTGGCCCGGTGTCTGCGCGCGGTGGACCCGGCGACCTTTGGCGACGACCCCCTCCGCGCGCTGCGGGCCGTGCAGCTGGGGGCGCGGTTCGAACTCGAGGTGGATCCCGCCACCGCGGCCCTTTGCTCCGCCATGCCCCTCGGGGAGCTGCCCCCGGAGAGGATCTTGGGCGAACTCGAGAAGCTGCTGCTGCAGGCCCGCCACCCCTCCCGCGGCCTCCACCTGCTGCGCGCTTGGGGGATGCTCCCGGTTTTGGCCCCGGAGCTCGTGCCCCTCGCCGACACCCCGCAGGATCCGGAATGGCACCCGGAAGGGGACGTCTGGACGCACACCCTGCAGGCGGTGGACGAGGCGGCGGCTCTCATCAGCGACCTGGACCGGCCGCGGGCCCTGGCCGTCATGCTGGGCGCGCTCTGCCACGACCTGGGCAAGGCCGCCACCACCCGGCTCGAGGAGGGGCGGATCCGCTCCCGCGGCCACGATGAGGCGGGCGTCCCCCCGACCCTGAGCCTCCTCGACCGCTGGAGCGTCCACACCTGGCTGGGCTATGACGTGCGGTCCCAAGTCGTGGGCCTGGTGGCCCACCACCTGAAGCCCGGCGAGCTCTACAAGGAGCGGGAGCGCGTCTCCGACGGCGCGATCCGCCGGCTGGCCCGGAAGTGCGAGCCCGAGCTCCTCTACCGGGTGGCGCGGGCGGACTGCCTGGGTCGCGCCCCCGGACACTTCCCGCCCCTGGCCATGGAATGGTTTCGGGAGAGGGTGCGCGCCCTGGGGGTGGCGTCGCGCCCCCCGGAGCCGCTCCTGCGCGGCCGCGACCTCCTCGCGCTGGGGCTGGCCCCGGGGCCCGAGGTGGGGCGGATCCTCCACGCCGTCTACGAGCGGCAGCTGGACGGGGCGGTCACGAGCCCCGAGGAAGCCCTTACGGAGGCCCGCCGGCTCCTGGGCCGCTAGGGGATATCGCGCGCCTGGGCGCGCTACCGACCGTGGGCGGCCTCGCGGTCCAGCACCGCCAGCGTGCGCGCGTAGAGGTCGTCCACCTCCTCCGGACTGTTGGCGATGGCGGTCATGCCCAGCTTCCCGTACTCGGAGAGGGCCCCGATCAAGTGGAAGAGCACACCGGACTCGCTCCCGTGGCTGTAGTGGAGCTTGTTGATGGTGAGGATCTCCACCAGGTCCTCGGGGAGCAGGCCGCGGTAGGACTCGGATTGGAGGTTGTCGGTGGCGCGGTAGTACTTGGCCTGGCCGGAGGGGGAAAAGAAGAGCCCGGTGGCGGGGTCGAGGGCTCCCCCGGTCAGGAATTGCAGGGCGAGGTAGGGATGGGTGGTGCCTCCCATGCGGAGGTTGATCTCGAGGGCGGAGATCTTCCAAGCGTCCTGGGGACGATCGCGGCAGACCATGAAGTCCACCCCCAGGCGGCTCACCACCCCATGCCCGCAGAGCACAGCCCCGATTCTGAGGCCGGCCTCCTGGATGGCCAGGCGATAGGACTCGGCGGCGGGGAAGCGGCAGCCCAGGAAGACCTGGCCGCTGGGGCCGCCCAGGATCTGGTCGTGGGTGGAGATGGCGCTGACCTCGCAGGCCGGACTCACCCGTAGCTGGGCGCTGGGCGAGGCCTTGTACGTCGCTTCCAAGAACTCCTCCACGATCCCCCCCATGCGCGAGAACTTCTCGAAGTAGGCCTCCGGGGTCTCGGTGGCCACGGAGAACTCGACCCCCCGCACGGCTCCCGGGATCGCGTCCGGCCCGCCCCCTTCCGGGTAGCGGAAGATCGCGTTCCCCTCCCCGGAGAAGCTGTCGTTGAGCTTGATGACCGCCTTGGTCAGGCCCGGTCGGCGCGCGCGCAGCTCGAGCAGTGCTTCTTCGACCTCCTTGGGGTGGTGGAGGTCCTCGACGCCCAGGGGCAAGTCCACCCCCGCCTGCCGGAAGACCTTCCGGCTCCCGGACTTGGTGCCCAGGTGGGAGAGCCGGGGGTCGGCGCCGTTCAAGGGGATGCCCAGAAGGACGGCCAGCTTCCGCTCGTGGGGGGTGGAGTTGAAAACGGTCAGGTAAGCCCGGGAGGGATCCACAATGCCGGCCCGGATCCGCTCGATCAGGCGCGGGCGCTCCAGGATCTTCTCGGTCAGGGAGCGCGGGGAGGCGTCGTCCGCGCAGAGGAGGGTCAGACGGGAGCGGGCGTGGCTGGCGGGGATTCCGGCCAGGAACTGCAGGTAGTACTCGAGGATGATGGGGTGCACGGGTTGGGAGGTCACGTACACCATGCGCGCGCGGGGGTTGCGGAGGCGGATGAGGAGGAAGAGCAGCCGCTCCTCGTAGAAGCTCGCCCCCGGCAGCTTCTGGAGCTCGCTCTGGTCGAGGGTCAGGGAGGGCACCACCACCGAGGTGTGCGGCTCCTCCTCCCGCATGGTGAGCGCGTTCCACACTTCCTGCAGGCGCGGCTGCACCCTCTCAAACTGGGCGATCTCCTGGTCGAAGGTGAGGTCCTTCGCGAATGGAGGCTTGGGAAGCACAGCCGCCCCTCAGAAGGGGTCGGCGCTGGGGACGGCCCCCGGGGAGCCCACCGCGGCCCGGTCCAGGCTCTCGAGGACGCTCTCTTCGCGCACGTCCACTGCCTTCCCGAGCAATTCCGCCCGCCGCCGAACCTGCCGGAAGAGGTGGAAGCGCAGGGGAGCGAGGAGGGTGTAGTCCGAGGTCACGTGCAGCCGCTGGTCGCTGTTCTCGTCCGGATAGGTTCGGGTCAGGATCTCCAACCGTTCCTGATACCACTGGTTCGTGACCTCCCCCCGATCCCGCTTCTGGTTCAGGATCATCCTCTGGCGGAAGCGGTCCACGATCTCGGGGTGGTGGTTGACGGCAAAGATCCGGGGCAGGATCCCCCCGCGGTCGCGCGCGAACTCCAGCATGGTCACGGCCTCGCCCACGGGACCCCCCACCCCCAGCGTCTCGTAGCCGATGGGCACGATCCCGGCCGGGAGGCGGCCCCCCTCAGGGATGAGGTCGAAGAGCCGGTTCTCCGCCACCCGCAGCCGGCGGCCGTCGGGCAGCTCGGCCGCGAAGCGCCGGAACCAAGGGTGCTGGCGGGCCTCGGAGGTGAGCATGTTCTCGAGGATGCCCGTGCACTTGCCCTTCTCCGGGCTGCGCAGCACCGGCTGCGCCGCCCCCGACCATCGGCACATCACGCCGAACGTGTGGCAGACCCCGAGGAGGGCCGCCTCCTCGTGGGCGCGGATGGCGTCGTAGAGGCGGAAGGTCGGCTCCTCCCATCCCGGATCCTCACGGATTCCCTGGCTGCCGTCCGCCACCCCGTCGTTGCGTCGGGGGTCGAGATGGCCGGGCCCCCCCGTGCCCACGTAGAGGCGGAAGCGGTCCCCCGGCGGCGCGGGCACCATCCCGTGGCCCCGCACGTCGTAGGAGAGGGCCCGGACCCGGAGGCCGCTGCCCGCGAGCGGCGCCATGAGGTCGCAAGCGGCGTCGAGCAGCGCGTGCACGAGGGAGTCGTGGCCCAGGTTCGGCCAGCCGCGGTTCATGTCCAGGATGGGCACGTCGACCATGAAGTCGTCGGGGGGAGGAATGTCCTGCGGACTCTGGACCCGCACGTGGGTGAACGCGCCGCCGAGCGCGCGAGCCGGACAATCGGTGACGCAAAACTCCTTTCCGTACTGGATCTTGTAGAGGCAGGAGAGGGGCACGGACTAGAGCTCACCCATGGAGCCCCAGTTTACAGGCCCCTCTTGGTCTCGTCCACCAACAGATCCACCACCGCACGCAGGTCTCCCGTGCGCGCGAAGGCGGCGAGCTGGCGATCAGCTCCCGTGTCTCCCTCCGTGGCCCAGCGCCGGAGCTGCCGGATCTCCTCCCGGGAGCCGAGCCCGTCCACCACATCGTCCACGAAGTCCAGGATCTCCAGGATGAGACCCCGGGTGGGCGCCTCTTGCTTCAGCCCAAAATCGATCAGGGTGCCGTCGAGGCCGTTCTTGAGGGCCCGGAACTTGTTCTCCATGATGATCGCCCGGTGATAGTTTCGAATGCCAAGGTTGGACTCGAAGAGACGGTAAAGCTTGGCCACCAGGGCCTGGATGAGGGCGGCGATGGCCACCGTCTCCTCCGCCCGGCAGGGGATGTCGCAGATCCGGAACTCCAGGGTCTTGAAGTAGGCGTGGGGCCGGAGGTCCCACCAGATCTTCTTCCCGTCGTCGATGCAGTGGGTGCGCACCAGGAGCTCCACATACTTGGCGTAGTCGTCCCAGGAGTACATGTAGTCGGGGATCTCGGTGCGGGGAAAACGCTTGAAGATGGTGCTGCGGACCGACTTCACGCCCGTCTTACGGCCGCACCAGAAGGGGGAGTTCACGGACAGGGCCAGGAGGTGGGGGAGAAAGGCCCGGGCCGCGTTCAGGATCTGGATCTGCATCTCCCGGTCCTCGACCCCCACGTGCACGTGGAGGCCGAAGATCAGGTTGGCCCGGGCCAGGTCCTCCATCTCGTTCACGATGTCCTTGTAGCGGACGCGATCGGTGATCTCCTGGTCCTTCCAATGGCTGATGGGATGGGTGCCCGCGGCCACGATGCGGGTGCCGCTCGCCTCCGCCATCGACACCAGGGAGCGCCGCAGCAACTTCACCGCCTCCGCCGCCTCGTGGATGTCCGCGCAGACCGGAGTTCCGACCTCGACCACGCTCTTGTGGAGCTCGGGCTTGATCTGTTCGCCCAGATGGGCCCCCGCGGCCAGCATCTCCTCGATGTGGCTCTTCAGCAGACGCGTGGCGGGGTCGATGAGCTGGAACTCCTCTTCGATCCCGAGGGTGAACTGATTGGGCATGGACGAGCTCATCGGAATTGTACCAGCCGGACTCCGACCGGTCATGAGAGAGTCGGCGGCGAGGGAGGCGCTTGCGGCGCTTTCCTGCGCGGGGTATTCAGAGGAGGAGGAGGTGCGGTCATGACCCTGTCTCTGAGCTCGCCCAGCTTCGCCCCCGGGGGAGAGATCCCGTCCCTCCTCACCTGCGAGGGCAAGGACCTCTCGCCGCGCCTGGACTGGTCGGGGGTGCCTCCCGGGGCCAAGAGCCTCGCCCTCGTCGTCGACGACCCCGACGCCCCCGACCCGCGCGCCCCGAAGATGACCTGGGTGCACTGGATCCTCTACAACCTGCCCCCCGGGGCCGCCGGTCTCACGGAGGGGGTGCGGCCAGGGGACTTCCCGGGCGGAACGCGGGAGGGGGTCAACGACTGGGGACGGACCGGCTACGGCGGGCCCTGCCCTCCCATCGGCCGCCACCGGTACTTCCACAAGCTCTATGCCCTCGACCTGGTCCTGCCCGACCTTCTGCGCCCCACCAAGGCCAAGCTCGAGAAGGCGATGGAGGGCCACATCCTGGCCCGGGCCGAGCTGGTGGGCACTTACGAGAAGAAGGGCGGCTAGGGGAGGACAGGCAAGCCGGCCGGGGAGGGAGTCGTGAGGACCGCTCAGGCCGCGCCGTAGACCTCGGCGGTCAGGCCGAGGGCGCGCACGCGGTCCGCGATCTCCTCCAGCTGGTCATCGCCCAGGGCGCCCACCCGGGGGTCGGCCGGCCGGCGGGCCACCGTGTAGACCTGGACCCGGTCGAGGCGGCCCCCCGCTCCCAGGAGCGCGCGTAGCCGATCGCAGTAGGCCGCGATCTCCGCCGCATCCGGTCCCCGCCCCCCGAAGGTCAGGAAGAGGCTCTGGATGACGATCGGGCGCGCCCGGGCCACGAGGAGCAGGTTGTCCAGGATCCGTTGCAGGGGGAGACGCGTGCCGTCCACCAGCTGGAAGTAGGCCTCGCTGCCCGCGTCCAGCTTGCACCAGAGCTCGTCGAAGTCAGCGAGGGCCGCGCGGACTCGCTCTTTCTGGAAGAGGGTGGCGTTGGTGAGCAAGCGCAGGGGGACGGAGAGGCCCCGCCGGTCGCGCGCGGCCCTCACCGCCCGCGCGGCCTCCGGGAATTCGGGGGGGCTGGTGGGCTCGCCGTCTCCCGCGAAGGCGATGTCGGCCACGCGCCGGAGGCCGGGGTGGACGCGGTCGAAGGGGGCCGAGTCCCAGAGCACGCCGCCCGCGACGCGCTCGAGCAGATCATCCAGCTCGGCCACGAGGTCCTCGACCCCGACTTCCGAGGGCCCGCCCGGCGTCGTGCGGTCCACCTGGCAATAGGGGCAGTCGAAGTTGCAGACCTTGTCCGGGTTCAAGTTCACGCCGATGGAAAGGCCGCGCGCCCGCCGCGAGACGACCGCGTACACGTACCGGTTTGTGCCGAGGTCGCGCCGATGGTCCTTGAAGTCGAAAGCCCGGAGCACCACCTCATCGTAACCGATAGGGTGCACCCCGACATCCCGGGGCGGACAAGGGCTCAGGCGGGCCGGGTCCGGAGTCGGGCCAGCCGGGTGAGACCCAGGCCCACGAGCACCGCACCCCCCGCCACCAGCACCTCGCGCAGGGTGGCGCCGAAGGCCACGAGGGCGATGCCCAGCGCCAGCGTCGGCACGGCCAGCCAGGCGTGCCGGGGCCGGAGGCCGCGGTCCCCGCGCCGGGCCAGGACCACGAGGGAGGCCGCCGTCACCCCGTACTGCATGAGCACCGCGATGCTGGAGAGCGCGAACAGCTCCCCCAGGTCCCCGGCCTGGACGAAGGCCGTGACCAGGGCCCAGGTGACGATCAGGGCCCGCATGGGCACGCCGTTCGGGGCCAGCCGGTCGAGGTCGAAGAGCACGCGCTCGCCGCTGGCCAGGGCCGACAGGTAGCGCGGGCTCGTCACCATCATCCCGAGGGCGATGCCCAGGGCAGACACGCTGGTTCCCACCCCGACCAGCCACGAGAGGTCAGGGCCCCCGAAGACCCCCGCCGCCTCCGCCAGGGGCGCTCCCGCCCCGGCCAGGTTGGGAAGAGCGGTCACGCAGGCCCACATGAGGCCCACGTAGAGAGCCATGGACAGGATCAGGGAGCCCACGGTGGCGACGGGTATGGCCTTCGCCGAGGAGCGAACCTGGCCCGCGATGACGGGCACGATCTCGAAGCCCTGGTACGCGAACATGACGGTGAGGCCGGCGCGCAGCCAGGAAACCTCGGAGGTTCCGAGCGGGGAGGGAGCGGGGGAGCCCCGGAAGGCCAGGAAGGCGGCTAGCAGGGCCAGGAGGGGCAGGAGCTTGAGGACCGTCAGCGTCGTCCAGACGCGGGCGGAGATGGAGATTCCGGAGGCCACGACCAGGGCGAGGATGGTGACGAGGGCGGTGGCGGAGAGGCGCAGAGCCAGGGGGCTCGTGAAACCAAAAGAGGGGGCGGTCGCGTTCGTGAGGCCCACCATCACCGCGGAGGCGGAAAGGAACGCGCTCACGTACGCCACCCAGCCCACCAGGAAGGAAGCGAAGTCGCCAAAGGCGGCGCGCGCGAACACCACCGGCCCTCCGTCCTCGTCGAACCGCCGGCCCAGAACCGCGAAGGCCAAGGCCACCGGGAGCAGGGCCAGGCCCGTGACCGCGAAAACGAGCACGCCCGCCCGGCCGGGAGCCAACCCCGCGACGGTGGCGGGGGCGAAGAAGATCCCCACCCCCACGATGCCGTTCACGCCCAGGGCCAGGAGCTGGAGGGCCCCCACCGGGCGCTTCTCCTCGAGGCTGGGTGCCGTCACCGGCTCACCGGCTCCACGAGGAAGGAGGGGACTTGGCCTCCGCCCGAGGTCACGTTCGCGAGCGAGGTGCCGGAGAGGCGGGTCAGGAAGCCCTCGACCTCGCCGTTGAAGACGTAAGGGTCCAGGTCCACCACCAGGTCGCGGAATCGAAGCTCGGGGGTCAGCTCGGGGAAGCTCTGCCGCCGCAACTCCACCCGGTCCTGCACCACGTAGGAGGACTTGAGGGCCTCCGCGAGCGCCGCCTCCCACTCCGTTTGCGAGAGCTCCCAGCCGATGAAGACCCCCTTGCCCCCGTATTCGTCGTTGGGCTTCATGACCAGCTGCTCCCGCTCTTCGCGGATGAAGGCGGGCAGGTCCAGAGCCCGGCCCTTTCGGAGGGTCCGCCCCTCGCGCACGCGCCGCGTCCAGGGGATGTGGGCCTTGATCGCGGCCTGCTCGTCGTCGGTGAAGAGCGGCTGCAGCTCGTCGTCGGTGAGCACGGCGAAGATCGACTTCTTGTGGAGCGGCTTGCATCGAAAGGGATTGACCAGGACCACCGCCCGGTCCTTGACCGCCTGGACCAGGGCGGGAAGCTCGCGGATCCGCTCCAGCAGCTCGTTGACGAGCAGCCGCTTGTAGACGATGTCCACGGCCTGACCCTCCCACCGCAGGACCCCGCCCTCGTAGGTGAGCTGGCGCGGGTCGCACACGAGCGCCTGATGGCCGCGGCTCGCGAAGAACTCCCGGGCCATGTGGTGCTCGGTGCGGGTGGGCACATCGTCGTAGTCCACGATCGCGATGGTGGGGCGCTCCTTCCGCCCCCCCGCCTCCCGATAGCAGGAAAGCAGGGTCTCGAGCAGCCGTTGCTGGGTCTGGAAGCGGCAGAGGCGGTAGCGCTCCTGGAACTTTTTGAGGATGGGCAGCTCCAGGAAGACGTCGGCCAGAACTTCCGCGTAGCCGGCCCCGGCCGGGGTCTCCGCGTTCAGCTCCACGAACTGGTAGGCGGAGGTGGTGAGGAAGGAGTCGAGGCGGGAGGTGGGAGAGGAGCGCCGGTAGCCGGGGTCGAGGGCGACCAGCGCGCGCTCTTCGGCGGTCAGGTCCACGCGGTCCCAGAGGTCGCGCCCGAGCGCGGCCTCTACCTTCTCGATGGCCCGGAAGATCCCACGGCAGACCGCCCGGATCTGGTCGTAAACGGCGGGAGAGACGAGGTTCGGCCGGGGGAACGAGCAGAGCATACGTCCGCCAAACGTCAGATTGGCCTTGCGCATGCGGTCGAAGAAGCGCTCCTCCAGCTCCTGAGCGAGGCCCTTCTCGTCGCGAAGGAGGGCGTGGTAGTCGCGGATGGCCTCGTCGGCAGCAGGGTCCATCTACCAGCCGGCGATGGCCCGCTCTCCCCGCACGTCCGCGCCCCCGAAGAGCGTCCCCGTCTGCGGATCGATGCCCACCGCCGTGACCGCGGTGGGCATCCGGAAGGGGCCCACGATCCGCAGGTCGTGGCCGCGCCGGCGCAGCTCCTCGAGCACATCCCAGGGCACCCGGCCCTCGATGGTGAGGACCCCGGGCTGCTCTCGATGGTCCCGGAAGGACTGGCGCATGTGCTCGGAGTTGATGCGGGGCGCCTCGATCGCCTCCTGGATGCGGAGGCCAAAGTCGATGTGGGCCAGGAGCACGTTCAGGTTCTGCTGGTCCTGGCTGTCGCCCCCGGGCGTGGCGAGGGCGAGGTAGGGTCGGCTGTCCTTGAGGAGGATGGTGGGGGTGAGGGTGATGCGCGGCCGCTTCTTGGGGGCCACCACGTTCGGGCTCCGGGGATCCAGGCTGAACTGCTGCATGCGCTGGGACAGGGGTACCCCGGTGTCGCCGGCGATGAAGGCCCCGTCCAGCACCCAGGCCCCGGAGACCACCGCGGAGAAGAGGTTTCCGGCCGCATCCACCGCGTTGACGGCCGTGGTGTCACCGGTGGCGCCCGAGGGGGGGCCGGTGAGGGCGGACCCCAGGGCGGGCGGCCGCGCCCCCCCCGGGCTGCCGGGCCGGTGGGCATGCGAGGCCACCTTGGGATCGATCAGGCTTCGCCGCGAGGCCGCGTATTCCGTCGAGAGCAATGCCTCGGTGGGGACGGGCACGAAGTCGGTGTCCGCGTAGTAGGCGTCGCGGTCATCGAAGGCGAGCTTCATGGCCTCGGTCACCGTGTGGAGGTAGTCCGCGGATTGGAAGCCCATGGCCCGGAGGTCGAATCCCGAGAGCAGGTTCAGGGTCTCGAGCATCACCGGCCCCTGCGTCCAGAAGCCGGCCTTGTAGACGTCGTAGCCCCGGTAGGTGGCCTTGACCGGCGGCTCCACCCGCCCCCGGAAGGTGGCGAGGTCCTCGGCGGAGAGGAGGCCGCCCCCCTCCCGGGCCGCGTTCACCAGCCGCCGGGCGACGTCACCCTGGTAGAAGACGGCGCGCCCGGCCTCCATGGCCTTGGCTCGGTCCTTCGAGCGCTTGAACGCCGCGTCATCCGCGGAGGCGATGGCGCGCAGCGTCCGGGCCAGGTCGGGCTGGCGAAAGATCTCGCCGATCGCGGGGACCCGGCCGCCCGGGTAGTAGACCGCCATCGTCGAGGGGTAGAGCTCGCAGTTCTTGCGTTCGCGGACGAGCGCATCGTGGAGGATGCCGTACATGGGGAAGCCGTCCGCCAGGTCGATGGCGGGGGCCAGGACCTCGGAGAGGCGCTTGGTCCCGAACTGGGAGAGCACGATGGTCATCGAGTCCAGCACCGCGGGCACGGTGGCGGCGCGGGGGCCGTGGAAGTCGATGTAGGGCTGACCGGCCCAGACCTCGGGTTTGGCCGCGGCGGGGGCCAACCCCTGGCCGTTCACGACCAGGACCCGCCGGCTGCGGGCGTCGTAGAGCACGACCGGGGCCTCGCCCCCGAACCCGAAGAGCTGGATCTCGCTCACGCTCGCCGCCAACACCGCCGCCACCCCCGCGTCGAAAGCGTTGCCACCCTCGCGGAACATGCGCATCCCCGCCTCCACGGCGAAGTGGCGTCCGGCCGCGATGGCGTAGCCCTTGGCGTTGACCTCCGCCCGCATGGTCTGGGCAGCCGGGGCCGGATAGGTGCTGGCCAGAAGGAAGACGAGGGAGGCGGGGGGGGCGCAGCGGGAAATGGTCACGGGCAATCCCTCCGAGGTGACGGGGACGGTATCACGGCGCCCCCGGGCCGGTCCAGCCCGCGCCGCGCGCCCCGATCGCGTCGCGGCCGGGCAACCCACGAGCGGACCCCCCTTCTCGTCCGATCGCCGTTGGCAGCGGCCCCGGGGTGGTCCAGCTTGGCGGAGCCGGTCGTGCCGCTGCCGGCCATCGACGCCGGGGCCCCCGTCAGTCCCGCGGCGCCGATCCCGCAGCGCAGGCGGCCGCGCGTTCGAGGAGGAGCGTGCGCTCGCGCGCGTTGCGCGTGAGCGATGCCGCCCGGGCGAACTCCGCGCCGGCCTCGTCCAAACGGCCGAGCTTGGCCAGGAGGTCGCCGCGCACGCTGGGCAGGAGGTGGTAGTTCTGGAGCGACGGCTCGGAGGTGAGCGCATCGACCCGCGCGAGGCCCGCCGCCGGACCGAGCGACATCGCGACCGCAACCGCCCGATTCAACTCCACGACCGGAGACGGCGTGAGCGCGGAGAGAGAAGCGTAAAGCGCCGCGATGCGCGCCCAGTCCGTCTCCGCCGGGGTACGGGCCCGGGCGTGACAGGCGGCGATCGCGGCCTGCAGAGTGTAGGGGCCGGGGGCGCCGCCGAGCGACTCCGCGCGCTCGAGGGCGGCCAGGCCGCGACCGATCAGGACGTGATCCCAGCGCGCGCGGTCTTGATCGAGCAAAAGGACCGGCTCCCCCGACGGACCGAGGCGAGCCGCCGCGCGCGACGCTTGGATCTCCATGAGGGCCACGAGGCCGTGGACCTCCGGCTCCCGGGGAACGATCTGGGCCAGGACACGCCCCAGACGGAGGGCGTCCTCGCAGAGGGCGGGCCGCATCCAGTCATCGCCGGCGGTCGCGGCATAGCCTTCGTTGAAGACGAGGTAGATGACCTCCAGCACCGACCCTAGCCGGGCGGCCCGATCAGCCCCCCGGGGGATCTCGAAGGGGATGCGGGCCGCGGCCAGGGTCCGCTTGGCGCGGACGATGCGCTGGGCGACGGTCGGCTCCGGGACCAGGAATGCGCGCGCGATCTCCTCCGTGGTCAGACCCCCAAGCAGGCGCAGCGTGAGGGCAACTCGCACCTCCGTCGAAAGGACCGGATGGCAGGCCGTGAACACGAGGCGCAGCAAATCGTCGCCGATGTCGTCGTCGACGGCAGCCTCGAAGTCGGCGACGGCCAGCTCCTGCCGGGCGTCGAACTCCCGACCGAGCTCCTCGTGCTTGCGCGCGAGCCGCTTGCTTCGCCGCAGCTGGTCGATGGCGCGATTCTTCGCCGTGGCCATGAGCCAGGCGCCCGGATTGTCCGGGACCCCCGACTCCGGCCAACGCTCGAGGGCGGCGACGAGCGCGTCCTGGGCGAGTTCCTCGGCAAGGCCGACGTCGCGCACGATCCTCGCCAGACCGGCTATGAGCCGGGGAGACTCGATCCTCCAGACCGCATCGATCGCGCGATGGGCGGCGGTAGTCGTCACCGGCGCCGATCACATCATTTTGAGATCATGGCTGCAAGGCGGGGCGGGGCCGGCGACGACCGGGGGACGCTCCGCGATCGTGCCCGCCCGCCCCGGCCCGCCAACGGAGAGGGGCCCGAATCAGCGCGTCCGCAGCGGGATGAGAGCCTTCAGGCGAGGCTCGCGGAGGTAGAGCCCGAGCCAGACGAAGAATCCGACCGCGGCCTGGGCGAAGAACGGATCGCCCACCCGCCAGTGCGTGCAGATCGCGCCTCCCATGTAGCCGGCCAGGAGAATGGCGCCCAGGACCGACGTTGCGGGAATCAGGTAGATCGCGGTGCACGAGAGCTCCAAGATGGCGAGGGGCACGATCATCGACTCCGGCAGTCCCAGATGGGCCAGCCCTTGCCGCACCTCGGGCCCGCCCTTGAGCTTCATGAAGGCACTCATCAGAAGAACGAGAACCGGCAGTGCCGAGATCACCCGCCCGACCCACACGATCTTTCCCTTCGCTGCCGCCATTCCATTCCTCCCCAAAAAGAGTGAACAAGACTGTTTGGTCTCTATCCGCGCCTCGGGCGGGCCTAGAGCGGCTCGCCCGAGGCGCGCCCCGGCTAGCGCTTCGCGTTCTTCGCCATCTGCGCCGCCACCCGTTCCTCTGCCTGTCTGAGCTCGGGCTTGAGCTCGGGTCCGAAGTCGGCCGCCTCGAACAGTTGGCGGATCTCGATCTCGGACTCGGTGCCGGGGAAGGGATTGGGGGCGCGCTTGACCCACTCGATCGCCTCTTCTTTGGACCTCGCTTGGATCAGCCAGAAGCCGGCGATGAGCTCCTTCGCCTCGGTGAAAGGACCGTCGATCACGGTCCGCTTCGTTCCCGAGAACCTCACGCGCGCGCCTTTCGAGCTCGCCTGTAGCCCCTCCGCCGCGAGCAACACCCCGGCTTTCGCAAGGTCCTCATTGTACTTGCCCATTTCGGCGAGGAGCTTCTCGTCCGGGAGAACTCCCGCTTCCGAGTCCTTGTCGGCCTTGACCATGATCATGAATCGCATCGTCTTATCTCCTTCTGGTTCCGGGTTCCGAGCCGGGCCTCCGGAAGGTCTCCACCGGGAGTGAACCCGGCTCTATTGTTGCGACGAGCGACGTCGGGCCAGATCGACAGGAACAGACCCTCTTTTCTTCCTGAGGCTGTCGGGTCGGGGAAGGCGATCCAAGTCCGGACTGCAACATCTTTGTTTACAATAAGTTCACGGGCGACTAGTGGGTGACCTTCAAGACCTTCGTATTTCCAGGGAGGGTCGTCTCCGCGGAGACGTAGCCAATGGCTCCGGGGTTTGCCCCGACAAAGGCCGCCACCTCCTGATCCGAGGCCTTCACCGGCGGAGGTCCGTCTCGACCCTTGGCAATTTCCTCCTGCCAGTAGGCCTGGATCGCCACCACGGGCTGATCGAAGACTTCCTTCGAGAAGCCTACCCTCGCGGGAGAGGTCACCGACTGATCCACCGGCAAGGCGGGAGTTCCGTTGGCCCACTTGGTCACATTCTTCAGGAAGATGCTCGACAACCGCTCGGTGGAAATGGTTAGCTCTGGATTGTCCGCGTTGACGATGACCTTGTAAGTCGGCTTATCCGTGGCCGCGCAGAGTCCCGAGGAGAACAGGCCTCCGAGCGCAAATGCCAGAACTCCCACCGTCCTCATGGGGGTCTCTCCAGCAGAAGACAGCCGCATCCTACCAGAAGCTGCCCCGCCCCTGAACGTCCAGCCCTTCGTGGAACGAAAGCGAGGTCAGCGGAGGCCGAGGGTCCGCGTCCCCGGCGGGACAGGTGCGACGGCGGCGGTCATCGGCACGCGACGCCCCGGGGTGGACCCAACCGGTCCCTCTCCGGTGAGGCTTCTCAGGAAGGCGATGAGGTCGGACTTCTCCTGTTTGCTCAAGCCAAGCTCGAAAATTAGGGGTGACTTCTGGGGGTCCAAATCGCCTCCCCGGTCATAGAAGTCAACGACCTCCTCGAGGGTCTTTAGGGCCCCGTCGTGCATGTAGGGCGCTCCCAGGGAAACATTCCGGAGGGTCGGCGTCTTGAAAGCTCCGCGGTCCTGATCGTGACCGCTGACCGCGAATCGCCCGACATCCTCGGGGCCCAGGGTCCTTCTGGGTACACCTAGCCTGTGGAAGCGGCTGTCGGTGAAGGTGGGGCCGTTGTGGCACTGGACGCAAGCCGCCTTGCCGATGAACAGGATTAGG
>Ga0210384_10001558_pt1 | contig 30800 bp, 20 predicted proteins | sample IncBWH2MmetaG_FD_160574 | JGI IMG/M metagenome (GOLD analysis project Ga0210384, IMG submission 160574) | Forest soil microbial communities from Barre Woods Harvard Forest LTER site, Petersham, Massachusetts, United States - Inc-BW-H-2-M | ecosystem: Environmental > Terrestrial > Soil >...
CCTTCACCAGGAATCCCTTAAATTCCGGTGTGTAGGCGTTCGGATCCACCACGGTGGGCGACAACCGGTTTGCCGGCGTCAAGCTCGTCTTGCCCTCGTCCTCCGCGATCCCACGATATCCCCAGTGAATCGGTACACCGATCTGATATGTTTTCCTCCCATCGATCATCATCGGCTTGATGCGCTTGGTCACCATGGCCTTGGCGATGTAGTCTCCCCGAATACTGGAAACTTTTAGTTTCTCTCCGCCCTTCAGCCCCATGTCTTGCGCCATTTCTTCGGGAATCTCGACGAATGGTTCGGGCACAAGTTGCACGTTCATCGGATTATTCTTCGTCCAGTAGTGATAGTGCTCCGTCAAACGATAGGTTGTGCACACGATGTTGTAACCGTCTTGCGGCGTGCCATATTTATCATCCGGAGTCTTGAAGCGCCTCACCACCGGATTGTGCGTTTGCTTCGGATGCAGCGGATTATCGATCGGACTTTCCACCGGTTCGTAGAATTCCGGGAACGGTCCCTCCGCAAAGGCCGCCAACGGAGCGAATATTCGTCCCAACCCCTCGGGATTCATGATGAAAGGGCCCATATGCTCTGCCGGCTTCGAGTCCACCTTAAAGTCCGGCACGTCGTTGCCCACCCACTTCTGCCCCGATTCGCTCCACCAAACTTGCCTTCGCGAGGGATCCCAAGGCTTGCCGTCGAGATTGCAGGACGCGCGGTTATACAAAACGCGCCGATTCGCCGGCCAGGACCATCCCCAGTTCTGGTGTATTCCCAGCCCGGATGGATCGCTCGAATCGCGACGCGCCGTCAGATTTCCGGCTTCGGTATAAGAGCCTGAGTAAATCCAGTTGCCGCACGCAGTCGTGCCGTCGTCTTTCAACCAAGCGAACCCGGGCAGTTGCTGGCCCGCCTTCAGTTGCACCTTCGTTACCGGATCTTCCACGTCCACAAACGTCTTGCCGTTAATCTCCTTCAACACCTCGGCCAGCGAAGGATTCAGCTGATCCGTGTAACCCCACGTCAGTTTCAGAATCGGATCGGGGAATTTCCCGCCTCCCTTCTGATACAGCTCGCGCGTCTTCAAGAAGATCTGCGCCACAAGCCCCTGATCCAGTCGGCATCCTGAAGGCATCGGCAGCGCCACGTTCTTCCACTGCAGCCACCGCGCGGAATTAGTGAACGTCCCATCCTTCTCCGCAAATCCGGCGCACGGCAGCCGGTATACTGTGGTTTGAATCTTCTTCATTTCGTCTTCAGTGATTCCCGGCGACTTCCAGAATTCGCTGGTCTCATCCGGGTAAATCTCTCCCACCACCAGCCAATCGGCCTTTTTCAACGCATCGATGTTCTTTTTCGTGTCCGGCCCGATCATCACTCCGTTCATCCCAAAGGCAAAAAGCCCTTTGACGATGCCGTTGTACATGTTGTCCCACAAATAGGTCCACGAATAATTCCGGTCCACCTTTGGCAAATAACTGAACGCGAAATCGGTTTCCTTCGTGGCCGCGTCACCGTACATCACTTTCAGGAAGCTAGCCGCAAACTTCGGCGTATTACTCCAATAGTTGAACGATTCCCATTTGCCAAGTTTCGAGGGCTTCGGCGTGATCCGTTTCAACCATCCCTCGAATGTCTGGTCCGCGGGAATCGGCACTTTCAGATAGCCTGGCAAATTGTCGAAAATGCCCGCCATATCCGTCGCGCCTTGAATATTGGAGTGACCGCGCAGCGCATTTACCCCGCCGCCCGCGCGACCCACGTTGCCCATCAGCAACTGCAACATTGCAGCCGTGCGGATGATTTGCGTTCCAAACGAGTGATGCGTCCACCCGACCGCGTAAATAATCGTCGCGGCCTTTTTCATGTCCCCATCTTTGCGAACCGACGTGAATAAATCCGCCGCCTGCAAGTATTTATCTTTGGGAATCCCGGTGATGCGTTCTACCATCTCCGGCGTGTAGCGCGAATAGTGCTTCTTCAGCAGTTGAAAAACGCAACGCGGATTCTGCAACGACAAATCGTACGCCGCATTTTCCGGCAGGTCCGCGGCAGGCGCTGGTCCGCCCTTGATCCCACCTTGCGGACCCTCTTTCACCTTGGCTTCGGCGTGCGCGACCGCTGGTTCCGGTTGCACCTTTCCAGACACGTCTCCCTTGGCGTAATTCCAGGTGCTCTTGTCGTAGGTCAGCGTCTGCGGGTCGAACCCAGAAAATAGACCGTCGTCCTCGGGAAGCTTGAATCCATCTTTCACGATGTACGCGGCGTTGGTGTAGTTCAGCAGGTAGTCTTTGGCGATGCGGTTGTTCTCAAGCGCGTAGCGAATGAACCCGCCCAGGAACGCGATATCCGCCCCAGCGCGAATCTGTAGGTGCAAATCAGAAACCGCGGCTGTGCGCGTGTACCGCGGATCCACCACAATCATTTTTGCGTTGCGATTGCGTTTCGCTTCAACCGCCCACTTGAACCCGCACGGGTGGTTCTCCGCTGGGTTGCCGCCCATGATCAGCATCATGTCGGTGTTCTTGATATCCACCCAGCCGTTCGTCATTGCGCCCCGTCCAAACGTTGGTCCCAAACTTGAGACCGTGGGGCCGTGTCAAACTCTAGCCTGGTTTTCGATGTGCACGACCCCCAGGGCGCGCATCGTCTTCACAACCAGATAATTGAATTCATTCGTGTCCGTGCAGCCGCCTGTCCACGCAATCGACTCGCAGCGATTTACTTTGTGGCCTGCGGAATCTATCTCAATAAACGTGTCGTCGCGGGTTTTCTTGACCTTCTCAGCGATCTCCAGGATCGCTTGGTCCCACGAAATGTCTTCCCACTCGGTTCCACCCGGCCGGCGTACCTGCGGCTTCACGATTCGCCGTTCATTCAGAATGTCTTGTTCGAGAGACGCACCCTTGGGACACAACGTACCGCGGTTGATGGGGTGGTCTGGGTCGCCTTCTACATGGACTACCTGAGCAGTGACGTTCTTGGCCCGGTCGCCAATCGTGTAGATGATCACTCCGCAGCTCACCGAACAGTAGGGACACGTGGACCGCGTCTCGCTTGCTTGGGCAATCTTTAGGGTTCGGAGTTCCGCGTAGGCAGGCTGCAGATCAAAACCGAATACTGCGGCTGCGGTACCTCCTATCGTTGCCAACTTCAGGAAGTCTCGTCTCGAGGAATCCATGGGCCCCCTTTGGAGCAAGTCAGGATCGCAGGCGCGCAGCTCTTTCTTAGTACTTTCGCCTAGTCGTGTCAAGGCCGCCGCACTAGGCCAACCGCCCGTGCGCGTCGACGTGCATTCATTAGACTTTCGCCCCTCCGGAAAAGTAACACTCCTCGCACATTAGCCAACAATTTTCGGCCCGTAAGCACATTTTTAACAAACAATAGAGGAACCAGAGTTTCCCGGGTGTCCAAGCCGTTCGCAGTCAAGTTATCCGGGCCGCAGTATTTAAACTCGCTACGCATAAAAGTCGGCTTTATGAACGCTGACCATAATTCGCTATCTCCCGTCGCCGTCGATCCAGGCGAATCGTTCCGCCGCGCCCTCCGAATCTCTCTCATCTTCATTCCGGCCATGGTGACGATCTCCCTGCTCGCCGCCGTACTCCTTCCCAATGGTTTCGCCCTTGCGGCCATCGGCGATTTCCTGCAGGTGGCCTTGGTTGCCACCGCCTCTTTTCTCTCTTGTCGAAACGCTGCGGCAACCCGCTCTCGTATACGCGCCTTCTGGCTGCTCATTTGTTTGGGCTGCGCAATGTGGCTGATCAGCCTCTCGGGCTGGTCGGTTTACGAACTGTACCTCCACAAGCCTGCCCCGGATCTGCCCTTCGCGGACCTGCTGCTCTTTCTCAAACTCGTCCCACTGACCGCCGCAATCGTCCTGGAGCCCCAGCAGCCCTCCGCCTCCAGGTTCCGCGCCTTCGGTCTTCTAGATGTTTGCATCCTTATCATCTACTCGCTATACCTGTTCTCGTTTTGCGTCCTAACCTTTCGGCTCCTTCCCGATGCCCTGGACGTTTACAATTTCCAATTCAATGTCGCCGACGCCATCGGCAATCAAATCTTCCTGATTGCCGCCGCCGCCGCAATTTTTCGCTCTTCGGGCCAATGGAAAGCCCTTTATCGGATTTATTTCGCCTTCAGCGCTGCGTATTGTCTGGCGTCAGGTGTCAGTAACGCGGCCATTGATTTGGGCAAGTATTACACCGGTAGCCTCTACGATGTTCCGTTCACCGCTGCCGTTTCCGCGCTGGTATGTTTTGCCTTCGTTGGCGCCCGGCTTTCTTGCTCCGAGGATTCGGATGATTCCTCGCAGCTCAACACCGAAAGGCCCGCCGCCCGCTCCTCTTTTCTCTCCACAAATCTTGCTATGCTCGTTACCCTCTCCACACCGGCGATCGGCATCTGGCTTCTGACCGCCCACGCTTCGTTGCCGCAATTGTTCCCCGTCCGCCTGGGAATCACACTCTTGACCATCTTCATTTTGACCCTTCTGCTTTCTATCAAACTTGACCTTCTGACCACCAGCCTTCTCCGCACTCTGCAAGGGCTCTCGGCGACCTACACGCGCATCGAACGTTTCGAAAATCATCTCATTCAGACGGAAAAACTCACGTCGCTCGGTGAAGCTGTCGCGCGCTCTGCCAATCAAATTAAGGCAGCTATGTTCGCCATTCGCCAGCTTGCGCAGACCTTATCCGGACGCGTTTCCGCTGACCCCAGAATTCCCGCTATGTCCGGAAAAGTTGCTCAATATGCCGTGCGCACCGAAAGTCTGGTCCAGAATTTATTGCGTTTCGCGCAGGAAACGCCCATCGAGTTGGCTCCGACCGAACTCAAGCCACTCCTCGAGAGCGCTATCCAGCTGAGTCGCATCGCCAAGCGTCCCAATCTTCGCGTAAGTTTTCACGCCCAGGAGAATTGTCCGCTCGTACTGGGAGATTCCAGCCAGCTCCTCCAGGTGTTCTTGCAACTGCTCTCCAACGCCGCAGACGCCCTGGAATCCGGTGGCAGCCTGGATATTTCCTTGGCTTCCGTCGGGTCGCAATTGCTGATTCAATTTGTGGATTCCGGCTCCGGAATAAAGGATCCCGAACGCGTTTTTGAGCCTTTCTACACCACCAAGGCCGTAGGGCAGGGAACTGGCCTGGGCCTAAGTACTTGTTACGGAATTATTCAGCAGCATGACGGCGAAATTTTCTGCCGCAATCGTCCCGAAGGCGGCGCGCTATTCGCCATAACTCTTCCAGCCGCCACAACAGCGGAGGCAACTCCTGCCGTAGCCACGGAGCCTCAGGCGGTGGGTGATCCCGCATGAGACTGCCGAAGCGCCACAAATACTACCTTGTGCTCGGAGCCGTCCTGCTCGTCGCGCATTTTTTCGTGGCGGCCTTTGCCAAACCCAGCTACACCCTGACCATGATCGGCGACACATTTCCGTGCGCCATGCTTTTTGTCGCAATTCTTTCCGCGCGCGAAAATTTCCAGCACAATTATGGCGTCCTTCCGCAGTTTTGGAAGTTGATTGCCGCCGGGCTCTCCTTCATGTTGCTGTCGCAATGTTATTGGTTTTACTTTGATACCCTGCGACTCAGCTCTTCGCCCACACCTGTCATCGGCGACGCTCTTTTTCTCCTCTCATCGGTTTTCTTCCTGCTGGCACTCACGCTTCGACCGCACATTCTCTCCCCGGGCAGCGACCTCCGCATCCGCCGTCTGGACTTTGCCCTCTTGTCGCTCTGGTGGTTTGCTTTATACGCTTACTTCGCCATTCCCTGGCAGCTTTTCGTACAGGATTTCACCAAATACAATCCCGCCTATTATCTGCTCGCCTTCATCCAGCATTTTGCCATCGTGGTTGTCCTGCTTGTTCTCACCACAAAACATTCCGGCGAATGGCGTCGCTTCTACGCCTGCTTTCTCTTTGCGTTTATCCTGGTCGGCGGCGGCAACCTGTTGCTAAGTGTGGCCATCGATCGCGGCAAGTATTACTCTGGCAGCTTCTACGACACGCCGTTTCTAGTCGCTGTCTATTCCTTCTCCTTCGTGGCCGCCTTCAGCTATTCTTACCAGCCCAGCAAAGGCGCTTCCCCTGACTGGGAATACAAACAGAACCGCTGGACCGCGCGCGTCGCCATGATCGGCATCCTCTCTCTGCCGATCATTGCTTTTTTCGGTTTTTACGAGAAAGGCCTTTCACCGGAAATCGCCACCTTCCGCCTGCGCGTGGTGTTCGCCGCCATGTTCGTTCTTGGCATTCTGGTCTTCTGGAAGATCAATCTACTAGCGCGTGAACTCGGCCATCTGGTTCAGTTAACGCACGCCTCCGTCGAAAACCTCAAATCCGTGCAAGCTCGTCTCGCACACTCCCAGAAACTCAGCGCACTCGGCCGCCTGGCGGCGGGTGCTGCCCATGAAATCAGCAATCCGCTCACCGCTATTCTCGGCTATTCCGAACTTCTCGGCGACATTCCCGCGTTGACTCCAGACGATCGCGAACAAGCGGAGGGCATCCAGCGCCAGGTGCATCACGCGCAATCCGCCGTCAACAGTCTGCGAGACTCCCTGCGCGATCCCTCTGCCGGAGATCGCATAGGCGAACGCAAACCTTCCACTGCCTGATCAGCCTGGCTGCGATGCTGCACCTCGTACTGCGCGCTCTCGAATTCTCCGCCCTCTTCGTTGTTTTTCCGTTGCTCATCTACTTCCGCCGCATTCCCAATCTTCCGATTCCGTATCTGCTTGTCGCTGCCACCGCGGTGTTCTTCTTGCTGAAGCACGATTCCACCTTCGATTCGACCCAACTATTCTCCTGGGGCGACGCTAGCGCCTTCCTCGGTCCGCTCCTCCTGCGAGATTCCATTTGCCTCGCTGCCCTGGCCCTCGCCGTCCGTGCACTCGCGCCGGAACTTTTGTTTTCCTTCGTAAAAAAATCCCCTCGCCTCTGGGCCCTCGTCATGCATCTCTACCCGCTACTCTCCGTCTACCCGCAGGAACTTCTCTACCGCGCCTGGTTTTTCCACCGCTACGCGTCGCTCTTTGGCAACGGCTGGGGCATGCTCTTGGCCAGCGCCATCGCCTTCGGTTTCGCCCACATCATCTTTCGCAACAATCTCGCGGTCTGTCTCTGCATTCTCGGCGGCTTCCTCTTCTCACTCACCTACCATCAATCCGGCTCGCTCCTCCTCACCTGCCTCGACCACACCCTCTTCGGCAATTTCCTGTTCACCATAGGCCTCGGCCAATTCTTCTACCACCGACTCCGCCTCTAAGCCCAGTCGTCGCTCTAAACCCACCCCTCCCGCGAATCGCAAATGCCCGTTACAATATCTCCAGTGTGCTGGCCCGAACCTCGGGTTTCCTTCCAGGAAGCGAGCTTCGGACTCTTTGTACTCCCCATCTCGGGAGGGCGCGGCTTCAGCCTGCGGAAAAGTTCTTTTCTTTTGGGGGGTCGGAGCTCTAGCTCCGACATTGATGCACAGCTATCAATGGGCTTTTAGCCCCTGAGGGAATTCTTTGTGGGTCTTCCGCAGTCTCTTCAATCGCGCCGAAGCACTCGTAATCTTTTCGCCTTCACCCGCGTAGTGTAGGGTGACGGAGGAGATGCCGCCCCTATGGCGACACCGCCACAATCTATCAAACCGGACCTTGGTTCTTTGCGCATCGCCGATGCCAACCGCAAGAAGTCCAGCTCAGCCAAACGCTGGATTTGGATCGTGCTTCTGGTCATCGTCGTGGCGCTAGGCGCCGTCGCGTCTTCGGCCTTTTTCAACCGCAAGCCTGAGGTCGAAGTCACCACCGCTCGCAAGCCGGCCACAGGCCCTTCCGGCGTCCTCAACGCCAGCGGCTACGTCACTCCGCGCCGCCGCGCTACCGTCGCCGCCAAAATCACCGGCCGCGTCACCAGTGTCCACTTCGATGAAGGCACGCGCCTCCAGGAAGGCCAGCTTCTCGCCACTCTGGATGACTCCGACGCTCGCCGCGCTCTGGACTCCGCGAAAGCCGATCGCGATTCGTCCCAGGCCGCCATCGCCGATTTCGAAGTCCAGCTTCGCAACGCAATAATCGAGTTACATCGCGCCGAGGAACTCGTCAAAAGTGGTGTGCAAACTCAGGAAGCCCTCGACAACGCCCGCACGAACGCCGACAGCCTGCGCGCAAAAATTGCCCTGGCCAAGCAGCAGGTCATCGCCGCGGAAGCCCGCATCCGCGAACAACAGCAAGCCGTCGACAACTGCGTGATAGGCGCGCCCTTCGCGGGAATCGCGGTTTCCAAGGACGCCCAAGTAGGCGAAATGGTCTCTCCCATCTCCGCTGGCGGCGGATTCACCCGCACCGGCATCGCCACCATCGTCGATCTGCATTCCAACGAAATTGAAGTGGACGTGAGCGAAGCTTACATTGCGCGAGTCAAAGCCGATCAGCCCGTGAACGCCACTCTAGACGCCTATCCCGACGTCACCTTTCCGGGCAAGGTTCGCACCGTAATTCCCACCGCCGACCGCCAGAAAGCCACCGTGAAGGTGCGCATCTCCTTCACCGACGCCAACCACGTCAATCTGTTTGACCCCGCCAAGGATCCGCGCATCCTACCGGACATGGGCGTGAAAGTTACGTTTCTCGAAGATATCGACAAATCGCAGCAGAAAAAAGCAGACACCGCCACGGCCCTGTCCATCGTCCCGGCCGCTGCGATTCGCGACGATAACGGCACAAAAGTCGTCTTGGCGGTGAAAAACGACACCATCGAGCGTCATCCCGTATCTGTCGGCGCCACGCGCGGCGCGGAGGTTGAGATCCTTACCGGTCTTCAGCCGGAGACCATCGTCGTCATAAAAGGCCCCGAAACCCTGAAAGACGGCCAAGAAATCCAGATCAAGAAATAGGAGCTTTCCATGGTTAAAGTCGACGGAACTGGCGTAAACATTGGCGGAAATTCGAGCCTCATTCAGGTGCGCGACCTCGACAAGACGTATCGTCGCGGCGGCGAAGAAATTCACGTCTTGCAAGGGCTCAATCTCGACGTCAGCAAGGGCGAATTCATTGCCTTCATGGGTCCCAGCGGTTCCGGCAAAACCACCTTGCTCAACCTCCTCGGCGGCCTGGACGTCCCCACGCGCGGCAGCATCACCGTAGCCGGCGATGAAATCACCAGCATGTCTTCCGGCCATCTCACTTCCTGGCGCGCCCGTCACGTCGGCTTCATCTTCCAGATGTACAATCTCATCCCGGTGCTCAACGCCTTTCAAAACGTGGAGCTCCCTCTCCTGCTCACCAAGCTTTCCAAAGCCGAGCGCCGCGAGCACGTCGAAACTGCTCTCTCGGTTGTCGGTCTGGCCGACCGCATGAATCACTTTCCTCGGCAACTCTCCGGCGGACAGGAGCAACGCGTAACCATCGCGCGCGCCATTGTTTCCGATCCCACCTTCCTTCTCTGCGACGAGCCCACCGGCGACCTCGATCGCAAAAGCGCCGATGAAGTCATGGCTATCATCGAAGAACTGGTCGGCAAATATTCCAAGACGGTCATGATGGTCACCCATGACCCGCTGGTCGCTGCGCGCGCCGGCACCACGCTGCATCTCGAAAAGGGCGCACTAGTCGAAGGCAAACATCAGCCTCAGCCTGCCGCCGTCGGAGGTGTCGCATGAAATTCGCACGGATCATCTTCGCCAATCTCTTCCGCAAAAAAGTTCGCTTGCTGCTTACCATTGGCTCCTTCGCAGTGGCATTGCTGCTCTTCGTTTTTCTGTCCGTGGTAAAAGACGCCTTCGGCCGCGGCGCCGACGTTGCCGGTGCCGACCGCCTGGTGGTCATCAACCGCACCTCCATCATCAACACCATCCCGCTTTCCTATCGCGACAAAATTCTCCGTGTCCCCGGCGTCAAGGCCATCACGCACAACAACTGGTTCGGTGGAATTTATCTCGACGAAAAGAACTTTTTCCCGCAGTTCGTCATCGACCCTGAAAATCAACGTAGAGTTTTTCCAGAGCTGATCGTCTCTGACGATCAGTGGGACGCCTTTTTGAAGGACCGCCAGGGAGCTATCGCCGGCGCTCGCACCGCCGAACGCTTCCATTGGAAAATTGGCGATCGCATCCCCATCAAGACCACCCTGTACGGCGGTGGCGCTTGGGAGTTCAATCTTGTCGGCATCTATCACGGCAAGCGTCCTCAGGACGACGAAACGCAGTTCTGGTTCCAGTGGGATTATTTCCAGGAGAAACTCGCCGCCAATGAAAAAGGTCAAGCTGGCTGGTACGTTCTACGCGTCGAGAATCCGGATGACTCTCCCCGCATTGCCAAGGCCATCGACTCGGAATTTGACAACTCGCCCTTCGAGACAAAAACCCAGACCGAATCAGCCTTCGCCGCCAACTGGGTCAAGCAGTTCGGCAACATCCAGTTCCTGATCGTATCCATTGGTACCGTCGTTTTCTTCACGTTGCTGCTCGTCACCGGCAACACCATGGCCATCTCTGTCCGTGAACGCACCAGCGAACTGGCCGTTTTCAAAGCCATAGGCTACTCCGATCGCAAGGTTCTGTTCTTTGTGCTCGCGGAATCTTTGGCGATTGCCATCATCGGCGGCTCGCTCGGCCTGCTTGCCGCCATCGCTCTGGTTCCCGCGCTTAGCAAAGCCCTCACCGGCATGCTGCCCTCCATCGTTCTTCTTCCGCGCACATTGATCTTGGGTCTAATTCTGGCGCTCCTCGTGGGAATAGCCAGCGGCTTGCTTCCAGGCCTAGGCGCCATGCGCTTGCGCGTAGTCAACGCGCTGAGGAGAGTCTAACCGTGGCCGCCAAACTCGTCTTTGGAATCATTCTCACCGTCACGGCGATCTGCGTCGTTCTTCTGGTCCTAGTCGTTGTCGGCGGCGTCCTTGCTGGTTTGCTCGCGCCTTTTATCGGCAATGTGCCGGTCTCCTACAATTTCCGCAGCATCCGTGAACGCTGGACCTCCACCATCGTTGCTGTCCTCGGCATCGCTGGCACCGTTGGGGTTTTCGTCGCCATGCTTTCACTCGCCCGCGGTTTCAAAGCCACACTCGTCGCTTCCGGCTCCCCCGGCAACGCGCTGGTCATGCGCGCCGGTTCCTCTTCCGAAATGATGGGCGGTATCACACTCGATTCCGTCAAAGTCGTTCAGGATGCGCCGGGAATCGCTCGTGATTCCTCCGGTCCGCTGATCACTCAGGAAGTCGTGGGCGTGATGCCATTTCCCTTAATCACTACCGGCACCGATGCCAACGTGCAGGTACGTGGCGTCTCTCCCAACGTCTTGGAAATTCGCCGCTTCGTCAAACTCACCGAAGGCCACATGTTTCAACCCGGCCTCTCCGAACTCGTCGTCGGCAAAAATGCCTCGCGCACCTACAAAGGTCTCACGCTAGGCAATTCCGTGGACTTTGCGGGTGGTCATTGGAAAATTGTGGGCGTATTCGATGCGGGCGGCTCGTCGTTTGACTCCGAAGTCTGGTGCGACGCCAAACTCTTCAACCAAGTCCTGCATCGCCCCGAAAATATCTTCCAATCCGCAACCGTGCATCTCGCCTCGCCCGATTCCTTCAAAACCTTCAAGGACGCGCTCATCACCGATCCGCGTCTGAACGTGGACGTAATCCGCGAAATCGACTATTACGCCAAACAATCCACTGTCATGACTCGGCTCATCACCGTTCTCGGCGGTTTCGTCGCAGCGATCATGGCCGTCGGCGCCATCTTTGGCGCGCTAAACACCATGTATTCCGCCGTCTCCGAACGCGGCCGCGAAATCGCTACCATGCGCGCTCTTGGCTTCTCCACTTCCAACGTGCTGCTCTCGTTTCTCTTCGAGGCCCTGCTCATTTCTTTCGCCGGCGGAATTCTCGGTTGTCTCGTGGTGCTCCCGCTAAACGGTTGGACCACCAACACCATGAATTTTCAGACCTTTTCCAACATCGCCTTCGCCTTCAAAATCACCCTGGATCTCCTGCTCCTCGGAATCCTCTTCGCCCTGATCATGGGCGTCCTGGGCGGTTTCTTCCCAGCCATCCGCGCAGCCACACGTCCCGTAGCCGTAGCCCTGCGCGAACTCTAGCGCGTTCTCTTCCCAACCCGGGTGCCGACCGATCGCGGGCAAGGATGTGGTTTTTCTCTCGGGCTGTTCGTTCCACCTAAACCGTACAGGGTGCCCACCACTCTTCGCGTTTTTTGCGAAGGGTGGGCTCGTGCGATCCAACCGCACCAAATCTCCGCTCTCGAATTTCACTCCCGTCGGGGCTAAAACCTAATTTCTTCAATCCCCCGTCCCCCCGGGTTGTAATCGCAATACCTTACCCACTTTGGCCTGACCACAAAATAAACAATTCCCGGCCAACTCCTCCGCGCACGTCCATCCGCATAAACCCCGTAATAAATCCGCAAATACTTCCCATCCTCCGCATCGTCCAATTCTTCCGCAATCCCCTCAAACTGCACGGTAATTTCCGTCGTGCAGCCGATCACAAAAGCCACTCGCGGATTACTCTTCAAAATCGGATATTTTCTGGAAGTTTTTACCGTGTCGAAAACGATCTCAAGGCTGGGCGAAGCCGCAAAACCAACCAGCGCTGACTCCGGCTGCCCACCGACACCACAGGTAGACAGCACCGCTAGCCGCTCCTTCCTCACAAACGAATAAATCTCAGACAACTTCATAATTCTCTTTAGTCGTTCGCCGCTTTTTTGTTGGGTGTCGCACCCACCGATTTTGATGGTGTGGTTTTTCTCTTCAGCTTTTTCTTGTCACTAACGAATCCAGGGTGGGCTCTTGCGATCCAACTCCACCAAATCTCCGCTCTTCGGCGCTTCTTCTTGCAGTTCGCCCTGCTCGTGCTTTTTGTGCCTTTTGTAGTGTCCAATCTTCCGATCGGCTCTGTTAGAACACAACAGCGCGTGTTCCATCAGTCGTTTGCGACCGCGCCCTTCGCTTCCGGCACATCCGTGCCCGACACCGTCGCACTCGCCGCGTGATATCTTACGACCAGCATCGTCACGTCATCCGCCTGCCGCGCCCCGCGCGCAAAATTCTCCACGGACTCCAGCACCACTTTCTGGATCTCATCTAGTGGCAGCTCGTGCTTGCCTTCCAGCACGTCCCTCAACCGTGCCACGCCGTACAGCTGCTCTTCGGGATCCATCGCTTCTGTCACGCCGTCGCTGAACAGCACCAGCGTATCGTCGGTCTCCAACTGTATCGACGAAGTCGTGAACTCGGCCTCTGGCACCAGGCCCACGGGGAACGATCCCTCAGTGAACGCTTCCTCGGCTCGGCCCTGCCGAAGCAAAATCGGCGAAGGATGCCCCGCGTTGATAAATTCCAATTTCCCGCCTTCTTCCAGAATCGCAAAAAACATCGTCGCGTACCGCCCCACTTCTGCATGGTCGCACAAGAAGCGGTTCACATGATTGAACGTCCGCGCCGGATCGGTGCCCAGCGTCATGCCGGAAAGGGCACCCTGCAGCATCGTCGTCAGCAGCGCCGCGCCCAGTCCTTTTCCGCTCACATCCGCCAGTAAAAACGCGGTCCGCTTTTCATCCAGCGGAAACACGTCGAAGTAATCTCCTCCCACCGACAAGCAGGGGAAATTCACGCCCGAAACCGAAAGGTTCGGGAAGTCCCGCAAATTCTTCGGCAACAACGCCTGTTGAATGTCCCGCGCAATCCCGATTTCCTGTTCCAGCCGCTGCCGCTCACGTTCGCGCTCCACCAGCCGCGCGTTATCCAGAATGCTGGCCGCGTCGGCCGCCAGCGCGTCCAGAATCTGCCGGTCCAATTTTGAAAATGCTGTCGGCCGCTTCGAATCCAGGTACAACACGCCCAGAAAATCGCCGCGCTTCACATCCACCGACGATCCATCGCTGCTCGCGCGCGAACTCGCGTACAACGGAATCACCACCACGGCGCGCAATCCTTGCGCCACGATGCTCGCCGCCGCCTGCAGATTCATCTCTGCCTGTGCCAGATCTTCCGTGATCACCGGCGATTGCTGCTTCATCGCCAGTTGAATCGCCGTCTGGCTCGGTGTCATGCTCTCGGGCGGCAAGCGTTGTCCGCCGCTTCGCCGCGCCAAGCGCACGCGCAAACTGTCGACCCGCCCCTGATCCGCCTCTTCCAGCAAACCGCGGTCCGCATCCGTCACCGCAATCGCGTGATCGATCATCTTCGCCAGCACTGAATCCAACGGCAGCGCCGAGTGCAACAGGGAAGTCGCTTCCAGCAAAAGATTCAGCTTGCGCAGACCTCCGCCGGTCGTTTCCGAACTCGTCATGTGATCGATGCGCGTCAGCAGTTGTGGAATCGCTTCATCCGAAGTTCCAGCGGCTACGCGAAATACAACTTGGTAGGAATCTTCTAGCCCGAACGTAATTACGTCGCCGTCATTCAGCGCGCGGCTTTCCACCTTCTCGCCGTTTACGAACATCCCGCGCCGCTGCCCGCGATCTTCCAGGTAATAGCGGTTTGCTTCCACCACGATCGCCGCGCAATTCCGCGAGATTCGCCGGTCCGTCAACTGCAAGTGATTCCCGGTCTCCGCGCCGCGCCCGATCATGAACGGCATCTGCGTCACGCGCACGTACTTGCGCGCGCCATCCGGTGAAATCACCTCAAGCACCGCTTCAATTTGCGGCAGTGTTTCCGTCATTCCGGCTCCAACCCCCTCAGGCCCCTAAACGCCTGAATTCTAGCACGCACGGGCCCGCTGCGCTTCCCTTGGTGTCCTAATATGGAGTGCGGCAGTTAGCTGCCACTTTTGCAAAGCCGCCTACCCCTCCCAACTCGCCTTGTGCAAAAAGTCCAGTAGTTGGGTGCCCCACACGTTGCTTTTGCGTGTGGGTCTTGGGTTCCTCTTGCACTTGTAGGGACCGCCTTCTGCTTGCGCTGAGGAACGAAGGGAGGCGGTCCGCCGACTCAACAACCACCAATGACCCGCTCGTTCCTTCAAATTTCACTTTCACCTTGCTTCCATCTTGCAAACTAACAACAATACCTCGACCTTTTGCCTCTTGAGGAATCCTCTTGCTTGCTCTTCCGCAAATCGCCACCATTCTTTTCTCCGGCGCCCAAATCTCCCACGCCGACCCTGTGGTCCCCATCCTCATCGCCTCCATCTTCATCACGCTCGGGGCGGCCCTCGGCGGCCTCATCATGAAATGGCTTGGTCAACCGTCCGTCCTCGGTGAACTCCTCGTCGGCCTCCTCGCCGGAAACCTCGGCTACTATCTCGGCAATCCAACGCTCACCGTCCTTCGCGAAGGCGACACCCTCTCGCGCATCTCTTCTCTCGCCTTTGCCTCGCCCGTGAACCTACAGGAAGCTACGCGTCAGCTTCTCCCGCCCGGCCCTCATACCGAAATGCTCGCAAATTTGCTCGGCGGACCGCAGGGTCAGACCTACATGTCGCTCTACTCCTTCATCGACATCGTCTCCCGTCTAGCCATCCTCATCCTTCTGTTCCTCGTCGGTCTCGAAATCAGCCTCGTTGAAATGAAACGAGTCGGAAAATCTGCAGCCTTCGTCGCCGCACTCGGCATTGTCCTTCCCATGGTTCTTGGCATGGGCACCATGAAGCTGCTTCATCCAAACAGTGCGCTCGCCGCTGATCTTTTCATTGGTGGCATTCTGACCGCCACCAGCGTGGGCATCACCGCGCGAGTGCTTCGCGATCTCGGGCGCGACAGCACCGAAGAAGCGCGCATCATTCTCGGCGCCGCAGTCATCGACGATGTTCTGTGCCTCATCGTCCTCGCCGTTGTCAGCGGCCTCGCCGTCACCGGCACCATCAGCGTGGCCGCAATCGCCGTCACCACCGGAAAAGCAGCTCTGTTCCTTGTGGCCTCTCTCGGCGTCGGCATCTGGCTTGCTCCAAAACTCGTTCGTCGCCTCGCTGCCATCGGCGTGCAAAATCTAAAACTCCTCTTTGGCATAAGCTTCGCGTTTCTCCTGGCGTGGCTTGCCAACGTCGCGGAGCTCGCCTCCATCGTCGGCGCTTTCGCCGCCGGTATGATTCTCAACGGCTTCTTCGATCAGGAAGTCGAAGGTGCGACGCTCCACGAGCTTCTCTCGCCTCTCGAATCCCTTATCGTTCCGCTATTTTTTGTGTGGATGGGAATTCAGGTCAAACTGGAAACCATGCTCAGTAAAGATGTGTTGATCGCCGGCCTGGCGCTCACCATAGTCGCGATCGTCGGCAAAGTTGCCGCTGGCTGGGGCGCGCCATCAAATCGGAATCGCCTGGCCATCGGCTTCGGCATGATGCCGCGCGGTGAAGTCGGCCTGATCTTCGCCGGTATCGGCCGAGGCATCGGTGTCGTAGACGAAGGCCTCTTCTCCGCGGTGGTCCTGCTAGTAATGGTCACCACGGTGCTGGCCCCAATCCTCCTCCGAGCCACTCTGGGCCCCGATCCGAACGCCCCTGCTTCGGCCGCACACAGCGCTACTCAGTAATCCCCGCTTGGCCTTTTGGAGGAGCGGCTTTACACCGCCCTCTTGGGTTCCCTGCGTTGCGACCCTTCAAAGATTAAAATTTTCCGACAGGCAGAACGGAACTATTTCGCAGCTCGCGGAAAAAAGTGCTTGGCACCGGGTCGGAGCTTTAGCTCCAACATTAAATGCCTGGCTTCAAATGGGCTTCAGCCCCGAGGAAAGGGTTCCGCGGATTGTTCTGCAATCTGAATTCTTCTTACCGACTCGCTGCCAACCTTCGTTCCACATACTCCTTCACATACGCGGCAAACGCTTCATCCAACCGCTGCGTCAGCGCTCCAGGCGCACCGCTCCCAATTTTCTTCCCCGCAATTTGTGAAACCCCCAACACATTCCGGTTCGTAGACGTAATAAACACCTCATCTGCAGCCAGCAAATCCTCCAACCGCAACATATGTTCCGTAATGCTCGCTCCCGCCTCCGAGGCAATCTCCATCAGCACGCCGCGCGTGACTCCCTCCAAGCAACCGGAGCTCAGCGGCGGCGTCACCACCTTATCGCCTCGCACCGCGTAAATATTGGCTGCGGTGCATTCGCTCACTTCGCCACGCTCATTTAGCAGCACCACCTCGTCAAATCCCTCGCGCTGCGCCTCTGCTACCGACCATACATTGTTCAACCACGAAGTAGTCTTCACCCCGGCCAGTGCCGACGAAGCATGCCTTCCATGCTCCCGCACCGTCAGCCGAACCGAGTCCGGATACTCCGGCAAATCCGCCGTGGTAATTACCAGGTCCAGGTCCGGCATCTTCTCGTCGCTTCTCCAATACCCTTTGGTGTTCCACACCAAATAAATTCGTGCGCAGCCCTCCTGCACTTTGTTCGCCCGGATCACTTCCTGCAACTGCACCCGCGCCTTAGCGCCCGAATACGTCAGCGGTAACCGCGTGATCCCCGCATCCTTCTCCAATCTTCGCCAGTGGCGTTCGTAGGCGAACGCCTCCCCGCGTGAAATCCGCACCGTCGTGAACAACCCCCAGCCGGACACCAGACCAGCCTGGCCTGGAGACCATCTCATTTTCTCGATCGAATAGACCGCATCATTGTGAAAAACATTCCGATGTATCAAGTCACCACCCACACAATCGCTAGCCCGACCATTGTACCCAACTAAATGGGTTTCTTTAGCAGGGCGCAGCACTACTCTACGCTGAGCTGCCGGGCGCGGGCCCCATGTCCGCAAGATATATCGCATCAAAACGATTGCGCTGTCATCTCGACCGGAGCGAACGGATCATGGGAAGAACATAGCCGTCCATCCAAACCAATTGATCTAGTCGCGGTCCTCTTTGTAGTGGCCGATGTTCAGATCGGCTCTCGGGGTTGCTACCACACCCCTACGGTCTCGCCTCAAACACCAAATTAAACGGTGTCTCCGCCGCCCTCCGGAACCGCGCAAATCCACCCTCTTTCACCACCGCTGCAATTCGCTTCTCCCCAGCCTGTGCTCCCAACGCCAATCCCACTTCCTGCGAAAGCGACGCTGGCGTGCAAAGCAAAGTCGACGCAGAATAATACGCGCGCCCCACCGGATTGAAATTATCTTCCGGATTATCGTTCGCAAAGGGCTCCACGATCATCCACGTCCCATCCTTTGCCAGCGAAGCATGTACGTGCGCCGCCGCCCCGGCCGGGTCTCCCATATCGTGTAGGCAATCGAAAAACGCTACGAAATCAAAGTCCTTGCCGCGATAATCCTTCGCCTTCGCCACTTCGAATTTCACGCGATCGCCGATGCCCGCATCCTTTGCCCGCTGGCGGGCCGCTTCGATCGACTTGTCGTGGTAATCAAATCCCGTGAACTCCGATTTGGGATACGCCTTCGCCATCAAAATTGTCGAAGCGCCGAGTCCGCAACCCACGTCCGCCACCCTGGCGCCCGTTTTCAATTTCTCTTCGACTCCCTCCAGCGCCGGGATCCAGTTATTCACCAGATTTCCCGCATAGTTCGGCCGGAAAAATCTCTCTGTACCAGGAAAAAGTTCGTGGTGATGCTCATGCCACCCCATGCCTTTGCCGGTGCGAAATGCTTCGCAAATCCGCTCTTCCGAACGCACCGCTGCCAGCGCCAGTTGAAACGCACCCGGCAGAAATACCGGATTGCTCTCGTCCGAAAGCGCAAACGCCTGTTCTTCGCTCAAGCTGTATTTCTTACTAGCCGCATCGTAGTTGACGTACCCTCCGGCCGCCTGCGAATTCAGCCACTCGCGCACATAGCGCTCTGCCGTCCCCGTTCGTTTCGCCAACTCCGTGGGAGTCTGAGCCCCTCCCACAGCCAGCGCCTTATAAAGTCCCAGCTTGTCCCCAATGCGCACCATCGCCGCGTGAAACGTCGCCCCAAAATCCACCACCGCCTTTCCCAAAAGTTCATTCAATTTGTCTGGGTTCATCATCGTTACCTCCATCAAATTATTACGAGGATTCACATCGAAGAGTACGACCAGTCCGAACGTGGGGAATGCGGCTATACTATCGCTCGCTCGGTCCGTGTGCAATCTCTCGCCACCATTTCGCCTTTACCGACCGCCATTACTTGACCCGCCAAAAACTTCCGGCTTACTCTCGGCCCGCTCCCATCCGTTGTTCTGTCCCCCCACTCACGCTAGGATGTTTCAAACAGGTAGATCTTTTAATTGACGTAGCCCTGATGATTGGCAAAAAGCTCGGTCACTACCAGGTCAAAGAGCAGATTGGCGCCGGAGGCATGGGCGTTGTCTATCTCGCCCACGATCAAAAACTCGAGCGAGATGTCGCGCTGAAAGTTCTTTCCGCTGGCCTGATCCGTGACGAAAGCGCTCGCCGCCGCTTCCGCAAGGAAGCCCTGGCGCTGGCCAAACTCAATCACCCCAATATTTCCACCGTCCACGATTTCGCCACCGAAAACGACACCGATTTCCTGGTCATCGAATATATTCCCGGCGTTACCCTGCAAGATAAACTCGCGCAGGGCTCCCTCCCCATCAAACAAGTCATTCACCTCGGTGCAAAACTGGCTCGCGGCCTTTCCGCAGCCCACGCACAAGGCATAGTCCACCGCGATCTAAAACCCGCGAATCTGCGCCTGACTCCCGATGGCCGTCTGAAGATTCTCGATTTCGGTCTGGCTCAACTCGTCTCGCAAGGTGGCGACGCCAGTAGCCTCACGGTCACGCTCACCCAATCTCAGGAAGTTACCGGAACTCTCCCGTACATGGCGCCGGAACAATTGCGTGGCGAGCCGACCGATGTGCGTTCGGACATTTGGGCTGCCGGAGCCGTTCTCTACGAAATGGCCACGGGACGCCGTCCATTTCCGGAATCCAATTCTGCGATGCTCATCAATGCCATCCTCAACAAGGACCCCGATCCGCCGTCTAGCTTGAACCGCCTCGTCCCTCCAGGTCTCGAAAGCATCATCCTCAAATGCCTCGACAAAGAGCCTGCCCGCCGTTATCAAGCCGTTCGCGAAATGAGCGTTGATCTCGAGCGCTTGTCCTCCGCAAGCTCCAAACCTCTCGAACCGCAATCGAAGAAGCCATGGCTTGTTCCCGCCGCCGCAGTTTTCGCCATCGCTCTTGCCGGATACGTTTTCTTTCATCGCTCCAAGCTCGCTCCTCCGCCAACCTCGGTCGCTGCCGTCAAACCCCGCCGCTCCGTCGCGGTCATCGGTTTCAAAAATCTTGCCGGCCGCCCGGAACTGGACTGGTTCTCCACCGCGCTAGCCGAAATGCTAACCACCGAACTTTCCGCAGGCGACGAACTCCGCACCGTTCCAGGTGAAAGCGTCGCGCGCATGAAAATCAATCTGGCTCTCCCGGAAACCGAAAGCTACAGCAAGGAAACTCTCTCGAAGATTCGCCAAATTCTCGGCACCGACGAAATCATTATCGGTTCCTACCTGCCCATCGGTGAAGGCCTGCTTCGCCTCGATATTCGTTTGCAAGATGCCATCGCCGGCGAAACCCTTGCCTCCATTTCCGCCAAAGGTCCGCAAGCGCATCTCGATCAGATCGTTGGCGCGGCTGGTACCGAACTTCGCGCCAAACTCGGCGTTGGCCAGGCCAGCGAAGCGCAATCCACGGCCGTGAAAACCATCCTTCCCTCCAATCCCGAAGCCGCTCGTCTATACTCTGAGGGCCTCGCCAGGCTTCGCAAATTCGATACCCTGGGCGCCCGCCAGGCGTTCGAGCAATCCATCGCCATCGAACCCAACTTCGCTCTCTCGCATCGTTCCCTGGCCGCCGCGTGGGACACGCTCGGCTACGATCAAAAATCCAGAGTCGAAGCCAAAAAAGCCTTCGATCTTTCCGCGGATCTCCCGCGCGAACAGCGCCTCGCCACCGAAGCCCGCTATCACGTCGCCAATTTCGATTGGGACAAAGCTGCCGATCTATATCGCACGCTCTTCAATTTCTTTCCCGATGATCTCGACTACGGTCTGCAGCTGGCCTCCGCGCAAGTCTCTTCCAAGAACGGCAAGGATGCTCTCATCACAGTCGATACCTTGCGCAGATTGCCCGCTCCGCAACGCGACGATCCCGCCATCGACTTGAGCGAAGCTGCTGCCGCCCGTTCTCTCGGTGACTATCGCCGCGTCGCCGTCGCCGCGACGCGCGCCGCAAATAAAGCCATCGCTCAGGGCTCTCAGCTCGTCTTGGCCTTCGCGCGTTCCCACGAATGCCTGGCCTACCGCAATCTCGGCGAGCCCATCAAAGCCATCGCGGCCTGCGAAGAATCGCGCCGCATCTTCCATTCCGTGGGTGACAAGGGAAATGAAGCGCAGGTCCTAAACAGTCTCGCGAACGTCTACGCCGAACAGGGAGACTCCTTAAAGGCCAAAGCCGCTTACGATTCGGTACTGGAAACCTGCCGCAAAATTGGCAATCAGAGTTGCGTCGCCGGCGCACTGGACAACATCGCCAGCGTCGTCGGTGACCTTGGTAAGCGTGCCGAAGCCCGCAAACTTTCCCTCGAAGCCCTCAAAATCTATCGCGACATTGGCGACTCCACAGGTGAGGGCGAAGCTTTGAACAATATCGGCGGCCAATACGTCGTCGATGGAGACTACCCAGCTGCCGCGCAAACCTTCGAACAGTCGTTGAAAATCTGGCGCAAAAACAACGATGCCAACGGTCTGGCCATTCTGCTGAACAACCTCGGCGAAGTGCATCTTGCCTTGGCGCAACTCCCCGAAGCGCGCGCCAACTATGAAGAAGCGTTCGGCGTCTTCCGCGATTCCGGCCAGAACGGCAAAGCCGCCTACCCGCTCTTTGGTTTGGCCCAGGTCCTCAACGCCCAGGGTGATCTCGCCGGCACAAAATCCAAATTCGAACAGGTCCTTTCCCTGAGCACCGCCGCCGGTGACAAACATCAGCAGGCCGCCGCAACGTTGGGAATCAGCCAGATACTTTCTCGTCAAGACGATCTACCCAACGCTCGTCTGAAAGCCGAGCAATCCCTCGCCATCCGCAAAGAAATCGGGGAAAAGGCTTCCGCTGCGGAAAGTCAGTTGGTTCTAGCGGAAATTGCGCTGCAGGAACGCCGCTACTCGGACGCCGAATCGCTCTCGCGTCAGGCCCTCGAGGAATTTCGCGTGGAAAAAATACAAGAGGACGAACTGCAGGCTGGAGTCTTGTTGGCGCGCGCGTTGCAGTCGCAAGGCAAAACCACCGAAGCGCGCAAACAACTCGATGCCGCCGCTGCCATTGCTGCGCGCAGCCACGTCCCCGAAACACGCTTGAATTTTGCTGTCAACGCCGCCAGAGTCAAAGCGGCCAATGGCGCGCAGGCCGAGGCCCTAAAGAATTTAGAAGCGGCCTTTGCCGACGCCACAAAACTCGGCTACATCGGCTATCAATTTGACGCCCGCCTCGCACTAGGCGAACTCGAGATCAAATCCGGCAACGCCGCCGCAGGTCGCGCCCGCCTTTCTGCCCTCGAAAAAGAAGCCCGCGCCAAAGGCTTCCTCTCCATCGCTCGCCAAGCTGCCGCGGCTATCTCCTGACGGCATCGCCGTCGTGCACCGATACTTAGCGCCCGAATTCCAGCAGCGCGAATCCATTCACCGGAAGGGTCAGCCGCGAATGTCCATTCTTTAAAGACACCTTCTCCGCTAGCGGCAACGCGCTCTCGCGATTCAGTTCGTGCACTTGGGCCTCCGCGTGAAATATTGCGTGAAACCGCACCTATTGAATCCCGGTGGCCTTTTTCACCTCTCGAAGATCGTCCCGGTAAGACCCCCTCACGCTCAATATCGCCTGCCCCGAACCGAATCCGCTTTCCCAAAAATGACTCAGGGGCGTAGATCCCGCGGCACTATCGATCACAATGGACGCGCTTTCCTGGCCCAACGAAGGGAATGTCCAACGAACCAGCATAACCGCCATCGCCATTCGGCACACCAGTGTCATTCAAATTCCTTTAGTAAATCGATTTATCTTACGATTGGCTACTGTAGCGCAGCGGAGTTCTTGGGCGGAACGTCTAGGTGCACCGATATTGCATCAATACTGCGGTAAAAGAAAGAACTGGTTCGAGTCGTCTTTGCGCAATCGGACTCACACCAACACACACATACCGCTGAACGAACAGGGGACTAGCGACACGAAAAAACGAACCCATTTTACAAGAATGGGCCTTCCCGATCTTCCACCGAGCCTTTTCCTGCAAAACGAGCCGGATGGCCATCCGCGCCTCTGTGGTCGGGACTTGTCTACTGTATGCACTAAGGACCCTACTATCGTCAATACCGCCAGACTCTCAAATCTCTCTCGCGCATCTATCTCATTAAACTATTGAAACGCCGTGCGTTATTCCTCTTCTCATTTCGGGCTACCTTGCTATACAATCTCCAAATCTCGGGATTCTCGACTTGGCGTTCTTTTCATGAGCGAAACCACCCACCCTCGCCCGACAGTTCGCTTCGGTGACTATGAGTTGGACCTGCGTCGCCAGGAGCTTCGCAAGCACGGCATTCGCCTGAAGCTACAGGAACAACCCTACCAAATCCTGCAGGTCCTAACCGAGCGCCCTAGCGAGCTCGTGACTCGGGAAGAACTTCAACGCCGTCTGTGGCCTTCCGACACGTTCGTCGATTTCGAACACGGTCTATACAACGGAATCAAACGCCTGCGCGAAATTCTTTCCGACAGTGCCGAATCTCCACGCTACATCGAAACCGTTCCTCGCCGCGGTTACCGCTTCATCTGCGGTGTTGAGCGCGTCAACCAGGGCGTAAGCCGCGAACATTTCGAAGATCTGCCGGCGCTCGAAACGCTGCCTGCTCTCCCGTCGCCGCCTCTTCCTCTCCTACAACACCCTCCCGCGCCGTCGGAAATTCCCATACTCCCCAGGAATTTGCACGATCCTTTGCGTCTTCCCCCTCGCAAGTATTTCGTCGCGGCCCTCGCCATCTTTGTCTTCGCGGTGGTTGCGTTCTTTGGCATCAGCCGTTTTCTTCCGCCTTCTTCCGTTTCTGCTCGTGTCCCGATGATGGTGGTTCTGCCGTTTCAAAATATGACCGGCGATCCAGACAATGATTTCATTGGCGACGGGTTTACCGAGGAAATGATCGCGCAGCTCGGCCAGTGGAATCGTGGACAGATGCTGGTGATCGCCCGCACCTCTGCCATGAGTTACAAAGGCAGCTCCAAATCCGTGAAAGATATTTGCAGTGAACTAGGCGCAAGCTACGCTCTGGAAGGCAGCGTTCGTCCTGCCCACGACGGCCTGCTCATCACCGTCGACTTTATTCGTCCCGACACTCAGACCGCCATCTGGAGCCACGAATACACTCGCTCCATTGGAGATCTCTCGTCCTTGCAAGGGGAAGTCGCTCAGGAAATCGCCAACGCCATTGAACTGAAGCTTTCCAGCACCGCCGCGCTCGAAGCCTCGCGTCGCCCGTCCCGCGTTCCCGAAGCCTACGAACTCTACCTGCGTGGTCGTTACGAAGCCGCCAAGCGCACGCGCGAAGGCCTCTTCGCCGCGGTGACGGACTTCCAGAACTCCTTGGCCAAAGACCCAACTTTTGCTCCCGCGCAAGCTTCCCTCGCCGAAGCCTACATGCACATGAGCAACTATCACTATCTCGCTCCCTCGGAGTCCATCCCCAGGGCGGAAGAAGCGGCGGCCAAAGCGTTGGAACTCGATGGTGATCTAGCCCAGGCCCACGCCACCCTCGGCGTCATTCGTTTTTACAATCTTGAACGAGAGGGAATTGCGCCCGAGCTGGAAAAAGCCATTTCTTTGAACCAAGGTTACGCCGACGGAATTCACTGGTACGCGCTTTATCTCGCTTCCAAAGGGCGCAAGGAAGAGTCGCTTGCCGAAATTCGCCGTGCCCGTTCGGTCGATCCCAAATCCGCGATCATTAATTCTAATGTTGCCTGGTGCTACTACCTCGCAGGAGATTATCGCCAGGCCGTTCAAGCGGCAAAGGACGCGTTGCAAGTCGATCCAAAATTCGGCATCGCCCGCGGTTATCTCGGCCAGGCCTATCTCGAAGATGGCGACTATCCATCCGCCATCGAATCTCTGAGTGAATACGTAGCGCTCGATCCGGAAAATCTCACTCGCAAAGCAGAACTAGCCGCCGCTTATGGTCGCGCTGGGCAACAATCCCAGTGGGAAAGCATTCACGCCGAATTTCTAGCCAAGGAAAACGCCCAATACATTTCCCCGTACGATTGGGCCATGCTCTACGCAGGCGTTGGAGACAAACGGCAAACCCTTCTCTGGCTACAGAAAGCCTTCGAGCAGCGCAATGGCCGCCTCGTCAATCTCAAACTTCATCCACAATTCGCCTTTCTGCACAACGACCCCGCCTTCGCCCAACTAACCGCCCAACTCCCCTAAGCTCACCGGCGCGACCTTACACAATGTAATGTAGCGCCACCCTGCAGGCTAGTCCGCACTCCTGCAGTTCCGATTTTTTCTCCCAGATTTTCTTCGGGTGCTGCACCCAGCAGTTTTGAGGGTGCGGACTTTCCTTCGATTCTAGCGCGTTGATTTTGCGCGAAAAACGATGCGCGTCAGAAGAACTCCTGCACAAATTCTGTCATCCCGACCGGAGCAACGGCGTTCAGCCGCTGCACAGCAGAGGGATCGCGGCAACTAGCCAAACTCAGCATCAATTTACCCGCAGCACAATCCGGCCGTTCAGGCCCTCTAGACGCCCCTCAATGCCCCAGAAACTTCTCCACCTTCGAAATCTCCGTGTCCGCCAAATCAAAATACTTCCGCGCATTCGCCGCATCGTGTGCCTGCAGCGCCGCAGTTCCTTTTGCGACGTACAACTGCATCCGCTCCGCCGCCCCTGCAATGTCCGCACGCAAATTGTATCCGGACGCCATCTGCTGTTTCCGCAAAGTCTCCACGCTCTGGCTCGCCGTGGCAGCGCGCACACTCAACTTGTCGCCTTCATCTTCCAATTTCGCCAGTTCTTCCGGTGAAGGTCCCGCTGACACCGGCGGCGCCGCTTGCGAATTTCCACCTTGTTCACCGTCCGGCCCGCCGCGCGCAGGCTTCGGATTACCGCTGCGCCCTGCATGCCCGCCGCCGCTCGCCGATTCTTTTCCGCCACTGGCACCACCATTCGCAGCACCCAAACCGCCCGCTGGCGGCGTCGTTGGAGTAGTTCCACCCGATACATCCGGTGGCGCCGGTGTAAGCGGCGGCGCCGTAGTTTGTGGCGGCGCAATCTGCGGCTGCACTGGCGTCGATCCAGACGAACCACCAGCCGCCGGAAACGCCGATTGACTCGGATCCGCATGGGTGTGCGTCCTTCGCGGAATATAAATCCCCGCCGCGATCAGCACGCCTACGCCTAAAATAGCTCCCAGCGCTATCCACAATCCTCGGCCTGATGTAGCGACGGCAGCGGCGGGCATGGTCATCCCAGCAGGTGGCGTCGGTGTTCCTCCAACATTTACCGAAGCCGCCGCAGCCATCGGCGGCGCGGGTGTGGGCCCTGGCGTCCTCGCCGAAACCGGCACGGTAGGCACGCGAACAGGCGTAGCCGAAGGCTCCACAAGAGTCTCCGCCGAAGGCGGCGCCTTCACCGGGGAATCCACAATCGTCTCCGCCGTCGACATCGTAGGCGACTTCCTTGCCGGCCCGGTTGCCATCGTGGTATTCGAAATCGGCAATCCACTCACCGGCACGCTCTTCAACGCCGCGCGAAAAGCGTCCGCGGTTTGAAACCGTTCCGCCGGATCCTTCGCCATCGCCATCATAATAATTTCGTTCAAAGTTGACGGCAGGTCGCTGCGCAGCGTAATCGGTGCCGCGGGCATTTCCTTTAAATGCGCGGTCATCAGCGAATAGTGCGAATCGCCCTTGAACGGCAGCTGCCCGGTCAACAATTCATACAAGGACACGCCGTAGGAATAAATGTCCGATCGCGCATCCGCCGCTTCTCCACGTACCTGCTCTGGCGGCATATAGTTCAACGAACCAATCGTCGTTCCGGTGTTCGTCAATGCATGATCGCCGGTGCTCGATCTAGCGATCCCGAAGTCCATCAGTTTCACTACGCCCTCCGGCGTCAGCATCATGTTCGCCGGCTTGATGTCGCGGTGAATAATGTTCTGCCTGTGCGCGTAACTCAGCGCCGAAAGTATCTGGTCCGAATAATTCACAGCATCCGCCGTAGAAATCGGCGCGCGCGCAATCCGGTTCGCCAGGGTCTCGCCCTCCACGAACTCCATGATCATCACCAACTGGTTTTCGTACGTCAGCGCCGTGCGCAGCGCCGCGATATTGGGATGGTTCAGCGTCGCCAGCAAGCGGATTTCCCGCAGAAACCTCTCCGCCAATCCCTGGTTCGAGGTCAGATCCGGCAGCAAAATCTTCATCGCCTCCACGCGGTCGGAAATGAGATTCCGTACCTTATATACCTTGCCCATTCCCCCCATCCCCAGAATGGAAAGGATTTCGTAATCTCCGATGTGCTGGCCGGTACTAAATTCCGCGGTCATATTGCCTCCAAAATCTTCAACAAACGATGGTCATCAATTCCGCTGTACCCCTGCAAATTTAGCAATGAGAATACACCAAAAAATTGCAGCCCCGAACGAAAACAGCCCGCGAACGCTGGGCGTTCGCGGGCCGTTGCAAACTCATGCGCCGAACAGCATCCGCTTACGGAGTCTTCACCACGTCTCCGACTTTCGGGGGTCCTGCCCCAGCATACGTCGCCGTAGACGAGTCGTCATCCGCATCCGTTACCGTGGCCGAGCCCACTTTGTCCTCCACGGACTTGATCACCTTGCCCGTCGCGGGATCCTTCACCGTGCGCACTTGCCGTCTTATTTCCAACACGTCGCCAACATGCACTCCGGATTTCTTTCCCACGTTCAGGATCAGGGTATTCCCAGAAACATCCGCGACCAGCCCATTCACCAGCAATTTCAGCTTCGGTATCCGGTCCGACGCGGCATTCAGTTGCGCGCCGGTATCATCCACAGCCTTATGAACCGCTTCGCCCAGAATGGTATTGGCGAAATTGCTGCTGCCCATATCCAGGCCACCGCCCCCTCCGCCACTCCAGCCGCCGCCCCCACCCAACAGAGCGGTGCTCGAGCGCGTCGATTCGCCTTTGCCGGTTGCCGAAACCAGGATTTCTCCCGTAGACACATTGACGATTCGTGCCGTTATCCCCACCACCGCCTTGGCCTTGCTGGTCCCTACTCCGCCGAGTCCGAACTTGCCAAGTCCGTAGCCGCCGCCGCCCACGTTGGTATGCTGATCATCCCGTCCGAATTGCGTAATCGATCCGATCACTATCGCGTCCACACCCAAAACTTTTCCGATCTTGGCAGCCGTGGTCGAATCCGCACGGTCGCTGTTGGAGAAATTTTGTTCCGCCAGAATCTTGTCCAATGCGGAGCGTTCGATAAGCCGGTACTTTCCATCCTTCAGCAATTTGTCGACTAGCAGATCCGAAATTCCCTTGCCGATGTCCTGGTCGCCTCCAAAAATCTGCTGCACATATGTGCGTACGGTTCCGTAGTCAAAACTCATGATTGTAATTTTCGGAGCATTGGGATCGGGCGCCGTCGCCGCTGCCGCGGGAGGCTGCGCCGGTGCTTGCGCGTGTGCCGCGGAGCAGTACAGCACCAACGCCAATACACAAATCGCCTTTCCAAAATTGCGCGAATACGACATAAGACACTCCTTGGTTCGGAAAGATTCCTGCCGGTCGGCGGCCAGCCCATTCTCGGTCCGCCACCTTGCTGCCCGTATGGTAATGAAGGACTCGCAGGGTAGCAACGGAGAAATGATTTGCTGTCTCGCGAAATACAACCGCTCCCTGATCGCGCCTAGCTGGTTTCATTCCTCGCATTGTTGCGAACGACCGATAGCGCGGCGTGAGTTCCTGGAAGTTCATCGCAAACTTGGGCCTCGTGCGAGTGTTGGTTCTGCAGTTTCAGCTTACCAGCGCCTTAGCGTCGACTAGCTCTTTAATCGTCTTCATTCTCAATATGAATAAGTCTTCACAATTGCCATGCCATCTACACCACCCCAAAATCTCCACTGCAAAATCTTTCACAAGCCATCAAACATTCTCGACCTTTTCCACGTCTCTACTTTAGCAATCCGAAAGAGCGAGTGGTTCCACCGCAGTAGTCACGCCAGCGGCGTGCCGGCTATTTGTGTGCCTGCTCCATTTGGCACCGCCAAGCCGCCCCGTTCGCGTAATTGCAGTGGTGTGTTCGCGGCCCGTGCCGGCGCAGCAATCCTCCTTTGTACCGGCCAGCGGACTCGCGGGCACGCAGTGAAGTTGTGTTTCAACAAATGTTTCAAAAAGGGAGACCACCATGTACTCGGACCTGCGCCAGCTTTTCACTTGTTTCACTCGCCCGCTGCTTCTCGCCGTCGTTTTTCTGATCCTGCATTCGCAAAACGCCGCTGCGCAAAAGCTCGTCGAACCTACCCTTGCCGAGCTGCAATCGCGAGCCGAGCGCGGCGACGCTCTCGCCCAATATAAACTTGCGTTATCGTATCTCAGCAACAACCCTACCGATAACGATTACCTGTCCGCCCTCAAGTGGCTTCGCCCGTCCGCGGCCCAAGGAAACGCCAGCGCGCAGTTCATCCTCGGCTACATCTACGAGCATGGTAAAGGTGTTCCACGCGATTACGGCAAGGCCGTTGCCAACTATGAGGCCGCCGCGCTCCAGAAGCATTCCTCTGCCGAAAATAATCTCGCCTCCTTGTATCAACACGGTCAGGGCGTCCCCAAAAACGCCACCAAAGCCTTCGAACTTTACCTCGCCTCCGCTAGCCACGGGAATCCCGTGGGCCAATGCAATCTGGCTGGCCGGTACTTCCTCGGTTCCGGCACCCCACGAAATTACCAGCAAGCCGCCAAATGGTTTCGAGCCGCGGCGGATTCCGGCTCGGCATCCGGGCAAAACAGTCTTGGGGTTATGTATTACTACGGCCAGGGCGTCACGACCGACTATGCGGAATCTGCACGATGGATACTTCTCGCCGCACAAAGTGGCCTGCCCGCTGCCGAAACAAACGTCGCCTACTTGTTCGAGCAAGGTAAAGGCGTGCCGCTCGATTACGTCGCTGCATACTACTGGTATTCGCGCGCAATCTCCGCGGGTGACAATTCCGGCGCCGACGAACGCAAACATATCGCGCGCGTAATGACCCGCAAGCAAATCAACCAGGCCACCACGCAAGCCACTGTTGCCGCCTACCAGGCGCAACAACCGTCCAGTCCCAGCGAATCCTACTCGCTGCTGCAGAATCACTAGAACAAAACACGCCTCCGCCCGAGTCAGCGTCGCCAAACAACGGGCGGGGGCTTCAGCACCCAACAGCTTGATTTGCTCATTCCTTCGCTAACAGTTCGATCGCCTTCAAAATCTTGTTGGTCATGCGGCTGATAAACAAACTGAGCCCCAATACCGCAAGAATGCTGGTCAATATGGAAATAAGCGCGCCCAGCAAAACTTCCGCGACCAATCGCCTATCGCCGATGTTCTCCGCGGTCTTCATAATGCTGATCAGAAATAGCGTCAGGCAGCAAAAGCACAGCGCCAGATACGCCCACTGTCGTTTCCGCGCGCGGTCTACCTCATCCAGCGATCTGCGCAGCACAGTTTCCGTTTCTTGAGTCATGCATCGCTCCTTTTCTTGCTCAAATGTTTGCGGATTGCGTTCAGTCCGTACCCTAGACGCGATTTCACCGTTCCAATTGGTAACTCGAGAATGGCAGCCACGTCCGACAGCGGCAGCTCTTCCTGAAAATGCAAAACCAGCACCTCCCGGCTCGCCAGCGACAAATCTTC
>Ga0210384_10001559_pt1 | contig 30787 bp, 21 predicted proteins | sample IncBWH2MmetaG_FD_160574 | JGI IMG/M metagenome (GOLD analysis project Ga0210384, IMG submission 160574) | Forest soil microbial communities from Barre Woods Harvard Forest LTER site, Petersham, Massachusetts, United States - Inc-BW-H-2-M | ecosystem: Environmental > Terrestrial > Soil >...
CGCTTCTACAAGTTCCGCACCATGGTCGACGGCGCGCACTTGCTGCACGAATGCGTCGCACACCTGAACGAATGCGACGGCCCCGCGCTCAAGATCGCAAACGATCCGCGCCTCCATGGGCTCGGCCCATTCTTGCGGCGCGCGAGCCTCGATGAGTTGCCGCAGCTGTGGAACGTGTTGCGCGGCGATATGACGCTCGTCGGTCCGCGCCCAGCGTTGCCGAACGAAGTCGCCGACTACGCTCCGCCGTATCTCGAACGCTTGGATGTTACGCCGGGTCTCACGGGGCTTTGGCAAGTCAGCGGCCGGGCCAACGTGCCGTTCAGGCGCTGGATGGCGATGGACGCCTGGTACGTGCGCAACTGGACGCCGCTGGTCGACCTCGCACTTCTCGCACGGACCATCCCCGCGGTGATCTTCCGCGAAGGGGCCTGGTGAAGCGGGCCATCGCGCTCGCGGCCGCACTCGCGGCGATGTCACCGATATCGGCGAGGTCCGACCAAGCACCGCAGGCCATCGGTCATGCACTGCTCCGCGTTCGCGCAGCGCAGGTGCGCTATTTCTCAGATCAAGCGGTGGTCCAAGCGCGCGGCGGCGTGGATGTCCAGCTACCCGACGGCGCCGAAGTGCGCGGCGATCTCGCGACGGTGGACTTGCGGCTACGTCGCGTCGCAGTGGCCGGGCACGTCACGCTGCACACACCGGCAGGCGACTTCGCCGGCGCGGGTTTCGCGGATTTTTTTGCGTTTCGACGCGCGTATTTCTTGCCGCTTGTGCCTTCGGCGGACCGCTGGACATTTCTGAACGGCGATTGGAGCGCGCCCGAGAAAGGTCGCGAGATGCCGGGCGACGCATTCGCCTTGCCGGACTTCCACGAAACCCAACCGTACATCGAAGGCACGACCGCCGCGATCGATTTCACGACGTTCGCCCGCTTCGCACCGGCATCGATCCGCGTGTTCGACGCGGTGCCGACCCCGGCGCTGCCGGTCTATGTCTACAACTTCTCCGCGAATCAGAACTTCGGTGTCAATTCGCTATCCGGAGCGAGCTTCGACGCGCCGTATGCGTTCGCGCGCTCTGCGGATTCGCTCGACGCGCTGCACCTGCGCTACGATCAAACGCTTCCGGTCAAGGAGTTCTGGTCGTTCGAACATCATTCGCTGTTCGGTGACGCGGGGTACGCGGTGTTCAGCCTCAACCCGGCGAGCCAAGCCGCCAAACAGTGGAATCTGCTCGGTTATGATCAAGTGAGCTCGCGTTCCGGCTTCGCCGTGAATGCGCAGTTGTTCACAGTGCAATCCGGACTATCAGAGCCGACGTCGTCGACCGGATTCGCGGACGCGCAGTTCACGCAGGCGCTCGAACAATCGGCGGTTCGCCTCGATGCGACGCAGTCGTACGACACATTTCTTGCGACCGGAGCGCCGGATCATCCGTTCGTGCTGGGATTGCAGTGGACGGGTTACGATCAGCCGCTGTTCCGAAGCGGCTTCACGTATCGTCTGCAATCGGGATTTGCGCATATCCATGATGCGTTTGGGATCGCGGGCCAGACACTTCCCGATGCCTGGTCTCACTATCTCGGTGCGTATCTTGCGACGCCCGCGTATCAAGGCCCCGCGGGAATCGGCTTGGATGCGACCGCGCAGATGCAACGCACCTGGTTGAGCTTTCCGAACACCGTCTCCACGACCACGTTGACCGCGAGCGCGAGCAGACAAGTGACGCCGCACATCTACGTCGTCGCCACGCAACTGACGCAGACGGCGAGCGCGACAACCGCTTCATTGACGTTCGCATCACCGAACACCGCGACCGGACTATCGCCGGCACCGCCATCGCCGAACGGATTGCCGGTATACGGCATCGCCACGGTCGTGCCGGATGCCGTGAGCCGGAACTACATACTAAGCGGATCGTGGCAGCCATCGCCGGCATTTCAGTTCTCCGCTGCGGCGCTGAAGACGGACTATTCACCGATCCAGGTCCCGGGCGTAGCTGGACCGCCGCGCTATCAGATGAGCGGCGACATGCGCTTTCGCATAACGCGCACGCTATTCGCGGACGTCTCGCGCGGCTATTTCTTCAACTGGGGCGGCAGACTGTGGACACCGCAGTTCGGCATCCAGGTGAGCGCGCAATGATCGCGCTCGTGATTATCATATCTCTTGTAGTAGGGCAAGCATCGCATGCTTATGGGCAAACGAATCTTGCTACAAATGGGCAAGCGATGCTTGCCCCAATACAAACGTCAAGTGCGACGCCGATTCCGCAAGCGTCGCAGACTCCGCCGCCGGACGTGGCCGCCACGCCCGCCGCCACATTGCCGCGCTATTCCGGTCAACTGCTCGACATCGAACGCGGCTATGTCGTCTTCAGCACCGGCGACGCGCTGCGGCTCGCATCCGACGTCAGCATTGTGGACGACGATACCGGCGTTGCGCCGACGTATGCGATCGAACCCGGTCTTTATGCGATCGCGATCGTCGCGCCGGATACCGGCCTCGTCACATCGTTGCGGTTCGCGCACTCGCCGCGACCGAATGCCACACCGATCGCCGATGTGCCGCGTGCGCTTGTCTCAGCTGCGTCATCACCGCAGCCCAATCCGGATCTCGCTCCGCCGAAAACGCGCTACACAAGCAAGCTTTCTGCGTCCGTTCAGGTGACGATAACCGTGCTCGTCCCGCCGGATACGCCGTTCGGCGCTGATGTGTACATCGCGACCGACACGAGCGGGTGGAACGCGCAGGCGATCAAGATGCAGCGCGTGGATGGCCGGCATTTCCGCGTCGTGAGTCAGTTGACAGGCGGTACGGATTTCCACTACTTATTCACGCGCGGTTCATGGGCGACCGTCGAACGCGAACGCAGCGGCTTGCAGCGTCAAGCACGTGAACTCGCTATCGAAGGCGGAGACGCGCTCGAAGTCGCCGCGACCATATATCGTTGGGCAGATCTGCCCTAGCCGTTAGCGCTTCGCTACAGAGTTAGTAAGCGCGTCGATCGTCAAGAATTGTGTACCTATTGGTATCGAATTCGCGTCGCTCTGCTGCTCACTGGTCGAGGAAGCGATTTGCAACGCGACGAACATTCGTTCGAGAGCTTTGGACTGCCGCAATTCGCTTGCTGTCCAATTACTCGTATAATGTTGTATGAGAGGTGTGAACTCGATGAGATCAATCATCCGGAGCTACATCGCGAATCACCCATTTGGAGCAGGTGTCGCGGCGACGATCGCGATCTTGCTCGGCGGAACCTCGCTCGCTGCTGCGGCAAAGCATGTAGGTCCGTTCATCAACGGCACAGTTTCGTACGTGGCGACAACAGCCGGCCCCGTGATCTTTGGAGACAATCAGGGATCGGGAATCGGCGTAGAAGGCGTGACTGATACCGGTGCTGCTGCCGGTGCGATCGCGCTCCAGGGCTTCGGTACGAGCAGCAGTCAGCCATCGGTCGGCGTGAACGGCGCGACTCTTGGGCCGGGATCCACAGCACTTATCGGAAACGCGAACGCTGTATCAGGCGCCGCGAGCGTCGGTCTTGAGGGCTTTGCGGCGAATGGCGAGGGCGTCTTTGCCCAAAGCACCAATGCCGGCTTTGTCTCCCTGCGTTCGGTTGACGCTAACGCGTTCTATGACGTGCGTCTGTCGGATTCTGTCACCGGCAACGGCATGACGTCACTGCTCAACACAAGTTCCAGCGGCGCGGCCGTAGCAGGTGAGGACACGGTCTCGTCCAGCTCGTTCAACCTCGGCGTTCTCGGGACATCCGCGTCGGGTGATTTCGGCGTCGAAGGATTGATCGGCGGAAATGGGTTCGCCGGTGTGTACGGTCAAGACAACACTTCGACAAATAACCAAATCGGCGTTGAGGGCTTCTCGGCTAACGGTCGCGGCGTCTTCGGCAATTCGACGAGCGGCCAGGGCACCGACGGTAATTCTACCAACGCCCAAGGCGCGTTCGGCAATTCCACCTTCGGCAACGGCGTCTGGGGCCAATCGACGAACAACGACGGGACCGACGGATTCACCTCGAATCCGAGCCTCACGCAATCGCCGCGCTCGGGAGGTTTCTTTCTCGACAACTCTTCCGACGGCGGCGGCGGTGATTTCGGCGTGACCGGCGCCTCGACGAACGGAGTCGGTGTTCAAGGCGCCACCACGAGTGGCTCATACGGCGGTTTCTTTACCAGCGGTATCAACGGGGTATCTGGCACAGGTGGCAACTTCGGAACGGTCGGCATTTGCTCTGGTGCTGCGAGCGGCGAGTTTGCGGGCAGCCCCGATGGTTCATCCGTTAACTTCACCGTCAACTGCTCGGGAACTCCGAGCGCCATTCTGCAAGGCCACCATCATCTGTATGCAGACACGACCTTTGCACAGACCACGGAGCCTGTGATCGAGGACTTCGGCAATGGACAACTCGTAAACGGCGTCGCTAACGTGAGGCTAGAGGCGTCATTCGCCGATGCGATCACCGATCGCGCGGCCTACATGGTCTTTATCACACCCGACGGCGACAGCCGCGGGTTGTACGTAACGCAAAAGACGATGCAGGGGTTCGTCGTGCGCGAGAGCGGCGGCGGCACCTCGAACATCGCCTTCGACTACAGGATCGTGTCGCGCCCGGCGGCTGCGACCCAGCCGCGCATGTACGCCATCTCGGGTCGGCCGTCACTGCTGCCGCGCGGCATGGTCGCGCCGAGCGCAGCGAATGCCGCGCGCATGATCGCCGAGCACATCGCGGCTTTCCGCGCAGTCAATGCGGCGATTCGCGCAAACGCGGCGCGCAACACCAAGGCCCCACGGGCGCCGCACCTCGCATCGCGCTGGCCGATCTTCGAACCTCGAATGATCAACGGCAAACTCCACGGCTTGCCGTTCAAGCCGACGGTCATCCATTCGACGACGACAAAACCACAAACATAACAAACACGAAATCGAAAACATAGAGGAGCGCGCGAGCGCTCCTCTTCATTTATGCCGGGAGCTTGCGCGCGCGTACGAAGATATGACGATAACGTGGCACGGCAACGCGCCAGGCGCGTGCGCGTCGCAAGATCGCGCTGTCTTGGTAGATAGAACGAGACTTGGCGGCGCTCAGGATTCCGAACCGGACAAGGCCCCGCACGAGCACGTCGCTCATGGCGTAGCGGATCGGCTCGATCTCGTGCTGCTCGACCTTCAAGCCGGCATTTTCGAAAACTGCGATGTATTGCGCGTCGGATTCGTACTCGCGGATGTGCGTCGGGTCGAGGACCCAACGCCCGTTGTAGCGGTAGAAGTACCACGCCCCCGACAAGCGCAACGCGGAACCCACGACAGCTACACCGCCGGGTTTGAGAACGCGCCGGATCTCTCGCGCCATCGCCGCGTCGTCGGGCACATGCTCGATGACCTGCGACGAGAAGACGAAGTCCATGCTGTCGTCATCAAATGGAAGAGCCGACGCATCCGCGACCACGGCTTCGATCTCCGGCATGAGCCGACGGACTTGAAGCACACGCTCCTCGGAGATGTCCGCGGCAACGATGCGAGAAAAATCGTGCAGCAGTCCTTGGTCTGCCGCGCTGCGGATCTGACCGCCGTCGCCCGCACCGACGTCAATGTAGGTCCCGGTCCGGCCTTTTACGGAGTCGACGAAGATCTGTGGATACTCGAAATCGCCCCAGAAAATCGGGCGCTCGCGCGCGTAGCGCTCGTAATCGACGGTCACGGCAGAGGCTTCATGGCAGCGATCGTGATGAAATGGGCGTGCCTAGGCTCGGCGCGGCCGAACGCCGGCGGCAAAGGATGGTAGCCCGCCCCGAGCACAGCGCGAACATCAAACCCGTGGCCTGTGAAAAGCGCGCGAAGAGAGGTCGTCGTGAAAATGCGTCTGTGAACCATTCCGTCGTGCAGCGCCAAGACATCGCCCTGGTGGATCGAGAGCGGGTTGCCCAGCGGGTAGACCGTGTTCGAATAGTTGTTCGCCGAGAACGGCGCAAAGCCGAGCACGAGCGCCGCGATGTTGTGCCACGAGGCCATGTTCTCAGTCGAGACAACGGCGAGCCCACCGGGGACGAGAACGCGATGGATTTCCGCGACAAAGCGATCCGTGTCGGAGAGATGCTCGATGACCTGGTTCGAGACGACGACGTCGAATGAGCCCTCGGAGAGCGGCAACGCCTGATCGAGATCGGCGTCGATCGCGTCTATGCCACGGACTCGCGCGGCAGCGCGGCTGGCGTCGTGCCGCTCGATGCCGGTGATAGACGTAGCGCCGACCGAGCCGGATATCTCGACCGTCGTCGCGCCGTCGCCGCAGCCGAGATCAAGAATGCGTCCTTGTCCGCCATACTCGCGAAGCGCGCGTTTTATATTCTCGACGTTGACTCGTTCCGCACGCGTATAGAGCCTCAGCCCAAACCGCTTGACGAGGTTGCGCATGTGCCGCGACTTAGGCCGTAAGACGGTTTCCCCTTCTGTTTGCACGCGAGAAGGAGGGGTTCAAATTCGAAATCGAAAGCGGCAGACAATGACCGATTCTCCGCTGGTCAGCGTCATCATCCCCACGAAGAACAGTGCGCAGTTCCTCGCGGCGTGCATTCGCAGCGTCAGATCGCAGAGCTACTCGCCGCTTGAGATCATCGTCGTAGACAACCGCTCGGACGATGGCACTTGGGAGATCGCTTCGAGAGACGCCGACGTCGCGCTGTCGGCCGGCCCGGAACGATGTGCGCAATTCAACGCCGGCGCCAAAGCGGCGCACGGCGAATATCTCTATCGGATCGACGCAGATTTCACGCTGGATCGCGACGTCGTCGCAGAAGCCGTTGCCGCATGCAGCGCAGGCGCCGACGCGGTGTGCGTGCCGAACCGCTCCGATCCCACGGTCAGCTTCTGGTCCACGGTGCGCGACTTCGAGCGGCGCATGTACGATGGCGAGCCGGTTCTCGTCGGCGCGCGGTTCTTTCGTAAGCGCGTGTTCGATGCCGTCGGCGGATTCGACGAGTCGCTCGTGGCCGGCGAAGATTACGATCTCAACAATCGACTCGTCGCCGCCGGTTATCGCGTCGTCTGGATAAGCGCCGAAGAGACGCATCTCGGCGAACCGAAGACGCTGCTCGAAGTCGCGCGCAAATCGTACTATTACGGGTACACGTTTGGACCATTTCTGCGCAAAAGCGGCACGCGCGGCATCGGCCAGTTGAGCCCGCTTCGCCCCGCGTACGCGCGCCATTGGCGCGAGTTCTTCCGAAGGCCCGGCTTGGCCGCGGCGTTCGTCGCGATGCAGACGGTGAAGTATAGCTGCGGGGCGGCAGGTCTGGCCGCATCCCTCATCTCCGGAGCGAAACGAGTTCCGCTAGAGTGACCTGGGTCGGACGCACGCTCGCGCAAGCGCGACAAGATTGGCCGATCCTCGTACCGCTGGCTTTTGCGCTCAGCGCGTTTCGCGCATGGTTCGGCCCTGGTCTGATCATCGGCGATGATCAATTCCGCTTTTCGCGCGACGTTCTCGCTTCGTATTTTCCGTGGCGAAGCGCGTGGGATGGCAGCTTCACGTTTGGCATCGCGACCGCCGATTCGTCGCCCACATATCCGCTCTGGTCGCTCGCAGGTTTGTTGGCGCGCATAGGTGCCGATTTCTCGGTGATCGAGCGCCTGATCTGGCTTTGGCCTTTGCTACTCTGCCTCGCCGTGGCCCCGTACGCGCTTGCGGCATACATCGCCCGCGACCGGTGGGCTGCCACGCTCGCGGCTTGTACATTCGCCGTCAACACGTGGACCGTAGGACTCGTCCAGCGCGGGCACATCCCCTCGCTTATCGCCTACGCGATCATTCCATTCACCCTTTTGTCATTTGCTCTGCTGCTGGAACGGCGCAGACCGGCGAATGCGGTCGCGTTTGCTGCGCTCTTTACAATGCAGATCATGTACGACCTACGTTACGCCTATCTCACGGCGATCGTGTGCGCCATATACCTCGCATCGGTCGCGATTCGCTCGGTGCAGTCGCGCGAGACCCCACGAGAGCGTGCGCCGGCTCCGTTTTCCGCTCTCGCATGGGCCATTGCGGCGCTGGCCGCGTTCAATCTATACTGGCTCATCCCTCAGCTGTTAGCGCCCGCGCGGCTGCCCGCGAACTACGATTCGCTGGCGTACTATCTCTCAGCGTCTTCCTACGAGTCGCTGGCGCACGCGCTGACCCTGTTCTATCCTTTCTATCACTACGTGCAGGGCGGCGCGCCGTTTGCCGTGTGGCCCGTGGAGCCGGCCTTCATCATACTGCCCGTTCTCGCGATGCTCGCCGCCATCGTAGCGCGCCGAGATCCGTGGATGATTCCGCTGTTCCTGACGGCGGCGCTCGGCATCGTGGCGACTTCGGGGCCGCAATCGCCGTTCGGAGCCGTCAACGAGTTTGTCTTTCTGCACGTGCCGGGCTGGCAGTTGTTTCGCGATGCCTCGAAGTTCACGTCGCTGGTCGCCTTCGCATACGCCGGCTTGTTCGCGCTCGGCTTTGCCCGCTTGAGCGCGTGGTTCAGCGGCGCGGCCGGCACGCGGGCGACGGCGGCAGTACCCGTCATCGCGTGCTCGCTGATCGCCCTCTACGCCGTGCTCATGCGCGGCGCATATGACCCGCAACGCGGTTCCAATTTCGCGCCCACGGCGCTGACGGCCGACGACCGCGCGATTCAGGCTTATCTCGATCGCGATCCGGAGTACTTCCGGACGCTGCTGTTCCCGACGTGGCGGCCGCACATCGTCGGAAGCGAGCGCCATCCGTTCGTCTCAGCCGATTACCTTCTCGATTACAGCGCCGCGGATGGCGGTCTCGGCGATCTGTTTCCCACGCCCGACACATTGTTCGACCGGCTCGCGTCTCCGGTGATGTCGACGCTGCTTGCGCAAGCGTCCGTTCGCTACGTCGTCGTCGATGCCGATCCCACAAACGCACTATACGAACCGTCGCAATTCGGCATACAGTATGCAGAGACAGTGGCGTTCATGCGTTCGAGGCCTTGGCTTCAGGAAGTCACCCACTTCGGTCAATACGTCGTCTTCCAGGTCCGTGTTCCGCCCGGGCCGCGCGCATTTTTCGCGACACGACCGCTGCGCATCGCAGGCGCGCCGACGGCGTTGTTCGCGTTGGTGGGCACGCCGGCGTGGAGTTCGCAATCTGGCGACATCCTCACGACGCCGCCGGATCGCCTCGCCGACGGCTGGGCGTATGCGATGGATCCATCGCTAACGGCAGATGGGCTTGCCATGACGTACGACGTCGACGCTCCGCGCGCCGTCCGCGCGTGGGTCGGCGCGGGCGCTCAACCGATGTGGGAAGCACCGCAGCGGCGCGCGCGCATGACACATGCGGACGAGCTGAAGCCGTCGACGATACCGGACGTCGCCGGCATTCCTGCGATGCCGATGTCCGTCGAGATCGACGATCCAAGCATCGTTTCGGCGCCATTCGCAGACCCGCGGCCGATCGTGCACTTCGTCGGGATGACCTCGCCGCGCGCGACGATCGGCGTCGTGAACTGGACCGGCTCCAGCCTTGTCGCCGATATAACGATTGCGAATGCATTTTCTCCCGACGCAAATCTCACCGTCACCGCCGGTATCGCAGGAGGCGCCGCGAACACCTATGCGCTATCACCAGGCGGTCCGTCATCAGCGGCGGATCTGACGCTGCGCGACATGCGGCTCGCGCCTGGTCTCAACGACCTCCTCCTCGAGGCGCGACAGGGCGCGCCGGCCGATAACGGCGGATCGAAGCGCTTCGGATTCCACCTCATTTTCGCCGATGACGTCCGCGTCGCGCCCGTCGGCGGTTCCGCCGCAAGCGTGCTGACCTTACCGGGACTCGAATCCAAATCAGGGGCGTCGACAAAAGGCATCGACGCGATCGCGGTCACGCGAGGCGGCGACGGAGAGGGTCTGACGGCGTTCTCGCTGCTGAGTGGCTCCTCGATACCGCTGGTCGCCCATCCAATCATCACGCTGACCTACCAGACGCCGGACGGACGCGCGCGAGCCGCGCTCGACTTCGCGTTACGGCAAATTTCGACGGGCACGCTCCAAGAGCTCGTGCACCCCCTCTCGCCGGCGACCAGCACTGATACTATCGATCTCTTTTCGGAATTCCAAACCGCGCTTTCCGAAAGAGCGGGCGCACAGCCGGAAGCCAGCGACTACGAACTCAGCGCAATACACTTGGCAATCATCGCTCCGCGCTCGCCGCGAACCCGATACGATTTTCGACTCGAGGATGCGCAGATCGGATCGCTCGCACGACGATACGCAGGCGTGGTCGAGCCGTTCGCCGCTCCGACGCACCACGACATCGACCTCAGGGCTGCCCGCGTAGAGCGCGGAAGCGCGCAGTCAAGCAGAGACGATCTTGAAGCCGCTTGCACAACGGGAACGCGGTGCACGATCGACATCCCCGTGGTGGACATGAACCGCGCATCGCGGTTAGTGTTCTGGACGAAGACACAAAGCGTCGGGCCGCTCGGAATCGGTCTTTCATTCGCGCCGCTCGAACATCGGGGCCCTGAATCGACCGTCGAAGCCGGCGGTCGGAGCATCGACGAAAATGCAGGATCGGTGCCGGCTGCATGGCAGGCGGACGTCGTGCATGTCGCACGCAGTGCGGCGACTCGCTGGCGGCGCTATGTTATCGATCTCGATGACGTCAAGTCGTATCGCTTGCCGCCCGGCCGCGACGAATCGCTCGCGGCCATCCACATAGACGCCGATGCGTCCGATCCCGGCGCGCACATCGCGGTCTCGGATGCCGCGTTGCTCGTCGACGCTCCGATGCGAAGTTCGCCAAAGTCAGTCGCTTCGGCATCACAATCGCTTCTGATAGACACACGGGTGATGCCGCTGGCTGCATGGCACGCCGACCCGCTATCGGGAAGGCTGGTCGCCCCGACAGATTCCTTTACCATCGCCAAGCCGGCGGGAGTGGCCGAAGTCGAACCCGTGCTTCCGATCACGGCGTCCACGCTGTACATCGAAAAGTATCCGCCGCGACAGCCAGCTCCGCCGGCGACGACCGGACCTCTGGAAGAATACTCGCCGGCAGAATACGCTGCTGCGGTTCAGGGGAGCGGGTTGCTCGTATTTCCGATGAGCTACGCGCCCGGCTGGAGAGCGTACGCGCTGCACCCGGGCGACTCGAGCCCGACCGGCATCGCGTCGATCGACGCGCTTCGGTACCGCGATCGACAGCTGCGACTGTCCAACCACGTCGCGGTCAACGGGGCCTTCAACGGATGGCAGCTCGGCGCAGGCGCCGATCGTATCGTTCTGCTCTACGAGCCAGAAGCGATATCGGAGTGGAGCGCGCTTCTCTGGCTCGCGTTGTCAGCCTCAGTCGTCGCAAGTTCGATCGCGGCGTCGCGCGCACGGCCGTAAAGCCTGAACGGTCCTGACTCTGCGGGCATAAAGTCGTTGACAGGGCCGGCGAATGCCCGCTCGACGGCCGCCTGTGCCGCGTCGGTCGTGAGATCGTCGCGCATGCAGCGGTAGCCTATGTTCAGCACGCAATCGAACGTGCGCAGCCCTTCGTCGTGACATGGCGGACACGACGTCGGACGCACGACGATGCTCGGACCCAGGGGCTGCAGCCTGCGCGGATCCGTCATGCCGAAGAGCACGACCGTTTTCACGCCGAGACCAGACGCGAGATGCGCGAACCCCGCATCGTTCGCTGCGAACACTTCGCATTCGCTTAGCGCGCGCGCGGCGCCGGCGAGGTCGGTCCTGATGAATTCCACGGTCGGGTTCTCGCGAAACCGCGCGAACACGAGCTCGTCTTCCGCTTCGTGCGGGCCGATGAAGATGCGCACGCTCCGGTTCACCGCGACGTTTCGATCGACGAGCTCAGCGAAGCGCTCGACGGGCCAGCGCCGCACTTCGTTGCCCTTATAGCGCATCGTGCCGGAATGGATGCCGAGCAATCCATTTCGAGGCCGCGAGCGCCAGGAATCCGGCACAAGATAGGCCGTGCTTCCTTCGAGGCCGATCGCTCGCGCGAGCCGCGCGTTCTCCGCGGCTCGATGTCCGCCGCGCAGCTTTACAATCGTGTGGCGGGATAGTCCGTCAAGGAACTGTGCTGTGCCGCCGTACTCGTGCGTGACGAGCCGTTTCGCGCCGATCGCGATTGCGAGCGCGTGATACTCCCAGCGCGTGGCCGGAAATGGCAAGATCGAGACGTCGTAACGCCGCCGTCGTAGCCGCTGCGCGGCGCCGAGCGCGCCTGATCGGCCCGCGTGCAAGTCGAAATGCTCGACGTGATCCACCATCGGCAAGGCTCGCGCGTATTCCGCCACCGCCGCGAGCATGGTGAGGACGTCCACCTTTTCGCCGCGGCGCTGAATTCCGTCCAAGATCGGGCCCGTGGCGAGAGCATCGCCCAAGCCGGGCAGCATCAGAAGGAGCGTTCCCACGTGCGCTGCTAGCGGTCGGTCGGCGCTGCGACTTCGAGAATCGTCTCCGCGGGCGAACGCTGCGCAGCAGGCTGCGAGTCGTAATAGCGGCGGATGTGGATGCGGTAGAAAATGGCGAGCGTGTCGACGAGCACGTTCCAAGAGTCAGTAAAGCGCAGCCGCGGCACATCGCGTCTGAACTGCAGTTGGACCGGGGCCTCGACGATAAGAAATCCCATGCGGTGCGCCACGGCCAGAAGTTCGACATCGAACGCGAAGCGCTTGGACAGGAGGCGCGGCACGACGCGTTCGATCAGGCGCGCCCGAAAAAGTTTCAGTCCGGTCTGCGTGTCGCGCAGCGGCAATCCGAAGAGCAGCCTGACCATGGCGTAGTAACCGCGGCTCAACACGCGCCGCCACGCCGGATATTCGACGCGCGAATCGGGATGCCACTTGCTGCCGATGACTGCGTCTGCGTTTGTGGCGAAGAGGACGTCGAAAAATCCGGGCACTTGATCAGGGTGCAGGTCCAGGTCGGCGTCGAGAAAGACGACGAACTCGCCGGTGGCATGACGCGCGCCGCATGCAAGCGCGTAGCCCTTGCCCTGATTCCGCTCGTAACGCAAAACGCGGACGGTGACGTCACCCTTACACATCGCGCGAGCGGCGTGCTGCCATGTCAGGTCGCGGCTGCCGTCGTCGACGAGGACGATCTCTAGTTTCGCCGTGCGATCGCGCAATGCGTCGACGATCGCGCGAAGATTCGCCTCGATGTCGTGAGATTCGTTGTATGCGGGAACGACGACTGATACTTTGTGGTCGAGCACAGACCTTCACATGCGGAAGCGGAGGACTACTTCTCAGGGCCGTTGTAGCATTTTGTGGTGTCGCTGAAAAGCCTGCCGGCGCGCGTCGTGCTGATCGGCGCACTCATATGCGCAGCGCTCTCGGGCTGCACGTCTGCGCAGACCAAGCTCCACAACGAGATCTGCGATAGCGAACTGCAATCGCCTGCGCACTGCTGGACGCTTGGTGGCACGACGACCGTACGTCACGGCCTAGGGCCTGACGACTCGAATATCATCTATTACGCAGGCACCGGCCGACCATCTGGATTCGTCAACTACGCGTCGTTCCTCGGACGCGTTCAGCCCGGACGGACTTACAGGTTTTCGGCATACGTGGACGGCTCGGGTCAGATCGATGTGCCGCCGTATGTGTTTCTCAGCGCAGCGAATGGGTCGTGGACCGGAACGTCGTTCACGCAAGCGGGGAAGGGGCGTGCCTCCATCACCTTCTCGATACCCGCTGATTCCGAGACGACGATCATCCGCGGAACGTTTGCCACCGAGAACGGAACGTATCCGATCGGGCGCGGTGCGATATTCGCGCAGCCGAATCTCGCGACGTCGACTGGTGAAGAGTATGCGCCGAGCGACGACGATGTGTGGACAACCGGCCCCGACGGCGGCAATCTGATCGCCGGCAGCGAGCCTAGTGCCCGCTCGCATGCGTGGATCATGTATGGACCGGTGCGCGCGATCGCGCGCGCAGGCCCTGATGGAAGCGCGGCTGTCGTCTATGCCGGTACTGGCCTTGCGTCCGGCTTCGGCGTGGGCGCAGCGGTGGATGCGCGCGTGAATCCCGGGGTCACGTACACGTTCTCCGCGTATTTGGACGGTTCCGCACACGAGGGCACGCCGCCGTACGTCATCCTTTCGCCGATCGATGGCAAGTGGCGCGGCGCGTCTATCTACCAGCCCGCTCGCGGCCGCGTCTTCGTGACGTTTACGATCCCTTCGGATTCGGGCACGACGCACGTGCGGATGACCTTCAGTACCGAGAACGGAGCGTATCCGCGGGGATCGAATGCCCTGTTCGCCGAGCCGCAGCTCGAACGCGGCGCATTTCCCCACGCGTATGCGGTCGCTCGCTCGTGATCAGAGCGGGTCGCGTCGACTTCCGTTTTCTGTCCGACGCGGCGCCGTACGCGATCGCGATCGCGTATACCGCGATCGTCGTAGGGCACGGGATTCCGGCGCTGCGCCAAGACTGGGCGTGGCCGACAAGCCCGGCCGCATTCGCATCATCATTCATCACGTCCACGAGCGGGTGGGATCCGCGCGGCATCGGCGGGCCGAACCTGCACCTCAACGACTATCTCGTCGGCAGCGTGCTCGCGTTGCTCGGCCGCGCGATCGGACCGCTTCCGGCGCTCTGCGTGCTGCTGTTCAGCATCGGCGTCGCATGCGCGCTCGGCGCCGGATCGCTCGCGCGTGAGGTCGGTGCGCGGCCGCTCGCGGCGGCGGGAGCGTCGTTGTTCGCCGTCTTCAATCCGTGGTCGTACACCGAGACCGTCGCCGGCCACACCTACATGCTGCTCGCGTTGGGTGCACTCATCGGGTTGTGCGCGGAGCTGCTGCGCGCAAAGCCGCGCGCGCTTGCGGCGTCGTTGCTCGTCGCGCTCACGCTCGTGCAGCTGCAGTTCTTCGTGATCGCGATCGCGATCGCGGCGGTCTACGCGGTGTTCGGCACGACCAGATTGCCGCTTATGACCGGCGCGATCGTCGTGTTGGCGCCGCTTGTAGGCATCGCCGCGGACTTCGGCTCGTACCAAGGCGTGCCGCTCACGCTTGCATGGGAGCGATCGCAATCAACGCCGTTGCTCTCAGGGATCAATCTCGGCGGGTACTTCGCGGGCTACGGACAACAGGTCGACCCGTTCGACCGCGTCGCGATGTATATCATCGTGGTTCTGTGCATCGCGGGCGTCGTCGGCGGATGGAAGACCGCCCTCGCCAAAATCTCGTTGATCGTTCTCGTCCTTTCCGTGAGCATTGCCGCGGGCCTCGATGGTTGGCTCTCCACGCCGATCGCGTGGGCGTTCGTGCATCTGCCCGGAGCCGGCTTGTATCGCGAGCTCTTCGATGTGCTCGGCGTCGCCGTCATCGCCTATATCGCGGGGAGTGCGCTCGCGGCCGCGCGGTGGCCGCTCGCGGGCGCAGCGATCGCGGCGACGGGCGTTGCATTCGCCGTCGCGTGGACCGTGTTCTCGCCGTGGTCGTGGTGGGTGCCCGCGGCGTCGATCCCCTCAATTTCGCCAGCCGGCGCAGCCGAGTACCGCTACGCGCTCTTCCCAGCGTTTCAACCGTTGACTCTTAGCGGGCGCGGCTCCGGACTCGACCCCGACGCGTATCTGCGCGACGGGAACGCGCCGCTCAACGTGCAGGCTCCGCAGTATCCGGTGGACGTCGCGCTTGCGCGCTACGCATTCGACCGAGACGATCGGTCGCTCGCGGCGCTCGGAGTCGCAAGCATTTTCGGGCGGCTGTGGCTTCGCTCAGACGACACGGCCCGCGCTTTTCAGCTCGCGCTCAAGCCCGTCGAGCGCGCGCGGTGGCTACCAAAAGACATTTTCGATTTGCGCTCGCTCGCTGCGAAAGTCGCGAATCCCCAACCGCCGGTCGCGTTGTTTCCTTTACCGGCAGTGGGAACCGTTGTGGACGAACTCGGCGCCGGCGCGGTGCTGTTCTCCGATGCGGCGCAAGCGCGCGGCGCACAGGTGCCGCCATCGTGGTTGGGCTACCGTGCGCTCGTGCCCGTGTCTGCGAGCGGCCGTTACGTGGATGCCGCGCTCGGATGGGTGGATGCTCGACTCGCGTTCGAGAGCGCGCCGCAGCTCGGGCAGGCGCTCGGGGGCGCTGCCACCATGTCGAGCCAAGATTTCTTGCAACTCCGAGCGGGCGTACCGGCGCTCGTCTTTGTGGAAGGCGCACTTCGCGACCAAGACGGCGCGCTGATCAGCTCGTCCACGAGCGGCTATCAATGGATGATTCTCGCCGCGAGTACGAGCGCGGTGCGCTGCGACGGGCTCTGCGCGATCGCGGCTCAGGGATATCCGCCGGCGGGCCTTCCGGCGAACCCGCAAGCGGCGGCTCCGATCGCGGTCACGGCGGCCGAAGTCACTCCGTGGGCTATCCGGGCCACGATTCCCGCCGGTCCTCAAGCTATGTTGAGGTTGAACGACGCGTTCGATCGCGGCTGGGTGGCGCAGTTATCCGGCGGGCGGCTTCCTCACGTGCGGGTCGACACGACCGTTAACGGTTGGCTTTTGCCTTCGAGATCCGCGGCGCAGCAAGTGCTGCTGATCCATTGGCCCGCGGCAGTCGAGGCGGCGCTGGAAATCGTCGGAGTTGCGTGGCTTTTTGCGATCGCAATCCTCGCCGCGCGAAATGCGCGACGCGAAGCGATTCACGGTAGGCCTGCATGACGCCGGCGTCGCGGAGCAAACCGTTCTCACCCGAATTGCTCTACGTCGGGTTGTCGCAGCTTGTGCTTCTGGCCATCGGGTTGCATTGGGCGCAACCTCCGACCGGCATCGCGCAGATCGATCTGCCGCCGCCGTTCGATCCGGCGAATCTTCTGCACAAGACCGCACTCGCGTGGAATCACGTCGTCTCGTATGCGGGTTCTGTGGACGTGCTTTTCTCTCTCGTGCCGTATCTCGTGATCGAAGCCTTGCTCGAAAAGATCGCGGGTCTTAGCGTGGGGCAGGCGCTGCTCTTCGTCCTGCCGGTGATGATCTCGTGGATCGGCGCCTACAAGTGCGGCCGAATCATCGGGCTATCGACATTCGCCGCGTTCGTCGCCGCTTGGGTGTTCGCGTTCATCCCCGTCCGCCAGCAGATGATCGGCGTGTTCCTCAGCGCTGAAGTCTGCACGGCGGCGCTGCCCTGGGTGTTCTATTGGGCGATGTCCGCCGCGCGCGAACCGGCGCGGCGCAAAGCGGCGGCGGTCTGGCTTGCCTCCATCGCGTGCGTCGCGCTTGCCGTTGTGGCGGTCACGCCGCAGTTGATCGTGGCTGTCCTCATCGGACTTGTAGCGTGGCTCTTTTTGTGCGCTCGCTTCTCGCCGGACGCGCGGGCGTATTGGCGCTGGGCAGGCGTGGCCACAACGCTGGCGATCACCACCAGCCTCTGGTGGCTCGTGCCGATCGCGATCTCGTTCCTCGGCGTGAAGATCCTCCACGCCACTGCTCCGACCGACGTCGCGTGGACCTTTGCGCGCGCGAGCTTGTTGAACGAGTTGCGATTCTGCGCTACGTGGGTGTGGCGCTTCCCGGAATACAATCCGTGGGCTGTTGCGTTCGACGGTTCGCCCTTGCTCTATGCGTCGGGATTCCTGGCCGCGGCGGGCGTGGCGCTCTCGCTCATCGTGACGCGCGGCAGCGCAAGAATGGTGGCGCGCTTTTGCGCCATCGTCATGCTCGCAATGCTGTTCATAGCGAAAGGCGTGCACAGCCCGCTCGCGGCCGTCAACGAAGCGCTTTTCAAATTGCCTGGCATGTTCTTGCTCATCGAGCCGTATGGGCTGATCCTTGTGGCCGCTCTGGTCGCCGCGCTTGCCTGCGGACTCGCCGTCGACGCGATTCGAGCGCGCTACGAGAGTAACGGCGGCCGCATCGCAAGTGCGCTGCTCGGCGCCGTGTTCGTCTGCGGAGTGTTGGCGAACAACCTCGCGACCATCACCGGCGCGATCTTCCACGAAGAGACGAACATCTTGCCTGACGTGCACATCGCGCTGCCAGACGACTGGCGATCGCTGTCGGCGCGGCTCGATGCGACCGGCGAGCCGGGCGGCGTGCTCGTGCTCCCGCCGGACGATTTCTATCAAATCGACTACACGTGGGGCTATCATGGAGTCGACTTCATCCCGATCGAAGTGCTGCACAGAGACGTGCTGATGCCGGGCGCGCCGTTCAACTATACCCAGGCCGCCGCGGCTGCATCGATCGACGCGACAGTCGCTTCACTCGCGCGGCAGCGTTCACCGTTGCTGAAGCCGCTGCTGCGCGATCTCGGCGTCCGCTATGTGGTCGCGCGCGATGACGTGCGCTTCATGCATAGCGCGGCGCCCGCTCGCAGCAGCTACAGAGCCGCCTTCGGCGACGCGGTGGGCATGTTCGGAGCGCTCGAGCTTTACGATCTCGGTCCGCCGAACGGCGGAATCGAAGTCCGTAATAGCGCTTTTGAACCACGCGCGGCGATCGAGGAAAGTTCGGATGCGGGCCTGCGCGAGGTCGCGCATGCGCTTCACGCCGCCGGCGTTGCGGTGGACGCGCGACTCAGCGCGGCGCTCATGCGTGTGCTGACGCCGATCCGCGTGCAGCGGACACTCGGCACGCGCGTGCTTTCGCGCGACGAAGCGAGGGCGACCGTTCTAGTCCCGGCCGTCGTGTCACAAGTCTCGACGAGCGGCACGACCGTCGCGTACGGCATCCGCAATGCCGCAGCGCGCATCGTCACCGCCGACATCGAAGTCGGCGCATGGCCGCGCAGCGACACGACGTTTGTTTTGGCGGCGAACGGCGCGCAAGTCGGCTCCGTGAGCGCACTGGGCGGGGGACTGCCGCGATGGATCCGTTTCTACGCCGTGCAACTGCCGCCCGGCATCACGAACTTCACAGTGACGCAGCGACCGGCACGCGGCGGATCGCTGCAGATGTTCTACCCGCCGCGATTCGCGCCGGCCGATGCGTCGCAGCCCAAAGTCAATCAGGTCGTGTTCGCGAACATCGTGGCCGCGCAATCACTGCCAATCTCAACGCAGCCGCGCGGTGTGGATATCGGGCTCATGCTGTCGACAGAACCATCGGTCACCGTCATAACGTCGCAGCCCGAATCCGCCGCATCGAGCGGTTCGCTGATCGCCGTCAAGCTTCGTGACGCTACGTATGGCTGCTACGCGGACATCCCGAACGGCCAGACGTTCGACCTCGGCGATCCGGTGCGGCATTGCCTATCGAGCATCGGCGTCGAACTGACCGATCCCGATGAAGAGGCGACCGAGATCGTCGCGATGACCGAGGCCGGCGCCTCGGTCAGCAGACGCGAGGTGACGATTGCGCATACCGCGGCGGTCGATCCGCGAGATGTCGCGTTGCTCGCGCGTGCGACGATGAATCCGGCGGGCTCAAACGCGTCGGCGCAATCCACGGAAGGCGCAGTCCAATTCGCAGCAAGACCATCTCTTGCCGCAATAGTCCCACTCCCAAACGATACGCAGCACGTCGTAGCGATCTCAGAAGCGTTCAGCTCGACTTGGAGCGCGATCGAATTCGGTCGAGGCGGTCCGTTTCCGCCGCACATCATGGCCGATGGTTGGCGAAATGCGTGGATCTGTACCGGTCCTGGCACATTGCTCGTCTTCAACTGGCTGGACGTCCTCGAAATAGTTTTCGCAGCACTTGCGATCTTCACGATCATCGCTGCAGCGAGATCGTCTCGATGGTGAGCCGGCTGTGCGCGGTCGCGGCGCTGCTCGCCATTGCGGCGGCCATCGCCTTGCACATCGCCGGCGACGGGCCGGCGGCGGAAACCGCGGGGATCGTCGCGTTCGCGGCGCTCTTCGCCGCGGCAGTGATACCCACGCGCGAGACGATCGCCGGTCAGCGCGCCGAAAGGCTTCCGCCGTCAACAGTGTTACGCCGTCTGCTGCGGCCGCTATTCGGACCTGAGGCCCCGGGGGCGCGCGCGATACTCGCCTCGATGCGAATATTCTACGGCAAGACCAAATCGATCGCGGTGCGCGGCCTGCCTTTCTCCATCGACCTCGAGGATACGGGCGTGGGGTTCGAATTGCTATGCACGGGAGGCTTCGAGCCAGGCGAGACAGCGTTTTTCAAGCGATTGCTCCAACCCGGCCAGCGAGTCGCAGACGTCGGCGCGAACATCGGCTATTTCACGACGCTCTTCGCGGAACTCGTCGGCCCACACGGAAAAGTGATCGCTTTCGAGCCGGACCCGCGGACACTTGCGTTGCTGCAAAAAAACGTCGCCGAGCGGGGCGTCGGCGATCGCGTTCAGATCGTGCATGCGGCGGTCGGCTCGGCACCGGGCATCGCGCCGCTGTTCGTGCTCGATAGCGGCAATCGCGGGGACCAGCGGATGTACCTCACCGATCCGGGCGAAGATCGCAAAGCGGCGGCGCGCTCCCGCGTCGACGTTCGTGTCGTGCGATTCGACGACGCGATCGCGGACTGGCCGCAGCTCGATGCCATAAAGATGGATATCCAAGGGTTCGAAGGTCACGCCCTTGCCGGTATGCACGCGTCACGTGCTCGCTGGCCGCACGTGGTCATGCTCGTAGAGTACTGGCCGTGGGGATTGCGCGCCGCAGGTTCGGATCCGCTCGAAGTGCTCGCGGAGCTGCGGCGTGATGCGGCGGTGTTCGAACTCGACGCGCGCGGAGCTCTGCTGCCGCTTGACGACGATTCGATGGTAGACGAACTCCAAAGAAGCAGGCGTCACATCAATGTCGTGGTCGGTCCGCCCGATCGTATTCGCGCTTCCGGGACCTAGGTTCTAAGCGCCGCTCCGACATAGCGCCGGCCGGCGGCGCGGTCCCACGGTCGATCAGCGAGCAGCGCCGAGACGACAGCTCGCGTGGCCGGCGACTTGTTCAGCGTATAGAAATGGATGGCCGGAACGCCGCGTTCCAATAGATCCACGCATTGTAGCGTCGCGTAAGCCACGCCGAGATCGGCCACTGCCTCTGGTTCATCTTTGCGCGCATCGAGCTCGACGCGCAGCCGTTCGGGAATCGTAGCGCCGCAGCGGCTCGTGAATCGCGCGGCCTGATCGGCGTTGGTGATCGGCATGATGCCGGGAATGATCGGAACGTCGATGCCAGCAGCGCGCGCCCGCTCCACGTACGCGAAGTATTTCTCGTTGTCGAAGAAGAGCTGGGTGATGAGAAATTTTGCTCCCGCATCGACTTTCGTTCGAGTCTGGCGGAGATCCGTCGCCGCATCGGCAGATTCCGGATGGTTCTCCGGATAGCACGCGCCGCCGACGCAAAAGTCGTAGTTCTCGCTCACGAGTCGGACGAGATCGGACCCATGCGCGAGCCCGCCCGGCGTTTGTTGGAATGAAGCGTCGCCTCTCGGCGGATCGCCGCGCAGAGCCAGCACATTCTCGATGCCGGCAGCTGCGACATCGTCGAGCACGCCGCGAAGTCCGGATATGTCAGCTCCCACGCACGTGAGATGCGCCATCGTCTCGACGTCGAGATCATTTTTGATCGATCTAGTCAGTTCGAGCGTACGCGAGCGCGTGCTGCCGCCGGCGCCGTAGGTCACGGAGACGAACGCAGGCGAGAGCGGGCGGAGCACTTCGACGGCTTTGAGGAGGTTCGCCACGCCCTCGTCGCTTTGCGGCGGGAAGAACTCGAACGAAAAGCTCGGGCGACGGCTGTGCAGAATGGCGTCGATTTTCACTAGGGCCGTAGGATTACGGGCCCGCCGCAATCGTTCCCCCGCGGTAGGCGTCGCCGCCCGACTTTGAGAAACGCCGTAGACTATGGCAACCGCCAAGCGCCCGGCGCTCGTCGAGCCGCGTCAAGACCGAGCCGGTCTAAGCGTTGCGTCGAGCACGCTCGCGGTCATGTCGGCCACTCTCGTGAGCATGTTGCTCGGCTTCGGCCGCGAGATGGTCAACGCGCGCTACTTCGGCGAGCGCTGGGAACTCGACTCGTTTCTTGTCGCGGCGATCATCCCCACGCTTGTGTTCGGCGTGTTCAACGGCGCGCTCGTCAGCGCGCTGGTCCCCGTCCTCAGCGGCTATTTCGCATCCGACGAGGCAGAAGAAGCGTGGCGCCTTTCAAGCACGGTGATCAACATGCTGCTCATCGTGCTCTCGCTTTGCGCCATCGTTGGTTGGTTCGCCGCTCCCTACATCGTGGCGCTGTTCGGATTTCCGCCCGGACAATCGGGCCAGACGACGCACATGACGCAGATCATGATGCCGACGATCATCGCGACGTCGATCGCAGGCGTCGTGCAGGCGCTGCTCAACGCGCAGCAGCGCTTCAAAGCCGCAGCCTTGCAAGGTATGGCGCTTAACGTCTGCGCGATCGCCGGCGTGCTCTGGCTCTTCCCACGCTTCGGCATATATGCGCTCGTCTTCGGCACAGCGGCGGGTGCAGTCGCGCAACTGCTCGTGCAGTTGCCGAGTTACTTCCGCCGTTGCGCCTACCGGCCGATCATCGACTTCAAGCATCCCGGCTTACGGAGTCTCTTCGTCATCCTGGGACCCATCGTCGTCGGCTCGGCGGTCGGTCAAGCGAATCTGCTCTTCGATAAATATTTCGCGGCAAGTCTGCCCAACGGCGCAATCGCTGCGATGCAGTATGCCACAAAAGTCGTCGGCTTTCCGCAGCAGTTGTTCGCCGCCGCAATCGCAACCGTGATCTTTCCGATCCTCTCGGCGCAATTCGCCAGCAAGGAACTGCCCTCGCTGCGCCTGACCGCATCCACCGGTCTGCGCATGACGGCGCTCATAACGCTGCCGGCTGCGCTCGGATTGATCGTGCTCGCACAGCCGGTCATCAGCGTGCTTTTTGAACGGGGCGAGTTCACGTACGGCGATCTGGTCCGCACGGCCGGCGCGATGCAGTTCTATGCGGTCGGACTCTTGGGGCTCGCCGCCAGCATCGTCCTGACACGCTGCTTCTTCGCGATGCGCGATTCGCGGACGCCGGTGATCGTGGCGAGTTCGGTGATGGTGCTCAACGTCGTCTGCTCAGCGCTCTTGGTGCGGCCGTTCGGCGTCAACGGACTCGCCACGGCCAATTCGCTCTCATCTCTGGCTGAAGCAGCGGTGTTGTACGGGATCTTGCGCGCGCGCATCGGAGCGAGCGACGGCGACGCGATAGGCGCTTCCGTTTGGCGCGTCGTCGTGGCGTCGGGCGCGATGGCGGTCGTCGCATACGCGCTCAACGGCATTCTCTGGCACGATGCGGGCACGATCTGGCAGCACGTCGCAACGCTTGCGGTGGACATCGTCGCGGCGGGTGCGACGTTCCTCGCGGTCGGCACATTGCTGCGCGTGAAAGAACTCGCGCAGCTCTTGGCGATGATGGCGGACTACGTCGGTCGCCGCGCGGCGTCGGCTGCGAGGCAAGGCAAGTCTTGAGTTCGCTCACGCACAACGTCACGCTCAACGTCAACTTCATCAGCAAACACACGCGGCTCAAGCCGAAAGTCGCGGTGATCCTCGGTTCGGGTCTTGGCGCACTCGCCGATTCGCTCTCCGACGCTGTGGCGTTCGGCTACCATGAGTTGCCACATTTCCCCGAGACGACTGTCGCCGGTCATCGCGGCCGGTTGATCGTGGGCCGGCTCGAAGGCAGACCAGTCGCGCTCTTCGACGGGCGGATCCATTTCTACGAAGGCCACCCGATGTGGCAGGTCGCGTTTCCGGTGTACGTCGCGCACAAGATGGGAGCATCCACTCTGATCGTCACCAACGCCGCCGGCGGCATCAACCCGGCGTTCGCGCCAGGTACGATCATGCTCATCCGCGACCACATCAACTTGACGGGGACGAGCCCGCTGATCGGACCGAACGCGCCCGAACTCGGACCGCGGTTTCCGTCGATGCGCGACGCGTACGATCCCGGTCTGCGCGAAAGCGCGCGCCGCGTCGCGGCCGCCGCTGGCATCGCGGTAGCCGAAGGCGTCTACGTCGCGATGATCGGGCCGCAATATGAGACCGACGCCGAGCTTCAGATGCTCTCGCACTTGGGCGCCGATGCCGTCGGAATGTCGACCGTGCCGGAGGTCATCGCCGCTCGACACGCCGGGATGCGATCGCTTGGGATTTCCGTGATCGCGAACGCCGCCGTGCCGAGCGCTTCGGCGGATGGGCTGGTCGAAGAGCCATCGCATGAGTCCGTGCAGGAAGTCGTGCGCGGTGCATCCGGCGACGTGCTCACGCTCGTGCGCGGCGTCGTCGGCATGCTGGAAGGTTGACCGCCTCAGACACGTCGGCGCTTCGCATGGCAGATGCGAAGGCGGCCGGAGGCGAACATACTCCGGCCGATATCTCCGCACTGATCAACTCATATGTCGGCGGCGATGTCAGCGACGACGCCATGACGGCGTGGTTGCGCGCCGTCTGCGCGCGCGGCATGACCCTGCGCGAGACGACGGCGCTCACGCAGGCGATGGCCGATTCTGGCGAACGCATCCAATGGAGCGCTGCCGACGGGCCGGTGGTGGACAAGCATTCGACCGGCGGCGTCGGCGATGCGGTTTCGCTCGTGGCCGTTCCGCTCGCTGCGGCGTGCGGGGTTCGCGTCGCAAAACTTTCCGGCCGCGCGCTCGGCCATACCGGAGGCACGCTCGACAAGCTCGAGTGCGTGCCCGGAACGCGCGTCGCGCTCACGATTCCGGAATTCCGCGACCAAGTGCGGCGCGTCGGTTGCGCGATCGCCGCGGCGAGCGAGACGCTGGCCCCGGCAGACAAGAAGATGTACGCGCTGCGGCATCGCACCGACACAGTCGCGAGCATACCGCTCATCGCCGCGTCCGTGATGTGCAAGAAGATCGCGGCCGGCGCGCCGGCGATCGTGCTCGACGTGAAAGTCGGCAACGGCGCGTTCGTGCGCGACGTGGATGAGGGGAGAGAACTTGCGCGGACCATGGCGCAGGTCGGCGCGGCGATGGGCAGGCGCATGCGCGTGCTTCTCACATCGATGGACGAACCGCTTGCGGATGCAGCCGGCGATGCACTCGAACTCGACGAAGCGCTGCTCGTCTTGGAAGATGGCGGCGGCGCCCGGTTGCGCGAGGCATCGCGTCTGGTCGCTGCAGCGTTGCTCGAAGCTGGCGGCGTGGCCGCGGGCGAGCCGGCCATGGCGCTGGTGGACGAAGCACTTCGAAGTGGCGCCGCAAAGTCGAAGTTTTCAGAGATGGTCGGCGCGCAGGGCGGCAGATTGGACCGGTTTGACCGGACGTTCCCCGAAGGCTTTGCCGTCGGCGCACCGATATCTGGAATCGTGGGGGCGATCGATACGCGAGCTGTCGGGGAGATCATCGCGCGAGCCAAGTCGGGCGCGTATTCCGATACATCGCAGCGCATCGGCGTGCGCTTTTCGCTGCGACCGGGCGACGGCGTTCGCGAAGGCGAGCCGCTCATGCGCTTCATCGCATTGGAACCCAGCGCGGAGATCGTGCGTTTGCTTGAACAGACGTACCAGGTGGGTACGACGCAGCCGAAGAGCCAACCGTTGGTATTGGGAGTCGTGCAAGCCGACGGAACGGCCGAAGTGAAGACAGCAGGGTTCGATACGCAATGATGAACGCGTTGCCTCTCACGTTGCCCATCGCCTTAGTGCTGATCGCGTGCGCCCTTGCGGTGGCGGTCATGGCGTACCGCATGCCGTGGATTTCTGGCGCGGCCATCGCTGCGACAGCGCCGTTTGCCTGGTATCACTCGCTCGGTCCCACGCTCGTCACACTGCCCAAAGCTGTGTTCGTCGGCGCGCTCGCCGGTGTGCTGCTGCGGGCCGCGTTTGATCCTTCGGAGCGCATAGGCATGCGCGACGCGCTCTTCGCGGATCGCGCACCTCTCGCGTTCGTCGCGTTCGCGGCATTCGGTCTGATAAGCATAACATGGGCCGACGGCCGAGCGGATGCAGCGCGCGACGCGCTGCACTGGACGTGGTATGCGGGCGCGTTCTGCCTCACCGCCGCGACGGTGCGCACGTCCGCCGATGCCATGCGCGTCGCCGTCGTCTTCCTCGGCTCAAGCGTCGTCGTGGGACTTGACGGTCTATGGCAGACGTTCGCAGGTGCGCCCGATGTCTTTCGCGCCGCAGACGGATCGCTCGTTCAGCGCGTCACGTCCACGCTTGAAGGCCCGAACCAGTTCGGCGCATACCTCGAGACCGTGATCCCGATCCTGCTGGCGATATTGCTATTCGCTCGCGTGAGCCGGCTTGCGTTCATCGCCGGTACGCTGCTGCTCGGCCTGCTCGCATCGGATCTGCTGCTCACATTCTCGCGAGGCGCGTTCTGGGCGTGCGCTGCCGGCGTCTGCGTCGTGGTCGCGGCGTACATCTGGGCCAAACGCTACGCCGATTCCGTCACCGTCTCGACACTGCCGAAACGCGGCGCTGTGGTCGCAGCATCGGTTGCGCTCTTCGTGATTCCTGTGGCCGGCGCGAATATCTCGCTGGACGGACTCCGGCACGAATTTCTCGCCACTCCGTCAGCGACGTACTCCATGGTCGCGCGCGCGCAGCTCTGGCAGTGCGCGGAATCGTTGATCGCGGCTGCGCCCGTCATCGGCGTCGGCGCCGGAAATTTCGCCGATGCGAACGCGCGATGCGCAAACGCGCCGCCTACTCCATGGCATGGCAGCGCGAACCAGCTCTACCTGGAGACGGCGGTGGATCTCGGCGTGGTCGGACTGGCAATTCTGATCGCGTTCTTGAGCATCATGTTACTGCGCGCGCGGTCCGCCGAACTGTGGGCCAGTCCCGTGGCCGTCGGCGCGTACGGCGCACTGTTCGCGCTCTGTCTGCACGGACTCGTGGATGACGTCTTCACGTTTCCGAAGATGGCGCTGCCATTTTTTGTGGCGATCGCGCTCATCCCGGCGATGCGCCGCTCGGCCGAAGCGCGGCCGCTGCCGTTACCGTTGTGACCGGCGCTGCGCTTTGCGCGTAGCCGTCATCGGCGCAGGCGGCCAAGTAGGCACGGAAGTCGTGCGCGCGGTTCACACCGCCGGCTTCGATGTCTTGCCGCTCTCGCACGAGCAGGTTTCGGTAGAGGATCGCGCCGCGCTGGACCTCGCCTTGTCTTCATTGGCACCCGGCGACGTCGTCGTGAACACCGCCGCGTACCATCGCACCGACGACTGCGAAGATCGCCCGCACGATGCGCTTGCGATCAACGCCATCGGCGCTCGCAACGTGGCGCTCAGCGCACACGCACGCGGCGCGGCGGTCGTCTACTACTCGAGCGATTACGTGTTCGACGGCGCGCAGTCCGAACGGCCGTACGTCGAATCGGATCTCGCTGCGCCGATCAACGTCTACGGCGTGTCGAAGCTCGCGGGCGAGATGTTCGTCAGGCTCGTCAACCCGCAGGCCTATGTGCTGCGGATCGCGTCGGTGTTCGGGGTCGCGGGTTCGCGCGGCAAAGGCGGCAATTTCGTGGAGACGATGCTTGCGAAAGCGCGGCGCGGCGACAAGATCGAAGTGGTGGACGACATCGTGATGACGCCGACATACGCAGCCGACGCCGCCGATTTGACCGTTGCGCTTCTCGCCCGACACGCGCCGCCGGGCACATATCATCTGACGAACGCCGGACCGGTCTCGTGGCACGAGTTCGCGACGGCGATCATCAGAGGGGCCGGCCTTGACGTGCCGGTCGCGGCCGTGGCGAGTGCGTCCATGCCGACGCGCGCGCGCCGCCCCGCGTATTCGGCGCTGGCGAGCGAGCGGCTTGCAGTGCTCGGGCTTTCCGCTCGCCCATGGCGCGAAGCCTTGACAGATTACTTACGCGCGCGCGGCCATGTCTGAACGCGCATGATCTGAAGGGGCTTGTCTGAAGGGGCCGACATAAAGTCGGCCCCTTCAGCGAGTCGGCGAAATCGAATCGGCGAAATCGAGTCGGCGAAATCGAATCGGCGAAATCGAGTCGGCGAAATCGAATCGGCGAAATCGAATCGAGAATTTAGGTAGTTCGGCGCGTGCTTTCCCAGACCGACGTAAACGGGCTGTGCTCTTCCACGATCTCATCGAGCAGCGTCATCCACGCGATGTTGTAGTAGCGCGGGTGCGCGAGCAGCGTCGGCTCAGACACAGGAAGCGACGACAAGAGCTTCTCGATCGATTCCAGCACCGTGACGCTCGGCGTGAAGCCGATACGCTCGGTCAGCTTCCGGTTCGTACAGCGATAGTCGCGATTGATCGCGGGAACGGGCGCCGTCTCGAGACTTGCTTGCCGCCCCATGATCGAAAGCGATCCTGTGACGAGCATGGCAAGCTGCCGGATCTGAAAGTTGTCGTGCACGACATTGAAGATCTGGCCGGCCACGGCGTCGGCCGGCGCCTCAAGACAGCGGACGTGCGCTTCGGCGACGTCGTTGATGTCGACAAGCGGGCGCCACATCCAACCGCCGCCGTGAAGATAAAGCGCGCCGCGCAGCAATGCATCCTTTATAAACGTGTTGACGACCAGATCCAGGCGCAGGCGCGTGCTGAACCCGTACACAGTGCCTTGCCGGAGGATGACCGGCTCGAAGTCGGGTCCGGCGGCGCGCAGCAGACGCGCTTCCGCCTCATGCTTGGAACGCGAGTACGCGCCGCGCGGATCGACCGGCGCATTCTCGTCAAACACGCCCTCACCCAATCCATCGTAGATCGATGCGCTTGAGCCGAATGTGAAGCGCCGGATCCCGCGCCGCTTGCATTCCAGTGCGAGCGATTCAGTGGCGATCGCGTTCATCTCCCAGTTCGCGGTCGGATTGTATTCGGCGGTCGGATCATTGGAGAGCCCGGCGAGATGCGCGACGGCGTCGATGTCTGCAAACGCGGCGTCGGGAACGTCGCGCACGTCGGCTTGCACCAATTCCACTTGGTCCGCGAGGTGCTTGAGCGGCGCTCGGCCCCAATATAGGCGGTCGAGGATGCGCACGTTGTGCCCGCTCTTGAGCAGCCGCTCGCAAAGGACGACGCCGATGTATCCGGCGCCGCCGGTGACGAGGACTTTCATGCTGTCAGATCCGCCTCACGGGAATATCTGCACGCTATACGCGCCGAAGCGCTGGCCTTCAAAGCCGAAACTGTATGACCTGCTGAGCTGCAGCGAGAGCGAGCGCGTCAGCCGGAAGCGCACGAGTGCGCTCACTCCCCACGGCTGCGCGAAAGCACCGTTCGGCGAATCGGAACCGGCTGTCTGATGGACCGCGTTGAGATCGAGCGCAAAGGCGTTCGGATTCGTGTAGAAAATGGCGAATTGCTGATCGTTGAACACCGTGCGATAGCCGACGTTCGGCATGCCGGGAAACGGATTTGGATAGCCGTCGTGAGTCGGCTGCAGGTTTTCCGAAATGCTCGTGCTCACGAAAGAATTCCAGACGTGCGCGAGATTCGCGCTGTACGTCTCCGCGAACTGCGTGTGCGCGAGCGTCTCGTGCAGGTCGCGATAGTCCGCCGAAAGCGTCAGGCTGGAACCTGGACCGACCGCAAACGCCGACGTGGTGGTGTACAGCTCGAGCGCCGTATGCCAGATCGATCTCGGAAGAACGAGCGGTCTCGGAATTCCTGTGCACGGCGGAATGAAACACGGCGGCTGTTCGTACGGATCGAACTCTGATTGCGCGGAAGCATAGCTGACGCCCCACTCGCTGCGCAAATGGAAGTAGAGCAGCGAACCGAGCCCGCGCGGCCCCAACTGTTGATCGTAACTCTGCCAGCCGAGATGAGAACTTCGTTGGCCCGCGCCCGAAAATGTCTGCGCCGACAATTCCAGATACGAACGGTGGATGGAGTCGCGCACATCGTATCCTTGCGCGGTTCCAAAGCCGGTCGATGCATTTGCGGTATACGTCTGCACCGTGTGATCGTTGACGTCGTCGGACCACGTGAGCGCACCGTTGTGGCGCGGTCCGTTGATCGGAGCGAGCGAAGCCAGCACGTACGCGCGCTGCCCGTCCACGATGTTCTCCGAGATGCCGGCGCCGAGTTTGACGAGCGGGTCGTAGAAGAAATGCGCGCTCTGGATCGAGTTGCGCGTGCTCCCGAACGTGATCGGCACGTCTTCGCCGTTCGTGTTGATGTTGCTCGTGTTGTAGCCCGGATCGGAGGCAAACGTGTAGACGTAGGAGGGTAAGCTGACGGGGCGGCCGCCCGGCACGAGCACGGTCGCCCGCTCTAGCCGTACGTCTGCGTCCAAGTGCGCGACCGCGCGCGGCGCAAGCGCAAACGGCAGTTCGCCCGAGACGTCAGGCAGCGCGAGCGGCTGCGCCGGCAGCGCACTGGGATCGAGTTGGGCGTCGACGTTCGAGCCGTCAACGGCCGTGCGCGCAACTGCTGGCGCAAGCGAGACGAACAGTCCGCGATGCGTCGTCAGATCAACGCTCATCGCCGCGCCGGTCACCGGCGGCGACGTGCCGTGCGCTTGGGTCACGACGACATTGCCGGCCGCGACGTATCTGTTCGAACGCAGGTCCACGACGATGCGGTCCGCGCTGACGTGCAGCACGCCGTCGTCAAGCCGCGCCGAACCGCGCGCGTCGAGCACGACGTGCCCGGCAAAGAATTGCACCGTGCCGCCCGTGACCGTGACCGCGGGATGGCTCGTCGCCGCCTGCGCGGGAACGCCGTGTAACGCTAAGAGAGAGACCAGCGCCAGAATCGCCGCCGGCGCCGCCGTCGCTTGTTGAACGCCGAACGACTTACGAGAGTCGGCCACTCAAGGACGCTTTGACGAGCGCGCCGAGGCGGGCTATACCGGTCGCGATCTGTTCGTCCGTTCCGTTGGAGAAATTCAGGCGCATCGTGTTG
>Ga0210384_10001560_pt1 | contig 30779 bp, 23 predicted proteins | sample IncBWH2MmetaG_FD_160574 | JGI IMG/M metagenome (GOLD analysis project Ga0210384, IMG submission 160574) | Forest soil microbial communities from Barre Woods Harvard Forest LTER site, Petersham, Massachusetts, United States - Inc-BW-H-2-M | ecosystem: Environmental > Terrestrial > Soil >...
TCGACAGTGCGTGTGACGATATTTGCGACCGCCGGCGAGGCTTGCCTGTAAATGTTGATGTTTTCCGTCTCGGTTTGGTCGAAACCCTTTTCCGGCCCGGCCGCGGGTGCGGGCAGCGCGCTCACGGACACAGGATTCCGCTGTCCGTAACGCGAACCAGCCCAATAGGCTCCGAGTCCGATCATTAATCCGATCGCCAGCAGCCGTAGGGCCTGTCCTTGGTCTCCATTTTTCTTCATTGCCTGCGTCCTTTTTTGCAGACGGCGCCGCCAAGGGGCGAATGAGGTTGCCGTCTTGAATAGTAACGTGGCCGCATTATGATTTGTTCCGAATGCCAGCGGCAATTCTCTGAAGTTTTGCAAACACCATACCCAATTGCCTCTCGGTTTCCTCGAATGAGCCCGAGCAGTCAATCACTTCGTCCGCCAGCGCTCGCTTTTCCTCCGCTGGCATTTGCGCAGCGATCCGCAAGCTGGCCTGCTCCCGGGACAGGCCGCGCTCCATCAGACGCGAGAGTTGTTGATCCGGCCGCGCCCAACATACGATCAACTTATCCAGCTCCTTGTGAAAGCCGGCCTCGAAAAGCAGCGCGGCCTCGGCGACGGCCAGATCCGGACCGTCCGGGCGATCCAGCGCCGAAAACCATTGCAGCACAACTTGCAGAATACGAGGGTGAAGAATTTGATTCAGGCGCTCACGCTTTGCGGTTTCGCTGAAGATAATCGCGCCGAGTTTCGCGCGGTCGACTTTGTCGCCCGGGCCCAGTATGCCATTGCCAAATTCGCGGAGCACTTCGTCGTAGGCGGCTTGTCCGGGTTCGAGCAACTCGTGGCCGAGGGGGTCCAATTCCAATACCTGGCAGTCCCGGTCGCGCAGCAGAGACGCGACTGTAGATTTGCCGGAAGCGATTCCGCCAGTGAGACCAACTTTAAGCATGATGAGTCATCGTGGCTGCACGGCGGCGGCAACTGGAGCTCGCGAGCCGCGCCGCAGACGTGCAGCTCTGACCGTGTTGCTCATGAGCATGGCGATGGTCAGCGGGCCCACCCCGCCGGGCACGGGCGTTAGCGCCCCAGCAACGTTTGCAACGTCGGGATGCACGTCGCCGACCAGCGCCGTCCCTTTCGCTCGAAACGCGGCGAGGCGCTCGGGAAAATTTGCAAAATATTTTTCCGCCTGAGCAGGATCCACGATGCGGTTGATCCCCACGTCAATTACGGTGGCGCCGGGACGAATGGAATCGGGAGTTACCATTGCTGCGCGTCCCATCGCCGCTACAACAATGTCGGCGCGCCGCACGACATCTGGCAAATCGCGGGTCTTCGAGTGACACACGGTAACGGTTGCGTTTGCGTGCATGAGCAGCAGCGCCATCGGTTTGCCAACGATGTCACTGCGGCCAAGCACTGCCGCCCGGGCGCCTTCCAATGCGATTCCGCTGCGGCGGAAAATTTCCATCACGCCGGCCGGCGTGCATGGAACCAGGTTCGGCCGGCCTGCCACCAGTCGACCGACGTTGAGGGGATGGAATCCGTCCACATCCTTTGCCGGGTCCACCGCTTCGAGGATTTTCTTCACGTCCACTTGCGGCGGGAGGGGAAGCTGCACCAGGATGCCGTCTACATCGTCGCGGAGATTCAAATCATGGACGAGGTGCAGCAGATCCGAAGTTGTGATTGTGTCCGGCGGCGTGAGGTTAAATCCAGCCAGACCCAGCTTCTCGCTAGCCGCGATCTTGCCCGTCACATAGATTTTTGACGCGGGGTTTTCACCGACCAGTACGGCCGCAAGCCCGGGGCAGATTCCAGCGCCGCGGAGCGCGGCAATCTCGCCGGCCAACTCCGAGTAAATCTCGTCCCGGATGGAATTGCCATTCAGGATGCGCGCAGTCAATCACAACCCCCATCACAGCGCTTTATTTTGCCGAGCCGCCATCATAGCATACGAAAAACGGCCTTGAATCTCGGCCGGGCCGCTAGACCGCAAATCAGGCTGAAGCGATATAGAATGGTCGGTCTATCTTCCACCGAGGATGGGAATCTCGCCATGATTTTTGGGGAAACCACCGAACGTAAAACGCTCGAGCGGGCTATGCGTGATGCTGGGCGATTGCCGCCCGGGCAATCGCTGACACTAAAATGGCCGGTGTTGCATGAAGGCACTGTGCCGCGCTTTGATGCGAAGACTTGGGATTTTCGCATTACCGGGCTGGTTGAAAAGCCCGTGCGGCTCTGCTGGAATGAGTTCATCCACATGCCGATGAAAATAGTTACAGCGGATATGCACTGTGTCACGCGCTGGAGCCGGTTCGACGTGCGCTGGGAGGGAGTGCCATTCACAGAAGTCATGAAGCTCGTGGCGGTGAAGCCGGAAGCGAAATTTGTGATGGTTCAGGCCGAGCAGGGCTACACCGCAAATGTTCCGCTCGCGGATTTGCTGCAGCCAACCACACTTTTCGCGCTCAAGCACAATGGCGAGCCGCTGCCCGCTGACCACGGCTATCCCGTACGGCTAGTGGTGCCACACCTCTACGCTTGGAAAAGTGTGAAGTGGGTACGCGGGATCGAGTTCATGGCCGCTGACGCTCCGGGGTTCTGGGAGCAAAACGGCTACCATATCTACGGCGACCCGTTCAAAGAGCAGCGCTACAGCGACGACCGCTAGCATCGGTGGTACTGGAAATCAGGACGTCGAATTCTTGACCATCCCGGAGTGCTCATCCCTGCCGCCAGCCAATCAAACATGGGCTTTGGCACGTCGGACGCGCGCGCCACCGGGTCGACAAATGAATCCTGAGAGTAGCATGCAAGAGCGAGCGCCGAAGCAATTTCATGAACGACATAACAGGCGATGCCGAGGACATCGCCGGAATCGCTAACCGCGACGATGGCATGAAAGGAGGATGCCGCGTCTCTCAGGTTCGTCCGTGGGCGGCGCGTGATCGCTTCAGACGGCTCCCTTTCGCAAAAAGGGGTATCCGTCGAAAAATTCGTGCCATTGCCGCTCGTCATGCGTTCGATTTTGCGGATCCTAAACGCCACCTAAATTCTGGCTGCTGCCGCCGAGGGCAGCACTTCCCCCAACTCCTGGGCGACTTCGACAACGGTGGCAATGCGTGCGAAGCGGCGGCGGAGTGCGTATTCGGTGCGTTCACGAATTGCGTCCACGGCGAGCTCTTCGCCGGGACGGTCATGATTGGGAATGGGGAAGGTCATCGTCGCCTCAGTGATGAAATCCACCGCATAGCCGAGATCAGCGCCCACACGCGCGGAAGTCTCGCAGCACTGCTCCATCTGAATCCCGGTAATCAGTACGCGGCGCACTCTCTTTTCCATCAGCAGTGCGGGGAGCCCTGTGCTGGTAAACACATTCCGCGTCACTTTGTGGAGAACAGGTTCGGACTCGCGCGGGGAGAGAAAATCCATCAGCTTGTAATGGGGACTGCTGGTTTCAAAGCCAGGGTCTTCATCGGAATGCAAAAAGTAGATCACTGGCAAACCATGCTCGCGATAGAGCTTCACAAGCCGCGCCACGTTTCTTTCAAATTCCTTGTTGTCTCTCTTGTGCCAGCGGTCCGTTGCCTTGAACGAATCCTGTGCGTCAATCACCAGCAGTGCGGATTCATAAATGGGGACGTCTTTGCTGTGAAGCATGAGGCCTCCTTACGAATGGAACCGAATTTCCAAGCTAACGCATTGCGCCTCAAACAAACAAGGGAACGGCGATGAGCAGAATAGACAATTTGGACTAGCGGGCGCGTGCGGGTTGCCATATGGCCTAACACCACCCTATCGTGCCACAACCTCGCTGAGGGCGGATAAATGGGGAAAACGCCTCTTCACGGTAGGGGGCGCGAAATTGATCGTGTTTGGCCTGGTCCACTGACTCTCGCTGATCCACGACCCGCTTCCCGTGAACGACACGGAGCGGCAATTGCTACACCTGGCGACCAACCACAAATTCAACCTCTGGGGGTCTCTTCGCACTTTTGCCGAGCTCTAACGAGGGTTCAACATCGCATTCATGCTCTCGGTTTTCGGGGTGGACGCGCTGGACCTGCCGCTCGCAAGCGAGCGGTCGTCGCTGCTGAAGCGTGTGGCGCTTGTCAACACAATCTGGTTGAAGGTGATGACTACCAATCCGCGCGCGATTTCTTTGTGGCCCCACTGCTCCTGTTCCGGCTGGCCTGGCTGAAACTACCAGCCCGGGAGAAAAATTAGGATGGTTCTGGATCTGTCACGCTGAGGTTGCCAGGATTCACGGCGCAAAGAAAAACGCCGCGAACAAGAAATCCGCGGCGCTACTTGTTTCCTGTCTCTAGTTTCAAGCTGTTAGTAAATATCGTACTGCTCCCAGTGCAACGTGGGATCAGCCTGAATGATGATGCTCTTTTTTGTCCATTGCTCGAGCTCCTCGATCAAGGAAGACTCGCGAGTCTTGAGCGCCTTCGAGATTTCCGGATGGACGCGGAGCGTAAGGCTGCCGGAGCTGACTTCCGCGGCCATCTTGCGCGCTTCGCACTGAATTTCATAGCACAGCGTGGGAATGGATTTCACCATCCCCGAGCCGGTGCAATATGGGCACGGCTGGCAGAGCGTGCGCTCAAGCGCTTGCTTGGTGCGCTTGCGCGTGATAGCCACAAGCCCGAATTCGTTGAAGCGGAGGACTTTTGAGGGCGCGCGGTCGGCGCGTAGCGCGTCTTCGAGCGCGGCCATCACTTTTTCACGGTTGCGGCGCTCTTCCATATCGATGAAGTCAATAATGATGATGCCGCCAAGATCGCGCAGACGCATCTGGCGGACGATTTCCTTCACCGCTTCGAGGTTGGTTCGAACAATGGTATCTTCGAGTCGGTTCGAGCCTTTGCCGACGAATTTTCCAGTGTTGACATCAATGGCCACGAGCGCTTCGGTGTGATTAATGACGATGTAGCCGCCGGATTTCAGCCAAACCTTCGGACGCAGCCCCTTGTCTATTTCCTGCTGGATGCCGAACTCTTCGAAGACGGGCGTGTCCTTGGTATAGAGCTTCACTCGATTCACCAGCTGCGGCTGGAAGCGGCTCATGAAGTCCACCACTTTGGTGAACTCTTCCTCGGTATCCACCCATACGGCAGTGTAATCCGGGCTCATATAGTCGCGCAAAATGCGCTCAACGAGATTGAGATCACGGTGAAGCAGGGAAGGAGCCTTCCGTTGTTCGGAGCGCGATTTGATTTCCGCCCAGGTGCGCATCAGGAATTCCACGTCGGTGCGAATTTCGTCGGGAGTAGCACTCCCGGCGGCGGTGCGGACGATGAAACCGCCGCCACCCGCGCCTTTCGCTTCATTCACCAGGTGCCGCAACCGCGCGCGGTCTTCCGCAGACGCGATTTTGCGCGAAACCCCGGTGTGATCGAGTGTGGGCATGTACACCAGGTAACGCCCGGGCAGCGCGACGTGGCTGGTGATGCGCGCGCCTTTCTTGCCCAGAGGTTCCTTGGCGATCTGGACGATTATTTCCTGACCCTGCTTCAGCATGTCGGCGATTAGTTGAGTGCGCCGGGGCTGTGGACGATGATGGCCGTGGCTTCCGCCACTCTGGCCGTGCTGCGGGCGGCGCCCACGATCATCACGGCGAGGACCGCGGTCGCGGCCACCGCGGCGCGAGGGATGCTGCATGCGCGCACGGAAATCACCGCGTACCTGCGCCTTCCAAGGCTGCTGCGCCTGCGGCGGTTGGCTTTCAGCGGGCTGATTTTCGAGAGATGGATCTGAAGCGTTTTCGGCGTGCAATCCTTCCGCTTCCTCCCCCTCCGCTTGTTCCATCTCGGCAGGATGCGCGATCATTCCTTCAGTTTCGGCTTGCGCCTCTTCAGTCTCTTCTTCTTCGGCGTCGGCGTCTGTGGCATCGTGATCTTCTTCCGATTCGGCGGAATCTTCTTCCGCACCGGAGATTCCCGCTTGGTGCGATTCTTCCTGCGCGGCAAAATCCCTCTGCTGCGCGTTGCGCGCGATTTCCTCCGCTTGCGCTTCGGCCACTTGCTCAGCGAGAGCGGCAGCTTCGTCTTCGCTCAGCCCCGGAGTCGAGTGGTCTTGCTGCGCCGATTCTAGGTGAGCCATCTGTTCGGAATCGCGCGTGGATAGCAAGTCGCGCGCCGGGCCCGAATCATTTGTCAGGTGCGATTCGTTGAACTTCTGCTCCCGCGTCTGTTCTTCGCGGTGAGGTTCCATGGCCGGGATGGCTGCTGCCGGGTGCTCCTCGGCGGAATGATCGCGAGGCTTCCACTTCGAAAGCGACTCGCCGGGAAGTGGTTCGAGACCGCCGGAGGAGGATGAAAAAGGCTGAAATTCAGAGCGCGCCGGGGTGAACGGGCGCCGAGCCGGCTCCCATGGCGCGCTTGCCGGAGCTCCGGGCATTGCGTGCAATTCCGGTGTCGCCTCTGAGTCCGGCGCAACCTGCGTCACGTTTGTTTCAAGCGGTGCTTCCTCGCCGTGCGCAGTTGAAATCGGCGGCGCAGGAGGCCGCTCCTTGTATTTCGCTAGAGATTCGCCCGGAAGAATAATTTGGATCGCGCCGGAGCCTTCTGCTGGAGCAGTTCCGGAGGAATGGTCCTCGTAAGGACGCGAGGAGGCGTATTTCGATTGGGGCAGCTCACGGCTAAAGCGATTGGGGCGGTCCCCCCGCCCTCCGCCGGGCCGTCCGCCATGGCGACTGCCGCCGCGTCCCCCACGCCGTCCAAAGCGTCCTTCACGACGGCCTTCGTGCCGGCGATGTTCAAATCCGCCGCGATCGCGATTGCCGCCTGAGAGCGGTGGACTAACGGAGGGTGCAAAATTTCTCTCCGGCGTCGCGGGGGCGCTTGCTGGAAATGATTGCTCGGAGGCAACGGCTTCGTTTGCAACAAATGGCGCGGGCTCGACATCGGCAGGCTCGAGCGCCGGAGCGGTAGTACCCTCGGCGGCAAACACCTGCCCGCCCTGCGCTTCCATTTTCTGAACTTTTTCCTCGACAGTAGTGACGATATGATCGAATTCTTCCAGATCTTCCAGAAAGTCGCTGACGTAGAGGAAGGCGTCGCTATCGAGCCCAATTTCCACGAAGGCCGATTGCATGCCGGGAAGCACGCGCGTGACACGGCCTTTGTAGATGCTGCCGACTAACGCAAATTCCTTTTCACGCTCCACATAATATTCACAGAGCTGACCTTCTTCCATAATGGCGACCCGCGTCTCGTGGGGGTTCGCCGATATAACCATTTCCTTCGACATGGAAACTCCTCAAGTAGCATCGGGACGCGGTGGGCACGTCGAATGGCAGGGCGAGCGCGCTCGCTCGGTCGACATGGCGGAACGCCACATCAAGTGCAAGCCGCGACGGGCCGCCCAGGAAGAACCTATGCTGTTTTTGGATTGCTTCCTTCACCCGATGCATTCCTCAATCAATTCAAATCTTAAATTCCGGACGCCACCGTAGTGTGCGGCCCGGATGGTGCTGATCCCTTGCGGCCTCAGTTGACGAAACGCCGCATGCGGACGTTCATCACCAGGCCTAATGCCAGAAAAACAAAAGCGGTTGCCGACCCCCCGTAACTCATCAGGGGCAGCGGAATTCCGGTGACCGGCACATAGCCGATCACCATGGATGCGTTGACCAGGACGTGGAAACCCAGAATCGCTGTGACTCCCATGACCACGAACATCCCGGCTTTATCTTTCGCTTTCTGCGCGTTGTCCACCAGCCGCAGAATTAATCCCAGATACAACAGTAAGACGACGCAAACTCCGATGAAACCCATTTCCTCGGCCAGCGCCGCCAGAATGAAATCCGAGTACCGCACGGGCACAAAGCCCAATTGGTTCTGGCTGCCTTTGCCGAATCCTTTGCCCCAAAATCCGCCCGAGCCAACGGCAATTTCCGACTGCAAAACCTGGTAGCCAGCGCCGCGCTGGTCCTCCTCGGGATGGAGGAAAGTCTCGATGCGCTGTTGCTGGTACGGCTTCAGATGATGGCGCATGCTCAAGCCGATCGGGATCAGCAACCCGATAAGGACTACGCCGATCGCAGCATGCTTCCATTCAATACCTGCGAGAAACGCCCCGACTGCCGCCACGGGAATCAGCACCATCGCCGTTCCCAGATCCGGCTGCTTCAATATCAAGGCGACTGGGACGATCGTCAGGATCGCCACCTTCGCCAAGTCCGTCAACAGGAGCCGGTCCGTGCGCACTTCGCTGAAGTAGCGCGCCAGAACAATGATTATAATCAACTTCATAAGCTCTGACACTTGTAAAGTGGGGCCGCCACCCAGCGAGACCCAGCGCTTGGCTCCGAAGCGTGAATGTCCTATCACCAGCACAATCAGTAGGATGGCAATCCCGAACAGGTATAGAACTGGGGCTTGGTCCAGCAGCGTATGATAGTCGATGCGCGAGATTATGAACATTCCCACGATTCCGAGCCCGACCCACATCAACTGCTTCCACTGGATGCCTGCCATGGCGCTCGCGTGCGTGGAGGAATAAATCTCAAGGACCCCGATACCGGTGATGGCTGCGACGATCGCGAGCAAGGCCCAATCAAAATCCTGAGTGCGCGGGCGGTCTTTCATGGGCGTTGCGCTCCGACGGTGGCAATCAGAGGGTGTGGTGCTTGGGACTGGTTAGGGCTCTCGATTTTGGCCTGCTGCTGCTGCCGGGCATTTTTCTTGTCGTAGTACATTTTCACCACATCGCGTGCGATCGGTCCGGCCACTGCGCCGCCATGTTCGCCGCCTTGAACCAGGACGGCAACCACGATTTCGGGGTTCCGCCGTGGGGCATAGCCCACAAACCAGGCGTTGTCTTTGAATTCCCTTTGTTTGCCCATGCGATTGCGCACATCATAGCCAATTACCTGAGCGCTGCCGGACTTCCCGCAGAACTCGACGTTCTGCAGCTTGGCGCCGGCCGCCGTCCCACCCTCGTTGACCACGCCGTACATTCCCTGAGTCACTTTCTCAACCGTATCCTCGGAAATATTGAAGTGATCCACGCGCGGGTTCGGGAAATTCTTCAGAAAATGCGGCTGAACCAGAATGCCCCCGCTGGCGACTCCGGCAATCATGCGCGCGAGTTGAATCGGAGTAGTGGTCACAGCGCCCTGGCCCACGGACACGGAGATAGTCTCGCCCGCATACCACTTGCGGTGATAGACGCGCTCGACCCATTCTTCCGACGGAACCAGTCCCGTCTCTTCGCTGGGAAGATCAATCCCTGTGCGATGGCCCAGCCCCAGTGCATTGGCGTAAAAAGAAATTCGATCAATGCCGAGCTGCTTTCCGACGTTGTAGAAATAAACATCGCACGATTGCACGATCGCCTTGTGGAGATCCACATCGCCGTGCCCGCCCTTACCGAACGTGTGGCATTTGAACGTACGGCCGTAAAACGTGGCGTATCCGGGGCAGTAGGCCCTCATGGTCTCGGGAGGAGATTTGGTCTCGAGCATGGCAGTGGCCATCACGATTTTGAAGACTGACCCGGGGGCGAGCTGCGCCTGAACGGCGCGGTTAAGCAAGGGCGTTTCGAGATCGCTATTGAGTTTGTTCCATTCATCCTGCGGAATACGCACTGCAAAATCGTTGGGATCAAATGTCGGCCGGCTTACGGCCGCCAGAATCTCGCCCGTGCGCGCATCCATGGCCACCACCGAGCCTTCTTTGTCCGCCATGTCTGATTCCGCCACAGCCTGCAGATCGTAATCAATTGTGAGCTGGATGGGTTTTCCGGGGATGGCTTCGACGTTTTCAAGCTTGCGGACCACCTTGCCCACGCTGTTTACAACTACGCGTTGCATCCCATCGGTGCCCTCGAGCACGTCGTTGTACCGCTTCTCGAGGCCCGCTTTCCCGACAATATCACCGGGGCGGTAGTGGCCATCACTGCGGTCCATGTCTTGCGGCGAAACTTCACCCACATAGCCAATCGAATTCGCCAGCATATCCTCATGCGGATATCGGCGCCGCTGCACCAGCATCATTTCAAGCACCGGCAAGTCCGCGCGGTGCGAGTCAACGAACGCGATATCGGCATCGCTCGCCGCGGGCTTAATCACCACGGGCTGAAATCTTGGCTCGTTCTTGGCGGCTTCGAGTTGCTGCAGTATTTCCTCGCGACTAATCCCCAAGCCTTCCTCAATCTGCGGCAGACTTTTCTGAACAGATTTTGGGTCGTCACGCAGCAGGAGAATGCTGAAGGAAGGATAACTATCCACCAGAATGCGGCCTTCGCGGTCGAGCATCGGCCCGCGCGGCGCAATAATCGGTATCGTACGGATCCGGTTGCGTTCGGCTAAATCGGCGAAGTGGCCTGACTGAGCGACTTGCAGCTTCCAGAAGCCCAGCAGCAGGAGAACGACGAAAACAACAGACACGTAGGAAACCAGCGCGAGACGTCCCTGGGGGATTTTTTGATCGTTTATGCTCCACGGTGCCAACAGATCTCCTGCGCGGCGGGTCTTACCGGGCCCTGATGCGCCTAATCTTCCAAATCCGTCAGCGACTGGAAGAGCTCCTCAACCTTACACTCGCATAGGTTTGCTCGCAAGATGGGCATGCCCTTTTGGTCAATGCTATGAATGCGTTTTCGCCTTTTCAGTGCCCACCAGACCGGGGTTTTCCGTTGTGGAAGGTCTTAGGACTGCCGGCGCAGCCGGTCCAGAAGAGCGAAGAGAACCACTGCGATACCGGCGGTGACAAGGGAATCGAGAAATAGCTGGAGCGTGAAGAACGGGGTGGGATGGTTCAGCAAGACGCGCTGCGTGATGGCCAGCACCGCCTGGTGAAAATGGAAAAGTAGAAAGACCAGGCCAAAGCGGCTGACTGGATGTTCGGTATCAATCCGCGCCCCCACCGAGGAGGCCAGGTAGCCCACGCAGGTCTTTGCGATTCCGTACATCCCCAGGGGATAAGCGTGCCCCAGGGCATCCTGCAGAAGACCGATGGCTGCGCCGAGAAACATGCCGGTCACAGGATTGCGACGGCTCACTCCGAAATAAATGGTCACCAGCAGCGGGAGGTCGAGCAGTTCCGACCAGCGTCCATACTTGTGTAGGAATGCCTGCAGCACCAGAGAGAGAAACGCCACAATGAGGACGGTTCCGCTGTAATACCGGTGGACCTCGATATTTGTGTCGGACTGCGCTCCGGTGCTCAGCATGGATGCCATCTCACCGTTGAGGAGTCGGAGGATGGGCGGCCCCTGCCGGCGCTTTCTTCGGCGCTGCAGGATGCGGGACCGGTCTGGCCTTGGAAGATTTCTGCGCGCCAGCGGAGGTCAACGCAGCCTGGCTTGCGCCCATCTGGTTTCCCTGCGAAGGCGTCGGGCTCGAGGCTTCCTCCGTTTTTTTCGGGACCAGCTCTTGCTGCGACATCAAGACCAGCACTTCCTCCAGGCGGTCCAAGCGCGCCGCAGGCTGTATGCGGATTGTCTGAAACGGATTGCCCGCCTTAGCACTCTCGACCGTGCCGATGGGCAGATCCTTTGGGAATATGCGGTCCTCGCCAGAAGTTAAGACGGCTTCGCCGGCCTGCACTTTTTCCTCATTCACCACATATTCCATGTGCGGGTTGGAATCGGCGCTGCCCTTTACCACTCCGTGCGTGCGGGTGCCGGCGAAGAGCGCGCCGACGCCGCTCTCTTTGTCATTGATCAGCAAGACCTGCGCGGAGGAGGGAAACACCTCGACGATTTTTCCCACCACGCCGTCCGGTGCGATGACGGCGAGATTTCGTCGGATGCGATCGCGCTCGCCGCGATTGATGAACAAAGTGTGCGAAGTAGGATCAGCGCTTGCGCCAATCACTTGCGCGGCAATCATGGGCGCTTCGGGGTGAGCTTCACGAAAATTCATGAGTACCGCCAGGCGCTGCCCTTCGGCGGCTCGGCTTTCCAGTTCGCGCTTGGCCATGCGCAATTGTTCCAATTCAGCTTTTAGGCGCTGGTTCTCCGCGCGTGTGTCGCGCAGCCCGATATAGCCGCTCCAAATGCCGCCTACTCTTGAGAAGGACCAAGTTCCGGCGCGCTCTGCGGGAGTGAGCAGCTGCACCGCCCAATAGCGCACCAGCCTTACGTCGTGCTCGCGCTTGATCTGAAATGCCAGCAGCAGCACCTGGAAGAGAATCAACCCGGCCAGGAGGGACAGCGGGCGATGACGTGAAAGGATGTCGGGCATCTGCTAGTTTCTTGAGGTTCGAGGCTGGGTGATGAACCTCGCCTCAGCTTGATCCGTTAATCCGGAATTTCTGGCGCCTCCAGCGAGAAACCGCCCCAGAAATTAGGTACAGCCACATCAATCAATCGATCGAGACAAGCCGCAGCAATCTGAAATCGCTGAGCATTTTCCCGGTTCCGAGAACCACCGAAGCGAGTGGGTCGTCGGCAATCGAAACAGGCAAGCCTGTCTCCTCGCGGATGCGCTTATCGAGATTCTTGATCAGCGCGCCGCCCCCGGTGAGCACGATGCCGCGGTCGCTGATATCCGCTGAGAGCTCAGGCGGTGTGCGCTCGAGCGCCACGCGAATGGCATTCAGAATCGTGGCGATGCACTCAGAGAGCGCCTCACGGATTTCGCTGTCATCAATGGTGACGGTGCGCGGAACACCCTCGATCAAATTGCGGCCCTTCACCTCGAGCGTCAGCGGTTTTTCCAGCGGGTACGCCGAGCCGATTTCGATTTTGATTTGCTCGGCGGTGCGCTCGCCAACCAGCAAATTGTACTTGCGCTTCAGATAGTGCATCACCGCTTCATCCATCTCGTTGCCCGCGACACGCACCGAGCGCGAATACACGATCCCGCTCATTGAGATCACGGCGATGTCGGTAGTGCCGCCGCCGATGTCCACCACCATATTGCCCGATGGTTCTTCGATGGGCAGGCCCGCGCCGATGGCCGCGGCCATGGCCTGCTCCACCAAATAAACTTCACTGGCGCGCGCGCGATAAGCGGAGTCCTGCACGGCGCGCTTTTCGACCGGCGTAATTTCGCTCGGCACACCAATCACGATGCGCGGATGCACCAATACCCGGCGATTATGCGCTTTCTGAATGAAATAGGTGAGCATGCGCTCGGTCACTTTGAAGTCCGCAATCACCCCGTCCTTCATCGGCTTGATGGCCACCACGTTTCCCGGCGTGCGACCGAGCATTTCTTTCGCTTCGCGGCCCACGGCCACCACCTCGCCGCTGGTCTTATTGATGGCCACGATCGAAGGTTCGTTCACCACAATGCCCTTGCCCCGCGCAAATACCAGCGTGTTCGCGGTTCCCAGGTCAATCGCCAGGTCGGATGAGAACAGACTGAAGACCGACCGCATGTTGAAGCCGTTTTTCGTCACTTGTTACTTCCCCCTCAGGCTTGCCCGGAATGCCGCTGCGGCGGCAACATAACTTTGCCGGTTTTCGAAATCTTACGGGATTACCACATCCACGCGCTTGATGGCCGTGCCACCACGGCGGTTCTGCCCGGTAATGACGATGGTGTGGCTTCCGCGCGTCATTGGCTGCGTGAAGTAGCGGAAACGTCCGTCGGGTTTGATATCTGCCACCTGCTCCCCGTTGATGATCAACGCGGCGCCGGGCTCCGTGCGTCCGATCACTTCCACGTTGTTGCCGTGAAGTTCAGTGTCGTCCACTTCCAGGAGCATTTCCACCTCTTTGCCCTGTGTGACCAGAGTGAGCTTGAAAGTATTGCTCTCGTCGCTGGTTGCGTTTTTCTCGTCAATCGCATGCACTCGCCAGAAATAATCGCCCGGGGCCAGTCCGGTGATGTCCACGCTGTTCGTCGAGATTTTCTTTTCCATCACCACATGGTTGAACATGGAAGTGGTGCTGACCTGCAAATCGTATATCTTCGCGGTCGGCACTGGCTTCCAGGAAAAGTGAACCGGGTCGCGCTTGGTGTCCGCCACGATGATAGGCGAGAGGTTTATAGGCTCGACTAGTTCAGGCGGCGCCAGCACCTGGCTCTTGGTGATCGGCCCGCCCGTAGGAAATGCGGCGCGCTCCCACTGGCCGATGTCCAGATGCTCTCCACCGCGATCCAGTTCAGCGCTGCCCGAGGCGACTGTGATTTCCTGCTGCCTCGTGTTGGGGTCGCTGCGCACAGCCATGCGGCTATTCGGCCGCGCGGAAGCGACGGCATTCTCGAATGAGACCTCCGCCTTCGAACCAGCAACGGGCCACGTTCCGGTGGACAAATCCACCTGCCCCGAACTAATGTGCATCCCGACGGTCGTCGCGTTATCCGCTTCCACGTGGTTCTGCTCCACGGTGACGAGCGTGTCTCCTTTCACTGTGTAAGTGGTGCCATCCGAGAAAGCGATACGCGCCACTCCCTCGGGGCCAGTCTGAATCAGGTCGTCCTTATCGAGAGTCAGTTGGTAGTCCGCATTGGTCCACTGGACGGAGTTGGCTTTTTTCACCTGTACTTTGCCATCAAGATTTACAAATCGCGCCTGCCGCGCTGTGATGGTTGCCACTCCGGCTTCGTGCGCCGGAAACGCGTTCGATAATTTCTGCAGCAATTTCGTGGAAGCTGCGGGAAAAACAATGTAAGCAGAAGCGAGGACAATCGACACGATCGCAAAAACATAAAGCGCCACGGTCCGATATTTCACCGTGTGCCAATACACTTCCACGCGTGTCACTTTCGGCTTCGTGCCCGACGCGCTGATTTTTCCGTCGCTCATGAGTTTTTATGCCTAATTTGGCAATCTAGCATAGGGGTATGGGCCTTTCAACATGACGGCGAAGCAGTTGCGAAACTGGTACCCCCTTCCCCTCCTAGGTTTCCAATCCCTTTCAGTGCCATAGGTTGGCGGGAGGGCTACGCCGCTCGACGGCTCTGGTGCCATTTTGGTGGTTGACCGCGGCCGGCTGATTTAGGGAGACTAATGACCTCGGCTGGGCACAGGTATGTCCCCGATTGCCTACCGGAAATTTGTCCGATGCTGCCTGCGCTAGCCGGACAAAGAGATGCGCAGCGAGGTAGAGGATCATGACCGAAAGCATAGGCGAATTGCTTCCACCAGCCCGATTGATGCTTACGCCGGGCCCTTCCAGTATGGACCCGCGCGTGTACCGCGCCCTGGCCGCGCCCCTTGTGGGCCACATGGATCCGTGGTTCACGGAAATGATGGGCGATCTGCCGGTCCTGCTGCGCAAGGTTTTTCAGACCCAGAACCGGATTACGTTTCCGATTTCTGCATCGGGTTCAGGCGGCATCGAAGCAGCAGTGCTGAATCCGGTGGAAGCCGGCGACGAGTGCATCGTCTGTGTCAACGGAATGTTTTCTGAACGCATGGCCATCATTGCGGAACGCAGCCCGGCCAAAGTGATTCGCGTGGACGCGCCACTCGGGCGCCCGGTGGACCCGGAAGAAATTCGTCGCGCCGGCCAGGGGAGAAAAATAAAATTTATAGGCCTCGCGCACGGCGAGACTTCCACGGGTGTTGTACAGCGCCTGGAGGATTACCGCAAAGTAGCCGACGATCTCGGCGCGCTTCTGATTGTGGACACGGTTGCAACGCTTGCCGGCGTCCCACTCGATGTGGATCGCCAGCGGATTGATATCTGCTTCAGCGGATCGCAGAAGGCGATCAGCGCGCCTCCTGGAATGTCGCCCATCACGGTGAACGCGCGCGTCGAAGATCTCCTGCGTTCGCGAAAAACTCCGGTGGGAAGCTGGTATTTTGATCTCACGCCGATCCTGGCCATGTGGGGTTCGGAGCGCACCTATCACCACACTCCGCCGGTTTCATTAATCTATGCGCTGCGCGAAGCTCTGCGGCTAGTGGTGCAGGAAGGTCTTGAAGCCCGCTGGGAGCGGCATCAGCAGAACCAGCGCGCGCTCGTCGCCGGCCTCGAAGCCATGGGCCTGGAGCTGTTCGTTCCCAATCCGGCCGACCGCTTGGTGACCGTCACGGCAGTGAAAATCCCTGCGGCGCTCGACGACCGAAAGGTTCGCAAGCAACTCCTCGAAGAATTCAATATTGAAATTGCGGGCGGCATCGGGCCGACCAAGGGAAAAATCTGGCGCATCGGCCTAATGGGCTATTCCTGCCAGAAGCCCAATGTCTTGCTGTTCCTCGCGGCGCTCGAAAAAACCGCGCAGGACCAGGGCTTGCGCGCTCCCGCAGGGGCGGGCGTGGCTGCTGCGATTCGGAGTTATCAGCACTCCGAGCAACCCGCCGCGGTCGGCGCAAGGAAGTAGGCGCGACTGTGGCTCACGCGGAATTTTTCGCTATCCCTAACGCTGGCGCCATGAGCGATTTCATCGGCGCCTTCGACGTCCCTTCGAAGGTGACCGACTACGTCTATCGCTGCCGCTTCTCGCATTGTTGGAATGGAATTGCCACGCGCCACGCCGATACGATGGACTGCAAATTTCTCGTCGATGGCAAAGGCGTAGTGCTAGGGCTCGCGCACCCTGGTTTCGTGGAGTTTGCCGCGCGCGCCAAGCGAAACCTGAGCGACCGCGAAGCAAGTTACATTGCGGCCGAATATCTTCGCGGTCGGCTCGAGCAGGAAGACGAGCACTCGCTCTACGATGTTTCAGCTGCCGACGTCCTCCGCATCATCCAGAAACTCGCCATTCGTTGAGTGATGGCCTCTGCCTTTCCCTAAGTCTCCGCGGCAAGTTGCCTAACGGTAGCTCCGCACTCGGAGCGAAAAAAGCAGATCATTCCTCTCTTTTTGCTTGCCCAGCAAGAAAGCAGGCGTGCGCTACGGCGCACCCGGCTTGGGTTTGGCAGCCGCCTCTTTCTTCGCAAACGACCGTACGTAAATCACCAGATTCCAGATCTCATCCGGCTTGGCCCGCTCGCCCTCGGACGGCATCTCTCCCATGCCATTCTTGATGATGTAGAAAAGCTCCCCATCCGTCTTGTCCTTCAGCGCCGCGGCGTCCCGGTAGTCGAGCAACTTCGATTTCATGTCCACGGCCAAATCGCCCTTGCCGTCGCCGTCAGATCCATGGCACATCGCGCAATCGTAACCGTAGGTCTTCCTCGCTTGAGCAATTGAAGCTGCAGTGGCCTTCACCGGATTCGTTAGCTTTGCTGCTTCTGCTGGAATCGAGGTTTTCGCGGCAGGGGTTTTTTCGGCGGGCTTCTCAGGTTGTTGCGCCGAAGCAAGAGGACCGAAGAGCACGACGGCCGAGAGGACAATCAGGTGCTTGCGCACGCCTTCCTCCTCGAGTGCAACGCTCTGGAAAGGATTCAGCGCATTGTACTCCCCTGCGAATGGGCCGGCAGATTAATTTCTCGTGCCGGGAAGCGCACAGCAGCAGCCAAATCAAGCGTCTGAGAGTGATCCGTCGAGGCCAGTGCCATTATTCAGCTCCCCTGCCTCTAAAATCTCGCCGCAGTCCAGGCACTCGACGTATTGAGCGTCGTCATCCTTGGCGATTACACGCGTGCGCGAATGCTGGCAGGCATGGTCGGGCATGTGTTCTTAGCCGAAATCTCCGGGGATTATAACATTGACGTGCCCTCCCCCAGACCAGAGGAGCACAGGGCAGTTGACAAACCCGCGGATTGCCACTATCAGTCTCTCTGCCGTGCTTATGGAAGCGAGAATCCTTGGCCGCTGAACCGACTACGCAAAAGCGATTGGGCTCCGCGATGTTCTACGCAATTCTCGCGGTGCTTGCCTATCTTTCCTACCTTGTTTTTGAGCCATTTCTCGCGGCTCTGGCCTGGGCCATCGTGCTGGTGGTCGTTTTCTATCCTTTGCACGAGCGGCTCGCACGGCGCTGGGGCCCGACCCCGGCTGCCGTCGCCAGCACCGCTGCCGTGACTTTGATCCTGATCGTGCCGACCCTCCTGGTAATGGGCGCTTTCGTGCAACAGGGCGTGAGCGCGGCGGAAGAAATCCAGCGGGGCGTCTCGGGCGGTCATTTCAAGTGGGTAAATCCTCTCTGGGAGAAGATTCAGCAACGCTTCCCTGAAGCCAACCCCGGAGATCTCGCCACCACACTCCACCACTATGCGGAGATGGCGGCAGGCTATATCGCCACGCGTTTGGGAGCAGTGTTGCGGCACACGGCCGTCTTCTTATTTCATTTGAGCGTCACGCTTCTCGCGATGTTCTACCTGTTCCGCGACGGCGATTCGATTGTGGCGCGGCTTCGCGAATTGCTTCCGTTTGAGGACGCTCATCGCGCGCGAATGATCCGCGAATCGCGCGACTTGATATTCGCGAGCGTGATTTCGACCCTGGTGGCTGCGGTCGTGCACGCGGTAATCGGCGGGCTCGCTTTTGCGATCACGGGAATTCAGGCGCCCATTTTCTGGGGCGTGATGATGGGCTTTTTCTCGCTCGTTCCGGTGGTCGGGTCGTCTTTGATCTGGGTGCCGGCGGCCATCAGCCTGTTCGCAAGCGGGCACCTCGGACGCGGAATTTTGCTCCTGATCATCTGTGGATTGTTGGTGGCGCTGGTGGACAATGTTGTGCGCCCCTGGTTGATTAGCGGGCGCTCGGAAATGGGCGGGCTGGTGGTATTTATCAGCGTGTTGGGCGGGATTAGCGCTTTCGGCCTGCTCGGCGTAGTTCTCGGCCCAATCGTCGTGGCTACAGCTGCCAGCATGCTCGACCTCTATATGCCAGGTGACCATGCTGGAAACACTACATCCAAACCGCATGGGAGTAAGCGAGGCGGCGTGCTAGAGTAGCGCGCTTCGGATGTTCTGATGAGCAAAAATTCCAGTCCCAAACATGTGAGCCTGCCGCCGGAAAAGCTCCGCTGGCAATGCGATCCCGCTACCATCCCCTTCAACACCACGGCCGAAGTGGAGCCAACCTCCGGCGATCTAGGACAGGACCGGGCGCTGCGAGCGCTGCGCATGGGTGTGGAGATGAACGCCTCCGGATACAATCTGTTCGTCTGCGGCCTGTCTGGCACAAGCCGCGGCGGAATGATCGTGCGCATGGTGGAAGAGATGCGCCTTGAGACTGAGCCCGCGCCGGACCGCTGCTACGTCAACAATTTCAAGAATGTGGACCGCCCACGCCTGCTGACCCTGCCTCGGGGCCACGCCAACGCTTTCAGGAAAGAAGTGGAATCCGGAATTGATTTTCTGCGCCGCCGCATTCCGCAGGTTTTCGAAGGCGAGCCTTTCCAGCGGCAGAAAACACGCATCGTCGAAAGGTTCACGCAGCGCGAGAAAGAATTGATGGACGATTTCACGCGCCGGATCGCCCGCGAACAGTTTGCGCTGGGCCGCATGCAAGTAGGCGCCGTGGCCTTGCCAGAGATTTTTCCTGTTCTGGAAGGCCAGATGGTTCCGATCGAAGAGATCCCCAAAATGGTGCAGGACGGAAAACTCGAGAGCACCGCCGCGGAGGATCTCGAGCGCAAGTACGACCAGTTCCGGCAGGAATTCACCGTCGTTTATCGCAAGACGCTCTCGCTTTCCAGGGAACTGGCCAGCGAGATGAGCTATCTCGAGCAGGAGGCGGCGTCCGTCCTTGTGGACGGCGTGATCGAAGAACTGAAGGAAAAATATCCCAACCAGCAAATCTCCGAATATCTCGAAGAAGTCCGCCATCACATTCTCGATAATCTCGACCCGTTCAAGGAACGCGAGGGCGAAGAAGATCAGCCTCCTTCCGAAGGCGGCGGTGGAGGGCGCTCGGAACGCCCGGAACGCGATCCCTTCCGTGTTTATGGAGTGAATGTGATCCTGGCGCACGGCGAGCAGGAGAAAGTTCCCGTAATTTTCGAGACCATTCCCACGTACGCGAATCTTTTTGGCACCATTCACCGCAGCTACGATACGCGCGGCGGCTGGAACTCTGATTTCATGGATCTGCGTGGCGGCTCACTGTTGCGCGCCGACGGCGGATATCTGGTGATGTATGCTCTCGACGCCCTGACGGAAACGGGTGTGTGGCGCACGCTCAAACGCACGCTGAATCACGGCAAGCTCGAAATTCAGCCCGTGGACGTTTTCTTCCCGTTTAGCACTGCGGCGCTGAAGCCCGAACCCATCGAAATTCACGTGAAGATCATCTTGATCGGCGACCGCGACATGTATGAGCTGCTCTACGACTTTGAAGATGATTTCAAAAAGATTTTCAAAGTCCGCGTGGAATTTGACGAAGAGATGAAGTGGGACGAGGAAGTGATCCGGCAATATGCTGGCAGGTTGCGCAAACTCTCCGACGATGAACATCTTTGCGCGTTCGATCGCACCGCGGTGGCCTCTATCCTTGAACATGGCGTGCGCCGCGCCGGGCGTCGCGGAAAAATCACGGCGCGGTTTTTTGACCTCGCCGACCTCGCCCGCGAAGGTTCCTACGTCGCGCGGCATGCAAAGAAAGACGTGGTCACCGCTGAGCACATCCGCGAAGCCCTCGAAGCCAAGGTCGAGCGCCATAACCTGACGGAAACCAAAATCCGTGAAATGGTGGAGCAGAATTTATTGTTCATTGATACCACCGGCGCGCGCGTGGGCCAGGTGAACGGCTTGAGCGTGCTCGAAATCGGCGGCTACGCTTTCGGCAAACCCGTCCGCATCACCGCTTCCGTGGCGCTCGGAAAAGCGGGCATCATCAATATTGAGCGCGAGTCGAATTTGAGCGGACGCTTCCACGACAAAGGAATGCAGATTATTTCCGGTTATTTCCGGAAGACCTTTGCGCATAACAAGCCGCTATCGCTCTCCGCGAGCGTTTGCTTTGAGCAGTCTTACTCCGGCGTGGACGGCGACAGCGCCAGCTCGACCGAAATTTATGCGCTGCTCTCGGCGCTCGCCGATATCTCCATCCGCCAGGAATTGGCCGTCACTGGCTCGGTAAATCAGCAGGGGGATATACAGCCCATCGGCGGCGTGAACCAGAAAATCGAAGGGTTCTACGACATCTGCAAAATGAAAGGCCTCACGGGCAAGCAAGGCACCTTAATCCCGGCGGAAAATGTGGACGACCTGATGCTGCGCGACGAAGTGATCGAAGCCGTCGCAAAAGGGAAATTCCACATCTATCCCGTCGGGACCATCGAGCAGGGAATCGAAATCCTCACCGGCGTGCGCGCAGGCAAGCGCCTCCCCTCCGGAAAATTCGAGCCCGGGAGCGTCTTTGCAAAAGTGGACACGCGACTACACCACATGGCCAAAGCCCTCAAGAAATTCGGCTAGTCCGCGCACTTGAGTCCCTGAAGAATCAGTTCACGAGCCGCTCGCAACCGGAAGCAATCGTCGCAAAGAAATCGAAATTTGCAATGTTCGCCCGTTCCGCTCGATGGCAAGTTTGCAAGTGTGGCCGCCTTCACGAAAAAGGTCACGAATTCCACTGAGCGTGAGATCCGCTGCAGGCTCCTCGTCGACTCCCACGATGATGTCGCCCCTCTGAATTCCGGCGTGCGCGCCGGGGGTGCCGGGCTGAACGGCCGCCACCTCGAACTGTTTCAGCCCCGGCCCTTTGGCAATCATGGTGAGCCCGCTCTTGTCCTCTTCCCCAAGCTCGTTGATGTGCAAGTTGGGCGCGAGAATCAACTGTTGATGGGCGTAGTCGAATATTACAGTGAAACGCCGCAGAATTCCGCCGCCTATCATACCCGCGATTTCAGCGCCTGCTGTTGGAAGGGGTTCTGTCGGTGAAAACTCCGCGATCGCGCCCTCCACGCCGTACGGGCCGAGCCGGAATTCCTTGGGGCGGCCGATGACGATACTTTCTCCGTCGTTGATCTGGGGGTCTGACGTCGGAATCGTTTTCAGGCGAGCGGAAAACAAATGATGCCCCTCAGCAAATTTCTCAGAGATCACAATCGCAGCATTCAGTGCCGTGTTTACGATGAATTCGCCTTCACGAGCTTTTTGACCCGGCAAAGTCAATTTCGCGCGCACCACTGGCACGCCCCCGGCAAACCTGATTGGAAAGCTCACACCACCGCCCGAATATTTGTAAATGCCTGGATCATAGAGCCGCAACGTCTTCCGCCCGTAATCAATTTCCGCCACCACGGAGCGAAGAAAATCATTTCCAATCGTCCCCTGATAGCCTCGCCCCGTTCGTGACGCGAAATTGTCCTGCGGAAACGCAGGCAGCGCGGCGAAAGTCATTTCCACTCCGGGAAGCGCGAGAACGGGATTATCGAGCACCGTCAGACCGAGTTCCGCAAGCCGGCCCGGCGCTACGGACGAAGCAGCGGCAGTCGAATCCAGTAAGAAGGAAGAAGGCCGGCCATTGTTAATGCGCGCGGGAAGAAAAATTAAGCTGCCCAGGAACTCTGCGGGAATTTCCGCTGCGCTGCCTCTAAATGAAAATCGAATCGGCGCAGAGTCTTGCTGCGCGCGAGGCGCGCCCGTCTGCGCCCACGGTGTTCGAAGCGCAGCGAACCCCAGCAGAATCGCCACGGCGCGAATGGCATAGAGGATGCGCCGGCGATTCATTTCACTCCCTAACATTTTCCCTTCCGGCTGTGGCGCAACTCCGAGGTTCGGTCTCACGGGCTCGGTGCCTGATATCCTTCGCGCGCAAACACGCGGTATTCGGCCGATTTTGCTGCAGAAGCAGGGGACTGGGGCATAGTGTCCGTCACCTGCACGGTCAGGGAATGGAACCGGCCATCCTGCGCTGGGACAATTCCAAGCACGTACTGATGCCGCAGCGCGGCAGCGATCTCGCGATAGATTGGCGCGAACTCTCTGGCGGAGACGGGAAAATACGCGCGCCCCCCGGTAATCTTAGCTATCGAAAGCAACGCGGCGTCCGCCTTTGCGAAACTCAACGGATTGTCAGGGTCTGCAGGCGGCTCCTGATTTTGCGCACTGGGAGTTCGCGAGTTCTTCCCGTTTTTCTTCTTCTTGGCATTGGCTTGCCGCAGCGAACCGCCCAGCGCCACAGGGTAAATTACTACATCATCGGCACGTAGTTTCTGTGCGACAACGTCCCAGCGCGCCGGCGGAGATGAATCCAGGCCCGTTGAAAGAATCACAATGGCCTTTTTCCCCTGAACGGGGGAGAGCCAGTCCACGACGCCGGAAATCGAATCGAAGAAATTCAATTGCGCCGTTCCGAGCGTGTACTGGATTTGTCCAAGCGCCCCTAGTAGCGCAGGTTTGTCAGCCGTGAACCCGAGAATTGCGTGGGGGGCTTGATCGTATGTAACCAGCGCTACCTGGTCATCTGCCGCGAGCCCGTCGAGGAGCACATGGGCCGCGACAATATGCTCGTTGTGAATCAAATAAACCGCCGGGCTGGTCTCGACCAGCACCAGAGCTTGCGCCGGCGCCTCGATGGGGGAGAAAAAAACGATGGGTTGCACCTGCGCGCCATCCAGGACGCGAAAATTCTTCGACGCGAGGCCGCCAACAAAATCTCCCCCTTTGTCGAGCACACTCACATCCATTCTAACCAGTTCAGTTTTTGCTTGAATGGGCGCTTGCGGGGCAGGAACCTGTGACTCCTGCGCGCGACACGCAACTGAGAAGAGAAAAACAGCGGACGCAGCAAACACAGGAACAGAAGGAAATCGCGGCAGGGTCGAAGCAGTTCTACTGAACAAATGAGTCAAAGTAAACGCCGTTCGTATCTTTCCACCATCCGTAAATGGCGGCATGAAAATGGCGCGAGAAGACTTCCGGCTTCACCAATTTCCAGTAGCTCATCTCCGACGCGCCCGAGTCCTTTGAATCTTTCGTGTCCCGTGTGGTCAACTGTTCGTATTGAGCGAATACTTTTTCCCACGGAAAATAACTCATGTCCGCGGCGCTCAGTCCCGAGAGTTTCTCCGGTAGCAGCGTGCGCATGTGATTCAAGTCGGGATTCGAAGAAATCGTCACGGGCACATTGCTGCCAGAATTGGATTTCAGCCGCTCCATGGCTGCGCGCACCATCGCCTTCCGTGGCGCCGCATAAATCATTTCCGGCGTTACTGCGATGTAATAGAAAGTCCGCTTTGGCCGGCCGGTCGCGGGATCGGTCGACGGAAAGGAAACGTCGAGGAAAGTTGTATCGCCCGCGGTATCCTCGGCGACGATGAAGGAGCCAACCACGGCCCGCAGGACGCGCAGCACTTCCTTCGGCTTCTGGATCGTGACCGCATAAATCCGCGCGGCGGTTCCATCCTCGGCGTACGTCGTTTCCGATGCGACTTCTCCGGTGAAAAGCTGCAGCGCATCGCTCAAAGACATCCCCAGGAAACTCTGTGCCAGCGTTTCGTAGTTAGTGAACATCGCCGCCTGTTGAGAATTCAGCGCCCCTTCAGAGCCCGCGCGAATGAGATCATACAAGGCTGCCCAGTTAAATTTAGTAATGCTGAAGGATGGCCGGGGGCTCACGATTGGCTGGGTCACAAAGGCCGCGGCGCTCGAGCCGGCCAGATCGAGCGGGCCCATCGGCGTCGTGTCTGCCAGAATCGCTCCGTAAATGCGAGTCGCCTCCCCTCCAAAGCTGATACCGCCGCCCGCTACGTGCAGTTTTTCCAGGTGGATATTGTGGGCCACGCGCGCGAAGGGCTTGGCCTTCTGATCCGCGGGTATGACTTTGTCCACATCGGGCATTTGCGCGAAGAATTCCACAGCCGCATCCGCGCCGATGTAGCGCCGGATCTCTTTATACCGAGGAAGTTGGGTTACGGAGGAAGTGGGCTGAGCCGGAGCACCAAAGCGCGAAATCAAATCTTCGATCACCTGCTTCTGGTCTGCAAAAATATAGTAATTCCCCAGTCGAGCCGTGTAGCTGACGGCAGTGCCGGACGTGCGTGCTTCAATCGTCGCCCCGCCAAAGTCATAAGACATCACCGTGGGCGATTCCTTGCCCTTCATCTGCGGCGTGGCCCTCAACTTATCAATCAGCGCAGCTTTACCCGTGGCGTCGTACACGAAAAAGAATCCTAGAAGTGGCGCTGGGCTCGTGCTGGAGGCGTCTTTGCTGGGAAGCAGATTCGCCACAACCCCCGCAGCCATGGGATTGTCGAGCAGGGAAATGATTTCGGTGAGCATCGGAGCGGCGGCCGCGCTCCCCTGTGCCTCCATGCTTTTCCGGAAGTCATCTGCCAATTTTTGGCGTAGCGGCGCGAAATCCGTGTCCTCGAGGAACTGCAAAAGGTGATTTTTTTTCTCCGCCTCGCTAAGGAAGGCCTTCCCGCGCCAGTGCATGTAAAAGATCGTGTCGGGCGACAGTCGGTTTGGAATCTCCCAGGTTTGAGCGCGCAGAGGTGCACTCGGGAAAATAGTGAAGAGAATTGCCGCAGCGCACAAAACCCCATGCCGGCCGAAGGCGCGATTTCGAGTTGCTTTCAAGTACTCTCCCTCCGGGGCGGGTCTTTTATCGGCAACGCAATCGGAAAGGAACGCGGAGCCTGAAAAATTTCTCTACTTGCTAATCTCCCGGCGGGGCGGATGGCGGAGCGGCGCCCGCGGACTTGGGTGTGCTGAGGTATCCCTTAGCCGTATCTTTCGAGACCTCGAAAACCACGATTTCATAAGGAGCGCGCGCCCCGCGAACGTAGAATTGCACCGGCTCGCCAACCGTCTTGTCTTTCTTCTCGATGCTCTTGTCATCCGCAATCACGTTCATCGTGAATTTGTATTTCTTCTGGTCTACTTTGCGCAGCGCGATCTGGATGGGCCCCACGTGCTCGGGCGCTCCAGACGACTTCGTGAGCGAGAATTCGAAGATGTCGCGTTCGTTCAACCGCTTCAATTCCTGCACCTCGTCATGATTCCGCGCGATCAGGCCGCTCTGCACTCCTAAGTCGCCGATAGTGCTCTGCAATTTAGTCTTGGTGGACTCCAGATCCGCTTTCGTCGCGGCCACATCGCTTTTCGTCCCGCTGATTTCGGTGGCCACTTCTCCAAACTTAGTGGAGGTATCTGCCTCCATCTGGCCGATCTCCTGGCGAAGCTTCTGATCGTTCTGTTGCTGCTCCCTCTTCAGGGATTGCGCCAGGCCGCGCGCGCGCGCGAGCTCATCCTGCGTCAGTCCCAATTTCTGCGAGGTGACGTCGAGCTGACCCTTCAAGTCCGCGACGCGGGTATTCGTCTTATCAATCTCCGCGACCAGCGTCATGCTTTTCTTATTGGCGTCGGCCAGGCCTTTTTGCAGCGCCTGATTCTGCGAGTAGCTGGCGAACAGCAGGTAACCGACGAGCACAAATGCGACGGCGAACAGCAATAGGACCCAGCGCGGCAATGCGCCTGCATCGGTGGTGTGCACGTTCTCAGCGGGGTTCGGGGTCGAACTCATCAAGCCTCCTTCCGGGCGGACTCGGCCGCTTCGGCATGGGCGAAATTATCGCTGAGGAGCCGCAGGAAGTCTATCCCCGGCGGTGCGATAAACGGCTCTGGCCGCGCGGCCAGTGAGCTTCGACCGTGGTGGTCAAGCCGCCGCGTGGTGTAAATTCGCCGGTGACGCGACACCAGGACGGGCGCACTGCCGCCACAATGTCTCGCAACATTCGATTTACGGCATTCTCGTAGAAGATTCCCAGGTTGCGGTAGGCGAGCAAATACATTTTCAGAGACTTTAATTCCAAGCAAGCACGATTTGGTTGATAGTGGAGGGTGACGGTGCCGTAATCGGGCAAACCGGTCTTGGGGCACACGGAGGTGTACTCCGGAAAGCGAATGGTGATTTCGTAACCGGGAAAATGATTCGGCCAGGTCTCGAGTTTCGGGAGCCGGGCGTCAATCCCAGCTCGAGAGTGCGCGTCGGTGTAATTCGCCATTCAGATTCCTCTCCATCCACATCATTCTACACCGGAAGGCGCGGCAGCCTCCGAGAAGTGAGTCTTGCCCACGCTGGAGCTTTTCAGTATGCTGCCGCGCAGGAAAACGGGAGAAGCTGGGAACATGCTTTGCCCACACTGCCACAGTGGGAATTGCTTCCGTTCGCGCAGCGATGGCGTCCTGGATCTAATCGCCCGGCTCGGTGGCTTGAAGCCCTGGAGATGCCACGCGTGCGGCCGGCGTTTTTACGCGCGCCGCGTGGCCCTCTCGTTTGTCCGCTACGCCCACTGCCCCAAGTGTGGAAATTTCGACCTGCAACCGATCTCGCGGGAGCGCGTGGAAAAGGGCACGCTGCTGACCCTGAAGCGCTGGCTGGGCTTCCCGGCGTACCGGTGCGAGCCTTGCAGGCAGCGGTTCTTCAGCGCTCTGCCCCACCGGCGAATTTTGCCTTCTCCGTTTGGTTCCTAAGTTCGTCCGCCGAGCTCCTAACTTGGTGAAATTGGCCGCCGGCGCGCCTGTCCTCTGATTACCACTCGCATTTCGTATTAGGTTCGGACCTGCCTTGCCGCCCCGGACATGGTCTTGGCGCGCGGATTTAAGCGAACAATTGCAACAGCAGCCTTCCCGATCCGGAGGTTTCAGGCATTCGGTGAGGATTGGACCGAAATTTCGGATTCCCGCGCTCCGAAGAATTGGATTTAGGGCCGTCACGGACAATTCACACGGTTGTCACAGTCTATTCAAATGGGACACATAAGGTTCCTCCTCCTCCACGCGTGTGGGCAGTGCGGTGCCAATTGCCCTAGCGTGGTCGGAATTGCTTTCTTTTATGCAAATTGAGGCATCGTTCAGCTCTCATGGATCATCTGGCTGGGTCATAGTTTTCCGCGTGCAGGTTGAACCTCTGCGCGGCGGATGGGGGCGGGGTCAAGACGTTGGGGTAGTCGCCGATCCTGTTTTCAGGTGTGGTCAAAAAACGGATTACAGGGTGGGCCATTCTGTTATCCCGAGTTTCAAGTCTCAATCTCGATGGCGGGTAAATTTAAGGAGGATTGAATGCGAGTACTAGCAGCATGGATCTTGGCTCTCGGCCTCGCCGTATCGCCGGCGTTGGCCGGGACAGGTGGGGCAGCTGACGGTAAAGATGCTGCGGCGAAGGCAAATGAAACCTCCGCGGCAGCGGAAACTCCGGAGAGTTCGTCTGCGGCCGTATCCAAGACAGCGGCGCCGGCATCCCCGAGTTTGGAGAATCAACTTCAGCAGCTTCGCGATTTGCTGGAAACGCAGTCACGGCAGATCCAGGCCCAGAACGAAAAATTGCGGGATCAGCAGCAGAAAATGTACCAGATGGAAGATCAGCTGAGGGTCGTCAACTCGACGGTTAAAAATGCCGGGCTCACGGAGAATCCCAGCGACGCGGTGAGCTACTACAATAGCGACGAAAAGAAGGACGAAACGTCAGCAACCATCCGCTTCAAGGGCATCACGATTACACCGGGCGGTTTCTTGGCGGCGGAAGGTGTTTACCGGAATCACGCTCTGAGCAACGACGTCAATACCGACTTTAAAGCAATTCCGATGCCGGGTTCCTCACAGGCCAGGATTTCGGAACTAAACTTCTCCGGCCGGCAGTCGCAGATCACCACGCTGGCGCAGGGGAAACTTGATAACGTCACGCTACGCGGATACGTGGAAGCTGACTTCCTTTCCGCCGGCGTCACCTCGAACAACAATCAGACCAACAGCTACACCTTCCGCCAAAGACAGCTGTGGGCCCAGGCGGCATTGGATAGCGGATGGACCTTTACGGGCGGCCAGATGTGGAGCTTGGTGACGGAAACGAAAAAGCTTCTTGCACCCCTCAGCGAAGCGAAGCCGACCACGGTCGACGCACAGTACACGGCAGGGTTCAGTTGGGCGCGCCAGTTTGGCTTCCGCATCACTAAGAATTTCGGCGACAAGTTCGCTTTGGGCTTCTCGATCGAAAATCCCCAAGCCACTTTCACCGCGCACGGATTCGCTATCACCCAGACGACCCCCACTCCGGCCGGAACTACCGGCGACGCCGTCTTGCTGACGACTGCCGTCAGCAACGGCAATTTCCTCGCCGGGGCCCCAGGCGACCTCTCGGGGCTCTACAACAACCAGGCAAACTACTCGTTCAACGCGTCGCCTGACTTTGTCTTCAAGGCTGCCATTGAGCCGGGATGGGGCCACTACGAAGTGTTCGGTTTGGTGAGCACGTTCCGTACCCGCATTTTCCCATGCGCGACGGCGAGCGTGGCCGCGCCGTGCCCAGCGAATCTAGCAATCACTACGCCCTCCGCGTTTGGAGCCAGCAATGACACAAGGGCCGGCGGTGGTTTCGGGGCCAACGCGCGGGCGCCGTTCTTCAACAAGCATCTGGACGTCGGTCTCCATGCGCTCGTCGGAAGTGGTGTCGGGCGGTATGGAGACACCACACTGCCGGATGCAACCGTCCGGGGAGATGGGACGTTTGCGTTGTTGCGCAGCGTTCAGGCGCTCGGCTCACTCGAGTTCCACGTAAACCCCAAGCTTGACATCTACGGATACGCCGGCGGTGAATACGTCGGTCGTGCCTCCTATGTCAGTGCCACGGGCGGCGTAGTTGGTTACGGCTCACCTTCATTTAGCAACGCTGGTTGCGGGATCGAAACGCTGCCGAACGGAGCGAACACCGCGCTCACTTCAATTAATTTTGCGCCTGGTATAGGGACTCCCACGAAGACCGGTCTTTCGCCAACCGCGTACAATGGCGATCAGCCAGGCGCTCTGGGAAGCTGCACGGCTGACACCCGCAACATCATCGAAGGCACTCTCGGCTTCTGGTACCGCTTCTACAACGGCCCCCGCGGCCGCCTGCAGTGGGGACCCCAGTACTCCTACGTGGTTCGCAATACTTGGTCAGGAACCGCTGGCGCATCCCCCCACGGCATAGAGAATATGGTCTTCACCTCGTTCCGTTATTACCTGCCTTAATCTGCTCGGACGCGGGGAGGAGGGTCGCCTCCTCCCCGTTTCCGGCAGCACTCTAGTTCTCCCCTCGCAGCTCGCGTCTCATTTGCCAGGCACAAACGCCAGCCGCGAGCACCAGAACCATTCCGAGTCCTCGCTGCTGCAAAAGCAGTTTCCCCACGCCGAATAACACGCTGTAAACCATTCCACATCCCAGCGCCCACCGCCAGAGATCGCGCCCCGCTCCTTGAGTTTCCGGCATTTCGAGCGCTAGAGATGCCACCGGCCGCCATCCCGTGACTTGCGGCCGCACCTTGCGGTAGAAGGATAGCAGAACATTTTCCGGCTCCGGCTTGGTCAATAGAGTCACCATCACCCACACGCCTGTAGTAACAAGCGTGGTCACAAGCGCCGTCTTCGCAAACACCACCGTACCGGACCCGGAAAAAGCCGCCGTGCGTCCCAACAGTTGCAGCCACAATCCTTTCCACGCGAATGCCGCGGACACCACCAGCGAAGTCGTCATCGCTGCAATCTCGCTCCAGGCACTAATCCGCCACCAGAACCACCGCAGCATGTAAACGCTACCGGTGCCCGCGCCGATTTGCAGCACCACTTGCCATCCCGACCGAATCGAACTGAGCTGCGCCGACACGTAGCCGGTTGCGGCCACCAGCAGCAGCGTAACAATCTGCGACGCCACCACATAATGCCGCTCCGTCGCTCCGCGCCTCACAAATCTACGGTAGAAATCCTCCACCAGGTACGACGTGCCCCAGTTCAATTGGGTGGCGATCGTGGACATGAATGCCGCCAGAAATCCCGCCAGCACGATGCCCCGCAGCGCGTGGGGCACATGCTCGTTCACAATCAGCATGTAGCCCGTTTCCGGATGCTCCAGTCCGGGGTACAGCACCACCACCGCAAGCGCCGTCATGATCCATGGCCAGGGACGCAGGGCGTAGTTCGCAATGTTGAACCATAGCACCGAGAACAGGCCCTCGCGTTCATCGCGCGCGCTGAAAATTCGCTGTGCTACATATCCGCCTCCTCCCGGTTCTGCCCCCGGATACCAGAACGCCCACCATTGCACTCCCAGATACACCAAAAA
>Ga0210384_10001561_pt1 | contig 30754 bp, 21 predicted proteins | sample IncBWH2MmetaG_FD_160574 | JGI IMG/M metagenome (GOLD analysis project Ga0210384, IMG submission 160574) | Forest soil microbial communities from Barre Woods Harvard Forest LTER site, Petersham, Massachusetts, United States - Inc-BW-H-2-M | ecosystem: Environmental > Terrestrial > Soil >...
CTCCGATGGCCTCGCGCCGGAAGCTCGCCTGCGTGTCACCCAACTCGTGTTCGGCCCGTACTCCCCGTTCCCGGTTGCATACCGGGTCACCGGGCCCGATCCGATCAGGCTGCGCGACATCGCGGCCGAGGTGCAGAAGGTCATGGACGCCAGCCCGATGATGCGCACGGTCAACACCGACTGGGGCACGCTCACGCCCACGCTGCACTTCACCCTGCAGCAGGACCGCCTGCAGGCTGTCGGACTCACTTCCAGCTCGGTGGCCCAACAACTGCAGTTCCTGCTGAGCGGCATACCCGTCACCGCCGTGCGCGAGGACATCCGTACGGTGCAGGTCGTCGCGCGTTCGAGCGGCGATGTCCGGCTCGACCCGGGCAGGCTGGGCGACTTCACGCTCGCGGGCGCGAATGGTCAGCGCATCCCGCTCTCGCAGGTGGGTCAAGTCGACGTGCGCATGGAAGATCCGGTCATTCGCCGGCGCGATCGAGTGCCGGCGATCACCGTGCGAGGCGACATCGCCGACGGCTTGCAGCCGCCGGACGTGTCGGTCGCCATCACCCGGCAGCTCAAGCCCATCATGGACAAGCTGCCCAGCGGCTACCGCATCGAGCAGGCCGGATCCATCGAGGAATCCGGCAAGGCGACGGTCGCCATGCTGCCGATCTTTCCCATCATGTTGGCCGTCACGCTGCTGATCATCATCCTGCAGGTGCGCTCGATATCCGCCATGGTGATGGTCTTCCTGACCAGTCCGTTGGGACTGATCGGCGTGGTGCCGACACTGCTTCTGTTCCAGAAGCCATTCGGCATCAACGCGCTCGTTGGCTTGATCGCCTTGTCGGGTATCGTGATGCGCAACACGCTGATATTGATCGGCCAGATTCGTCACAACGAGCGGGACGGACTGGATCCTTTCCGCGCGGTGGTCGAGGCCACGGTGCAGCGTTCACGACCCGTGATCCTGACTGCCTTGGCGGCAATCCTGGCCTTCATCCCGCTGACGCATTCGGTCTTCTGGGGAACGCTTGCGTACACGCTGATCGGCGGCACCTTCGCCGGAACGATCTTGACCTTGGTGTTTCTGCCTGCCATGTACTCCATCTGGTTCCGGATCCTGCCGGGCAACGCCTCAGGGTCATTGCCTGATCGGGTCGCCACCACGGCGGCCGCCTGAAGCGGGGCAAGCGTATTCCCATCCTTTGCATATGGCTTTCAACTTCCGTATGATGACAATCATGCGAACAGAGAAGACCACCGCCAGAGCAGCCGCCAAGGACGCATCGCACGAGCGCATCGTGTCGGCGGCGGCGCGAGCGATCCGCCGCAGCGGCTACGACGGCACCGGCGTCGCCGACATCATGAAGGAGGCGGGCCTGACGCACGGCGCCTTCTATTCCCACTTCTCCTCGCGTGAGGCCATGTTGGCTGAAGCGGCAGGTCGTGCATGCGCGGAGTCGGCGGCAGTGGCAGCAGATGTCGTCGCCAACGTGCCCCCCGGCAAGGCGTTGGAGGCCATGCTCCGCACCTATCTATCGCCGGAGCATCTCGCCGCGATTGAAGTCGGGTGCCCTCTGGCGGCCCTGGGTTCCGAAACGCCTCGCCAGGTGCCCGAGGTGCGGCGCGCACTGACGAGCCATTTCAAGCAGATGATCGATCTCGTGGCGCGCCAACTTCCGGACTGGGGGCAGCCGAGTTCCCATGAACAAGCACTCGTGACCGTCTCGACGATGGTGGGCGCGCTTTTCTTGGCGCGAGCGGTTGACGAGCCTGCGTTGTCGCAGCGCTTGTGCGCCGCCGCGTTGAGGCAATTGGTCCCCGCGGAAGCGTAAGGCGCTGGCGGCAGGCCCTTTTTTTGCCTCAACACATGACGATCATCATGCGACATTGCAGCATGCAGCCGGGCTTGCACATCCGATTGACCGGTCCGTCGCTGCCTCGCGCAGGACAGCCCTGCAGACCGGCTCGAACCGGCGGATCGCAGAACAACGGTTTCCCGCACCCGGCCGCATGAGGCCGGGCCGACAGCGAGCCTGGACACCCCAGCAACAAGGAAGATCATGGAAGCATTTGTACTCGAGCGCTATGGCAAGGAGCGCGCGCTGAAGCTCGCGGATGTGCCGACGCCGGAGCTGCGCGAGGACGAGGTCCTGGTGGAGGTTCACGCCGCGGGCGTCAACTTGATCGACTCCAAGATTCGCGACGGCGAGTTCAAGCTCATCCTGCCCTACAAGTTCCCGCTCGTGCTGGGCCACGACGTGGCCGGCGTGGTGGCGAAGGTCGGACCCCGCGTCCGCAAGTTCAAGCCGGGCGACGAGGTCTACGCTCGGGTGGACGACTTCCGTATCGGCACCTTCGCGGAATTCGTGCCCGTCAAGGAGGCGTCGCTGGCGCTGAAGCCGAAGAACCTCGCGATGGAAGAGGCGGCCTCTGTCCCGCTGGTGGCGTTGACGGCCTGGCAAGCCCTCGTCGAGAGCGCGAACTTGAAGAAGGGCCAGAAGGTCTTCATCCAGGCGGGCTCCGGCGGCGTGGGAACGTTCGCGATCCAGTTGGCCAAGCATCTGGGGGCCACGGTTGCGACGACCACGAGCGCGGGCAACCTCGAACTGGTGAAGGGTCTCGGCGCGGACGTCGTCATCGACTACAAGACGCAGGACTTCGAGCAGGTCTTGCGCGACTACGACGTCGTGCTGAACAGCCAGGACGGCAAGACGCTCGAGAAGTCCCTCCGCGTCCTGAAGGCCGGCGGAAAGCTGATTTCCATCTCGGGCCCGCCGACGCCGGCGTTCGGCAACGAGATCGGCGCGCCGGGCTTCATCAGGCTGGTGCTGCGACTGCTCAGCTCAGGCATCCGGCGCCGGGCCAAGGCTCGCAACGTTCTCTATTCGTTCCTCTTCATGAAAGCGAACGGGAGTCAGCTGCGCGAGATCACCCGCCTCTTCGAGGCTGGGGTCGTGCGACCGGTACTGGACAGGGTCGTCCCGTTCGAACAGACCAACGAAGCCATGGCCTACGTCGAAGCCGGCCGGGCGAAGGGCAAGGTTGTCATCAAGGTGAGGTAGGCGCATGCAGCCGCGCCGTCAGTGCGCGCGGGCGCACGCCTGAGCCAAACGCGGTCCCCGACCAGGCCCAGGCCCAGGCCTTGGGAATGAACGCTCGCAACACAGGAGAACGACATGAATACACAAACCGCCACCAAGTTTGGCAAGCGGGCGCTGGTGACCGGCGCATCCAGCGGCATTGGCTGTCGTGCTTCAGCGTGCGCTTCGTGACGCGGCGGCTCGCATCGCGAATTGCGACACACGTACTTGGCAAGCCGCGATTCGCGCTGCCGGCGCGAAGCACGGCTTGAGCCGCAATCAGCAGCTCGGTGATCGGAACTCGCATGCGCCTCCGCCACTGCCTGCGAACGTGGCAACACGTTAACTACTCGAATCTTCACTTTACCTGGACGACTGACACGGCACACGAAAGCAAGTGGCCTGAAATTCGTTCCGGTGCCTTTCAACCCCCACACCAGCAGGAATTGACATGTCAGCACGTCCCACCACCCTCATCACAGGCGCCTCATCCGGGATCGGCGCGACCTATGCCGAGCGATTCGCACAGCGCGGCCACGACCTCGTGCTGGTTGCCCGCGACAACTCACGGCTGGAGGCACTCGCTGCCCGCCTCCGCGCCCAGCACAACATCGCAGTCGACCTGCTGCCGGCCGACTTGACGGATCAGGCTGACCTCGCAGCCGTGGAAGCTCGCCTGCGCGACGACGCCGGAATCGGCATCCTCATCAACAACGCCGGCATGGCTCTGTCAGGTGGGTTCCTGCAGCAGAGCTCAGAGAGCATTGACCGCCTCATCGCCCTCAACACCACCGCGTTGACGCGACTCACCGCCGCCGTCGCCCCGCGCTTCGCGCAATCCGGCACCGGCGCGATCGTCAACATTGGCTCGGTCGTGGGCCTCGCACCTGAATTCGGCATGTCCATCTACGGTGCGACCAAGGCGTTCGTCCTCTTCCTGTCGCAAGGCCTGAGCCTGGAGTTGTCGCCCAAGGGCGTGTACGTGCAAGCGGTTCTGCCGGCGGCGACCCGTACGGAGATTTGGGAGCGAGCAGGCATCGACGTCAATTCGCTTCCTGAGGTGATGGACGTGGGCGAGCTGGTCGATGCGGCCCTCGTCGGGTTCGATAGCCGCGAACTGGTCACGATCCCCCCGCTGCAAGTCGCCGGCCGCTGGGAAGCGCTGGAGTCCGCGCGCCAAGGATTGCTCTCGGACATTCGGCAGGCGCAGGTGGCCGAACGCTATCGCCCGCAGGCCTGACCGTCTCCCTCTTGCCGACCCTGGTGCCTTGTCATGACCTCCCCTCTTCTGAGATCCAGTCTCTACGCCCTGGCGCTTTGCGCCGCGCTTGTCTCGCCGTACGCCGAGGGCAGTGACGCTGGGGCAGCAGTCACCGCGCCGTCGACGACCGCCGCAAGACAGCCGTTGACCTGGAAGGATGTGCCGACGCAGGTCGTTTCCGCGGGCGGCGTCGATTTCGCGTACCGGGAGCTGGGTCGACAGAACAGCGGTGTCCCCTTGGTGATGCTCGTTCACCTGGCCGGTGTGATGGACAACTGGGATCCCCGCGTGGTCGATGGACTGGCCGCTAAACGTCACGTGATCGCCTTCGACAATCGCGGCATCGGATCGTCCAGCGGTCGACCCGCCAACGCGATGGAACAGATGGCCGACGACGCCATCACCTTCATCAAGGCCAAGGGATTCAAGCAAGTCGACCTGTTCGGATTCTCGATGGGCGGGATGATCTCGCAGGAGATCGTGCTGAAGGAGCCGCAGTTAGTCCGCAGGATGATCCTGGCGGGTACGGGTCCGGCCGGTGGCGAAGGCATCAGCACGGTCGCGGGGGTGGCGAACTACGACCTGATGCGCGCGAAGCTCACCGGCCAGGATCCGAAGCAGTACTTGTTCTTCACGCGCACGCCCAACGGCATCGAGGCCGGAAAGGCCTTCCTGAAGCGCCTGCAGGAGCGCTCGGACAACCGCGACGCGGAAATCGCGATCGGCGCGTACATCGCGCAGCTCCAGGCGCTCAGCGCATGGGGGCAGAAGACGCCGGCGGACCTTTCCGTCGTCAAGCAACCCGTCCTGGTGGTCAACGGCGATGCTGACCGGATGGTGCCGACCGTCAATTCGTACGACCTTGCAAAGCGCCTGCCGAACAGCCAACTGGTCATCTACCCCGATGCTGGCCACGGCGGCGTCTTCCAGTACGAAGAAGACTTCGTTCCCAAGGCCTTGGCCTTTCTCGCGAACTGAACCTGCTGCCTGAACTTCAGCATTCCCGCTCGCGGCGCAGGTCGTCCGCATCCAGAGGCAAGCACATGACTGATACACATCTGACCAAAGGACTAGAGATGAAAGCCAAATTTCTGCCCCTCCTTGTCGCGGCCATTGCGGCGACGACTGTCGCGACGGCGGGCGATGGCAAGGCGATCGCAACCGAGAACGGTTGCATGGCATGCCATTCACCAGGAGAACCCATGGTCGGGCCGTCGTTCGCGAAGATCGCCGCGCGCTACAAGGGCAAGGCCGACGCACCGACGGTACTTTTCCAAAGCATCAAGGGCGGGAGCCGAGGGAAATGGGGCGTCATGGTGATGAAGCCCGACACGAAGCTCTCGGACGACGACACACGTGTCGTTGTCGACTGGCTCCTGGCCAATTGAACTTGCGACGCTCCCGGCCGTGATGGAAGCGTGTCGTATGGCGTCCCAACCCTTCACTGGACGAGTCGGTCCATGAAGGATCTCCCTACGCGTCGCCGCCACGATCGAAAGCAGGAGACTCGCGATGCGCTTCTGCGCAGCAGCAGTTCGATTGCCAAGAAGAGTGGCTTCGAGACCACCGGCGTCGACGGGTTCATGGGCGCGATCGGCATGGCGGGTGGCACGTTCTACAGCCACTTCAAATCGAAGGAAGCGCTGTTCGCCGTTCTCATGGAGCGTGAGCTCAAGAACAGCTGGGAAATGCTCGCTGTTCGCGGTGACTCTTCAGGTGCCGACTTCGAACAGCGCGTACGCGCCTACCTCAGTTCGACGCATGCGCTGCACCCGGAAGACGGGTGCGCCCTGACGTCGCTTGCCGCCGAAATCGCCCGTGCGGCCCCACCGGTTCGAACGATGGCCGAGCGCGGCCTGACGAACCTCCAGCAGAACTGGCGTGCATGCGTGGGAGGCGACGGCGAGATGTCCTGGACGCTGCTCGCCCAATGCGTTGGCGCAGTGACGCTGGCTCGCATGGTCGAAAGCGAATCCGCCAGGTCGGAGATATTGGTCTCCAATCTTCGCTCCATGGTGCGCGCGTTCGATGCGAACAGCAAAGCACGCCGTGTTGTCGGCAAGCCGCGTTCAGCACGCACCTGACTTGTGCGGACGCACCCCCTTGGCGCATCCACATCGGGATCTTTCAAGGATCTGAAGTTGGTTACGCGAAGCCATCAGTTGAATCACTTGACCACCATTCGTCACCGATTCGTCATGCCTTTCAGTTGTCGGATTGCTAACGTCCATCTCCAGCACCATTGAGAATGTGAAAGCTGAGAACTTCATGACGCTCCCTTGTCCTGCCGGCGATGTTCGCGCGACGTTTCCGATTCGCAGTTCGCTGGAGGGCCGTCTCCTGGTGGTCTCGGCACTTTGTCTGGCGGTTGCCGCGTGCGGCGGCGGAGGCTCCAGTTCGAACACGGTCGGTGAAAGCCCATCATCTTCGCCAACGCCAACGCCAACGCCAACGCCAACACCGTCGCCATTGCCATCGCCATCGCCGGCTCCTACGCCCACTCCGGCACCCTCGCCGTCGCCGAACCAGTCAGTCGCCACGCAATGGGGTACGGTCACCGAGCCGCCGCTTCCATCCACGCTATGCGCGACCCTCGGTGCGACGCTCATTCCGGTCGGCGGGTCACTGGACGGCACCGACGGCAGTTCGTCCGGTTCGCAACCCGACACGGCCAGAATCCAGCAGGCGATCACGGCGTGCCCCGCCGGCCAGGCCGTCAAGCTCGTTGCCGGCGCCTCCGGGGAAAGCGGATTCCTGAGCGGGCCACTCACCCTGAAGTCAGGCGTCCAGCTCTGGATCGACACGGGCGTCACGCTGTTTGCATCGCGTAACCCGGCCGACTTCGACAACGGGCCGGGCACTTGCGGCACGGCCACGTCGTCGGACCCGAACGCCTGCAATCCGTTCATCCTCGCGAGTGGCACCGCCAACAGCGGCATCGTCGGCGCGGGCGCCATCGACGGACGCGGGGGGAGTCTGCTGACCAGCGGCCCCAATGCCGGCAAGCGCTCCTGGTGGGACGTCGCCTATCAGAGCAAGAGCGGGTTGAGCCAGCAGAACCCTCGGCTGATCCAGGTGAACAAGGGAAGCAATTTCACACTCCACGGCATCACGATCCTGAACTCGCCCAACTTCCACGTCGTGACCAGCGGCGTATCGGGCGTCATTGCGTGGGGAATCAAGATCCTGTCGCCGAGTTCGGTCTATACGAAATCCGGTTATGCCTGCACCTCCGGAACGACTCCGGACGTGTTGACGCCGGCCACCTGCTTCACGCCGGACACCGTGAAGAACACCGACGGCTTCGATCCCGGGACCTCCAGCAAGGTACTGCTCGCCTTTTCGTACATCAGCACGGGCGACGACGACGTCGCAGTCAAAGCGGGCGGCGGCCCGTCGTCGACTCAATTGACTTTCGCGCACAACCACTTCTACTACGGCCACGGCATGTCGATCGGCAGCGAGACAGACGCCGGCCTGAGCGACATGGTCGTGACAGACCTCTCCATCGACGGCAACGACAGCCCGAACGGCAACGGGCTGCGCATCAAGTCAGACTCGTCGCGGGGCGGTAACGTGCAGAACGTGAGCTACAGCCAGATCTGCTTGCGCAACCTGCGCCGACCGCTGGTATTCGATCCCTTCTACAGCAGCGCCACGGGGACGCTCTATCCGAACTTCAACGCCATCAAGCTGAGTGGCGTCCACTCCCTCGGCAGCTCGAAATACGGGGGCGGCCTGATCTCGTTCGCGGGCTATGCGCTCCACGGGCAGAACAATCCCCTGACGATCGCGCTCGACAACGTCGTCTTTGACGGCAAGCAACCGACGTTCGACGCCGGCCACAACGGAGGGCCCAGCACGCTGCCCGCGAATACGCACTTCACCTTCGGGCCCGGTGCCGTCAGTTTCGCTTCGGCGATCTCGACCTCGACATCGAGCGACGTCACCGTGACCGGCTCGCCGGGAACGTCGACCGCCGTCGATTGCAGCAACGCCTTCGTGCCTTTGAGCTCCGTTCTGGAAAGCTCCCCAATCTGAGCGTATGACTGCTGGGCGATCTCAAACGGTCGAAAAGCTCCTTGTGGGGCACGGCTGCAAACGCCAGCGACAACTGCCCTTCGCCAGCGCTCGCCGAATGACCGTTTTCGGGTAGGTCGATCTCATCTTCGGGCGCCTTCTGTGAGTCGGTACGCGACCTGCCCGTCCCGCTGGACGGCCCGAGGAGCGCAGCGAAGTCGGGCCGCAGGCTCGACCGCCACACAGGGCCGGCGCGGGCACCGGGCAGCCGTTCCTCGTGCCGCGGCCCAGCCGGCATGAAGTCGACGGACGCGAGACAGCCTGTCCAAGCTCCAGCAAGCGAGCATTGCGATCGGTCACCCGCATGGCGAGGCCGGCCGCGTGGCCGCTGCAGGAACGTGGCATCGGCGACTCCCGGCGGCCGCGAAGTCATGCCCCGCCATGCGCACGATGTCGTGCAGGCGGCAAGGCTCACCCCCTGAGCCTGCGGCCCGGCACAATCCCCCTGACCGCCCCGCCCCGCCCGCATGCTCAACCTCCACTTCTCGAACCGCTTCGAGACCCTCGCCGACCAGCTCGTCCGCCGCCTGGGCCACCGGGCGCCGGGCCGTTCGGCGTTCGAGGCCGACGAGGTGATCGTGCCGAGCGCGGCCATCACGCGGCGCCTCATCATCGACCTGTCGCGCGCCCACGGCATCTGCGCCAACGTGCGCTTCTCCTACCTGGCGCGCTGGCTGTGGCAGCACACCGCCCACCTGCTGCCCGAGCTGCCCGAATCGGCGCGCTTCGATGCCGACGTCTTCGCCTGGCGCATCCTGGCCGCGTTCGAGGACACCGCGTGGAGCGGCGGGCAGCCGCGGCTGTCGGCCTGGCTGGCGCAGGCCGACCCGGTGATGCGCCACGAGCTCGCCACGCGCGTGGCGGGCCTGTTCGAGCAGTACCTCACCTACCGGCCCGAATGGCTGGAGGCCTGGTTCCGCGGGGAGGCGATCTCGCTCCCCGGCGCGGACGACGGCGCCGTCCTCGACCAGCAATGGCAGGCCGCGCTGTGGCGCCGCCTGGCCGCCGAGACGGCCAGCGACGGCCGCCATCCCATCCTCGCGCTGCTCGAGCTGCTGGCCGCGCGCGGCATCGGCCTGGCCGGCACGGGGCGGCTGCCGGCCAGCGCCCACGTGTTCTGCCTGCCCACGATGCCGCCGGTGCACCTGGAGCTGCTGCAGCGGCTGGGCGCCCACGTCGACCTGCACCTGTACATGCTCAACCCATGCCAGGAATACTGGTTCGACGTGGCCGACGCGCGCCGCCTGGCCTGGCTCGCCGCGCGCGGCCAGGCCCAGCACGTCGACACCGGCAACCGCCTGCTGGCCGCCTGGGGACAGCAGGCGAAGTCGGCGCTGGGCCTGCTGGTGGACGCGGCCTCCGACGGACTCGTGGAGGACGCGCGATTCGTGCCCGCCGGCGCAGCCAGCGTGCTGGGCGCGCTGCAGGACGCGGTGCTCGAGCTGCGCGAACTGGCGCCCGGATCGCTCGCCCCGCTGGCGGGCGACCGCAGCGTCGAGGTGCACGTCTGCCATTCGCTCACCCGCGAGCTGGAGGTGCTGCACGACCGGCTGCTGGCGCTGATGGCCGGCCCCGACGCGCCGCAGCCGGGCGACATCCTGGTGGTCACGCCCGACCTCGACGCGGCCGCGCCACTCGTCGACGCCGTCTTCGGCACCGCACCGCGCGAGCGTCACCTGCCCTACGCCATCAGCGGACGCGCGCGGGCCCAGGTCAACGCGCCGGCCCGCGCGCTGCTGGACGCGCTCGCGCTCGTCGCCTCGCGTTTCGCGATCAGCGACGTGTTCGGCCTGCTGCAGCAGCCGGCGGTGGCGCGCCGATTCGGCCTGGCGGAAGACGACCTGGACCAGGTCCGCGAGTGGCTGGTGCAGGCCGGCATCCACTGGGCGCTCGACGCCGAACATCGCGGCGGCTTCGACGTGCCCGCGCAGCCGCGCCACAGCTTCGCCGACGGCCTGGACCGCCTGTTCCTGGGCTATGCCCTGCCCGAGCACCTGCAGACGCCGTTCCAGGGCCGGCTGCCGGCCGGCAACGCCGAGGGCTCCGACGCGCGCACGCTGGGCGCGTTCTGGCGCTTCGTCGACGCGCTCAAGTCGCTGCGCGCGCGCGTCGCCGCGCCGCTCGCCCCGGCAGAGTGGCCCGCCGTGCTGGCCGACGCGCTGCGCGAATTCGTCGCTCCCGCCGACGCCGAGCTGGAAGACCTGCGCGAGGTCGACGAGGCCATCGCCGCGCTCGCCGACCAGTGGCGCCGCAGCCAGCTGGCCCGGCCGCTGGCGCTGGACGTCGTGCGCGCCGCGCTCGAGGCGGGCCTGGACGATCCGGCGCGCGGCGGCGTGCCCACCGGCATGATCACCTTCGCCGCGATGGCCAGCCTGCGCAATGTGCCGTTCCGCGTCGTCTGCGCGATCGGCCTGGACGACGGCGCGTTCCCCACCGTCGCGCGGCCGGCGGAGTTCGACCTGCTGGACATGGCGCCGCGCCGCGGCGATCGCCAGCGCCGCCACGACGAGCGCAACCTGTTCCTCGACCTGCTGCTCGCCGCGCGCGACCGCGTGCACCTGAGCTACGCCGGCCGCAGCGTGCGCGACAACTCGGTGCGGCCGGCCTCGGTGCTGGTGGCCGAGCTGCTGGACACGTTGCTGCCCGCGCTCGCCGACGCGCCCGCGGACGCCGCGTCACGCGCGCGGGCCCGCGACGCGCTGGTGATCGAGCACCCGCTGCAGCCCTTCGCGCTGAAGGCCTTCGACGTCGCGGCCGACCCGCGCCTGCGCAGCTTCCAGGCCGACTACGCCGCGGCCTTGCACCAGAGCCTCGCCGCCAGCGCCGTCCCCGTGGCGTCGCAGGCCGGCGACGACGACTGGGAGGCGGACGACGACGCGGCCGCGCCGGCCGACGCCGCCCCGTTCTTCTCGCACCCGCTGCCGGCGCCTGACGCGGCATGGCGCGACGTGCCCGTCGCGCGCCTCGCGCGCTTCTTCCGCAACCCGTGCCGCTTCCTGCTGGAGGAGCGCCTGGGGCTCGCGCTGCGCCGGCCCGACGACGAGTTGCAGGACGACGAGCCCTTCGTGCCCGACAACCGCGGCCACGCTCCGCTCGTGCAACTGGTGCTGCCGGCCCTGCTGGACGGCCTGTCCGTGGAGGCCGCGCGCACGCTGGCGCTGGCCGGCACCGCCGTGCCCACCGGCGGCTTCGGGCAGCGCTTCCTGGAACGCGAGCTGCAGGGCATGCAGTCCTTCGCCGAGCAGGTGCGCGAGCACACCCGCCAGGCCGCGCTGCCGCCGCACGCCGCCGAGCTCACGTTCGAGATCGAGGGCGAGACGTGGCGCCTGCACGGCGCGTTCGCCGACCTGCGCCCGCGCGGCCTGCTGCGCCATCGCTACGCCAGGATGACGCCGCAGGACTACCTCGACGCCTGGATCCCCCACCTGCTGATGTGCGTCGGCGCCCCGGCCGGCGTGCTGCCGGTGACCACGGGCATCGCGCGCGACGGGCGCTTCTTCCTCACCGAGTGCGACGACCCGGCGCAGGTGCTCGAGGCCTTGCTGCGCCTCTACGCGCAAGGCCTGCGCGAGCCGCTGGCGTTCTTCCCGCGCGCGGCGTGGGCCTGGATCGAGGGCGGCCGCGAGGGGCCGTCCAAGGCCATCGCCGCGTTCCGGCCGGGTGGCTTCAACGAGTTCGCGGAAGGCAACGACCCCGCCTACCGGCTCGCGCTGCGCGGCCGGCCGGATCCGTTCGCGCCCGAGGTCGTCGGCGCGTTCTATGCCAGCGCCGAGGCCGTGTTCGGGCCACTGCAAGCCTGTTTGGGTTTCGAATGACCGCGCTGCTCGACGTCTTCACCTGCGAACTCGCCGGCATCCGCCAGATCGAGGCCTCGGCCGGCACCGGCAAGACCTGGAACATCTGCGGCCTCTACCTGCGCCTGCTGCTGGAGTCGCGGCTGGAGGTGCAACGCATCCTCGTGGTCACCTTCACCAACGCCGCCACGGCCGAACTGCGCGAACGCATCCGCCAGCGCATCGCCGACACGCTGGCGTGGCTGCACGCCGGACAGGCCGGCGAGCCGCCGCCCGGCGGCGACGAGTTCGTCGAGCGCCTGCTGCGCACGTTGCGCGAGCATCACGGCAGGCAGGACGGCGAGATGATCGAGCGCCTCGAGGCGGCGCTGGCCACCTTCGACGAGGCGTCCATCTTCACGATCCACGGCTTCTGCCAGCGCGCCCTGGCCGACACGCCCTTCACCGCGCAGATGCCGTTGGCCATGGAGTTGGTGCGCGACGATGCCGACCGCGTGGCCGAGGCCGCCAACGACTTCTGGCGCCGCCGCATCGCGGCCGACGACCTCGACGCGGGCCTCGCGGCCCACCTGGTGGCGAGCAAGGACTCGCCCGAGGGCTTTGCCGCGCTGCTCAAGCGCCACCTCGCCAAGCCGCTCGCGCGGGCCGCGTGGCCGGACGACCTCGACGGCGCACGCGCCATCGACGCCGAGGCGATCGCCCTCGCGCACTCGGCGGCACGCACGCTGTGGGGCGCGCAGCGCGAGACGATCCGCGAGTTGCTGCACGGCGCCCTCGCGTCGCTCGACGGCCGCAGCTACAAGGAAGAAGCACTGGCCACCGCGTTCAAGTCGTGGGACGAGGTGCTCGCGCATGACGACGGCATGAGCGCGCTCTCGGCCGAAGGCGAGAAGCTGGACCTGCTGGGCAGCGAGCGTGTCTTCAAGACGCAGAAGGCGAAGAAGGGCGTGCCGCCCCACGAGTTCTTCGATCTCGCGCAGGCCGTCGTGGACCTGCGCGCGCAGGCCACCCGGGCACTGGCCTACGCCCGCCTCGCGCTGCTGCGACAGCTGCTGGCCGAAGGCGCCCGCGCCCAGCGCGAGGCCAAGCGCCGCCAGCGCGTGATCGCGTTCGACGACATGCTGTTCAACCTGCACGACCGGCTCGTGCGCGGCGACTCGCCGTGGCTGGCCGGCGAGCTGAAGAAGCGCTTCCCCGCGGCGCTGATCGACGAGTTCCAGGACACCGACCCGCTGCAGTTCGCCGTCTTCAAGACCATCTACACCACGCCCACGCCCGACGCGCTGTCGGACGCGCCGCTGTTCTTCGTGGGCGATCCCAAGCAGGCCATCTACAGCTTCCGCAACGCCGACCTGCACACCTACCTGGAGGCCGGCCGGCACGCCGTCGCGCGCTACTCGCTGGCCGAGAACCAGCGCTCGTCGGAGCCGCTGATCCGCGCGCTCAACGGGCTGTTCGGCGCCAACGCGCGCGCCTTCATGCTGGACGGGCTGGCCTACCAGGCCGTGGCCTTCGGCAAGAAGCCGCGCCCGCCCTTCGTGGACACCAGCGCGCCGCGCGCGCCGCTGCAGGTGTGGACGCTGCCGCCGGCCGACGACGGCGAGCCGATGTTCCAGCGCGACGCGCAGGCCTCGGTGGTGGCCGCCACGGCCGCCGAGATCGCCCGCCTGCTGGCCGCCGCCGAGCGCGGCGAGGTGCGCCTGGGCAAGGCGCCCGAGGAGCGCAAGCTGGCCGCCGGCGACATCGCGGTGCTGGTGCGCAGCAACGCCCAGGGCACGCTGATCCGCCAGGCGCTCACGGCGCGCGGCGTGGGCAGCGTGGAGCTGTCGCAGGCCAGCGTGTTCCGCAGCGCCGACGCCGAGGAGCTCGATCGCGTGCTCACGGCCGTGCTCGAACCGGCGCGCGAGCGCACGCTCAAGGCCGCGCTGTCCACCGAGCTGATGGGGCTCGACGCCTCCGCCGTCGCGGCGCTGGCCGACGACGAGCCGGCGCTGCTGGACGCCGTGCAGCGCTTCGCCGGCTGGCGCGACGTGTGGGTGCAGCGCGGCGTGGGCTTCATGCTGCGCCAGTGGCTGGCCGCCGACCGCGTGGCGGGGCGGCTGCTGTCGCGTCCCGACGGCGAGCGCCGCCTCACCAACCTGCTGCACCTCGTCGAATGCCTGCACGAGGCCGGCGAGCGCCATGCCTCGCCCGACACGCTGCTGCGCTGGTTCCAGTCGCAGCGCGTGTCGCCCGATGCCGACGACGCCACGCAGCTGCGCCTGGAGTCCGACCAGAACCTGGTGCAGATCGTCACCATCCACAAGTCCAAGGGCCTCGAGTACCCGATCGTGTTCTGCCCGTTCCTGTGGAGCGCGCCGCGCGGCGGCCGCGGCGACGGCCTCACCGGCGTCGCGTACCACGACGACGATGGCCACGCGGTGATCGACTACGGCCACGAGTTCCTGGCCGACGCGCGCAAGGACGACATCAAGGCGCGCCTGCGCCTGGAGGACTCGGCCGAGTCGCTGCGCCTGGCCTACGTGGCGCTCACGCGCGCCGTGCACCGCTGCGTGATCGTGGCCGGCTGCTACCGCACGGCCGGCCGCTACCCCAGCGCCACCGCCAGCACGCGCAGCCTGCTCAACTGGCTGGTGGCAGGCGACGGCATGACGCCGGGGCAATGGTTCGAGCACAAGCTGGGCGCCGCGCCCGTGATGGCGAAATGGCAGGCGCTGGCCGAGGCCTCCGGGGGCGCCATCGGCGTCGAGCCGCTACCCGTCGGCGAGGCCGCCACGCTGCGGCCGTCGCGCCCCGCGCCCGGGACGCTGGCGGCGCTGGCGCCGCCGAAGACGCTGCCGGCCGGCTGGCGCATCGGCAGCTTCAGCGCGATCGCGCACGGCGCGGCGCACGACCGCTCCGGCGTCGACCACGACCTGCGCGCCGTCGACGCCGCCTCCGCGGCACTCGACGATGCCGCGCGCTGGCTGCCCGCCGAGGACGACCCGCTGCTGTTCCCGCGCGGCCCCGCCGCCGGCGAGGCGATCCACCTGGCCTTCGAGCAGGTCGACTTCACCGATCGCACCAGCTGGCGCGCCGGCATCGTCGCCGCCCTGCACAAGCTGCGCACGATGGGCGTGGACGACGCGCCCGGCGACGCCGGCGGCGAGCTGCGCGCGCGGATGCTGGCGCGCCTGCTGGAGGGCACGCTCGAGGTGGCGTTGCCGCTAGCGACGGCGCAGCCGCTGCGCCTGGCGGACCTGCCGAAGGCGCGCCGCCTCGTGGAGCTGGAGTTCCACCTGCCCTCGCACCACTTCGACGCCGACGCGCTCAACGCCACGCTGGCCGACCTCGGCTATGCGATGCCGCGGCTGTCCTTCACCACGCTGCGCGGCTTCCTCAAGGGCTTCATCGACCTCGTGTTCGAGCACGAGGGGCGCTTCTTCGTCCTCGACTGGAAGTCCAACCACCTCGGCGACACGCCGGCCCGCTACGGCCAGCAGGCCATGGCCGCCGCGATGCGCGACCAGGGCTACCACCTGCAGTACCTGCTGTACCTGGTGGCGCTCGATCGCTACCTGCGCCACCGCCTCGCCGGCTACGACCCCGCGCGCCACCTGGGCGGCGCCGTCTACCTGTTCGTGCGCGGCGTGCGCCCCGGCTGGCAGCAGGCCGATGGCACGCCGGCGGGCGTGTTCTTCGACCGGCCGGATGCGGCCGCGATCGCGCGGCTGTCGGCGCTGTTCGACGAGACCGGAGTGCCGGCATGAACGAACGCGACGACCAGCTGCTGGCCGAGGGCTTCGCGCGCCATGCGTCGGCGTGGGCGACGGCCGAGGGCGCGCCCGCCGCCAGCGTCGCCGCGGTGGCCCGCGCCGCCGCCGCGCTGAGCCTGGCCGTCAGCGAGGGGCACGTGTGCCTGCTGCTGTCCGCGCTCGCCGACGACGCCGACATGGCGAGCCGCCGCGCCGCGCTGCTGGCCTCGCGCATCGTGGGAACGCCCGACGCGCCGGGCGCGCTGCCGCTGATCCTCGATGCCGACGATCGGCTGTACCTGCACCGGTATTTCGACTACGAACGCCGGCTCGCGCGCCGCCTCACGCAGGCCCGCCTCGCGGGCGCTGACGCGAGCGCGGCCAGCGCGTCACCCGCGCTGCGCGCGCAACTGCGCGAGCTGTTCGCCGCCAACGCGGCGCGCCTGGACGGCGCGGCCGACTGGCAGCAGCTCGCCGCCGCGCTCGCGCTGCGCGGCCGGCTCACGGTGATCAGCGGCGGCCCCGGCACCGGCAAGACCACCACCGTGGTCAACCTGCTCGCCTGCCTCGTCGCGCTGGATCCCGGCTGCCGCATCGCGCTGGCCGCGCCCACCGGCAAGGCCGCGGCGCGCATGACCGACGCCATCCGCCAGCGCGCGCAACACCTGCCCGAGGCCTTGCGCGAGAAGATGCCGCGCGACTCGTCCACCGTCCACCGCCTGCTGGGCGTGACGCGCGCCGGCTTCGCGCACGACGCCGCGAACCCGTTGCCCATCGACGCGCTGGTGGTCGACGAGGCCTCGATGCTGGACCTGGCGCTGGCCACGCGCCTGCTGGAGGCCGTGCCGCCCGCGGCGCGCATCATCCTGCTGGGCGACAAGGACCAGCTCGCCGCCGTCGAATCGGGCGCCGTGTTCGCCGAGCTCAGCGTCGATCCCACGCTCACCGCCGCCTGCGTGCGGGACCTGGCCGCGCTCACCGGCACGCCCGCCTCCGCCATCGCGCCGCCGCCGCCCGCCACGCCCAGCGCGCTGAAGGACTGCGCCGTCTGGTTCACGCAGACCTACCGCTTCGCGCGCGACTCCGGCATCGGCCGCCTCGCGCACGACATCAACACCGGCCGCGCGGCCGAGGCCACCGCCTGGCTGCGCGCCGGCACCGACCCCGGCGTGGCCTGGCTCGACACGCCGCCGCACGCGAGCCTGGACGCCGCGCTGCGCGAGATGGACGCCGGCTACGCGGCCTACGCCCAGGCCGTAGCGGACAAGCGCGGCATCGCCGACATCACCGAGGCGTTCGGCCGCTTCCGCGTGCTGTGCGCGCTGCGCGACGGCCCGCGCGGCGTCACCGCGCTGAACGCCGCGCTGACGCGCCGCCTGCGCGCCGCGCTGCGCCTGCCCGGCCTAGCCGAAGGCCCGGGCGCGTCGCCGTGGTTCCCCGGCCGGCCCGTGCTGGTGCTGAACAACGATCCCGTGCTGCGCCTGTACAACGGCGACGTGGGCATCGCCCTGCCCGGCGCCGAGGGCCAGCTGCTGGTGCATTTCCCCGATGCCGACGCCCCCGCCGGCTTCCGCGCCGTCGCGCCGGTGCGCCTGCCGCGCCACGAGACCGCGTTCGCGATGACCGTGCACAAGTCGCAGGGCTCCGAGTTCGACGGCGTGCTGGTGATGCTGCCCGAGCAGCGCAGCCGCGTGCTCACGCGCGAGCTGCTGTACACCGCCGTCACGCGCGCGCGCCGGCGCGTGACGCTGGTGACCGACGCCGCGGTGCTGGAACAGGCCATCGCCACGCCGACCGAGCGCCACTCCGGGCTGCTCACGCGGCTGGCGGAAGCCGCGCGCCCCTGAATCACCGCACGCGTTCGCCGCCCTTGATCACCGCGGTCGGATGCTCCAGCAGGCGGATGTCGCGCAGCGGATCGCCCATGACGGCCACGAAGTCGCCGTAGCGGCCCGCCTCGATCGCGCCGACGTCGGCCTCGCGGCCCAGCGCCTGCGCCGCGTTGCGCGTGGCCGCGCGGATGGCCTCCAGCGGCGGCATGCCCCACTCCACCATCTTGGCGAACTGCAGCGCGTTCTGGCCGGCCGGGAACACGCCGCCGTTGTCGGTGCCGAAGATCATCTTCACGCCCGCGTTGTACGCCGCACGGAAGGTCTGGCGCTGCTTCAATCCGAGCGCGCGCTCCTTGGCCAGCGACTCCTCGTACATGCCGTTCTTCTCGCCTTCGGCCAGGATGTAGTCGTCGTCGTAGATGTCCATCGAGAACCAGGCGCCGTGCTCCCTGGCCAGCCGGAACGACTCCGCGTCGGCCAGGCTCGCGTGCTCGATGGTGTCGCAGCCGGCGCGCAGGCAGTCGTTGATGCCCGAGGTGCCGTGCGCGTGCGCGGCCACCTTCAGGCCCAGCCGGTGCGCCTCGTCGACGACGGCCTTGATCTCCTCGAAGCTCATCTGCTGCGCGCCGGCCGCGTCGGTACGCGAGAGCACGCCGCCGGTGGCGCAGATCTTGATCACCTCGGCGCCGTACTTGTGCACCGTGCGCACCAGCTTGCGAAAGGCCTCGGGGCCGTCGGCCACCGACGGCGTGGCCACGCTTGCGAAGCCGGGCGGCAGGCCTTCGGTCGAATCGCAATGGCCGCCGGTGGCGCCCAGCGCGTAGGTGGCCGGCACGATGCGCGGCCCGGGAATGTAGCCGCCCTCGACGGCCTGCTTGAGCCCGACGTCGGCGTAGCCGTCGACCCCGACGTCGCGCACGGTGGTGAAGCCGGCCATCAGCATGGCCCGGGTGTTGGCCACGCCCACGGCCACCCAGAAGCTGTCGGTGTAGTCGAGCGCGCGGTTGCCGGCTATCGTGGGCTCGCCGGTCAGGTGGACGTGCATGTCGATCAGGCCCGGCAACAGGGTCTGGCCTGGCAGGTCGATGCGGGTCGCGTCCTTGGGGATCGCGGCGGCGCCCTGCGCGAGGACGGCCTGGATGCGGCCGTCGACGACCACCACCGCGGGCCTGTCCACCATGCGGCCGGCCAGCACGTCGAGCATGCGATCGGCGGTGACGACCGTGGTACCGGCCAGCGCAGCGCCGCTGCAGACCGCCGCGAGCGCGGCCGTGAGGATTCCTGCCGTGGCCTTGCGCATCGCGTCCGCTCCTTGTCGAGCGGACACTTTACTTCAGCGCGGAATCAGAACGACTCCCAATCGTCGGCACCCGCGGCGACCGGTGCCGCGGACGGCGCCGCCGCCTGGGCGCGCGCGACCGGTGCCGGCTTGCGGGCCGGGACGGGCCTGGCCTTGGGCGCGGCGACGGCCTTGGGCACGGCGGCGGCCTTGGGCGCGGGGGTCGCGGCGCGCGCGGGCGCGACGGCGGCCGTCGCCTCGAGCTTGAACTGCGCCACCACCTGCACCAGCTGATGGGCCTGGTCGCGCAGGCTCTCGGCGGCCGCGGCGCTTTCCTCCACCAGCGCGGCGTTCTGCTGCGTGGCCTGGTCCATCTGCGCGATCGCCTGGCCGATCTGGCCCATGCCCGAGCTCTGCTCGCTGCTGGCGGCGCTGATCTCGCCCATGATGTCGGTGACGCGCGAGATCGAGGTCACGATCTCGGTCATCGTCACGCCGGCGCGATCCACCAGCGCTGTGCCGTGCTCCACGCGTTCGACGCTGGCCGAGATCAGCGTCTTGATCTCCTTGGCGGCGTCGGCGCTGCGCTGCGCGAGCGAACGCACCTCGCTGGCCACCACCGCGAAGCCGCGGCCCTGCTCGCCGGCACGCGCGGCTTCCACCGCGGCGTTCAGGGCGAGGATGTTGGTCTGGAACGCGATGCCGTCGATCACGCCGATGATGTCGACGACGCGCTTGGAACTGTCGTTGATGCCCTTCATCGTCTCGACGACCTCGCCCACCACCTCGCCACCCTTGCGCGCGACGCTGCTGGCGCCCAGCGCGAGCTGGTTGGCCGACAGCGCGTTCTCGGCGTTCTGGCGCACGGTGGCGCCGAGCTGCTCCATCGACGAGGCGGCCTCCTGCAGCGCCGAGGCCTGTTCCTCGGTGCGCTGGCTCAGGTCGTTGGCGCCTTGGGAGATCTGGACGGCCGCGGTGGACACGCTCTCGGAATTGGCGCGCACGTTGCCCACCACGCCCGAGAGGCTGCCCTGCATCACCGACAGCGCCTTGAGCAGCTGCGCGATCTCGTCGCTGCCCACCACGCGCACGTGCGAGGTGAGGTCGCCGCCGGCGATGGCTCGCGCCAAGCCCAGCGCGTCGTCCACCGGCCGCGTGATGCGGCGGCTCAGGACGACGCCCGCCGCGGCGCCGGCCGCGCCCACCACCAGCATCAGCACGATGCTGACCAGCGTGGCGCGGTCGGCCCGGGCGGCCGCATCGGCGGAGGTGGCGGCGCTGTCGGCCGCGATCTTCTTGCCCGACTCGGCCAGCAGGCGGGCCGGCTCGCGGTCCATGCCGGCGACGGCGACGTCGCCGGCGGTCGAGTCGAACTCGGCGGCCTTGAAGGCGTCGAAGCCCTTGCGGTAGTCGATGCCCATCTGCGTGTGCGCCGCGGCGAACTGTTCGACCAGCGTGCGGCTTTCGCCCGGCGCCAGCGCCGCCAGCAGCGCCTTGGCCTTGTCGTCGACGTCGGCCTCGCGCTTGGCGAACGCGCCCCAGTGCTTGTCAAGCTTGGCCGGATCCTTGCCGCGCAGCAGGGTGTCCTTCCATTCCTGCACCTGCGTCTTGAACGTGACCAGCAGGTCGGCGACCGCGCGTTCATGGGCGTGCTGCGTGGTCACCTCGGTCTCGTAGAGCGCCACCGACTGGTTCAGGCTGTGGATGCCGATCAGGGCTGCGCCCATCAACGTTGCGAGGATGCCGACTATCGTGAGCGGGAGCTTGAGTCTGAGATTCATGGTGGGTGCTGCCTTGGAACTACGTCTCACCGGGGCGCCGGGCGGTGCCGGGCGCGAAAGGGGACTGCGGGGTGGGACGCAAGGCCGTGGGCGCTGACGCCGGACGCACCTTCGTATACCCTTATCGGCTGGGCAGCGGCGCGACTTGAGTCGGGAAACAACCCCGGCTGCGCAAGGGCCCCTGCCCGACTCAGCGGAACGCCAGGCGCAACGCGTGCAGCGCCAGCCCGACCAGGCCGCCCACCACGGTGCCGTTGATGCGGATGAACTGCAGGTCGCGCCCGACGCTCAGCTCGAGTTCGTCGACGAGCTGGCGATCGTCCCAGTCCTTGATCGTCTGCGCGATGTGCGCGGTGACGCCCGCGCGCAGGTTCGCCGCCAGCTGCGCGGCGGCGGACATCAGGTGCTCGTTGAGCGAGGCGCGCAGGCTCTCGTCGTCGCGCAACCGGCCGCCGACGTCGCGCAGCGCCTGCGCGACATGTTCGGCGAGCGCGGAATGCTCGCCGGCGAGGTCGGCCTGGAGCAGGCCCTTGATGTCGTTCCATACCTGCCCGGCGTACTCCAGCACCGCCGGGTCGTCGACGGCGCGCGCCTTCACGCGCTCGAACGCGGCGACCAGGCCCTCGTCGTGGCGCAGGCGCTCCACGAACTCGGCCAGCCAGCGGTCGTAGCGCTGGCGCACCGGGTGGTCGGGCTGGGCCAGCACCTCGCGCAGTTCGCCCAGCACCGAGGCGCTGAGCCGGTCGGCCAGGCCGTCGGCCATGCGCGCCACCGGCGTCACCAGCTCGACCATGCCGATCACCTTGGGCCACTCCTTGCGCGCGTGGCGCACCATCAGCGCCGACACGCGCGCCTTCACCTCGTCCTCGGCCAGGAAGCCACCGATCTTCTCCAGGCCGGCGTCGAGCAGCTCGTGATGGCGCCCGCCCTGGGTAAGCAGCGCCAGCACCTCGGCCGCCGTGGCCGCGCTGTTCCAGCGGCGCGCCTGCGCGATCACCAGCTCCAGCGTCGCGCGACGCATGCGGCCGTCGTCGAACAGGCCCACCGCCTTCAGCGCCCAGCGCCGGCCTTCGGCGACCCAGTCGTCGACGCGGGCCGGATCGGCCAGCCACTCGCCCAGCCGGCGCGCCGGGTCGAACACGCCCAGGCGAGCCACCAGCGCCTGTGGGTCGAGGAAATGGTCGCGCACGAAATGCGCCAGGCCGTCGGCGACGCGCGCCTTGCTGCGCGGCAGGATGGCCGTGTGCGGCAACGGCAGGCCCAGCGGGCGGCGGAACAGCGCCACCACCGCGAACCAGTCGGCCACCGCGCCCACGGCCGAGGCCTCGCAGAACGCCTGCAGCCAGCCCCAGCCGCCCTTGCCGCCCTGGGAGACGGCCAGCGCGAGCCCGGCCAGCGCGGCGACCAGCAGGCCCGCGGCCACCCACTTCATGCGCGCCAGCGCGATGGCGCGGGCGTCCGCGGCCGGGGGCGAGGGCCTGTCAGCAGGGTTCATTCGGGGGAGTGTGCCCTGCGCGGGCGTGCGGACCGTCATACTCCGTGTCTTTCCTCGAACGACGCACCCGCGCGAGACGCGCGCGTGCACCTGCATGAGCTCCGACCCCGCGATCCTTCCGACCCCCGACGCCGCCGCGCCCGCGCCGCGCCAGTTCAAGCTGCCCAACGCACGCCACGCCAGCCGCGTGCCTTCCACGATGGCCCCCGCCGACGTCGCCCGCATCCAGCAGGCGGCGTACCAGCTGCCCCAGGTGGTCAAGCCGGCCGACTACATCGACGAGCACGCGCCGCACTTCGAGCAGCACCTGGACGGCCTGGGCTTCATCCTCCTGCAGAAGGCCGTGGCCGGCGCCCGCCCCAGCCGCTGGATAGACCCGGCCCGCCTGGCCCATGCGCTGCGCCACCTCGACACCGTGGGCAACGGCCCCAACGTACGCGCGCTGATGCAGGCGCGCACGCTGGAGCTGGAGACCCTGGGCGTCACGCGCGAGGCCGGCGACTTCGACCGCTTCCTCACGCAGGCCTTGCAGCTGCCCGCCAGCGGCGTGCAGCTGCGCGTGGCCTACCGCGTGCCGGTGCCCGACGCCCCGGTGTGGGAGTTCTACCGCAACGGCGACCTGGCCGCGTTCAGGGCCGTCCTCGGCGACGCCCCGCCCTACGCCGACGCGGCCGAGCTGGTCTCGGTCGTCGAGCAGCTGATCGCCCGAGCCGAGTCCGGCCACTCCGAACACGTGGGCTCGCTGATCCAGCGCCTGCAGGCCGAGACCGCGCGACCGCAGCCGTTCGCCGACCTGAAGGCCTCGCTGGTGCGCGCCCAGGATCGCTGGGAACGCCACGTCGCCGAGCTCAACGCGCTGGCCGGCCTCAACGACGAGCTGGCATTCCAGGGCTATCCCGACACCTTCGAGCTGGCGCGCCGCCTGCAGCGCAGCGTGACGCTCTACGTGGGGCCGCCCAACAGCGGCAAGACCTACGCCGCGTTCGAGAAGCTGGCGGCCGCGCACGACGGCTGCTACCTCGCGCCGTTGCGCCTGCTGGCGCTGGAGGGCCGCGACCGCCTCGTGGGCCGCGGCGTCGCGTGCTCGCTGCTCACCGGCGAGGAGAACGATCCGGCGCCCGACGCGCGCGTGGTCTCCAGCACCATCGAGATGGTCAACACGTCGAGGCCGATCGACGTGGCCGTCATCGACGAGGCGCAGATGCTGTTCGACACCTCGCGCGGCTGGGCCTGGACGCAGGCCATCGTGGGCGTGCCGGCCAACGAGGTCATCATCATCTGCTCGGCCTACGCCGCCGAGGCCATCGAGAACCTGCTCAAGCTGTGCGGCGAGAACTGCAAGGTGCTCACGTTCGAGCGCAAGCAGCACGTGGAGCTGATGCCCGGGCCGGTGCCCATCGCCGCGCTGAAGAAGGGCGACGCCGTCGTCGCGTTCAGCCGCCGCGAGGTGCTGATGCTGCGCGACCAGGTGGCCGCCAACGGCCACCCGGTGTCGGTGATCTACGGCGCGCTGCCGCCCGAGGTGCGTCGGCGCGAGGCCGAGCGTTTCGCCCATGGCCACGCGCACATCCTCGTGGCCACCGACGCGATCGGCATGGGCCTGAACCTGCCGATCCGCCGCGTGCTGTTCTCCACGCTGAAGAAGTTCGACGGCGTGGGCGACCGGCTGCTCAACGAGTCCGAGGTGCACCAGATCGCCGGCCGCGCCGGCCGCTACGGCATGCACGAGGAAGGCTTCACGGGCGTGCTGCGCGAGGCCGAGCCCACCGCGCTGCGCACCTTGAAGGAGCTGCTGCCCAAGCCGCCGCGCGCGCCGCGCGACTTCAAGGCCACGGTGGCGCCCAACTGGTGGCACGTCGACACCATCGCCACGCGGCTGAGCCTGGCGAAGCTGCGCGCCGTGCTCGACGTGTTCGTCGACCAGTTGAAGCTGGACAACGCCCACTTCGCCGTCGCCGAGCTCGACCAGATGCTGGAGCTGGCCGAGGAGCTCGATCGCACCGCCGGCAAGCTGTCGCTCAAGCAGCGATTCATCTACGCCCAGGCCCCCGTGGACACCCGCACCGAGGCCCAGGTGCAGGCCTTCCTCGACTGGACGCACCAGCACGCCCTGGTGGGCAAGGCCGGCACCCCCTGGTTCCTCGACGAGGTGGACGAGCACAGCCGGCTCGACAACATGGAGAAGGCGCTGCGCTCGTGCACGCTGTGGCTGTGGCTGGACCTGCGCTTCCCGGGCATCTACGGCCACCTCGACGCGGTAATCGACCTGCGCGAGCGGCTCAACGAGGGCATCGAGCGGCATCTCAAGGGCAAGAAGCCGTTGTGGCAGCAGAAGGGTGGGCGGCGGTAGGCGACCGCGTCGTCGTCCCGCCGGATGCGTTGTCAGCCGCGCTGGGCATCAATCGGCCGATGGACAAGGCAGTGGGCATGCCGTCGATGCCAAGATGTGGCTCCTTTGTTGCAAGGGCGCCTGCACCTCATGACCGTCTTCAAGACCACCCGGCGAACGCTGCTGACCCTGATCGGCGGCCTCTCCGTATTCCGCGCCGCGCGAAGCGGTCCGCCCGAGACCTTCACACTCGTACCCCGACTCGATCAGGGCCAGGTGCTCCGGTATCGGCAGGAATCGCACGTGGTGCGCAACGGGGTGGTCGGACACCGCACCCGCTCGACGGTGACGATCGAGATCCGTGAACGCATTGCCGGCGGTTGGCTGGCGCGCTGGACATCTTCGGGCGGCGAGCTCCTCGAAGCGGATCCTCGCGTGCGTCCGATGCTGGAGGTACTGCAAGCGATCTGGGAGGGCGTCGCGATCGACCTCGTTCTGGACGAAGGCGGCCACGTGGCCGGCCTGGCCGACCCGGCCGCCGTACGGGCACTTGGCGAGGAGTCGCTCGATCGCCTCGTGGAAATGCTTGCGGCCGATCCTGCGCGCGCGCCGATGGCGGGTGTGCTCCGGGCCGCGATGCAACCGACGCTCGATGACGGCGGGATCCTCGCGCAAAGCCTGCTGAAGGAGCCCGGCATACTTCTGGGCGCGATGGGCCGCGACTACCGCGTTGGCGAGCCCCTGGAGGTTCGCACGCGCATCCCCTCGCCGATGGGCAGCGGCGAGATCCCGATTCTCGGGCGCTTCCAGGTGCGCGGCATCTCCTCGCGCGACGCGCGCGCGGACATCGGCTGGCTGATGGTGATCGACCGTGCGAGCGCCGCGCGCGTTCTTGGCGCGGAGATGCTGGATGTCGTTCGCCGCGTCGAGTCCGCCCGACCAATGCCTGCAGACGAACCAGCGAGACCCGCCGCGGAGTCCACGGTTGCCGGCGCCATGGCGACACTGGACTTCGATGACCGAGGCGATTTCATCGTCGACACCGCGACGGCGTGGCCACTCACTGTGCGCCATGTCCGGCGCGTGTCGGCAACCTCTGGCTCGCGCATCGATACAGTGGAGCTGACGCGGCTTGGAGACTGAAGAATCGCGCTGGTGAACCGCGGGATCAAACCCCGGGTCCGGCCACAAGCGGCTATTCGCGAGTGACCGGTTTCGGATAGACGCCCGACGACTGCAGGCTCAAGCAGGATCGAGTCGAAATGGCTTCGTGAGCTCTTCGTAGCTCGGCAACCCACCGACTCTTCCCTCTGCCAGGACAGCCTCATATTCGTCGCGCAACTGCGCCAGGATGCTTCCGTACTGCTTCACGGTGTCCTGCAGTTCCACATGGGCGTCGATCTCGTCCTCAGACAGGTCGTCCTCAGACTTGTTGTCGTTGGCTCGAAGCTGCAGCTTCAAGTCTCGAATCCGCGCAGCGAGTGCAGAGATCGCGACGGTCAATGCTTGTTCGCTGATGGTCGGCATTTTGATAGACCTTCAATGGCTATGAGTGGTACACCGACTGCTTGCCGAGCTCGACGGCCTTGGCCAGCGCGGCTCGAGCGAGGTTATTCAGCGCACCTTCGTACGCATCCCGTCGCATCAGCGTGCGGCAGCGAATGGAGTAGTGACCTCACGCCACTCGCCACAGCGTCTGCGATCATGGGTACGGTGCCAGGTCTTGCCAGGCAACTTCACCATCGTTCGGTGGAAGTGATTGCGCCGTCGGTGGATTGCCAGGCGATACCTGGCACCGGGCACATTGACGCGCGCCGGTTCTACTGGAGCAGGCTGTGCAACATGGTTGCTCGCGGCGAGCTTGAGTCACAAGGGAATTTGCGCCGCGCCACGTTCAGCGAAGTCCGGCGCGCAACAATGGGTTGACCAATCACGGCTGACGGCCATGACCTGTCGATCGCAAACGTCTTCTTCAGGGCGACGAAACGCCCGATCACCGCACCCCGACGAAGCGCCTCTTGCGCGGCACGATTTTTTCGAGGCGTTGAGCCAATCGCGGACACTTCAAGGCTTGCTTTCGATTTACGGGCGCGTCGATGAAGTCGCGGCGCATCAGCCCTCGGCGCAAGCGCCATTCAGCGCAAGCCAAGCAGAGCATTCCATCCTTGCGAGCATTGATGGAGCGCCAAAGGCCAAAGCGCAGCATGTAGTACTCCTCGCTGGCATAGGTGTCTGAGCGGCAATCCAGGCACAAGCGACGTTCGGGGTCGTGTGCGAGTTCCTTTGCTCTCGCCCTTTGCTTTTGTACTTCCGTCCACGGTCGTCGGCTCATTCAAAATCATTTCCGCTGTTGGGGCGGCAGATTCTAGAACTCCCTGCTCAATGGCAGCTTTGCGGCGACCAGTCTGGTGGGTCGAAAGCCGGCTGTGGGTCGACCCTTCTTCTGCACATCGGTCGCCCAAGTCGGCCCGGTACCCGAATGAAGCCCAAGCGTCCTATTCGCGTGCCCGACGTTCCCGCTCACCCGCGCCCACCCATCGCTTCGCAAGCCGCGACGCGCCAGCGCAAGCGCCGCGGGCTGACTCCCTGCCGGGGACGACCCCGCCCAACGTGGATCCGCGCGCAGGATGACCGTTCAGCGCGGCTTGCGTCGCGCCACCCAATACGTCGCCCCCTGCGGTCCGTAGCGCTCCGAATGCGGCGTGCCGGCCGGCACGCGGAAGGTATCGCCGGCGCGCAGGTGCTCGGTGACGCCCGCGCGCGTGAGCCACATCTCGCCCGCGCTGACCACGGCGTCGGCATCGAACGGATGCGTGTGCTCCTCGACCACCTGGCCGGGCGCCCAGTGCCGCTCCAGCACCTCGTCGGCGCCGCGCAGCAGCGGGTGCGCGCGGAACGCGTCGTAGGTGGAAGCGCTCAGTGTGCCGTTGTCCATGCGTGCAGGCTCCTTCAGCGGGGCGCGCCGGCCTGGCGCATCGGATCGGCGGCGGCGAACGCCTCCAGCTTCTCGCACTCGGCCATGATGCGCTTGCAGGTGGGGATGTCGTCGAAGTCGACCTTGAACACGCGCATCACGGTGAACAGGCTGGCCAGGCAGATGTCGGCCAGCGTGGGCTGGTCGCCGTGGCAGAAGCGTCCGGTAGCGGCCTCGCCGGCCAGGCGGGCCTCGACGGCGCGCAGGCCGGCGCCGAACCACTGGATCTGCCATGTGCGCCATGCGTCGGCGTCGAAACCGGCCGTGGTGGCCAGGTATTTGCGCACGCGCGGCGTGATCAGGGGATGCGTGTCGGCCGCGAGCATCTGTGCGACCCCGCGCACGCGGGCGCGGCCCGGCGCGTCGGCGGGCAGCAGCGGCGGCCGCGGATAGGTCTCGTCGAGGAACTCGAGGATGGCCAGCGACTGCGTCATCGGCAGCGCCGACCCGCCCGGTCCGTGGTCGACCAGCGCCGGGATGCCGCCCAGCGGATTGACCCGGCGGAACGCCTCGCCGTGCTGCTCGCCGGCGTCGATGTCGACGTCGGTCTCGCGCCGCGGCACGCCCTTGAGGTTGAAGGCCACGCGCACGCGGTAGGTGGCGGACGAGCGCCAGTACGAGAACAGTTCGAAGCGGTCAGGTTCGGTCATGCGCGGACGATACCCGAGCGGCCGTCGTCCCGCAGGCAGAAGTCCACGAAGCCGGCGAGGCTCTTCGAGAACTGCTTGCGCCGGTGGTGCAGCAGCCAGAACCGGCGCGCGAGGCGCGGCAGCGTGGTCTGCACGCGCACGAGCCGTCCCAGCGTGACCAGGTCCTGCACCGCGAACAGCGACAGGCAGGTGAAGCCCAGCCCCTCCACCGCCGCCTGCTTGATGGCCTCGGTGCCGCCGAAGCGCAGCCCCTCGTCGAGCTGGTGCAGGTGCGGCTGCAGGGCCTGCTCCACCGCCTCGCGCGTGCCCGAGCCCGGCTCGCGCAGCAGCCACGACGCCTGGCGCAGCGCGGCCACGTTCAGGCGGCGCGCCGGATCGCCGCGCAGCAACGCGTGCGACGGCGCGCAGACGATCGCCAGCTCCTCCTCGCGCCAGGCCTGCGCGACGACGTCCGGCTCGTGGCACGGCCCCTCGACCAGGCCCACGTCCACCTCCATGCGCGCGACGGCCGCCGCGATGGCCCCGGTGTTGGCGATCGCCACGTCCACGTGCGCGCCGGGCTGCGCGCGCCGCCACGCCGCCACCAGGCTGGGCAGCAGGTAGTTGCCGATCGTGGTGCTGGCGCCCACGCGCAGCAGCGCGGGCGCCTCGCCCGCCGCCCCGCCCAGGCCGAACTCGCGCTCGATGCCGGCGGCGCCGTCGAGCACGGCCCGCGCCTGGGGCAGCAGGCCGCGGCCGGTGTCGTTGAGCACCAGGCGCGTGCCCACGCGGTCGAACAGCCGCGCTCCGAGCACGGCCTCCAGTTCGTTGAGGGCGGCGCTGGTGGCCGACTGCGACAGGGCGACGCGGTCGGCGGCCGCGGTGGTGCTGCCGGCGTCGGCCACCGCCGTGAAGATGCCCAACTGGCGCAAGGTGATCCGCATGGACGCTCACTCTACCTGTTTTCAAGGTTGATTCAACCAAATCAATCCGTTTTACAGATACGTCAAGGCGGCTCAAAGTCCGGGTCATCGTCCCAGCCGTCCAAGCCCGCCATGACCTCCGCCACCCGCTCGTTCACCATCCCCGCCCCCGCCGCGGCGCTGCGCCTCGCCCCGGGCCTGCTGCTGGCCGCCGCCGTGGCCTGCGCCGCCACCGCCGCCGGCCGCATCGGCTGGCTCCAGGCGCACGGCATGTCCGCGCTGACGCTGGCCATCGTCATCGGCCTGGTCGCCGGCAACCTGCTGCCCGCCTCCGCGCTGGCCATCTCGGCGGAGGGCCTGAACCTGGCCAAGCAGCGGCTGCTGCGCGCCGGCATCGTGCTGTACGGCCTGCGCCTGACCTTCCAGGACATCGCCCACGTGGGCCTCGCCGGCGTGGCCATCGACGCGGCCGTGCTGTGCAGCACCTTCGGCCTCGCGTGCGTGCTGGGCACGCGCGTGTTCGGCCTGCCGCGCACCACCGCGATCCTGATCGGCGCGGGCAGCTCCATCTGCGGCGCGGCCGCCGTGATGGCCACCGAGCCGGTGGTGCGCGGCCGGCCCGAGGAAGTGGCCGTCGCGGTGGCCACGGTGGTGGGCTTCGGCAGCGTCGCCATCGTGCTGTACCCCGCGCTGTATCACCTGGTCGCGGCCGTGCATCCGCTGTCGTCCACCGCGTACGGCCTGTGGGCGGGCTCGACGATCCACGAGGTCGCCCAGGTGGTGGCCGCCGGTCACGCCGTCAGCGACGCCGCGGCCGACACCGCCGTCATCGCGAAGATGGTGCGGGTGATGATGCTGGCGCCCTTTCTCGTGGCCCTGTCGGCGTGGAGCGCGCGCTCGCGCGGGACGCCCGCGCAGGCGCGCCCGCCGATCACGATTCCGTGGTTCGCGCTGGGCTTCGTCGCGCTGGCCGGGCTGCGCTCGCTGGACGTGCTGCCCGCGTCCGCGGTGGCCGCCGCGAACAGCGTGGACGTCGCGGTGCTGGCGGTGGCGATGGCGGCGCTGGGCCTCACGACGCGGCTGTCTGCGATGCGGTCGGCCGGGTTCGCGCCGCTCGCGCTCGGCGCCACGCTGTTCGCCTGGCTGGTCGTGGGCGGCGGCGCCATCAACGCCGCCGTGCAGGCCTGGCTGGGCTGATGGCCGGCTACCCCATGCCGTATCGTCCGGCAGCGTCAGACTGGTCGTAATTTGCAAGCCGCCTGACCCGGCGAGCCAACAGCTTGGCTTTGCGTTCCGGCCGGGTCTCGCGGCGAGGGTTCCCCCTCGTTTGTCATGTGCGGCGGGTGTCTAGTCTCGCGTCCACGCCGGCCCCTCGCCCACGAAGCACTGCGCGCGTCCGGCGCTGCGTTCCTCAAGCACACACACGACAAAAGCCCAGGAGACACAGATGACCCGCCGAGACCCCTCCCCTCGCTTCCGCGCGCTTCGCGCCTTGCTTCCCGCCCTGCTGCTGGGCCTGGTCGCCCAGGCCGGCGCCAACACGCTGACCCAGAACGTGTCGTGGAC
>Ga0210384_10001562_pt1 | contig 30751 bp, 30 predicted proteins | sample IncBWH2MmetaG_FD_160574 | JGI IMG/M metagenome (GOLD analysis project Ga0210384, IMG submission 160574) | Forest soil microbial communities from Barre Woods Harvard Forest LTER site, Petersham, Massachusetts, United States - Inc-BW-H-2-M | ecosystem: Environmental > Terrestrial > Soil >...
TGCGACTGAGATCGATATGGAGCGAAGAGTGTATGACAAAAGCTGATCTGATTGATGAAGTCTCCCGGCTGGCGGAATTAACGCGCAAAGACAGTGAGGTCATCGTCGAGACCATCTTCGATAGCATTGTGCGCTCGCTCCGGGTGGGCGACAAAATCGAGATTCGTGGTTTTGGGAGTTTTCGCACTCGACAGCGCAAGCCGCGGGTGGGCCGCAATCCCAAGACCGGCGATCGCGTTGAGGTTCCCGCCAAGAAAATTCCATTCTTCAAGCCCAGCAAGGAATTGAAGGATCTGGTCAATACCGGCGGGGCAGTTCCTGCCGCGGTGCCTCCCGCAGCACCAGCTCCGTAGGCTGCTGCGGAATCTAGAAACGACGTCCTGAGCCCGGGATTCGTTTTGCTACTTTTCTCCCACCTCGGGAATCATATATAAGGTGAAGTTTCCATTGACCGTGATGAAGCGGCTTGGTGCTGCATTCTTATTTCTTCGTCTAGGTTTTCTGTGCTTGACTGTGACGAGTGTTGCAATCGCACAGGACCCCTCCCTGACTACGCCTGCGCGGCTAGGCGACAGCTTGCCCGTCGTCGGTGTTCCGATCGGCGTGTTTTCTCTCGCTGATCCTGGGAACGGCGGTCCGTCCTGGCCAGCTTCGCCGGCGTTCCCACTGGCGGATCGCGCCTCGCAAGCGCTGGCGTCTGCGACTACGCTTCCCCGTATGGCTCCCGAGCTCGCTCTGCAAGCCTATGAGCGCCGGGCGGCAGCGCAATCCAGTGAACTGGTTTCTTACTCTGCCAGCACCCTGATTCACGTCGAACTTCCCGATACTTCGCAGTACGGGGACTATGAACTGCAGCGGCACTATGCTGCACCCCGTACCCTGGAATTCAAACCCGTACGCTTCACTGGTGATGGTTTCGTGAAGAGCAACGTCATCACCCGATTGCTGCAATCGGAGGTGGACCATGTGCAGAAGGACGACACGTCACAGACTGCGATCACCCGCGCCAACTACAAGTTTTCTTACAAGGGGACGCTTCAGACACCCAACCGCCTGATGCATGTCTACCAGGTCAAGCCGCGCAAGAAGCGGATGGGGCTATTCAAGGGCCACGTCTATCTGGACGCCTACACCGGCGCCTTGGTGCGGGTCGAGGGCATAGCAATAAAATCGCCGTCGTTGTTTATCAAGCAGATCGAGTTCAATCAGGATTACGCCGACGTGGGTGCATTCACCTTCCCGGTCCACATCCGTTCAGAGGTGAGTACTCGGATTGTCGGCCGCGCGATTGTGGACATCTATCAGAGCGACTACCGACCGGTGGCGAGTACAACGCAGACTGCGCAAACGCCAAAGATCTAAGGGGACGCCCGGCGTTTCGTCCTTGGAGCTGGGTCATACTCCAATTAAATCGTTGCGTCCGGAACAATCCTCATGAAGCGATGAAAACGAGACCTCCGGTAGGGTTGTCATGACACCGTCAATCACATTCGGACGCTAAACAGGATACTCCTGTTCGCGCTCCCGCAGCGATGACTTGCACGCGACAATTCACGGTCCAACAACGCTAGTAAGCTTATTGTTCGGGCCCAGAATCACGCATACAACCTGGCCTGTACCCAGAGGCGCGCATGAGGGCGAGCCTATGCCCGCACCACCGATTTTAGCGTAGCCAGACCAGGCAGCACCGTTGAAAACATCGGCGTAGAAGGCGGCGTCCGTAACGGCGATCACGCCACAGACCAGCTCGCCCGGAGCCTGGCTAGTGCAACTGGCATTGTCGTTCACCGCACCGCCGAGACCTCCGTAACCGGACCAGTCACCAACAATCCACGATCCTCCCTTGAAGAGGTTTACAAAGGTCCCTGAGCTATAGGCTTTCGCAAAGCACGTCACCTTGCCAGCCGAGTTCAAAGATGTGCAATTCGGTTCGCCGCCAGCGATCCCGCCAACATTGAGGAAGCCTTCCCATTTGCCGGCGGCGAAGCGATTCACCAGCGTCGAGCCTCCGGTCGTGAATATGGAGCAAACCACGCCACCGTTGTTATCCGTGGTGCAGCTCGGGGCGGAGACGGCGGTAGTGGTAAGGTTCGCGAACGCGCTCCAGGTTGTCCCGCTGTAGTGCGACCACGCCAAGCCGCCGCTCACGTTGCGGGCGACGCACAGCACCTGCCCGGCCATGTACTCGGCGCAACTGGGGGCAGAGTACAGAGCTGCAGCAACTGTTGTCGGCGTGCTCCAGGCCGTGCCGTTGAAAATGGATACCTGCAGCTTGCCACTAGTGGCTGTCGCGGCACAGATCACTTTGCCGGTGCCGTCGCTCGTGCAACTGGGGGCGGAACTGACCGCTCCGACCAGGTTCGTCCATGTGCCCCAAGCCGTCCCGTTGAACTCATTCACCATGATCGCGGCCTTGCCACTCAGGACCGCGCATACCACGTGTCCAGTGGACACGAAGGCGCAGGACGGGTTGCCGACTCCGGTGGCATTTCCCGTAGAGACGAAACTCCCCCAAGTCGCCGAAGCGGAGGAGGCCAGGACCAGACAGGTGGTTAATAATAGCGGCACCATCACAGCACCCTTCATTGGGAACCTCCTTTTAATTGGTGCTTGAATTTGGACTTGCTTCAGGCATGGCGAAGGCATTATACGCGGAAGAGGTGCATTGGCTGTCAAAGACCTAGCCGTCGGTGGTGGTGCAGTTTGACAAAGGAAGCGAGCCAGACGCGCGATATGGCATCGTGAAGAGCGCGACGCAGCGCGCGGCTCGCCCAGATCCCTCGCGGGCAAAAGAGGCTTGCTCGGGATGACAATCCAAACTGCACCAAGACCTAGCCGTCCCAAACAGGAATAGGGTTCCCTCTATGCAGTTATAATTCCGGTTCTCTAATCGCAAGCAGATTGCAAGGAGCAATCATGTCCCTTTCAGGACGAGTGGCGCTGGTGACGGGCGCGTCACAAGGCATCGGCCGGGCTTGCGCCGTCAAGCTGGCAGGATCCGGCGCCACCGTGGCAGTAGCCGCTCGCAATCAGGAAAAATTGAACGAACTCGTGGGGCAGATCACCGCATCCGGTGGCAAGGCTGCGGCTTTCCCAATTGACGTCTCCGACGAAGAGCAAATCAAAAATGGGTGCAAGGCAATCATCGGACAATTCGGCAAGATCGACATCCTGGTAAACAATGCCGGCATCGCCCGCGACCAGCTGGTCATGCGCATGAAGCGCGCCGACTGGGACGCTGTGCTCAACACTAATCTCACGTCAGCCTACATATGCATTCAGCAAGTGATCGGCTCCATGCTCAAGCAGCGCTGGGGAAGGATTGTCAACATAACTTCGATCTTTGGTCAGATCGGCCAGGCGGGGCAGGCGAACTATGCAGCTTCAAAGGCGGGCCTGATTGGATTGACCATGGCCATCGCCCGTGAAGTCGCCTCCCGTAACATTACTTGTAACGCGGTGGCGCCCGGATTCATCGAAACCGCCATGACGTCGGGATTTTCCGAAGAGTTCAAAGAAACTGCACTCAAGATGATTCCGCTTGGACGCATCGGCACTCCCGAGGATGTGGCGGGCGCAGTCGAATTTCTTTCTTCGGAGGCAGCTTCCTACATAAGCGGCCATGTGCTCAACGTGAATGGGGGAATGCTGATGGGGTAGCGCGTGCCATCCCGGGTCTCACGGTTATGCAAGCGGAATCGCATGCCCAGATTGCGCAGACTCGCGAACTTTTCCTCGAGTACGCTGAATCGCTCGGCTTCAGCCTTTGCTTCCAGAACTTCGATCAGGAACTCGCCGGACTTCCCGGCGACTATGCCCCGCCGGATGGCCGGCTCCTGCTCGCAGAATATGAAGGCCAGTTGGCTGGATGCGTCGCGCTCCACAAACTGGAGCCAGAAATCTGCGAGATGAAGCGTCTTTATCTACGTGCGAAGTTTCGCGGCAAAGGCCTCGGCTGCGCACTGGCCGAGACGATCATCGCCGAGGCTCGCGCCATCGGCTACCGGCGCATGCGTCTGGATACGGTCGAGCCGGTCATGAAAGATGCGGTAGCGATGTATCGCCGGCTGGGCTTTAAGGAGATTCCGCCCTACCGTGCAAATCCGATCGCGGGCGCGCTCTACATGGAATTGGAATTGTGAAAGAAGGCAGCATGAAATTCATTTTTGTCTGCTGCCTGCCTTTCCTACTCGGAACACACCCCTGGCTATCGGGCTGAGGATGCTGCCGATGCCTGGAAGCATACGGTTAACTTCCTTGCCAGCACGTTGAAAAAGTGATGGACTTCAATCATTGGATTGCAGAAGACGGTGGCCGGCGCTGCCTAGAAAAGGCTTAACGCTGCTTCACCGGCGTGCGGCCTCGAACCATGAAATTCCCCTTGCCAGAAGGTACTACTCTGGTTACTATGCACGCATCCTCGGGGGTTCTTAGTTGGCTGTTTTCTCTATGAATATCGGCGAGACCATCCGGAACTACCGGCTGCAGCGCGGGATGTCCCAGGGTGACATTGAGAAGCGCACGGGCTTGCTGCGGTGCTATCTCTCCCGAGTGGAAAACGGCCACACCATCCCCTCGCTCGACACGCTGGCCAAGATTGCCGGCGCCATGGAGCTTCCCCTCTCCCAGTTCTTTGCCGAATCCGGGCACAGCAACGGTTCCAAGGGGCTGCCCCAGCTTTCCGACGATGAAGTCCGCTTTCTCAGCCAGATCCGCCGATACGCCGTCAGCCTGAATGACAGCGACCGCAAACTGGTGCTCGCCATGGTCAAGAAGATGGCGGCCAGCGTCGGGAAGTAAGCTCGACAGCGGACTTTAGCCAGACCTCAGGACCTCAGACCTTAGACCTCGGAAAATAACCGCTTGCCTGAGGTCCGAGGTCCGACGTCAGAACCTGGGTACTTTCGTTCCATCCCTCTTGTGGCCCACGGGTACCTCGTCCCTTTACCGACGAACTCCTACACTATCTGCTGGAGAACCTTGAGTGACCATCGACGAAGAACTGACTCTGCTCGACTCGCAATTGCGCCGATTGAAGATCGAGTACGAGATCTTCTTCAGTAACCCGACCAAAAGGCCACCCACGGACGTCGAGTGGAAAGTGCTCTCGCTGCTGCGCAAGTTCAGCGATGGCACGCGCATGAGCTTCTCCCAACGCTTTCGTTATAACGAAATCGCCCAGCGCTATGCCATCTATAGCGACCTGTGGCGGAAGAAGAGTCGCATCCGTGAAGAAGGCTATCGTCGCCCCCAGGATGCGCTGTTGTCGGTGCAGGGAGTGCGGCCGGAGGAACACCAGCCGGAGCACAAGGTCTACGGAGTTGGGCTGGCGTCAGTTTCAGCCGCCGTCGAAGAGAAGCCTTTCAGCGTGGAATGCTCTGACGCCCGCGCCGAGCGTGAAGGAGTGGAGAAGCTTTACAAGGCCCTGGCGGTAGCAAAAGAGAAGGCCGGCGAAGCAGTGTCGGGCAATCTCGACAGCTTTACCTCATTCGTGCAGAAGAAAACTGACCAGATTCGCAAGCAGTACGGCTGCCACAGCGTTGAATACACGGTCGAGATGCAGGACGGCCACGTACGGCTCAAGGCCAAGGCAAAAGTTTAGGCAACTTACGGGATCCGCTTGGTAGCGCAGACTTCTGAACCTTACTGCTTCTCCTTTTCATCCAAAAATTTCTCATTTGAGTTTTCTTTCGGAGCAAAGGCATGTTTGCATCGGTTACCCGTCTTCGCGTTCGATCGCTGAAATATCTTCCGGCGTTCTTGTGGATGACATTTCGCAGTCAGCGGCAGGTTCTGTGCGCAACTGGCTTTCTGGGCGGACGGCTCCTAGTGGATGCTAAACGAACGTTCTGGACTTTGACAGTATGGGAAAGCGAGCGCGCCATGAAGGCATTCCGCGGTGATGGACCGCACGCCCAAGCGATGCCAAAGCTCGTGGAATGGTGCGACGAAGCTGCCTACGTTCACTGGAGCCCAGCGAGCACCGAAGTCCCATCCTGGCTTCAGGCGTATGAATACCTGGTGAGTGATGGTCAACTGTCTCGGGTGGCGCATCCATCCGTCGACCACCAAGCTCGGAAGTTCCCAAAGCCCGCCTGCGGCCCCTGATCGGGCAGGATGTGAAACCGACACGTTCAAATCCGAAGCCTCCATCAAGTAAAAGCCGGGAGTGAAACTGGGGACGACCGGAACTCGAGTTCAATCGGGCGCTCCAGCCCTTGCTGCTGGTAGAATTTCTGGCTGCACATTCTCCCACTCGAGGCTTTTCAGATGTCCAAAATCCAGCGCGCAATTCTCAGCGTCACCGACAAAACCGGGCTAGTCGAGTTCGCGCGCAAACTTGCCGACATGGGTGTAGAGCTGATCTCGACCGGCGGCACCGCAAAGTTGCTACGCGACTCCGGTGTCGGCGTCAAGGACATTTCCGAACTCACCGGCTTTCCGGAGATGCTTGATGGCCGGGTGAAAACGCTGCATCCCAAGGTACACGGAGGCATTCTGCATCGGCGCGGGAACCCCACGCATTGCAACGCGGTGGCTGAGCACGGTATTCACCCCATCGACCTAGTGGTGGTCAACCTGTACGCGTTCGAGAAGACGGCAGCCAAGCCCGGCGTGCACTTTGAAGAACTGATCGAGAACATTGATATCGGCGGACCCTCGATGATCCGCTCGGCGGCCAAGAATTTCCAAGATGTGGCCGTGGTCACCTCCCCCGCCGACTATGCTTCAATTGCGGAGGAGATGGACAAGTCCGGCGGCGAACTATCGCCTGCGACCAAGTGGCGCCTGGCGCAAAAGGCGTTCGCGACCACTGCAGCTTACGACTCCGCTATAGCTTCAACGCTTGAGCGAGTCAGCGCCAATGGCCGCTTTGATTTTCATCCCGAGGCGGGCTTCCCGCAGACGCTGCGGCTTTCTTTCGATAAGGTGATGGACTTGCGCTATGGCGAGAACCCGCACCAGAAAGCTGCGATGTACAGCGACGGCTCCGGCACTGGCGTAGCCAACGGTCAACAACTCCAGGGCAAAGAGCTTTCCTACAACAACATCGTGGATTTGCAGGCCGCGTGGGATTTGGCGCAAGAATTCGAGGAGCCGGTGTGCGCCATTATTAAGCACACCAATCCTTGCGGCACAGCCACAGGCAAGACCCTGCTCGAGGCTTATAAGAAAGCGCTGGAATGCGATCCGGTTTCGGCTTTCGGGGGCGTGATCGGAGTGAACCGTCCGATAGATGGCGCCGCCGCCGAGGAAATGGCCAAGCTGTTTCTTGAGGTGATTGCTGGGCCTTCCTTCGACGAGGGTGCTGTGAGCAAGTTCGCCAGCAAGAAGAATCTCCGCCTGGTGAAAATAGTCGACGCTTCTCAAAAGTGGGTGCTAAAGAATGTCTCCGGTGGAATCCTAATGCAGGATGCCGACGTGCATCCCCTCCAGGAAAGCGATCTCAAGCTGGTCAGCAAGCGATCGCCGACACCGGAAGAGAAACAGAGCCTCCTATTTGCGTGGAAAGTCTGCAAACACGTGAAATCGAACGCGATTGTCTTCGCGCGGGACGGCCAGACTGTGGGAGTTGGCGCGGGACAAATGAGCCGAGTCGACTCCTGCAAGATCGGGGCCATGAAAGCCGTGCTGCCCCTGAAAGGCACGGTCGCTGCTTCAGACGCATTTTTTCCATTTCCCGATGGCGTCGAGGAGATCGCTAGAGCCGGTGCTACGGCTATCATCCAGCCCGGAGGATCAGTGCGCGACCCGGAAGTGATCGAGGCGGCAGATCGTATGGGCTTAGCTATGATCTTTACCGGCACGAGGCACTTCAGGCACTAGGATTTTCAGATTGAGAATTGTAGAATTTTAATTAGCGCGTGACAGTTCTTTACAATCCGTCGATTTGTAAATACCGCAACAATCAATTCTGGTAGTCCCTGTACTTCCGATCATTACCATTCTGAGTTCCAATGCCCCTTTTTCGCTTCGTAGTTGGGACAAGGTTTACAATATTCCGAGCACCCAGCAGCAGCGGTTCAGCATCCAATCGCTATAGTTTTGGGAACCCAAAGGTCTTCGATGAAAAGCATTTATCGCGCTCTTATTGTTCTGTTAGTAGCCGCAACCGGCATCGCACAACAAGCTCCGAGTGCTTCCGATTCGAAGCCTGCTGGCCAGCCCCCGCCACGCAAGGCGGATCGAGCTGCAGCCTACTATCACTATGCCATGGCCCACATGTATGAGGAGCAGGTGGCGGTGTATGGCCGCAGCGAGCTGGCCAACAAGGCGATTGAGGAGTACCGCCAGGCCATCGATGCCGACCCCACATCTGAATATCTGACCGCTGGTTTGGCTGAGCTATATGCCAAGACCGGCCGGATCCGTGACGCGGTGATCGAAGCGCAGGACATCCTCAAACGGGATCCGAGCAATCTGGAAGCGCACAAGCTGCTGGGGCGCATCTACTTGCGCTCACTAGGAGATCAGGAGAGCGCCGGCTCGCAGAACATGCTCAAGTTGGCCATCGAGCAGTATGAGACGATCATCAAGATTGAGCCGGACAGCGTGGAAGACCATCTTCTGCTTGGTCGTCTCTATCGTTTGAATAACGATTTGCAAAAAGCGGAGAGCGAGTTCAAGACTGCGGTCAAGCTGCAGCCCGATTCCGAGGAAGCAGTGACCATGCTCGCCTACCTCTATAACGATGAAGGTGATGCCACTCGGGCCACTCAGGTATTGAGTTCAATGCCGGATACGGCACGTTCTGCCAAGCTGTACTCGGCGTTGGGCTATACCTACGAGCAGCAGAAGGATTACAAGAAAGCCATCGAGGCCTACCGGCACGCGATTCAGCTCGATCGCGACAATCTCGACGCCATCCGCGGCCTGGCCCAGAATTTGATGAACAATGGTCAGACGGACGCGGCGCTCGAGCAGTACAAGATTATCGCTGACGCCAACCCCGAGGACGCGGGAACCTATCTGCGTATCGCGGAGATTTATCGCAAGGCTGGCAAGTTCGATCTGGCACTGGAGAACTTGAAAAAAGCCGAGTCCATGGTGCAGGACTCCATCGAAGTGCCCTACAACATCGCAGCCGTGTACCAGGCTCAGGGGCGATACGACGAAGCCATTCAGGTATTGCAAGGACTACTGAAGAAGACCGAAAAGGCCGACGGCAACTACACTCAGCCCGAGAAAAATAACCGAACCGTGTTCCTGGAACGGCTTGGGACTATCTATCGCGAGAACCGCAACGATCAGGCGGCACTGGACACTTTTCGCAAGATGTTGCCTCTCGGCGATGACAACGCTGAACGAGGATACCAGCAGATCATCGATACCTATCGCGAAGCCAAACAGTGGCAGCAGGCTACTGACGCCGCCAAGGAAGCGGTGCAGAAGCTCCCCAACAGCCGCGGATTAAAAATGGTGTACGCGGCCCAACTGGCCGACATGGGGCAGACCGATGCTGGTTTCCAGCGGGTCAAGTCGATGCTCAAAGGTACCCCGGAGGACCGCGAGGTCTACATCGCACTGGCGCAAATGAACAGCCGCTTGAAGCGCTGGACCGAGGCGGAGGAAGACCTGAATAAGGCGGAACCGCTTTCCACCAAGCCAGAGGACAAGCGTTATCTCTACTTTTTGCGAGGTTCAACCTACGAGCGCCAGAAAAAGTACGATGAAGCGGAAGAGCTGTTCCGCAAGGTCCTGGTCACCGATCCCGAGGATGCCACGACTCTGAACTATCTTGGCTACATGCTTGCCGACCGTGGCGTCAGGTTGGATGAAGCATTCACTATGATCAAGAAAGCGGTCGAGCTTGATCCCGCCAATGGCGCATATCTGGATTCGCTAGGTTGGGCCTACTTCAAGCTGGGCAAGTACGACCAGGCCGAGGATAGTCTGATCAAAGCCTCGCAGCGCATCGGAACCGATCCCACGGTGCAGGACCACCTGGGCGATCTTTATCAGAAAACCGGCCGATTGAAGCTGGCCGCGGCGCACTGGGAACGCGCGCTTTCCGAATGGAACAAAACCATCGCCCCAGAGGTGGATTCCACCGAAGTAGCGAAGGTGCAGAAGAAGCTCGAGTCCGCCAAGGTGAAGTTGGCCAAGGAAGAGCCGGAAAACAAGTAAGCGGCAACCAGTATCCAGCGACTACAAATCACTTAGAGGCAGCCGCCAGCGGCTGTTTGGCCGAGCGCAGCTCGGCCTTTTCTTATTGGAGGGAAGAATGGGCGAAACGATCCCCATCCGGATCCGGGAAGCCAACCGAGAGGACATTCCGGAAATCCTCAGTCATCGGAGGGGCATGTACGAGGACATGGATTATACCGATGAGGAGGCCTTGGATGCCGTGGTTTCGACCTCCGAGCCATACTTCTCTGCCGCTCTGCCGGATGGTTCATTCCGGGGTTGGATCGCATTGGCGGGAGAACGCGTAGTCGCCGGGGGCGGAATCGTGATCAGTCCCTGGCCGAGTCATCCGTACGAGCATGCATGCCGCAAAGCCACCATTCTCAACCTTTATACCTACCCAGACTATCGTCGAAGAGGGATTGCGCGCGAGCTAATGAAAACCATGATTGAGTGGTGCCGGAAAGAAGGCTTTGATTCCGTTTCGCTACACGCAAGTGAGCACGGGCGGCCTCTCTACGAAGCGTTGGGGTTTGAGCCTACCAACGAGATGCGATTAAAGCTGCGGTGAAGCAAGCAGGCGCCACCGGCAACCCTCAATCAACAATGCTAGACTCACCTGATGCTCGCCGAGTACGCGGTGCGGGTGGGGAATTCCCGCGGACGCCGTTATCCCGAGCCGCAGCATCCTTACCGCAATGATTTTCAGCGGGACCGCGACCGCGTCATTCACTCGCGAGCTTTTCGCCGGCTAGAAGCCAAGACCCAGGTCTTTACCCGACGCTATTCGGATCACTTTCGCAACCGGCTGACACATACCATTGAAGTAGCGCAAATCGCGCGCACTATCGCCTCTCAGCTTGGACTGAACGTGGACCTGGTGGAGGCCCTTTCGTTAGCGCACGACGTCGGCCATCCGCCTTTCGGACATGCCGGCGAGAAGGCGCTCGATGCGGCCATGCGAGCCCATGGATATTTTTTCGACCACAATCTGCATGCGCTGCGCATCGTTGAGGACTTCGAACTGCGCTACGCCGCATTTCGCGGACTGAATCTCACCTTCGAGATGAGGGAAGGAATCATCAAGCACTCAACTGACTATAGCGCCACGCAATTTCCGGAACTTGCCGAGTACCTGCTCGATCAGCGCCCGCCACTGGAGGCGCAACTGATCGATCTGGCCGACGAAATTGCATACGACACCGCCGATCTCGACGACGGATACGAAGCTCATCTGCTGACACTCGCACAGATCCGCGACGGTGTTCCCATGTTCGACAGCTTCTATGGTGAAGCCGAGCAAACTTATCCCACCGCGATGGAGAAGCTCAAATTCAACGAGGCATTGATACGAATTCTGGACCGCATGGTGAGCGACCTGATCCACCAAACGCAGGAGCAAATCAGGGCCGAGGGCATTCGCAATCTGGACGACGTGCGTGCCTGCCCGCGCCGTTTGGTCGTGCTGAGCCCCGCGGTGGAGCAGGACCGGCGCGGCGCCAAGGAGTTTTTATATGCCAATCTCTATTACAGCGCGGCGCTGGACCCAGAGAAGAAAGATGCCGAAAGAGTCATCCTGGAATTGTTCAAGTTTTGGATGCTCCGGCCGGAGAACTTGCCGACAAGTTATCAAGAAAAAGCAAAGCAGGACCCGCTGCCGCGGGTGGTATGTGACTACATTGCAGGTATGACCGATACCTTCATCTACGAACAGTATGAGAAATATTGTGGCTGAACAAAGAGCTCGCCAGGTTAAGATCCGTATTGTCACGCTCGACGCAGCGAAGCTTCCCAATTGCACGAACCGTAGCGAGGATAAGGATTCCTCGCGACGCTCGGAATGACAACTTACTTCTCCCACTTTACCCGGTAAATCACGCCGCTGGAATCGTCACTCACATACAACGCTCCTTCCGGTCCCACCACAATTCCAACTGGCCTTCCCATCCAAATGCCTTTGCGGGTCTCTCCTGGCCGGATCCATCCGGTAATGAAATCTTGCGGAGGACCTTCCGGCTCGCCTTTAGGATTCAGGTGAACTCGAATCACTTTATAGCCGGTAGGCACACTGCGATTCCATGAGCCGTGCAGGGCAACGAAAATGTCTCCCTGGTAGTCAGGCGGAAACATGCTTCCGCTGTAGAACGCAATTCCCAGCGGCGCTGAATGTGCCTGGATTTCAACCTTGGGGGGAATTGTCCTCTGGCAACGATTGTCGCCCGGCTTGACCTGCGAAGCGTCGGTTACTCGGTTACCATAGCAATACGGCCAACCAAAGTTCCCGCCGTTCGTGCCCAAGTCATTGATTTCGTCCGGAGGCAAGTTGTCGCCCAGCCAATCCCGGCCATTTTCCGTGGCCCAGATGGTGTTGGTGTGAGGACTTAGCGCGAGCCCGACGGAGTTCCTCAGGCCATCTGCAAAAATTCGCTCACCACTGCCGTTCGGGTTGAACTCCAGGACGGTGGCACGTCGCTTGTCTTTTTCCACGCAGGCGTTACAGCTTGAGCCCACCGAGACATACATCTTTCCGCGGACAAAGAGCACGGTGCGGGTCGAATGGTCCCCGCCGCGGGGGAGCGTGGCTACTACCTGGCCGTGAGCCGCTCGGAGTTCGGACTCGTCCCAGTCAAAGCGCCGGACTTGATCGGTCTCAGCAACGTAGAGCTTCCCCTGGTTGAAGGCGATGCTGTTTGGTCCGTCCAGATTGTCCAGTACAGCGACCGCGCGTTGGGGATGTCCCGAGTGCTCGGGATCGGGAAAGGCAAGTACCGAACCGTCGCTCATGCCGGTAGCCAGCAAGACGCCGCCGGGGCTAAAGGCCATCATGCGGGCATGCGGTGCGTGAGCGAAGACGGCAACGTGGAACCCAGGCGGCACCTTGAGCCGAGCAATGTCAGGCTCCTGGGCGCGGGTACAGGAGAACAGAAAGAGCGGGAGCACAACGGAGAACCAGGCTCGCATAGGAGTGCACAACACCGCATTTATCTGCATCCGCCCTTTTGGATGACCAGCATAGGTCACGGGGTTCCAATTCGAGCATGAAGCGCATAAACACAGCAGTTTTTATATCGAGTTTCGCCAAAATTACCCTGCGCTGCAGTTTTCGCCCGCATTTCGGCCCGGCTGGCCCTACAATGTCCTTGGACAGCAATGGGTTAGGGCTGTAAGGGTTTGGCATTCAACCTGTTATGAGAAATGCCAGGTGGCGGATCTGGGCCACCGATACATTGATTTTCTAAAAATCACTGAGCACGCCACAGGCGTGCTGGAGCGGAGGCCTAATGCCTCCACCCACTTGGAGGACGTAGAAAATGAAGAACCGCATATTCGTAGCGCTGCTTCTGACCGCTGTGCTGGCCCTTCCGGCACTTGCGCAGCAGACCGGCTCAACCACTCAAGACCAACCTGCCGCCGCCGCTCCGTCGACGGACCAGAGCAACTCCTCGTCGACTGCTGGAGCTAGCGGCAAACCGGCATTGCAGCCAGATACTCATGAAGGCTTCTGGGGCAAGATCAATCCGTTCGCGCGCAAGAAGTATGTGCAGCGGCAAACTGCCCCCATTCGTGACCGAGTAAACGAACTAGACGATCTTACATCGGCCAACAGCAAAATGATCAAGGACACGGATTCGCGTGCGCAACAGGGAATTCAGCTTGCGTCTACTAAGGCCAACGAAGCCGACCAGCACGCCATTGACGCCGGAAATAAAGCCCAGATGGCCCAACAGACCGCCACTCAGGCCAACACCCGTCTCTCCACTGTGGAACAGGTAGTAGGCAACATTGATCAGTACAAGGCCGCGACGCAGACTGAAATCCGCTTCCGGCCTGGCCAGAGCGCCTTGAGCCAGAACGCGAAATCTGCTCTCGACGACATTGCCACTCCGCTGAAGAATCAGCGCGGCTATATCATCGAGGTACAGGGCTTTTCGTCTGGACATGGACAGGCCGCGATCGCCACTTCCCAGAAGATGGCGGACTCGGTCGTTCGTTATCTCGTCCTCAACCATGACATTCCGGTGTACCGGATCTATGTGGTCGGAATGGGCAATGCTCCGGTGCCAACCGCGGACGAGCAAGGCAAGAAGCACACCAGCGGTGGACGCGTGGAAATCAGCCTCCTGAAGAATGACCTGGAGCAGCTTGCTTCCACCTCAACAACGCCAGCGAGCCAGGACCAGCAGGCTCCTCCTAAGTAAAGCCAGGACGACGGGCATTACGCTCGGAGCCCTCCCCCGGAAAAGCCTCTTGCGACAAGTAAGAGGCTTTTTTGTTTGTTAGTCGCCACGTCCGGTGGAGAATAGTCGATCCAGTTGGGCGGGCGCCCCTATAATCCCACTCCGTGCCGCCGCCAACCCCAACCGCCGCCACCAAGTCCGCCATCCGTAAAGCTGGACTCTTTTACTTCGTCTGGCTGATGTTCTCCTACACCACAGGAGGCCCCTTCGGGCTGGAAGATATGGTCACCACTTCCGGCCCCGGCATGACGCTGATCTATCTCTTGGTCTTGCCGCTGTTCTGGTGTATTCCGGTCTCATTAGTCGCGGCAGAACTCACGACAGCCATGCCCGTCGAAGGCGGCTTCTATCGCTGGGTCCGGGCTGGCTTCGGGGACTTCTGGGGATTTCTCGCGGGCTGGTGGAATTGGTGCGCCTCGTTTCTGCTCGGGGGCGCTTACGCAGTCCTCTTCACCGATTATCTCGGGTTCTACTTCCCCCAACTGATCGGATGGAAGCACTACCTCGTGTCCGTGGCCATGGTGGCGGTGATCACTTACATCAATGTGCGGGGAATTGAGCTGGTCGGCAAGGTTGCTACTGGACTCGAAATCTTCATTCTCTTGCCGGTGGTCGTGCTATGCGTCGCCGGGCTCGCCAAATGGCGGCATAATCCATTTTCTCCTGTCATCCCGCCTCATCAGCCGATGTTCCACGTGTTCGGAGTAGGGTTGGCCCTGGGACTCTGGCTTTACTCTGGCTATGAACAACTTTCGACGGTTGCCGAAGAGGTTGACAACCCGCAGCGGAGCTATCCGCGCGCCCTTGCGCTCGTCGTCCCCATGTCGATTGCGACTTATTTCCTGCCAACACTGGTTTGCCTGGCGGCCCTCGGCAACTGGCAGAGCTGGCATACGCGTTATTTTTCTGATGCCGCCCAGCTCATCGGCGGACCGGGGCTCGGAGCCTGGATGACCATCGCTGCTATTGTCGGCAGTGTCGCGCTTCTCAACGGCACGATTCTGGCCTCCACGCGCATGCCCTTTGCCATGGCCGAGGACGGCTACCTGCCCAACGTGCTGACCAGGATCCATCCGCGTTACGGCACGCCGTGGATCGCGATCATTGTTTCCGCCGTGGTGTACGGGCTGCTTGCGGTGCAGTCTCTGGTGCAGATAATCAGCATCTATAACTGGCTGCGCATCGCGACCACGGTGATGACCGTGCTGGCCGCCTGGCAGTTGCGGCGAAAGCATCCAGATATGCACCGCCCGTTCGTCATTCCTGGCGGAAACACCGGGCTTATCTACTCCGTCGTCGCGGTGGTTGTCATGAGTGTTGTAGCGTTGCTGGGTAGCGGCCTCTACGGAACTATCGGCGGATTGCTGGCTCTGGCTGCGGGGCCGCCGGTGTATCTGGTGCTGAGGAGGAAACGGACTGCTGGAGCTTAGCCTAGCCGGAGTCATCTCAGGCCGCTGACACTGCTGAAATGGCGAAGTTAAAAAACTATCCGAGTTCAGTGCCAATTGGGAAGGCCGCAAGCTACTGCTGCGATAGTTTCCGGATTGGCGACCATTCGTCCAGAATCGTCGATCCGGCTACGGCCTAATACCCGGCGATCATCCTGCGCGTCCGAGAGCCGACTCACGTAGTCATGCCCTCTAGCCGATCTAGCACCCAAGGGTCATAAAGATCGTGTGCCTGTCGAACAACCGGGTTTGGCACAGGTGTGCGTCGACAACGGAGTCATGCACAAGGCTGGCTCGTCGGGTAGAACGTAAAACGAAAGAGGAGGGTGACCATGAGCAGGAGCACAGAAGGAAGCACGCTGGAGAGGAGTTCAGCAGGTAACCGAGTCAGCGCGGGTATGCAGACGACCGCAGAGCACTTCCGCATGCTAGTTGAAAACATGAAGGACTACGCGATCATCATTCTGGATACCGACGGCCGGGTAGCCAGTTGGAACCCAGGATCAGAGACCATCCTGGGGTATCGCTCAAATGAGATCATCGGCCAACACTTCTCCCGTTTTTTCCCCAGCGATGAGGTTCAGCGGGGCAAACCGGAGATGGAACTGAAAGTGGCGACAACAGAAGGCCGGTCTGAAGATGAAGGTTGGCGGATCAAGAAAGACGGGGCACGATTTTGGTCGAACGAGGTGATTACCGCCTTGCGCGACGAAAGCGGGACCTTGTGCGGCTTCGGCAAAGTGATGCGCGACTTGACTGAGCGCAAGCGAGCAGAGGAAAAAGCGACTCTGCAGGCGCGCGAAATTCTTGAGATCTCCACGCCGGTCATTCAGATCTGGGACGGCGTACTCATGGCTCCGCTGATCGGTACGCTCGACAGCGAACGTACGCAGAAACTCATGGAAGGGCTGCTGGAACGTATTGTGCAGACGAACTCGGCCGTGGCTCTTCTGGACGTCACCGGTGTTCCCACCATCGATACGCGCACAGCTCAACACCTGGCCGAAATGACCACCGCAGTGCGCTTGTTGGGCGCTCAGGCGGTGTTGACGGGTGTGCGCCCCGCGATTGCGCAAACCCTCGCACACCTCGGCGTCGATCTGGGCGAGATTACCACCCGGTCTACGCTTGCAGCAGGCTTTCGCGTGGCGCTGAATCTGCTGAGCTTGCAGGTGGTTAGCGGCAACGGAAGCCGATAGGAGGGACGCGCAATGACCGAGGAAACTCTTTCGATCATCAAGGTCCGTGACGTCCTCGTGGTCACGATGCCGCCGACCCGGATGACGCGACCGTCTCTGCGCTCCAGCAAAAGGTGTTGCTGGCGATGGAGCGGTCGCCGGCCAGGGGCGTTGTCCTGGACGTCTCGGCCGTGGAATCGCTGGATTCGTTTTTCGCCCGGACGATTGCGGAGACGACGCGAATGGTCGGCTTGATGGGGGGACACACGATCCTGACCGGGATGCGGCCGAGTGTCGCCATCACCATCACCCAACTCGGACTGACGCTGGGCAAGATGCGGACCGCCCTGACCGTAGATCGGGCGTTTCACATCTTGCGCGATGGGTCCCAACCGGTGCAAAACCATGAATGATTCCTTTCCTGAAGAAGTTGCCCTCCGGACGGAAACTGACATTGTGGTCGTGCGCAAGTCTGTTCGGGAGGCGGCGATCAGGTTGGGCTTCGGGATCACGGATGTCACGCGCATTATTACGGCGGCCTCTGAATTGGCGCGGAACGTCTTTCTGTATGCGGGCTCCGGGGTCGTACGGTGCCGGGTGGTGAGTCGGTCCGACCAAGTTGGCCTCGAGTTGATCGTTGAGGATCATGGACCGGGCATCGCCGACATCGACCGGGCCATGCAGCCAGGCTACACAACCGGCAACGGATTGGGCCTTGGCTTGCCTGGTGCCAAACGCCTGATGGACGAGATGGAAATCGAGTCCGAAGCGGGGAAAGGTACCAAGATTACGGTGAAGAAGTGGCGAAAAGGAACATGACAGGCGGTACGCTGGTACAGGAAGCCATCCCGATTTCAGATGTTGGCGATCTCAGCGCAGCCCGGCTGGCGGCCAGGTCCATGAGCACAGCAATCGGCTTCGATGAGCAGGCCGTGGAGGAAATCGCGCTGGTTGTGAGCGAGTTGGCCACCAATCTGGTCAAGCACGCGAAAGATGGCGTCTTGCGGCTGCGCCGAACCGAGGAAGCTGGGAGGACCGCAATTCAGATCGATTCCCAAGACCAAGGGCCCGGCATCCCCAATGTGGAGCAGGCCATCGCCGACGATTTTTCTACGGCGGGGAGTCTGGGCTGCGGCTTGGGTGCAGTCAACCGGCTGATGGACGAATTTGATGTGGCTTCCCGTCCGGATGCCGGCACCAGCATTGTGTGTAGGCGATGGCTCCGATTGGATATCCCCCCTGCGCTGGCCTGCCCGCTCGTCTTTGGCGTCGCTACCCGTCCCTGCCCGTTGATGCCCGTGAATGGTGACACCTTCGTGACTAAGCAATGGGGAGAGAGTGCTCTGGTGGGTGTGATCGATGGTGTAGGTCACGGACAGTTTGCCTACAGCGCTGCTCAGGCTGCGCGGCACTACGTCGAGCGTCATTATGACCAGCCCCTGGGCGACATTTTTCTAGGGGTGGCTCGCACCTGTCGTGCAACTCGTGGTGTCGTGATGGGGCTCGCCCGATTCGACTGGGGGCAGGGCATGCTGACATTCGCCAGCGTTGGTAACGTTGAAGCTCGCGTGTTTGGCAGTCCGGAACCGATGAATTTCGTCGTTCCGCGCGGAATTCTGGGGTTGAACGCACCGCGTCCACTAGTCACGCAGCACCGCTGGGCGCTGAGCAATGTGATGGTGCTCTATTCGGACGGAGTGAGCATGCACTGGCGGTGGAGCGATTTTCCTCATTTCACCAAGGCGTCAGCCACGGTGGCCGCCCAGGAGTTATTGCGAGCATTTGCGCGGGAGGCCGATGATGCCACTGTCGTTGTGGTCAAGAGTGCGGGAAACCTAGCGGAAATGGTCGAGAGCGCATAAGCCGAGCCGGGAGATTGCCAGGAGCGATGGCAAGCGGAAAAACCAAGTACGATTTGCGACAACCATCGACGAATGTCGAAGATACCATTCGCGCCCTCCAGGCGGAACTGGCCGAGACAAACCGTGGACTGATGGCGCTGTCCTGGGAACTAGAACAGCGCGTCGACGAACGAACTATGCAACTCCGGGCGGCGCATGAGGAATTGCAGCGCACCAATGCCGAGTTGATGCAGTTCACGCTGGAACTCGAAGACCGTGTGGCCCAGCGCACGGACGAAATTCGTCGGCTCAATGAGGGATTGGAACGTCGAGTTCAGGAACGCACCGCAGAACTGGCTGCGGCCAACCAAGAGCTGGAAGCTTTCAGTTACTCAGTCTCCCACGATCTCCGAGCGCCGCTACGTGCCATTGACGGATTTAGCAAGGCGCTGCTCGACGAGTACGGTGGGAAGCTTGACCAGCAAGCTTGTCACTACCTCGACCGGGTCCGGACCGGATCTCAGAAGATGTCAGGGCTAATTGACGACCTGCTTGATCTTTCCCGCATAACCCGCATCGCGCTGCGGAAAGAGTCGATCAGTCTGACAGAACTCGCGCGTGGCGTAGTCGCCGAGCTCCAGAATGGAGAGCCTTCGCGTAAAGTTGCTATCGAGCTCCTCGACGGACTTACGACACGCGGGGACGCCCGCCTAGTTACGATTGTGCTTGTGAACCTGCTCGGGAACGCGTGGAAGTATACGGCCAAGCAGCCAGAGGCCCGGATCGCATTTGGACAGGAGAACAGTGGAGACGAAACCGTCTTCTACGTCAGGGACAACGGTGCCGGTTTCGACATGGCGTATGCGAGCAAGCTTTTCGCCCCGTTTCAGCGGCTGCACCAGGATTCAGAGTTTGAAGGCACCGGGATCGGTCTGGCGACGGTCCAGCGAATTATCTCGCGACACGGTGGCCGTATCTGGGTCGACGCGGCCGTCGATGAGGGCGCCACTTTCTTTTTCACTCTAGGAGATACGCGATGATGATCCAAGAGCAGACGATCCTACTCGTGGAGGACAACGACGACGATGCCGAACTGGCAGCGATGGCATTCCACCGCGCAAAGATCACCAATCCTCTGATTCGCGCGCGCGACGGGGTCGAGGCCCTCGATTATCTGTTCGGACGCGGCAAACACGCGGAAAGGGATGTCAGTGACTTGCCGGCAGTTACACTGCTCGATCTCAAGCTCCCCAAGGTCAGCGGCTTGGAGGTCCTCAAAGCAATTCGCGCAGATGAACGCACCAAGCATCTCCCCATCGTCATTCTTACTTCTTCAAACGAAGACAAAGATCGACTCGGCGCATACGATCACTTCGCCAACAGCTACGTTCTCAGGTAAGTATCCCGTGGGAACAAGGACCAATTTGTAGCCTCGGCGCTACAGTTGGGTCTTTACTGGCTGGTGTTGAATGCGCCGCCGCCACGGAAGGAAATATACCCAAAAGTCCCAAGCGCATCATCCTCGTCTTGACGATTGACGACTCTCCAGCCGATGCTAGGATTGGTCCTGAGTAACGGGCGATTCGGAAGTAAGTGTTGTAAACGGGATTACAGCAACCATTCCGAAGAGCCGTTCATGAAATGCTGGCAGCCATATCCGCGCCTATCCAAAGCCAGAATTAGATCTTTTCTTCTGGAAACTCCACTTCCAATCCCAGCGGATCAGTGAAGCGGTTCGTCAAGTTGGCCACGCCGACGAGCAGATTCAGGTCCACGACTTCGGCATCAGAGAAATGCTTCTTGACGCTGCCGACGTCGCCATCGGTGATCTCATGCGGGGTTCGGGTAAGTTTTTCCGCGTAGATCAAAGCCGCCCGTTCTTTTTCCGTGTAGCGAGAGTAGTCGGCTCGCTTCAACGCGTTCCAGTCCTCCGCAGTAAGGCCCACTCGCTTCGACGAAGCGATGTGATGCTGCAGTCAATAATGACAGCCATTGATCATAGAGACGCGAATGTAGATCAGTTCGTACAGTTTGCGTTCTAGCGACCGGCCTACGCTGGCGTAGAAACCCAGAAAGTTCTTGAGCATCTCTGGACGATGGGCCAGCGCTTTCTGAAAGTTGCCGGGCTTGCCACGAAGCGTTTTCTCGTAGATTTCTTTCACTTCGGGCGAAGCTTGATCATTTTCGACCAGCGAAATTCGTGCCATGAAGGCCTCGGAGTCAGGAATCGAACCTCCGTATAATAGAACACAATCTTGGGCGTGTTGACTTCCGACGATTCAGTTCAGGACCGGGAGGTCTGTTTCCAATGAGAGCGCTGATTGCCATCGTCATATTGCTGATCGCGATCTGTATGCCCGCTGCGGCTCAGAGCACAGCCGACGTGGAGGCCGAGAGAACCAGAATTCTGGCATTGGAGAACGCCTGGAACCTGGCGGAAGAGCACAAAGACGTTAAAGCGCTCGATGGACTGCTGGCCAGCACACTGGTTTACGTCGACTATGACGGTACTTTCATGGACAAAGCGCAGTTCATGGCCAGCATCAAAGCGCCGTCCCTGCACCCCGAACAAATTGTCAACGAATCGATGACCGCGCACGTTTACGGCGATAGCGCGATTGTTACCGGGATCTATCGCGAAAAGGGTGTCGCAAAAGGGAAACCCTACTTGCGTCGCGGCCGCTTCACCGATACTTGGGTCTATCAGAACAGCACCTGGGTATGCGTCGCGAGCCAGTCGACCTTGATCAGCCATTGAGGACGCCCATGCTATCCATTCGTCCCGCGACCGTTAATGATGCAACGCTGCTCAAGACTCTCATCCGCGAGTTGGCGGAGTACGAGCGCCTGAGCCATGAGGTCGTGATCACCGAGGAGGATGTGCTGCGGGACGGCTTCGGAGCGCGGCCGAAATTCCGCGCCATCATTGCGGAATGGGACGGGCAGGTGGCGGGATACGCACTGTTTTTCGAGGTTTACTCCAGCTTCCAGGGGCGGGCGGGATTGCTTCTCGAAGACTTGTTCGTCCGGAGCCAGTATCGCGCTCGGGGGATTGGCAAGGCACTGCTGGCACACTTGGCTGACATCGCCTTGCGAGAAAAATATTCCTATCTGCGCTGGGAAGTACTGGACTGGAACGCTCCCGCAATCGAGTTCTACAAAAAACTGGGCGGAGTATTTCTTGACGAGTGGAAAACGGTATTTCTGCTGGAAGGCGCACTGCGAGCGGTGGCGGGGATAGCGGGGTAGGAAAATGACCAGCGTGCGGATTATCGGCGCCGGCCTGGCAGGATCGGAAGCGGCGTGGCAATGCGCGCGGAGGGGAGTTGCCGTCGAACTCTGCGAAATGCGTCCGGTGCGCTCGACACCGGCGCACCAGACTGCGGACTTCGCCGAACTGGTCTGCTCGAACTCGTTAAAGTCGGACAGCGAGAACACCGCTCCCTGGCTGCTGAAAGAAGAGATGCGCCGGGCCGGTTCATTGCTGCTGGAGATTGCGCGGTCGTGTGCTGTCCCTGCTGGGCATGCGCTCGCCGTCGACCGTCTAGCATTCGCTACCAAGGTGACCGAGGCAATCTTGCGCGATCGGTTGATCACAGTCCGGCGAGAAGAGGTTACTCGACTCAGCGGAGAACAGATCACGATTATCGCCACTGGGCCGCTGACGTCCGATGCCCTTTCACTGGAGATCGCCCGGCTGAGCGGGTCGAACCATTTGTATTTCTACGATTCGATCAGTCCGATTGTAGAGGCCGATTCGATCGATATGTCAAAGGTCTACATGGCCGCCCGCTATGACAAGGGTTCGGCCGACTACATCAATTGTCCGATGTCGAAGGAGGAATACGACCGCTTCTGTGATGCGTTGATTGCCGGGCAATCGGTGGAGGAGCGCGATTGGGAGGAGCTGAATTACTTTGAAGGCTGCCTGCCTATTGAAGAAATTGCCCGCCGTGGCCGTGATACGCTGCGCTTCGGGCCCATGAAACCGGTGGGACTGAAAGACCCACGCACCGGGCGAATCCCGTACTCTGTGGTGCAGTTGCGGCAAGAGAACCTGCGGGCGGATTCCTACAATCTGGTCGGGTTCCAGAACCATTTGAGATTTGGCGAGCAAGCCCGCGTGCTCCGCCTCATTCCGGGGCTGGAGAATGCGCGATTCCTGCGCTTTGGGCAGATCCATCGCAACACCTACGTCAATGCGCCAGCGCTTTTGCGAGAGACGCTGCAGATGAAAGAGCACCCGCGGATGTTATTTGCGGGCCAGATTTGCGGGGTGGAGGGATACGTTGAATCCATCGCGACGGGGTTGATGGCGGGAATACACGCCTCAGCGCTAGCGGCGAAGACCGAACCAGTGGCGCCTCCCCGGGCGACTGCCTTCGGATCGTTGGTACACTACGTCTCGCATGCGGACCCAAAGAAATTTCAGCCGGCGAACATCACATTCGACTTGCTTCCAGAGCTCGGCGAGCGGGTCCGCGATCGGCAACAGCGGCATCGGAGGCAGTGCGAATTGGCGCTGCGAGAGTTTGATGGATGGCTGGAAGAAATAGCTCCGGTTGCGGCTGCAGGGTGAAAAGCGAGGGTGCGATTGCAGATTTTCAGATTGCAGATTCTAGATTGAAAATCCAAGAAGCCTCAAGTAAGTATGCTTTTCAATCTGAAATCAACAATCTGAGATCAACAATCTGCAATCTGCAATCTGAAATCTGCAATCTAAAATCTGCAATCCTTCTCAAAATCCCATTGACCCAATCCTCGCTTCGCAGTACCTTGCTGCAAACCCATTATCGATCTCTCCGAGGTGAGATTTGCCGATTTCCGCCGTAGATGCGATTGGTCCGGCTTTCCAGCACGCACGGCAGCAGCTTGTGCAGCCATTCCGGGCCGGCCAGTGGGCCAAACTTGCGCTGGTCGGTCTGCTGGCGGGCGAAATGAGTTCTGGTGGAGGAGGCTGCAATTCCGGCAGCTTCAGGATGCCTACTCACCCTACTGGCTCGCAGCGTTTTCTGGAGTTCGGCCTGCCGGCGATCAATCCCATGCTCTACGCCTCGCTCATCGCGGTGCTGATAGTCTCCGGACTCGTACTGATGTTTATTTTTCTGTATGTGAACAGCGTGATGCGGTTCGTGCTCTTTGACAGCGTGATCGCAAAAGAGTGCCGCATTCGAGAAGGCTGGAGTCGGCGGCAGGGGCCGGGTCGACGATATTTCTTGTGGCAGATTTTGCTTTTTCTCGTGTTTGGGGCAGGTCTAACCATTTTGGTCGGAATCCCGGCGGGTTTCGCTTTCCTCGTGGGCTGGCTTAGGAGCCCCAAAGAGCACATCATTCCATTGATCCTCGGCGGCATGGCGCTTTTCTTTGTGCTCATGGCTTTCGTGATCACGCAATTAGTCGTTCACGTGATGAGCAAGGACTTCGTGGTCCCGCAAATGGCTCTCGAAGAGATCGGCGCAATCGAGGGTTGGCGGCGGCTCTGGCCTCAACTCAAACGGGAGAAGGGAGGATACGCTGGATACATCGGAATGAAGATTGTAATGGCACTGGGAGCTGCCGTAGTTTTAGGAATCATTTCAGCCATTGTCCTTCTCCTGTTCCTGATTCCAATCGGCGGACTAGGCGCGGTAGCCGTGATTGTGGGAAAGATGGCTGGGCTGACTTGGAACGCTTACACCATCACGCTGGCAGTCGTCGTGGGATCTGTTGTACTAGCCTTCATCTTGTATGTGATTTCTCTGATTTCTGTGCCGGCAGCAGTGTTCTTCCCCGCTTATTCCATTTACTTCTACGCTTCGCGTTATCCCGCGCTGGATGCGCTGCTGCGACCCGCACCCCCGCCGGTGATTTCTCCTCCACCGCCGGAGCCGCCATCGCTGCCGCCCACGCCCGAGCCGATCGGATAGCCTTGCCAATCATCGGCTCTGCCGGGTAAGGTCTTCAAAATGAGTGCCGGTGCTCGAACGTTTCTGGTCTGCCTGGCTGTGGTCGCTTCCGCATGTACTTCGGTGCTGCTCTCACAGACGCTCAAATACTCAAAGCCTCCCGACGCGAAGAACGGCGAAGGCCTCTATAAGAATGGCTGCATCGCGTGCCATGGCATTAAGGGGAACGGGGCCCCGCAGACGAGCACCGAATTCCAGTGGCCCGACACCTTCCCCGATTTCACGCGATGCGATCAGACCACGGCAGAAACGAACGTGGCGTACAAAGACGTGGTTGTCCATGGCGGACGGTCTCGCGGTTTGTCGGAGATCATGCCGGCATTTGGCGAATTGCTCACCTCGGAACGGATTGATGACGTTCTCGCATACATGCGCGGGTTCTGCGCCGACAAACGTTGGCCGCGCGGAGAACTGAACCTACCGCGGGCACTGGTAACGGAGAAGGCGTATCCGGAAGACGAGGTCGTGATTTCGACCGCAATGAACGTCACCGGGGCGCCGGGTTTTACCATCGATGTTATCCATGAGCAACGATTTGGCATCAACAATCAGATCGAAATTGACGTGCCCATCAACGCACAAGACCAGAACCACGCCTGGAATAGCGGCTTGGGAGACATCACGTTCGCGGTGAAGCGAGTGATGTTCGCGAATCTGCGCAAGGGATCTATTTTGAGTTTGCAGGGAGGAGTACTCGCTCCTACTGGCAATAGCAAACATGGATTCGGCAACGGGACGACAACGTTCGAACCGTTTGCCGCATTCGACCAACTCTTTCCCACGAATACGTTCCTGCAATTTCAGTTGGGGGCCGATTTGCCTCATCGCACGGATATCACGCCGCAAAGCTTGTTCTGGCGGGCGGCAGTCGGGCAGACGCTCGCGGGGGACCATCGGTTGGGACGAATGTGGTCGCCCATGGTCGAGTTCCTGGCCGAGCGTAACCTGAAGGACGGGGCGAAAATCAATTGGGATGTGCTGCCCGAATTGCAAGTCACCATTAGCGCCAGACAGCATGTGCGCTTCGACCTCGGAGTACGCACGCCTGTGACGAATACTGCTGGGCGCGACAAGCAACTAGTGTTCTATTTGCTTTGGGATTGGGCAGATGGAAAGCTGTGGGAGGGTTGGAAGAAATGATGCTGCGCTGCCCGGCTCTGATGCTGCTTTCGACCACGCTGCTCGGGTTGCCGGCGATGGCGCAGGCCGCTTCGAAGAACAAGAATCTGAAAACAGAGTTTCGTACCTCGGACCGTTGCGTCGCCTGTCATAACGAATTGAAGACGAGTTCCGGCGAGGATATTTCCATCGGATTCCAGTGGCGGGCCAGCATTATGGCCAATTCCGCGCGCGACCCCTACTGGCAAGGAAGCGTGCGGCGGGAGTCGATTGATCATCCCGAATCGCAAGCGAACATCGAAGATGAATGTTCGATCTGCCACATGCCCATCACACACTTGACGGCGAAGTCGGAGGGGCAAAAGACAAAGATTTTTGCGCACCTTCCGATATCTTCGTCGGACCAGGAGCATCGTGCCGCGGCGGACGGAGTCTCCTGTTCCGTTTGTCACCAGGTGGAGAAGGCGCGATTGGGAACGAACGAAGCAATTAATGGAAATGTTGTTATCGCGAGTGCGGAGAATAGAAATCAGCGACCCGAGTACGGGCCGTTTGTGATCGATGCGGGGCATCGGCGCGTGATGCAGTCCTCGACCGGCGGCTTTGTGCCGGAGGCAGGCGATCAAATCCGCGACTCAGCGCTGTGTGGCAGTTGTCACACTCTGAAAACGAAAGCCTTGGGGCCGGAAGGAAAAGAAATCGGCAGCCTGCCCGAGCAGATGCCGTATCAGGAATGGCTGCACAGCGACTACCCCGGCAAACAGACCTGCCAATCGTGCCACATGCCCGAAGTACAGGAAGCGGTGCCGATAACCGTCTTGTATGGGAAGCCACGTGTGGGCATGCATCGTCACGAATTCATTGGCGGAAACTTCTTTCTCCAGCGCATTCTGAACGGCCACCGGGACGAACTCGGCGTGGCCGCACTGCCACCGGAACTTTCGACCGCCGCCGACCGGACGGCTAACTTTCTGCAGGCGCAATCCGCGCGGGTGAGCATCCGCAATTTGCAGAGCACCGCCACCGGGCTTTCGATAGACGTGCTGGTTGAGAACCTCACCGGACATAAACTTCCGACGGCGTATCCGTCGCGCCGCGCGTGGCTGCGCATGGTCGTGCGCGACAGCAGTGGACGAGTCGTTTTCCAATCGGGTGCGCTCAATCCCGACGGCTCTATCGTCGGCAATGACAACGATGCCGACCCGTTGCGATTCGAGCCCTATTACCACGAGATCACCAGTCCTGAGCAGGTGCAGATTTTCGAGCCGATCCTGAAAGACGCGCAGGGAAAGGTGACCACTGGACTTTTGTCGGCAATAGGATACCTGAAAGACAGCCGCATCCTGCCTAGCGGCTTCGATAAGAAAACGGCCGAACCGGACATCTCCGTTGTGGGCGAGGCCGCCGACGATCGCGACTTCAACGATAAAGGCGCGCTTACTCGCTATGTGATCAAGACCGGCAATGCGGTGGGGCCTTTCCACGTGGAAGTGGAACTCTGGTACCAGCCAATCGGTTTCCGCTGGGCTCATAATCTCGCGCCGTACCAGGCGATGGAACCGCAGCGGTTCATCGGCTATTACGAAGCGGCAGCGGAACATTCGGCTATCGTACTGGCGAGGGCGGAAGCGAATCGTTGATCCGACTTCAGAACGCTCACAGTTCTAGGAAATGGAAGACAGGCTGGGAGCGCGATGCGGCCTTTAATCCCTGGCTCTGTTCTTGATCCAAATCGGCGTGCCCACGAAGCCAAATGCCCGGCGGATCTGGTTTTCCAGGAAGCGCTGATAGGAGAAGTGCAACTTTACTTTGCGGTCGGTAAAGATGACGAACGTCGGCGGAGCGATCGCAGCCTGTGTCATGTAATAAATCTTCACCTGCTGGCGAGCGGGGACGGAGGCGCGCTCGAAGTCGACGTGCTTGAGAAAGCGGTTCATTTCTCCGGTCCCGATACGCTTACGGCGCTCGCGGGCGACTTCTTCCAGCGTCGGGAATATTTTTTCGATGCCCTTGCCGGTGGAGGCGGAGACAAACAACACCGGCGCGTAGCTGAGAAATTTCAGCGCATAACGGACTCTTTCCTCGTAGGCGGTGCGATCGGCCGGGCGCTTGTTTTCCTGCATTCGCGATGATTTTGTCTGCCGCCCGGTCCTCTCCTTGCCGCTGAGAACCAAGTCCCACTTGTTCACGATGATGATCATCGAGCGGCCGCTCTCGTGGGCGTAGCCGGCGATGGCGGCGTCGAGTTGGCTCACGCCTTCGGTTGCGTCAATCACCAGCAGTGCGATGTCAGCAGCCTCCAGGTGTTTGCGCGCCATCACCACGGAAAGCTTCTCCGCCGTCAAGTGGGTCTTGCCTTTCCGACGGATTCCGGCGGTGTCGATGAAGCGAAATCGCTGGCCGTCGCGCTCAACGATTTCGTCCACAGCATCGCGCGTAGTCCCCGGGACGGGAGAGACGATGGCACGCGCGGTGCCGGTGAGCCGATTCAGCAGAGTCGACTTGCCCACGTTGGGATGCCCGATGATAGCGACTTTGGTTTCGCGAGGCGCGTCGGCCGTTTCTTTCTCTTTTTCGTCGCCTCCTTCCGCCGTTTCCGGAACCTCGAGAGAGTTCGGTTCAGCCATCATCGCTGGTGGCAAAACCTCAAGGATTGCATCGAGAACATCATCAAGTCCGCGCCCGTGCTCGCTAGAAATGGGAAACAATTTCCGGACACCGAGACGATGGAACTCGTCGATCAGCGACTGCTGCTTGTCGCTGTCAATTTTGTTGACGGCAAGGAACAGCGGCTTACCGCTTCTAATCATGAGGCGGGCGAGTTCCAGGTCAGGAGCCGCGAGTTCCGTGCGGCCGTCGACAACCATAATGACGGCGTCGGCTTCCTCGAGCGCTACCTTGGCCTGGCGAAAAATCTCTGAGGGAATGAAGTCCTTGTCACCCGGCAACATCCCGCCAGTATCTACAATACGCAGACGGCGTCCACGCCACTCGGCCTCACCGTAAAGCCGGTCGCGCGTGATGCCCGGCTCGTCGCCTACGATGGCGCGCCGCGAGCCCACCAGCCGGTTGAACAGCGTGGATTTGCCCACGTTGGGGCGCCCCACGATGGCGACCGTGGGGACGCCGACCGTCGCACGGTCACTCATCGAATTGGAATTGAGCCGGGTCAAGGTCGGTCAAGGTCCTCAGCAACGATCACGTGGGACAGCCGCCCCCGGCTGTCCAGCCGGGTCGAAGACCCGGCGGCGAATCTCACATCCACATTCATATTGAACTGTAATTCAGGACAGCCGAGGGCGGCGGTCCCCACGGGTGCAGTGAGTAGGTCAGCCAGCTATTATAGAGACTCGGTGGTCCCCGCCTCCCAGTCCGTTCCTGACGCCAAGAAGCGAGACGTCTCCCTCTATCAGTTCTTCGCCCCTGGAGGAGTGCTCTCCCGCACCCATCCCGCATACGAATTTCGCCGGGGACAACTGCAGATGGCGCAAGCGGTGGAGCAAGCGCTGGAAGAAAAGCGTCACCTGATCGTCGAAGCCGGCACCGGCACGGGCAAAACTTTGGCGTATCTCGTTCCCGTGATTCGCTCCGGCAAGCGCGTGATCATTTCGACCGGCACCAAGAACCTGCAGGAACAGCTCTTTCACAAGGATATCCCTTTTCTCGAGCAGGCGCTCTTTCCCAACGGCGAGGGCAAACTCAACGTCTGCTACATGAAGGGACGCAACAATTATTTGTGCCGCAAGAAGCTTTACGACCTGACCGATCAGCCGGTGCACAGCGGCCTGGAGGAGATCGAGCACTACCGCGCAATTGCGGCCTGGGAAAAGACGACGCAGACGGGTGACCGAGCCGAACTGGCGTCGCTACCCGAAGCCAGTGCGCTCTGGCACAAGCTCGACGCGCGCTCCGATACCTGCCTGGGTCAGAAGTGCAGTTCCTGGGACAAATGTTTCATCACAGAAATGCACCGCCGGGCGATGGAAAGTGACATCATCATCGTCAACCATCATTTGTTTTTTGCTGATCTGGCGATTAAGCAGCAAGCGGAGTACGCACCGGACGCTGGAATTCTTCCAGAAGTCGGCGCCGTGATTTTCGATGAAGCTCACGAACTGGAAGACGTGGCCGGCAGCTATTTTGGAATTTCAGTCAGCAATTCACGGTTTGAAGAGTTATGTCGCGACGTGGAAGCTTCGTTGCAACGCAACCATATGTTGTCGGTATCGCTTTCCGGGGCGCTGAAAAGCTTGCGCGAACGGGCCATGTTTTTTTTCGCGCTCCTGCCCCAGGGTGAAGCCCGCTTCGCGTTTGAGAACCGCCGTGAATTCTTGGAAGAAAATGGTGACGAGTTTATTTCTTTGCACCAGTCGCTGCAGCGGCTGGCTTCGGAACTGGAAAACTTGCCATCGAAGCCCGAGGAGGTCTTCAACTTTGCCCGGCGGGCGCAAGAGCTGCAGGTGCAGCTCGGATTTCTGATGGAGTCGGATGATCGCAACACTGTGTTTTGGATCGAACGCCGGCGCGGCGGCCGGGACAAGATGAACACGTTTCTCCAGGCCACGCCGATCGATGTCGCACCCATCCTCAAGACTTGCCTGTTCGACAAATTGGAGTGCGCAGTCCTGACCTCGGCCACGCTGGCCGTGGGCGGCGGCTTCGCGTATATGCGGCGGCGACTCGGGCTGGAATACGTCCGCGAATCGGTGCTCACTTCACACTTTGATTATGAGCACCAGGCGTTGCTGTACGTGCCTCCGGACCTTCCCGACCCACGCACGCCGCAGTTCGCAGCCAAGGCCGCGGACCGCATTCGTCGCCTTCTCGAAATCACCCGGGGACGCGCGTTCGTGC
>Ga0210384_10001563_pt1 | contig 30751 bp, 21 predicted proteins | sample IncBWH2MmetaG_FD_160574 | JGI IMG/M metagenome (GOLD analysis project Ga0210384, IMG submission 160574) | Forest soil microbial communities from Barre Woods Harvard Forest LTER site, Petersham, Massachusetts, United States - Inc-BW-H-2-M | ecosystem: Environmental > Terrestrial > Soil >...
GTCACTCGTAAATACCTATACGGCTTCGAAGGATCTGACACTGACAACATCTGCCGGATTTACACAAGAAGATGGAAACTATAATAATATTCTGGATGCTGCAACACAGGTTATCTCAGGACAGTCAAATATTGACCAGGCAGGTTCGCTGACTGCAACACAGTTCCGTGCACAATTCCAAAATCAAGGGATCTATGTGCAGGAAGAAGCAAGCATTATTGAATCCATCACCGCTACAGCAGGCGTTCGTTTCGATCGTTCATCAAACAACGGAGACGCGACAAAATTTTATGTATATCCGAAAGCAGGATTGTCCTGGAACCTTACACATAGTGGTCTCCTCGATCCGAATGGTTTTTTCAGCAACTTCAAACTAAGAGCCGCTTACGGTGAAGCAAATAATACACCGGCTTATGGATCCAAGTTTACTTCCATGAACGTTTCCAATATTGGAGGACTGCCCGGCTCCTTGATCGGATTACAGGAAGGACAACCCAATATTGAGCCCGAGAGACAAAGTGAATTTGAAACAGGTATTGACTTCAGTGTACTGAATGGTGCATTGAATTTTGAACTTACCTACTACAAAAAGAATATTTATAATTTCCTGATGTTAAGCAACCCACCCTCTTCTTCCGGTTTTTCAACAAGATGGCTGAATGCGGGAGATCTGAGAAACCAGGGTGTTGAATTGAGTTTGAATGCACGCCCGGTTACTACAAGGAATATTGTCTGGAACACCACATTGAATTTCTGGCTCAACCGTTCGCTTGTAACGCGTCTGATCATACCACCAACACCGCAGGGATCCTTTGGATATGTGCTGGGCTCCTACCAGATTCAACAAGGAGCATCTGCTACGCAGATCCTGGGACTATCACCAACAGGGATCGTGAAATGGGGCGATGCTGAACCCATCTTCCAGATGAATTCTTATAATGAAATTACTTTCCAGAATAAAATCAGTCTTCGCTTTCTTCTGCATTGGAAGAATGGCGGACAAAATGTGAATCTCACCAATTTAGAAAATGATTTCGGCGGAACGAGTGCAGACTGGGACGCACAGACCATTCAGAAAGGGGTTCCCAATGGTGCATATCGTATAAGCCAGGTCGGAACCAGCGCTCAGGAATTCGTGCAGAATTCAGGATATGTGAAACTGCGTGAGATCGGGTTGTATTATTCATTCAGTACAACCAGTGGAAATTTTGTAAAGGGCCTGCGACTGGGCGTATCGATGACGAACTTTTTTGTCTGGACAAAATATACTTCATACGATCCGGAGGTTTCGAATTTCGGAACCGGTTTCTCCAGTGGTGTGGATGTGGATCCTTATCCCGCAACCAAGCGTGCTGATTTTCACATTTCACTGGATTTTTAAACCAACTGAATCAACAATTATGAAAAAGAAAATTATAAATAGTTTGCTTTTTATCAGTGCCGGCACTTTTTTCGTTTCCTGCCAGAAAGATTATGGAAATCTGAACAGTCCGACGGTTCAAAGTTTTTTATCCAACGCATCAGCGGCTGATCTGAATAATCTCGTCACCGGATCAGAATCCGGCATGCGTACGAACTCAGCCCTCTATCTCGATGATGTCGGAACGATCGGAAGGGAAAGTTATCGCTTCTCTGCATCTGAACCCCGCTATGTAACGGATCTGCTGGGCGCAGGTAGCGCAGTATTGAGCAACAGTAATTTTTATATTACCAATACCTGGGCTGCCAGGTATCGTGTAGTGAAGAATTGTAACACCTTGATACAGGCAGCGAAGAATTCAACTTTGATCAGTCCTACGGAAAAAGCAGGCTACACAGGATTCGCAAGAACGATTATAGCGTACCAGCTTTTGTTAAACCTGAATCTCACAGATTCAAATGGGATACGCCTGGACGTTAGTAATCCGAATGCACTGGGTCCCATTGTTCAACTCATTCCTGCATTGAACGGCATTCAGAGTATTCTGGATTCAGGAAAAACTGACCTGCAGGGAGCAACTGTGATATTTCCGTTATCCAACGGATTTGCGAGATTCAGTGATGCGGCAGGACTGCTTCAATTCAACCGCGCCCTCTCCGCACGGGTGGAAGTGTATCTCTCGAACTGGAGCGCCGCACTCACTGCACTCAGTGAATCATTCTACGGATTGAATCTTCCATTTAATCTGGGCGTGTACAGTGTGTTTGGAACAGGATCGGGCGATCAGTTGAATCCCGCATTTATTCCGCAGGACAATACAGGAGAAGTGCGCGTAGCAAATCCATCCTATGCAGCAGATATCCTGACCGGGGACGATCGCATTTCCAAAGCAACTCTTAGACCTGTGGCTTCACTCGATGGCCTGAGCAGTAACCGTGATGTATGGGTATATACTTCCAGCACGGCACCCATGGCGATCATCCGAAACGAAGAGCTGATCCTGATCTATGCCGAAGCAAATATTCAATTAAACAACCTTCCCCAGGCCGTCGTTGCATTAAACGTGATCCGTGCAGGACATAATCTTCCCGTCTATTCTGGAACCGTTAGCCAGCCATCCCTTATCAATGAAATGTTGTATGAAAGAAGGTACTCATTATTCATGGAGGGCCACCGCTGGATCGATGTACGACGCTACAATCTTTTAGGCTCACTACCTATCGATCGTCCTGGTGATGACGTGTGGACTGAATTTCCGTTGCCTGTGTCGGAACAGTAAAGCGATAATGTAATAATTAAAAAAGCCGCTCAGAGATGGGCGGCTTTTTTTGCTGATCCACTATAACCAAACTGAATCTTATACCCTAATTAAAAATTAAATATTCATTAATCCTAACACTAAAAAATATCTACTAACCTAAACAAAAAAAATACTCGCTATAAAAAAGTACACTTTCTTTAACGTCGTACAGCTCATATTATTAATAAATAAATGCTATTATTCTAAGCCATTTCTCAGGGACTATATCCAATAATTTCTCTAAAGTCATTTTAATATTATTAATCATCAGACAAGTAATAATAATTTGTTTATTGTCCTTAAATATTATTTTAAAGTACCTATATTCACCAAAAGAATATACTCTCGTTCCTCCTCCATAAGATGCAAAATGGTGAACACTGAGTATTTCATCAAATGAATACTCCAGATTTTCGGTGCTACTTACATAAGCCAATTTTCTTTTCTCTTTATTTAAAGATAATTCAGAATTCCAGTTCTTAAATAAATACTGAATGTGAAGAATCACTGTAGGAAGAATATCCAATAAAAAAAATAATAAAAAAATAATTATTAGGGCATGAGTTTCTGTACCAAAAATATAAAATATAAGACCCAATGCAATTGTATTCTTTAATACTAATGGTAAAAGCATCAATACTTGCTCTTTAAAAGTGATTTTGAATTTCATAATATTTTTTGTTTTCATTTGCCATTTCGGAGTCCACCCTTCCTCTAAAGCTCTTTCATAATCACTAATTCCATTGGTCAAAATATTAAAGTACGGTGTTGCAACTTGTGTCAGCTCTCCGCTAGTTTGCTTTTAAAATAGTTTCAAAGTTGAGTTGTAATTTTAAATAGGGTACAATTAGGGTTGAAGAATCAATTTATTGAGATCTGCACTAATGTGAAAAATTAGTAGAATAGTAAGGAGAACAACACCTTGAATTTTCACAATAGAGAAAGGTTCAGTTCATTTGATGGAGACCAGAAACTACATCGTTATACCCAATGAATGATATTGCCTAACAGATCCGTTGCAATGGCTGTTACCCTGATCTCTGGAGTTCAGAAAGTATATGTTTGTCGTATACAACCAGTCCAAATTGTTCTCCTGTATTATAGCTTTTCCCTGTTTAACTAAATCTCCTGATGAATTCATGATAGAAACTATAACGCTTGTTACTTTAAAATCATCAGTCGCCTTACCGGAATAAATTCCCCTGTTTCGCGCTATATTCGTTAGAAGGCTTCAAAAAGTATACATTTTTTTGAAGACTTTCAGTTCGATAAAGTCTTAGTAAATTCAATAGGTTTTAAGGATAAAATTAGCCCGACTTTTTCTTCACTTTCTTTGGTATTGAAGCATTCCTATTGAAAAGTACCCATATGTCAACACATCTTTGCTGAATGTGTGCTTTCGAAAAATGAAGATCATAAGAATCTTCTGATTCCCCAAGCCATACCATGTAAACTTTAGTTGTATCGAACTTATTAGATGAATGTAAAAAATTAAAAACTGAATATACCCTCTTTTTGGAAAGAGCTTCGTTATAATTTTTTGAACCAACTGTATCAGAATATCCGTAAATTTTTATCATCCTACATGAATCATTATTAAATAAAATCGCAAGATTCTTTAATAATGGCTGAAATTTCTTATTAATATTGTAACTGTTTTTCTCAAAATAAATTGTGTAAACGCTTACATGTCCTTGACAAAATGAATTTTGTAAATTGACTAAAGATAAAAAACACATCAATAAATAAATGAATTTCATATTATAAATCATTTTGGTTCAAAACACCGATTTACATTAATAAGAGGCTTTTTTGCATATTTTAGTTATTTAAAAATGCTCAATCTCGGTTGCTCTCCTTTATGAAAATATTGATATACAGCGATAGCAATTGATTTACCTATTGAATAACAATTATCCCTGATATACTGCCTGTTGCTTGCGCTAGCAATTGAACCAAATTCTATTAAGAGGCCAGGACCGCCCGTATTAAATCCATTTAAAACCCCTAAATGAGTTGTAAGCTTGCCATTTTCAATTCTCCCTAAGGATATCACATCATTTAATGAATATTTACTAAACCCACCGTTACTTTTTAATGCATCTATTATTTTATTCCCTAGAAATTTGCTTATCTCTTCGTTACTTTTGCCTTGTTGATAAATGACCTTAAGATTCCGTGTATCTCCAGCAGCGTCTAAATGAAAGCTAATAAAAACTTCTGAATTATTGTCATTGGCAATCTTATCTCTCCACTCCAATCTTTTTTCGGGCCTAACATCTTTATCCCCTTCTCTTGTTCTTGTATTGTCTATCCCAAATGCCAAAAGCCAAGCATTAGTAGCTTTTTCTAATAATAATGAGTAGTTTTTTTCTTGTTCGCTTTCGTCGTCAGGATCCACAGCCCCGCTATCCGTTTCGGAATTATCAGCATTGCGATCACCGTGTCCCGCATCTGTAGTCGTTTTGAATTTACCTTCTTCACCTGGTTCGTTACCGTGAACAATACCAACTTTATCTTTAATTTCATTCTCTTTTCTTGAATTCCACTCCATTAAATTCTCAGCTGGTCCACCCCCCGCTCCCATTCCATCCGGGTCTATAAATCTTATAGGATTGTCCATAGCATAATTGTATGGAGACCATTTCCTATACTTGTCAGCCAGAGGATCAATACCATGCCAAACCCCAAGTTGCGGGTCTTGTAACCTAGCCCCATAATCATATTCTTCCAACCCCGTTCCATCAGAGAATTCTTTATTCTGTAATTCTTTCCCATTATATCGATATTTATTTTCAGAATAAAATGGTTTCAAAGCTTTTGAAGTAATAGCAGCCATGGTAAGCCCGAATGGATAATAATGGTTTTCTTCTAATAGCGGTCCGGCATATTGTTTTACTACCAGGTTGTCAAAGAACGCGTCCCAGTTGGGTGTCTCGTTACTCACCCAAATATAAAGAAATCCGTTCTTTGTGATGGGAAGGCCGGTGTAACCTATCGTGTTGAGCGTCCCGGCTGAGCCAACTACAACGGCTCCACTTTGAGGGTAACTACTTACATATTTCAACTGGTCATCCAGTAAAATCCAGTTCAGATAAGCTTTGGGTTTTGTTGTCTGGTTCGGATCATCCGCTGGAAGAAAACTGTTAAGTGCAGCATAGATCGGACTCGTGGTTTGATTATTCAGATCCGTAATAGATCCTTTGCCGCCAGCGGTCATGTTAACAACACCTGTTGCAAGTGATGCCAATACATCTGTTAGACTGCTGTTGGGTGTACTTGTAGTGCCGGTATTATAAAACGATTCTACTGCAATATCAACTTTGTCTCCACTCATTACTTTAAGAAGTAGTGAAGGCCCCGTTTTATGGCCACCCACGTTTCCGTTTACTTTGAAGACTGTGTCGTTTGGATTTGTAATTGTAAGATCGACCGGATAACCTGGAGCGGCAGTTCTTGCGATGGTGGTTGTAGTCAGATTTGCGAAAAGCTGACTTTCCGTTGTACGATATGCAGCTTCGCCACTGGCCAGATATGTTGCCGTATCTTTTTGCTGGGTCAGCACCATCCTGGTATTTCCCAGATTATCTTTTTCAAAGAAATCATATTCAAATGCGTTAGCTGAATATCCGGTTGTGTATTTATGATAGGCCCACCGAACGCGGCCTTCTTCCTGAGCGATGAATTGCAGGGTGTCGATACCGCCTGTTGGATTTGTGATGGTATCGGTCTGCTGATAAACAAAACCGGCAAGATAAAGCGTAGTGACCGTATGCCTGCTCGTGGAGTCACTGGTTACTTTTTTTAACTTTTCTCCCGCAGCATTATATGCATAAACAATATTTCCCTTGGTGTTCGGATGAACAAGCGTTGGAAGGTTCAGATAATTGTAAGTGATCTTATCAATCAGTTTATTGTTATCCGTGATGAGGTTTCCATTGCCGTCATAGGTATAATCGTAAGAACCTTTGGTTCCGGTATAATGGAAATCTCCCAGCTTGCTGTTCACATCATTGGCCGTATCATTGACCTGGCTGAGTTTGTTACTGTTTGTCTGGTAAGTATAGGCTAGCTGGTCTATATACACTGACCCACCAACCTTGAATCCCTTTTGATTCATGGTAAGGATGTTTCCATTAGCGTCGTATTTTAGATTTCCAGTTGTAAAATCAATGTATCCGTTATCCCAAGCGGAACCTATCGTATTTTGTAAAAAGTTTGCAGCAGTCAGTCGGTTTACGTCGTCATATGTGAAATCATATTTTCTTCCAACACCGTCACCAGCAGATTTCCATACCGTGCCGGTGGTATTGCCATTATACTGTGCTGCCACATAAGATGTGGTTCCAATAATTGAAGTCATTTTATCATACCCTAACTCCATCCCGAAATAATGCGTTGTCGTTCCTCCTAAATAATTCCTGTTGATGCCCAAAAGCCATCCCCTTACATTATAGTCATATACAAGACTATCTATGTTATTACCTAGATATTTAACTTTTAGCTGACTTAGTTCATTGTACTGCATACTATCGATTAGCTGGTCTGATGCCGAATTGTCTATATTTTTCCATATATGCTTTAACCTGAAACTCTGATCATAGTCCATTTTGGTAAGCACGGTATGAGCCTGAATAGTGTTGCCGTTCTTTTTATGTCCAACTAAATTTCGGATAACCTTATCTGAGAAATCGTATTGCATTGTTGCTGTATCGATCGCCCCAGTAAAATTGGAGATTTGCGATTGAATCACTCTTCCCCTGTCATCATAAAAGCTTACGGTATACAAATATTGACTGCCTCCCGAACCAATCACTTCCAATTTGCTGCCTGTGGCCGCTCCCCTCGTTATGTAGAATGGAATCGGATTTGCAGCGTATATAGGAGATGCATTGTATGATGTTATAAAATAATTGCCGTTGCCAGTATAATTCGTCGCCATCACAGAAGCAACCGGTGCACTATAGGTACTAACCCAACTGTAATCATCATAGAAAACCTGGGTCAACAGTTCCTTTGTTGTATACGAGCTCACAACAGGATAATTATTTGTTGCAAAAGCAGAGGATTCCTGGTATGCCAGTTGATTGTAGTAAGTTGGATCCGTGATCAGTCCGGTTGAATCGGGTCGGTTCTCTCCATCATACTTAGTATAAATCCATTGCTGCTGACTGCGCAGCATTGAATCTTGAGTCATGACTACTCGATCACGTATGTCATAAACCATCCAGGTTTCACCCGCACCAGGTATTTTCTTTATGATCATATGTCCATGCGCGTCGTATTCGTATCTGAAACATAGTTCATCCCCGATTGCCGTCGTGATATTCCAATTGCTGTTAATGACAACTACCGCCTGTGGCTGAATCACAAATCGTAAGTAATTCAATTCATCATATACATAATATGTACAGAGCCAACCAACATGGGCAGTACCAGGACTGGCAGATAGCTGAACTTTTTTGAGGACAACATGGCCAGTCTCATCTTTGTATTCTACTACCTGATGTCCAGCTTCGTCGGTTGTAATGGTTTTGTATAGTGTACCTGCAGCATACATGGATGTACTTATGGGAATACTCCCAATAGGATAAGCAATGTTCCATATTCGTACACTGTCTGATGCCTGATTTAAAAGATAATTCTCGCTGACTCCTCTTGAAGAACCCAGCCAGCTATTACCTGGGGCATAACTGGCAAGAGTCCGGTTCAATGGAGAAGATTCGAAACTTGTTTCTGAATAGTAATATTGCTCGCCGGAATATTGAACAGCATTGAAATTATACTGGTCACTGAAAGCAGTAACTTTAAAATTGCCATCGCTTGTTATTGCAGAATAAGGAAGGTATTTTTCCACTTCTCTACCAAAATTATCATAAGAATTGATAGAGACAATATCGTTCTGTAAAGGAGTTTGCTTCATTCCTACAGTCTGAACAATTCTTCCCAATCCGTCAAAAAATTGGGTTACTTGTGAAACATCATAAGGGTTGGTTAGTCCAGCAGCCGTTGCAGAATCCGTCACTCCGGCTTTTAATATTGAGCGTGTGGTTATAAAATTCATATCAGGAATACCGGTATTGATCGTTACCTGACAAATATTTGAATTGGCCGATACTCCTGAACAGGTTGCCTGTCTTCTGTACCATATACCTGCAGTAAGATTTCCAGGGGTATAATTTTGTGCAGTGGCGCCAGATACCGATGTAAAGTTAGTGCCATCCGTTGAGCTTTGCCATTGGTAAGTGTAACTACCACTACACCCTCCCCCTGTTGCTGTAGTGCCTGTTAGCTCTCCTGGGCTTGTACCCGAATTGACTGCTGTATTGCTTGGTGAAATTTGACCACCCAAAAGTTCTGGGTTTACATTTACAATAGAGTTACTGCTATAAGCTGGTGAATAATTACTGATTACTTCGACACGAAAATAAGTTGTCGCAGTCAAACTACCAGGCGTATAAGTAGTGCCGGACGGACCTACAATAGTCGTCCAATTAATATTGTCCGGAGAACTTTGCCAGAAATATGAGTAAGTTCCATTTCCGCCGCTAACTCCACTCAATGTCAATAAACCAGGACTCGTGTTATAATTTATTGTTGGAGATGATGGAGCAATTGACCCTCCAATTAATTGCGGATAAACATTGATTGTCGATATAACGCTATTTACAGAAACTCCGTTGCTCGTAACCACTACCCGATAATAAGTTGTTGAAGTCAAATTTCCAGGTGTATAAGTAGTTCCCGTAGCACCTGAAATCGTAACAGGGCTCGTAAAAGAACTATTGGATGAGCTTTGCCACTGATAAGTATAAGTTCCATTTCCTCCTGAAACACCAGTCAACATTATCTGACCTGGACTCGTATTATAATTTATAAATGGTGCAGGAGGACTAAGCAATCCCCCAACCAATTGTGGATAGACATTTGCTATTGCACTTGCGCTATTGGCCGATGCATTATTACTTGTCACGACAACCTGATAATAAGTTGTCGCTGTTATAGCAGCAGGATTATACGTTGTTGAAGTGGCACTACTAATAATCGTCCATGTACTATTGTCCGGTGAGCTATACCATTGATAACTATACGTGCCATTCCCTCCTGAAACCCCGCTTACTGTTAATTGCCTGGGTGCTGTGTTATAGTTAATAGTTTGTGTTGCCGGAGCGACAGTGCCTCCGTTGACCTGCGGGTAAACTGTAACTGTTGCAGTATTAGTTGTATACGCAGAGGATCCGCCGCAAACAACTTTTCTTTTGTAATAGGTTGTTGCCGTCAGGCTTCCTGGCTGATAATTTTGGACATTTGAACTTGAAATAGACGTAAAATTCACGTTGTCGGAAGAAGAATACCAGGTATATGTATAAGCACCACCGCATCCTCCACCTGTCGCTGCAGAAGCACTAATTAAAGTTGGAGTAGCATTGTAATTTATTGATTGGGTTGAATTACTTATGGTTCCTCCTACAAGCGGCGGCGGTTGGTTAACAGTAACAGATAATGAAGTACCTCCGCTTGACTTTATTACTGAAGGCGAGCAATTCAAAATATTAAAATAAACAGTTACGGTGGTGCTGGTAGAACTTTGTATCGTTCCGCAGGTTACAGTCCAAGTACCTGAGGTGCATCCACCGTTAAGAGTATATGTAAATGTTTGACCGACAGTGACAGGATTTGTACCTGTTACTGTACAGCCGACTGGAGGAGGTATTTTTTGGGCCTCAGATGAATAACTCGTTGTGCAAAGCAATAAAAAGGGTAACAAGCGAATCCATGAATCCGATTTGAATTTCTCAAAAAAGTATTTAACAATATTGCTCATGTGTTATGGCTTACTTATCAGTTAATGCTCGCATTTTTATTTTAATCTATTGCCCTCCCAAATAATGATATCTCATGGTCTTAAGAATATTTCCATCCTGATCCTTTACCCATTTCAATCTTCCAAATCCGTCAAAGAAATAATATGTCACTTTGTTATCCGGATCGCAGGTTGTCGTCATTCCGACCAGTGGCGAGTAAGTATATGTTGTCATTAAGGCGGTTGAAGGATACAGTCTCACTTCATCGATAGCCCCCGTGCCCGAAATTGTCAGTGTTGTTGAACTCGAAGTTATTTTATGCTCATAATAGGTCCAACCGTTTATTGTCTTACCTGTAACAGAACTGCCAGTTCCCCCACTGATCGAATATGCTCCGTTTTTACTCCAATAAGAGACTATGTAAACATTTCCTGATACTAATCCCGATTTACTCAGGGTGGCTGAGGTTGTAAGGTTGTAATAATTATTCCCCGTCGGCGGAAACGGAGCCGTGGTGACGTTTGTAACAGTACCAGTATAAGGGCTCCAGTTACCATAACCATCAGCCTCAAAGCTTGTAGCTGCCACATCCGTTATCACAGCATTCTTTGCCTGCGCAATGGGGTAGACATGTGAGTAATCCCAGATGATCGCTACCGGGTTTTGATCTGTAGTCGTGTATTGCTGCATATTATTATACGCATCATACTGGTCAAAACTTGCCATCAGCCTGCTCCGGCTATCCATGCTCGTTGTATTTCCAGTAAACGAAAATGGCTGGAAGTTGATGATGGGAGCTTGTATATCCAGCTTATATATTTTATCTGGTACAATGGGAAGTGAACCAGAACCCAATTGCCTGAATAAACTCAGTTGGGCCCCTGTGATATAACCCGTTGGAGAGCCTGAATAATAAAGGCTGTCCTGCTTTTCAATCGTCTCGCTGACCATATTTCTGCCGATCATAGTATCAAGAATGGTATTACCGGTATATGTTTGCCCATTAGGAATATAATCCTGCGGATACTTTAAATGAGTGGTTAATGAGTTGCCCTTACTGTCAATGGTGTTGCTTCTGGTCATCTGATAATGAACAGGGTTATCGTAATAGCTCCTGCTGACCTTAAGCACATAATTTGAAGGATTGCTCTGGTCATAAGCATAGTTGTATGAAGAATCTGACAGTATTCGCTCCGATTTTATGGAAGGATAAAAACATGCATTGGTCTCCCATCCCACAGCAGTATCCGCAGTACATAAGTTTCCATTGAATCCATTGTTTCCGATTATATATACGTATTTTGGACTATAGTAAACGATTCGATTTGTAGTATGGAAGTAGTTATCTGATTCGGTAATTTTTGAATATGCACCTCCATTATTTGCATATGTCATTTTTGAAAGTAATAATCCATTAAGATTGTTTCCCATGTTCAACGTACCTGGAAGGCCAAAACCAGCATAAGATATTGGAGTGTCTGCACTATTAAAATAATTATAAACAGTTTTACCGTTGTCAAGTCCCGTAACCGGGTCAATGTCATATTCTGTCACTTGGTCATAACCAACAATATTTCCCTGAATTACGCTGGTAAGTGATGTATTACTGCTGCTGAAAAGAGACAGACTGGGGCACCATCCTTCATTGCCGGTTGCAATACTTATATACCTGACATAATTGGGAAATGACATCAATCTCCCATAACTATATTGTTGCGGAGTTCCAGTTCCCAATTTATCCTGGAGATATCCGTAAGTATATGCCTTCCCGCTGGCCGGAGTACCAGCACTTGAATAATTAGTTATATTTTGTACCCTCAGCCCGGATGCAGGAGAAATATAGCTGTTGTTTTCAAGCAGGTTATAGTTGTATTGAGTCTCCTGATATTGAAAATCGACATGTATTTCTGAAAATATCGTTACAGTATCTATACTGCCATCTATGTATCCTGACCAGGAAAAAGTGCCGGTGTCAATCAGAGTAAGTGGCACGCTTATCGTACAAACGGGTGTACCAGGCTGACAAGTAGCACTATTGATATCCTGGTGTACACTCACGTTCCCAGGTCCAGAGAAATTGAAATATATTTTACCCGTGGAATTCTGATATGTAGTAGTATTATTATTCTGATACCTAAAAGTAATTTTGACCGTTAAATTGCTTGGGTTATTAATGTTGTTGGCCAAAGGGAATATAGTTGACAAATTGATCGTGCCACTTGTGGTTCCGTGATTGACAATATTAACAACACTATCCATTGTGACCAGGCTCAATGATTGGAATCCACTGGATCCATTATTACTGGAATTGGTGAAATCGTAGTCATTGGCTTGATATGTCAGTGCTGTTTTGCCACCTGTAGGGTAAGTAATCTGCTGGAGAGAAAAGGCTTGCATGAATTCCAGGTTGGGCAATCTATTGCCTCCTGTATATTGAAAATATTGTTGGTTTCCGCCAGGTGGATTGTATAAAGTAGTAATGGTAGGAATTAAAACGGTATTCGCTGTTCCATTAAAATAGCCCCAGTGATCCACATTGAAAGAATGTTTGGCGGAATTAGCTCCTGGATTAATGCTATTGTAAATGAAAGAATATGGGGGAATAGAAACACCCCCGGAAACTTCTTTTACACTATCCAATTTAAGTCTGTTAAATTCATATGTATTACCACTTGGGTAGGTTCCGTTAAAATAGGAATAATAAAAATCATGTTCTTTCTGATAAATCAAAGCTCCTGCAGAATTTTTTGAATATAGAATAATGGAATCAAGTTTATAAGCGCCGTTCAGGTCGTTTCGATTTGCATCAAACAAGAAAAGCAAACGGCCATTGGTAAAATCAATGCTTTGCAGGGTTTGATTGTTATATGTGGTCGGCGGTGGGTTTGTGGAATTAGGGCCCCCTGCATTTGAACAATATGCATTAAAGGTTTGATTAACGTCGGGCTGTACAATCACTCCCCCTCCACCAGGAGTATAATTAATAAGCACACTATCCTGCTGTTCCGTGACAATCTTGGATAAAAGCCAGGATGAAGTGGGTGTAGCTGCACCAATCGTTTGACATGTTTCCAGGGTGTTGAAAAAAAACTTGTTGCCCTGATCATCGGTTATTGTAAAGGATGAGCCGTTTGTTTGAAATTGTATACTTATGTTCTCCTGTTTTTGCATTACTACCTTTCCCGTCCTTGTAATAATAAATTTGCCGCTATGACCTGGGAAACTATAACTGTATATATCAGGTTCCATATCATACATCGCCGTGCCAGAAGTGAAAGCCTTCCAGTAATCCTCATTCCCGGTCGTCTTGGCTGCGAGATAAGTACAGAAAAAGTCATACATATAAGGGCCAAGATAAGGCTGACCAGTAGCTGGGTAAGGATGGGTAATTGACATGTCACCCGCAAGCTGAAGTATATCATTAGTAAAATAAGGTATCGATCCAAAATCATCCTGATCCATAATCGTCCTTGAGACCATACCCCCTGCATTTAGCGCCCAACCCAATCCAACCCAGCTGGCCTCTTCCTTGAGCCTTATCCCACCGGTATGATAAGATAAACTTACCGGTACACTAATGCCTTTGGCTTGAATAGTATATATCGGCACCGTGATATCTGCTGTCCCCGTATATGGACTTACCGGGACATCAGTAAATTTCATGAGGGCTGCAGCGTTTGGGGAAGGTGGAATTACTGTAGGCACATAAGTGCTGGAAGATAAACCCTGCGCATTCAACAAGATTGGATTAAATAATGCCAGAAGAAAAAGCAGTTTAAAAAAATAAATCCTGATGAAATCCATAAATCCTTAAATATTTAAAAATTATATCCTACTCTGAATACAAATGCCTGAGAGGGTGGTATCTGATAATAACTCAGGAAATCCCAGAGAATCGAAACCTTGGTTTTCTTGACCACTTTTCCCGGAAGTGAAACCATCTTACTCAAACCGATCAATCCGCTTCTTTGCCACATGGTCGTCGTTTGTAACTGGGCCAATGAAGTAAATGGCGTCACATAGTTTTCTTCGAAACCACCACTGATGTATATATTTTTTTTGATTTGCACTTCGATGAAAGATCTGATGCTCAGCCCCTGACTGGTAAAATGGATATGGTTGATATTGTTCCCCCATCCCATATTGTATGACCCGCCGATTCCGATGGTACTCTTGTTTGAAATCTTGTATCCAAGGCTAAGTCCGAAATTCGTCGTAGAGGGAAAATATCCGTTGGCCCGCGTGGTTTGGAGGTTCACTCCGAGTTCCAGTCTTTTCATGAACGATTTCGTTTTCTGATTATTGGGTTTGAAGTCCGGCATGTCGATATCACCACTTCCGCCACCGAGTTTTGCGAGTTTATCTTTGAACTGATCTAAATGATCATGCGCCGATTCCAGGTTCGATTGAAAAGCAGCCATGCCCCCCGCTCCTCCTGCTGATATCTGTCCATTCATAAGTTGCTGTACCTGGTCGCGCGTTTGCAATCCGACCAATCCTGCTGCTGTTCCATAGTCGGTGGGAATTCCAAATAATCCTGCGAGTTGTCCGTTCTGCTGAATGAAATGAGTAAAGGCAGGTATCTTATTTAATATCACAAGCGCTTTTTGCAACATAAGATCAGGATCATTAAGGGCTTCCTTGTATTCCCGGACCTGTTGTGAGTAGTAGTAAACATTCTGGTTATACTGATCCAGGTATTTCTTCATGGCAGAATTCTGCATATACTGCTGCAGCTGGTCCTTGAATGCCTGTTTTCTTTGCTGTATATATGCTTTTACCTGGTCCGCATTGGTGAAATTATTCTGGAGTTGATTGTACTGTGCCAATGAAGCATTTATCTGCGCCTGTACTTTGGGAGATACATTTAGAAGCGCTGGATTTTTCTGCGCAAATGAAAGTGAAGATTTTAAAGAGTCAACATAGGGAAGGTACTCTCCGGTTAAAGGCGCTCCATTAGACGAAACCGTATTGGTCATGCTGTTCTCCAGCGCAGCATACTTTGCCTGGGTTCCGTTGAAAAGATTTTTAGATGCATTTGAATCCAGCTTATATAAATGGTCCTGTATCTTTTTTTCTTTTCTGACTAAGCGTTGTAGATATTTTTCAGTTTGCTTCGTAAGGGCATCGTCGAGACCGGAAGCCTTACTATTGATTTTTGCGAAAATGCGATTAGGGAATTTGGCCAGCATCATGGCCGTGGAGTCTATCTGCCCGTATGAACAGCAGACAAAACAAATCAATGCGCCGAAAAGGCAGACAAGGATTTTCATGATGATTGTCAGGTTAAAAAATATATATCGAACTCCGTTCTCTTTCTTTAAAAAATCAAACCCGCATTTTCAGATCTCTCAAAATCCGTTTAATTATTTCACAGCGGGACATACTATACCATTCAAAATATTTCTCAAATTTTTTTGGTCTGGAATTCAAACTCCAAACAGTAGCCGGAACAAATATCCGGTTGTCTAAAATCGATAAGGTTTAATAAGTGTCAGGAAGTAAAAAACATCACAGGATTTCTCAAAGCAAAATCAGTAGTCACTTTTGCGTAGGAAATTATTTTTTTCAATCGTTGAATCAAATATAATGGCAGAATGCATCCAAAAATCATGGCTATTTTTCACTCATAAAAATGGCCTAAGGGTAAACCTTTATGAAACGCGGAGTTTTACGTTGTATCGGATTATAATTTCTGTTAGCTATTATGAAAAATATTTTTTGAATAATTTTTTACGAAAACCAATATCACAGGAACTTTGCCAGGAATAAATTTTTGAATAATTCTTTATAAAACTGAAATTCTTTTTTTCGGGTAGAAGGAATAAAAAAATAGTTTGTTAATCGATTGTTAATGAAATTAATTTGCTATTCATCTAAGTGGAAACCCTTACTCCTCCTGAGTTCCAGATCATCTTAATAGAATAACAAATCCCATCTTCGTTTTCTTCACCGGCCCTACACTGCATTCACAGGTATAAATAAAATTTCCTATATCGTGGGGGAACACCTTTGAAGCTGCCATCCCAATTTTTCTTCTTTTCCCCAACTTGATGTCGCATTTTGCGACATCAAGTTTTAAAAATCATTCAAATGAGAATTAATGGTTTTCGGCATTATGTAAGAATTCTGCTTATTTATGCGCATAAATTGAAAATATGCGTATACTTGATATATGAAAAGCAGACTCAATATTACTATCGATGAAAAACTGCTGACCGGCGCTAAGCGCTATGCTTACCGGCACAAGACTTCTATTTCCCAACTCGTCGAAGAATATTTTAAAAGAATCACTGGACCCGGTCGAAAAAATATCATCGACCTGATGGAATCGCTTCCAAAGCCGCGCATTGATTCCGGAGAAGACTTGAAAAAGAAGTATTACGAGGACCAGAAAAAGAAATATGGCTTCTAACTTATTTCTGGATGCAAATTTCCTGCTTGATTTCACACTTTAAAGAGGCGGCTACATCGAAGCGAAAGAAATAATAAATCTCGCTATAAGTGGAGATATTCAGCTCTGTACAACACCTGCAGTCCTGCATGTCACAGCCTATTGCCTGGCAAAAACTTATTCTAGTAAAAAAGCAAAAACGATTATACTCTCTTTAATGAATGAAGTCCGGGTCATTGATTGCAACCATGAAACCGCCCTGCTAGCTATGAATTCTGTGATGGAGGATATTGAAGATGCCCTCCAATATTACGCCGCTCTTACCCATGGCGCTGATATTTTCATATCTTCATATAAGAAATTAAAAAAGAAAGCCATTCCTCAACTGCCTGTCATGACTCCCAGTGAGTTTCTGGAAGGTGAAAACTAAAAAATAATTTTTATTGCAAAAAAGGGCCGCCTTACGGCAGCCCTCACGAAACCCCGAAGGGTCAGATTAGATATGTCTTGATTACAGAATGTTAACTAAACCAGTGTACAGGCTGGTAGATACAAACTTGCCATCTGCGGACAAAAAGCCAATATAGCCATGTACCGCTTTGCCGCTGAATGCAGCTACATCTAATGTATAGCTGCCGGCAATTCTTAGTGAGCCTTCATCGCTGGTTTCCCATTGATTCAGCGCCTCACAGTAAACAGCAACGAATGCCTGATCCGTTGCCTTTGCACTTCCCTCCCCGCTGTTGTCGATCCAGCTAAAACTAAGCGTTCCCTTCGAAGAAGAGTCAGCTGTTGGCATTTTTGCATTCAACAAATCACCACGGCCAAGTAAAACCTGTTCGTAGTTCATTCTAAATGCAGGATAGTCGCCGGTGATTGCATTACGTATATTATACGATAATGCTTTGTTGAAACACGACATACGAACCGTTACGCTGTTGTACGTCCTGTTCAATAATCCTGTCAGTGGTTGAAGGAATCCGGAGACCAGCGTCATTTTTGCCATTTGTTTTAACTGGTCGGGTGAAGATTTACCTCTTCTGCGGGGTGGTCTGCTGCGTATCACCTGAATGCCTTTCCAGGAACTGCCCACCGCAGGGCCTAATGTTCCGCTGAAGCCTCCAAGGATACCATTGGTAATCTTACCCATGTGATCGCATTTAAGAACTAAAAAAATAAGAACTCTATGTCAACGATTCGTCTATGCAACGCCATCAGCTGATTGGACTGGAACAAGTACTAACCGCAGCTTACCCAGACTGACCGACCGGAAACAAATGATTGACAACACAAAAATGATAAATTTTAAGGAATATTGTTCAGTATGCGGGAATAAAAAAGATTTTATTTAATTTTAAATAAACAGAAGCACAGAAAAATATATACACGATCTAACCTGGGGTTTTACACCCAAACCATAAAAAAAATAATCTACCCTGATTTAAAGCCTGTCTAATTGGCGGTAAAATCATAAATACTTATACTACTACAAGACCGGGTTTGTTGGTACTTTATTGAGATATCGTTGGGATATTGTTGGGAAAGCTCTACCAAGAAATAACCGTCAAAAAGTCAAGATTTCCCTAACTAAAGTGTTCTTCGTGTAAACATCACATCTCTCAATGGGTCAAGGATAAAATACTTGCGGCTGATGCTGTTTTTATTTCTACACATACGTCAAATATTTGCTACAGACCGCTAATTTCGTGGTTAGCATGTCTTTATCCATCGCTTCGCTGAATTCTGGAAGTAACGGCAACTGTTATTTTATCGGTAACGGGAATGAAGCCGTATTTATTGATGCTGGCCTTAGCTGCAGGGAAACAGAATTAAGAATGAAGCGGTTAGGTTTGAATATGAGCCTCGTTAAGGCCATTTTTATTTCACACGAACACAGCGATCACATTCAGGGTGTATCCCAAATCGTAGCCAAATACAAGATCCCAATTTATTTCAGTCAGCCTACTTTAAAGGAAGCGGGTTTTGGAAGAATTAGGAAACATGCTTTTCATTTCACTGCCACACAACCCGTTATGATCGGCGGACTCCGTATCACGGCTTTTAAGAAAAAACACGATGCCTGCGATCCGCATAGTTTCATCATCAGCGCCGCAAAAACCAATATTGGTGTGTTTACAGATATCGGCGAACCCTGTGATCAACTGATCCATTATTTCAAACAATGTCATGCTGCATTTCTTGAAACGAATTATGATGAAGACATGCTGCAAAACGGTTCTTACCCCGTTTACCTGAAAAACCGGATCAGCGGAGGCAGCGGGCATTTGTCAAACCGCCAGGCGCTGGATCTATATTTGAAACACCGGCCTTCATTTATGAGTCACCTGTTTCTCTCCCATCTTTCAAGAGAAAATAATTCACCTGAACTGGTAGAATCTTTATTTACATCTGTTCCTGCTGAAACCCGCATCATTATTGCCAGCCGCTACCAGGAAACGGCGCTTTATCAAATCACTGCTGAGGAAAGTCACTTTAAGAACCTAATTCCTAAGACCAAAATTCAGCAACAGTTAAGCTTATTCTAACTATGTGTTATTCTTTAAGCTATGGGATATGAGATATGGGTTATGGGTTAATTCATATCCCATATCTCATATCTCATATCTCATAACCTCCTAAAAGAGTAGTTTGTGAATAGTGAAAAAAAAGGCCTCCCTGAGAACAGGAAAGCCAAACGATTGCTAGTCCACGAGATAAAGTTCAAAATGTCTTCAACGGTAATACGTATCGGATAAGGTAATGGTTGAATGGTTTAAGTTTCAGGGCCTCGACAACAAACATACGACCGTTCAATAACGCAATCCAATGGGATAAAACAGGATTCTGATCCGGGTATTTTTCCCGGTACGCCTGGGATTAAACCCGTTTCTTTCTGATTAAGTTCATGGAACTCAGATTCTACGTATTTTAAAGTCAGAATCAAAACCATGTATATGTTACAAAAACCTTCCATCCTGCACCTTATTCTGTTTTCCTCAGTTTTTCTTTTTTCATTCAGAAATATTACCAATGTATCTCACGCAATGAAAGCTGTTAATCCATTTATCGTAATTCGGGTAAAAATGGAAACAGATACCGGCGGACAAGCCGTAAATATCGATTCGGCCCAGGCATGCATCAACCGCTTTCCGGCTTACATGGCACAATTTGGGTTTACCAATCCAGGCGGAGAAAGTGTAAACATTAAAATCAGGAAATCAGCCATGCTCACGTCCGGTGAATCATTCAATGCCCAGAATTTACAGAACTGGCTGAATGCAACCATTGCACAATATGCTGCTGCCGGCAAAACCCTGGTGATAAATGTGCAGCTTGGCGTTTATGATATGAATTATTTAAATACCTACCAGCCCGATGCAGCAAAAAGGACCGCAAATAATGGTCGGATTGCCATCTTCCTCATGCCGGCTGATGCCTCCACCGGAACGGTAGTAAGAGCATTGGTTGCACAACCCAATGGCAGCGGGGGATCTGGCGGTGGAACCGGTTATGATCTTGGTGGCCTTCAACCCTAAATTATGCATATCTCCTGGTATGAATATTTTCAGATAATCAGTCTTTGCGTCGCCATATATTGCTGGAAAGGGTTAAAAACCTGTTCGGTTCTGGCTTTTATCCCCTTCCTCGTAATAGTGAATATCACGGAAATAACGGCCGAGAACTACCTTGCCTTTGGCTGGACCTCGAATTATTTAATTTATAATCTTTACCTGTTGTTTTCAACACCCTTCCTCTTTTATTTAGCCGGCAAAATGCTATTTTTAACGAGGAAGGAATCCGTTATATTTTTTATCGTCTGCGTTTTATGCATGCTGCTGGTGATCTTCAACTTTGGATTTATCCAGGGACCCACCCAGTTCAATACGTATTCCCTCTGTGTGATTGAGATCATGGTCATCGTTTTTTCCGGTCTTTGTCTGGTGCGACTGACCGTATTTGACGAGAAAGAACTGAACTTTATGAAAGAACCATATTTCTGGTTTAATTCCCTGAATCTTTTTTTCGGATTGATCACCCTTGTGGTGCTCGGTCTCCAGTCCTATATTCTGATAAATCACGTTGAAATCGTGCATAAATCCCTCTACGGTGCTATTATGCCCGTCGTAAATGCCATCGTGTATCTGGGTTATAGTTATGCTTTTATTTTATGCAGAACGCAAAGAACGAGGTAGTTTTCACCATCATCGCAGTAATTATAATACTGCTTTTCCTGGGCGTTCTGTTCCTGGTCATGTTGTTTTATTATAATAATAAAAAAATTCAGATGAGTAAAGAAACCCAACTCATGCGCGCTACATTCGACAAACAACTTTTGGAATCCAAACTCGAAATTCAGGAACAAACATTTGATATGATCAGCCAGGAGATCCACGACAATGTGGGTCAGATCCTGAGTCTTGCCAAGGTACAGCTGGGCATCATGGAACAAAAACAGACTGTCAATGGTGAATTGCTGGGTAACGTTAAAGAGAGTATCAGTCTTGCGATGACGGAACTGCGTGATATTGCAAAAAGTCTCAGCAGCCAGCGGGTTCAGCAGGTGAGTCTGCAGGACAGCATCGGCCAGGAGATCCGCCGTATCAACCGTAGCGGATTTTTTAAAATTAGTTCCGACGTACAGGGAATTGAAAAAAATATTCCGGATCAGCACAAGCTGATTGCATTCCGGATCGTTCAGGAAGGACTGCAGAATATCATTAAACACGCAGGTGCTTCTGAAGTGAAAGTTTCGATTCGCTATATGGAAGACCGGATGTATATCACGATTTTTGACAATGGAATAGGATTTAATCCTGAAACTGAATTGAAAAAACGGGAAGGACTGGGATTGCAGAATATTCTAGGCAGAGCGACCCTGGTTGGCGGCAAAGCAGAAATATTGAGCAAACCCGGGGAAGGAACCACGCTTCAAATTCAAATGACATATGTCTGACCCGAAATATGTTGCATTGGTGGATGATCATACCATGTTCCGAAAAGGACTGGCGGTGCTCATTAATTTATTTCCTCATTACAAAGTTTTAATGGATGTGGGTAATGGAAGGGAATTCATAGATCAGCTTCAACCCGATCACTTACCCGATATCGTTTTACTGGATATTCATATGCCGGTGATGGATGGATATGCTACGGCGGCATGGCTGCATGCGAATCATCCGGAAATACGCGTGCTTGCCCTGAGTACCATGGATTCGGATACAACAATTATTAAAATGATCCACCAGGGTGCACGTGGTTATATTCTGAAAGATGCAGATCCCAAAGAACTCCAGTTAGCCTTCGAAGAAATTCTAGCCAAAGGATATTATTATAATGAAGTCCTGACGCGCAAAGTGATCCAGTCAATACATATGGGCGGACAGGATTCTGCAAATGCCTTCCCCAAACTGACCGACCGGGAAATGGAATTCCTGAAACATGCCTGCAGCGAAAAAAATTATCATCAGATCGCCAATGAAATGTTTGTCAGCGAACGCACCGTGGACGGCTACCGCGAGTCCCTCTTCAAAAAATTCAACGTTACGAATCGTGTTGGGCTGGTGCTTTATGCGATTAGGAATCAGCTTGTGCAACTTTAGGCCCTCGTTTCGTTGGCAGTTAGCGGTTGGCGGTTGGCGGTAATCGGTCATCGGCCAACGGTCAACGGTCAATGGTCAACGGTCAACGGTCAACGGTCAACGGTCAACGATACATAAATATTTATCTTTGAATATAAATCATTCCGTGCATTTCGACCCCGAAAATAAAATAATTAAACTCTGCGCAGAAGGTATGATGGCTGAGGGGAAGGGTGAGATGGAAACAGCTAAGAATTTATTTCTGCTGGCATGGAATGAATCTGAATCTGATATTGAAAAATTTACCTCCGCTCATTTTGTAGCAAGACATCAGGAAAATGTTTCTGACAAATTGAAATGGGATGAAATAGCTCTGGAAATGGCTTCCAGAATAAATGATGAAAGTATAAAAACTTCCTTTCCTTCTCTTTATCTGAACATAGGTAAATGTTATGAAGATTTAAATGATTTTGATCTGGCAAAGGAAAATTATTACCTGGCGGAATCCTATATTGAATTCCTTTCTGATGACGGATATGGAAAAATGATAAGGTCCGGAATACTTAGCGGCCTGGAAAGAATGAAACATTCGTTTCGTTGACCGTTGACCGGTGACCGTTGTCCGTTGGCAGACATTTTGTAAATGGTTAATGGTTAATAGTAGATAGCTAAATCGTCGGAAATGCATTAATTTTCTCCTCCAAAAAGCGGTCAACGGTCAACGGTCAACGGCCAACGATCAATTAAAAATCATTCAAAATATGAAACGCAGAGATTTCGTAAAAAACATTTCCATCGCAGGTGCCGGCATCGGTCTGATGCGGCCGTCTTCACTTTTCGCTATGTCCTCTCCCGCTAAAATCCGGATGGGGATTATCGGAACAGGGCTTCGGGGGCAAAATCATTTATGGAACGCGCTGCAAAGGCCGGATGTAGATGTAGTCGCCATTTGTGATATAGATGAACGAATGCTTCAGTCCGCGCGTGAGCTGGTGACGAAATCAGGAAGGCCCATGCCCAAAATATTTACTGGCGATCCGCATGCATATAGAAAACTTCTGGAAGAAAAAGACCTGCAGGCAATCCTCATCGCCACACCCTGGGAATGGCACACACCGATGATACTGGACGGAATTTCTGCCGGCATAAAATATATCGGAACAGAAGTAGTGCTGGGCATTACCCTGCAGGATCACTGGAACGTAGTGAATGCCGCATCACAAAATGGAGCCAATGTGATGATGATGGAGAATGTTTGTTATCGCCGCGATGTGATGGCCATTTTACAAATGGTGAGGCAGGGACTTTTTGGTGAACTCATACATATGCAGGGCGGCTATCAGCATGATCTGCGCGGAGTCAAATTGAATGATGGAAAAACTCCTTATAATAGTGGTGTTGAATTTGGAGAGAAGGGTTTTTCAGAAGCCCGCTGGCGCACCAATCACAGTGTACATCGAAACGGTGACCTCTATCCTACCCATGGTGTCGGGCCCATTGCAGAAATGCTGAATATAAATTATGGCAATCGTTTTGTTTCTCTTTGTTCCTTTGCCAGCAAGTCACGCGGCCTCCATGAATATATTGTGAAGAAAGGCGGACCCGATCATCCGAATGCCAAAGTGGAATTCAAACTCGGGGATGTCGTCACAACCCAGATCCGTTGTGCGAATGGTGAAACCATTTTATTACAACACGATACCAGTTTGCCAAGACCGTATTCACTGGGCTTCCGGGTCCAGGGAACTCATGGGATCTGGATGGACGTGAATCAATCGCTCTACATTGAAGGCGTAAGTGTAAAATCTGATGTTTGGGAACCGGCGCAACCTTATTTAGATAAATATGATCACCCCGACTGGCAACGCTGGGGTAAGGAAGCTGAGAACGCGGGACATGGAGGAATGGATTTCTTCGTTCTACAGGATTTTGTTGAATCGGTGAAAAATCAAACCACAACTCCAATGGATGTATATGATGCCGCTGCCTGGAGTTCCATCACGCCACTGAGTGAGATGAGTATCGAGCTCGGCAATCAGACAGTCGATATGCCGGATTTTACGAGTGGAGCATGGATGAGCAGGGTGAACCGGTTTGGGACTTAAAACAAGTATGGGAGTATGGGAGTATGGGAGTATGGGAATGTGAAACCATCTACTGTCAACTGTTATCAGTCAACGGTCATCGGCCAACCCTGCCCGCCGGGAGGCAGGCGCCAACGGCCAACGATAAAATGAGCGAAGCTAACGTCATAAAGAAAATAATTGGCTTTTTCATTACCAAAATCATCCTTGGTATTGCAGCTATTGCAGGGGCTGTTATATTCATTGAATCAGTGCTCAGACCACTGCTGGAAAAATTAAAGATATCAGATGAATTGATAAATGGGATTATCGGGATTACAGAAGCTGCTGCCGCGGTATCTATTTATATTTTACTTTTCTCGTTTTATGAAAAAAGAAAAATTACAGAATTAAGTTTCTCCTCTTTAGGCAAAAGTGCAAATCTTGGATTTTTTACGGGATTTCTTTTGCAGTCATTATTCATATTCATCATATTCTTGGCAGGAGGTTATACCATTATTCAGGTTAATCCTTTCAGTGATATGATTCCAGCACTTACAATGGCACTGACGGCTGGTTTTGTAGCTGAAATAATTATTATAGGAGTAGTTTTCCGATTAATTGAAAACCAATTCGGAACTTCTGTTTCAATCATTATTATGATACTGCTTTTTATAATTGCGCATAGCGGAGTTAAGGATGGAAATCTTGTATCTGTTCTTTCAACTTCTATCAATGCGGGGCTTTTACTTCCGGCCGCTTATGTGTTTTCAAGAAATTTATGGCTTCCCATATTTCTGCATTTCGCATGGGATTTTACTGAGCCGGGTATTTATGGTGCGATCAATCCAAGTATCTCTATAACAAAAAGTTTGTTTGAAAGTAAGATTTCCGGCTCGAGGCTCATTACTGGCGGCCCTCTCGGGCCACAAAATTCAATTCAGGCTTTAATAATCTGCCTGATTACGGGATTCATTTTTTTATGGCTTGCAAAACGAAAAAATAATCTTATTCCATTTAGTACAAGTGTGAAAGTGTGGTAGTGTGGTAGTGAAATCGGCTAACAGCGAACGGCCAACCCTGCCTGCCGGCAGGCAGGCGCCAACAGCCAACCGCCAACCGCCAACCGCTAACCGTCAACGGCTAACCGTCAATGAAATTTATACTTCAAAGTAACCCCAACCGTAGACGGATCGCCTAAACGTGCGGCGCCGAAATTATAGGCATAAGCGACGTATTTGACGTCAGTGATATTACGTAGCCAGACTGAAAGACCGAATTGATAATAAGTGATCCCCGCACTGGCATTGAATAATTGATAATCCGGTTGCACTACCTTGTTAGACAAATCAAAGTATTGTTTACCGAAATAATACCATTCTACTCTTATAAAAGCACTGGCTGATTTGGTGATATGCTTATTATATTGAACTGCTAACATGGAAGTCATAACAGGAGTGAATACCTGGTATTTTCCGTCAAGCGGCACCTGATTTCCATTTGAGGAAAGTTCACCGCTGGTATAGGTTGCATGGGTATACCCAATGTGTAATGTCAGTTCCAGGCCAGGCAATGGCAGGCCCTGCAATTCAGCTTCAAATCCTTTGCTTGTCAGTCCGCCTGCATTTTTTATTACTGTTATCGCATCAGGAAGTATGAGTGTTGGAATCTGTGCGTCCTGGACTGTGTTATAGAAGATGGCAAAATTAGCATGCAGACGGTTTGAGAAATAATTACTCTTGAAACCAAGCTCATAGTTATTGCTGTACTCAGGCAGATAGGGAAATAATGGAGGTTGGGTTGGATCCGTTGAAAGTTGTGTCAGTCCGCCGGTCCGGTATCCGCGGTTATAACTGATATATATATGCGCATTTTCACTTGCGTGATAAGAAACCGATACCATGGGACTCCATGCATGGAAAGAAGTTTTACCGGAAGTGTCCGGCTGCGTAACAAAACCTGTTGTTGAACCATCAGGCTGATAAAATCCGGATACTTCTTCGCTGGATTGCTGATAGTCATAACGAATGCCACCTGTTACTGAAAATGCTTTCGAAATTGCATATTCCGCCTGTCCGTAAAATGCGAGCCCTTGGCTTTTTAATCTGGTTTTATTGATGACGGTGTAGTTACTGTCGGGCGAACCAACTGCAGCTGCATCCGCACCGAAATGAACCCCCTCCTGTTTAGGAGCATTCTGGAGGAAAAAATAAGATCCTACTGCCCATTTCAATGGGGATGCAGAAGCTGTTGCAGAAGAAAGACGAAGTTCTTCCGTCCAGGCATTGACTTTATTCCAAGGTTTACCATAATTATTCACTATACTGATTGCATCCAAAGGAGAAAAATCTCCGTCCACCGGCGTTTCATAAATCCTGTAATTCGACTGATAAGCGGTCAGCGAACTGAAATCCACTTTTTCTCCTGTATGCCTGATCATAAAAGATCCATTCAATGTATTATCGACCATTTCGGCAATAGCATTCTGATCAAGATGATAAGGATTTACGAAAGCGTCCGCTACAGTTGGATTCAACGGAAAAGCGCCATTATTACGGTTCCACAGGTTTTTCATATTCAGGGTAAATGACCACTGTGGATTCAGCAGGTATTTCAAATAAAAATTATCGGCAAACCGGTGTTGTTTATCGAAATGAGAATTGTTATAATCATTCGTATAAAAACCATTGGATCCTTCATATAATCCGGCTACGCCAAGAAATAATTTCCGGGCGATCAATGGAGCTGTGAATTGAAAAGTATAACGCTGCAGTCCGTAATTTCCTGCGCTGGCTTCAAGTGAAAAATGTAATTGTTCATCAGGTTTTTTTGTGACAATATTTATAACACCGCCCATTGCATTTCTTCCATATAAAGTTCCCTGCGGACCTTTTAATACATCAATATGGTCAATGTCGAACAATTGTGGAATATCAGTGTCCAGCGTAAACTGTGGAACTCCGTCAATATAAGTCACTACTGCCGGATCATAGGAAGTGGAAGTTATTCCACGGATAGAAGTTACGTTTCGTCCGTCACCAGGATCAGCAGAGTACATATTTGAAACGATTCCTTTCAGATCCCTGCTGGCCCAGAGTCTATAAGCATCTACATCCCGCGATGAAAGCGCCGTAATACTTATTGGAACGTTTTGAATATTCGCTTCCTGTTTTTCTGCTGAAACTACGACGGCGTCCAGCTGTATGGTGGATCTTGCAAGCTGTATTATTAATTTATCACCGGAGAGAGGAATCTGAATTTGTTTTTCAACCCTTGCATAACCGACAGAAGAAATTTCAATCGAATACAATCCTTTCGGCAGATCAGGAATTGTAAACTGACCTGCACTATTACTTAAAACATAAACATCTGTATTAAGCACATGGATCGTCGCTCCTGAAATAACCGCTCCTTCATCATTCCTAATCTCCGCGAAATTCTTCACCTGCGCATTTGAGAGGTGAAAGAAAAACAGCATCACTATTACTATATGACGTTTCATTGTTTTGGTTGACGGATGACGGTTGACGTTCTCTAACTACCACTCTTCCACACTACCACACTACCACACTTTATTTATGTTTTCGAATTTGTGGTTTTAGTGAAAGTATATAATCTACAATCTGACTAAGGTCTTTTTGTGCCAGATCAGGATGTGCCGACATGGCCACATCTCCCCAAACACCACTTCCACCTTTCATGATTTTCTGACTAAGATAAACAGGAGCTTTTTTATCCTTTGCATATTTTTCCGCGACACGTTTAAATGATGGCCCAATGGAAACTCCTTCTTCCTTATGACAACTTTTACAGTCCATCACCTGCGTCAATGCATAGCCCGCCGCGAAGGGTCCCCGCGCAGAAGCTGAAGTATCAACAACGGCAGCAGCCGGAGCTGTGTTAGCTATTGGACTATATTCAATGCGGGATAGTCCGGCATCAGGATTCTTCTGAAACCATCCTGTTCCATATTCCAGTAAATATAATTTCCCGTCGGGACCTGCTTCCATATCAATACAATTATGTAAAACCATATGCGGCATGAAAGATTCCATCTGTTCGAAATCGCCATTTGGCTGAAGGGTCACTGCTTTAATCCATCCCCTGATCCAATCGTAGATAAATAATTTTCCATTAAAGTAATCCGGATAACGCGTTGCTGCGGGATAAAAATCTGCATAATAAACTGGACCTGCCATGGCATTACGACCACCGCTGCCCAGCTCCGGGAATTCCGGTGAAACTGCATAAGGATACCAGATAAACGCAGGTTGTGCCGGAGGAAGTTCTGTAAGGCCGGTATTATTTGGCGAATGATTTTCGGGTTTCGCCGGATCAAAAGCAGGACCGGATACACCGGTCAGATAATTGTATTGACGATATGCATAATTATTCCCAACAAAAAATGGCCATCCAAAATATCCTGCTTTTCTCGCCTGGTTTACTTCATCATATCCCCGTGGACCGCGTGTAGCGAAACTGTCGTCAGGTGCATCGGGTCCAACTTCTCCCCAATAAAGGAAACTATTTTTCTGATCCACAGTAATGCGATAAGGATTTCTGTTCCCCATTATATAAATCTCAGGCCGGGTTTTGTCTGTGCCGGGAGCAAAAAGATTTCCTGCAGGAATTTCATAACTGCCGTCTTTGTGAATGCGGAGACGCATGATTTTTCCACGCAGATCATTGCTGTTGCCGGCAGATCTTTCAGCATCATATTGCCGATGACCCGGCGCACCATTCAATGGAGCGAAACCATGATTTGCAAAAGTCTGTCCTGGTTCATCAAATGGTGTGGAGTTATCACCTGCGGAAAAATATAAAAGGCTGTCCGGGCCGAAGGCAATGGATCCTCCCGTATGGCAACATATATCACGTTGTGATTTCACTTCCAGGATGACTTTCTCAGAACTATTGATTATGCTATCATTTTCGAAACTGAAGCGTGACAAACGGTTCACGGAACTGTCGGCCGGACTATAATAAATATATACCCAATGATTGTTTTTAAAATCAGGGTCCTTGGAAAGACCCAGCATACCTTCTTCCACATTGACTCCTTCCAGTTTGGATATAAAATATACATTCAGAAATCCCGCCTGTTTTACTTTGCCTGTCGCCTGTTTGTAAAGCATGATCTCACCACGGCGTTGCAGGATCAGGATATCGAGGTTTGGAAGAATGGTCATTTCAGTCGGCTCATAAAACGTACCCTGAACCATCACGTGTTTGGTAAAATGATCTTCAGAAGGCGGATAGGGAGTTGTTGCTTTAGTATAATCCAGGGGCGAATAGTGACCGATCGCGTATTCAATTGCATTCAAAACCTTTTTTAAATGCACATCGTCGCCTGAATTCTTTGCAGTGAGGCTGTCATCAGAATATTCGACCCGGCCGCCATCATATTCCTGGTGCATGAATGAAACACCCGAATCACCTGATGAACCTATCATACGGCCATACCAGCGCCAGTTGAATGTTTTTGCGGTTGGATGAATGCCTGCAAATCCGCCACCAGCCTGGATAAAACGCTCCAGCGCAATTCTTTCCATATATCCCAGGTTTACACCGGAACGATTTAAAAACAATACGGCGGCATATGCAGATAATGAATCATCCGTGAACTGACTGCTTGTATCAGTCGCATTTATTTCAAACCCGTTAATTTCTCCCAGTTTTTGTAAAGCCTGGATTGCAGCAGCGGCATCCTGTGCCGGAGCATGTTTTGTATAAACTAAAACCCGCGGAATGCCGGCGCGTTTTTGGCGGCAGGAGATGGAAAGTAAAAAGGAAAAAGTAAAAAGTAAAAAATAAGTCTTTTTCATGTTAAAAAGTAAAAATTAAAAAGGAAAAAGTAAAAAACAGTACTTTTTCATTTTGGCCGTTGCTGTCAGGCCGCAAACTTAAGTATTAAGCTTTAAGATCAGCGATTTATTACATGAATGTTCAATATACATCATGGCTGGGCCAGCCGTTGTAAATGAAGGGTTAAGGCAGGTGCCTTCCAGGCGAATGTCATTAATGTATTGGAGATAAAAAGAAATATGATCGTTTGAAATCCACGTATTGTTTGAGTAAAATATTTATTTTAGTTCGTTGTCCGATTTAAGATTTAACTACCACACTACCACACTACCACACTACCACACTTTCAAAGTTACTTCACTCCCTGTGCCGGATTCCAAGACCC
>Ga0210384_10001564_pt1 | contig 30747 bp, 37 predicted proteins | sample IncBWH2MmetaG_FD_160574 | JGI IMG/M metagenome (GOLD analysis project Ga0210384, IMG submission 160574) | Forest soil microbial communities from Barre Woods Harvard Forest LTER site, Petersham, Massachusetts, United States - Inc-BW-H-2-M | ecosystem: Environmental > Terrestrial > Soil >...
AGTTCTGATGCAGAACCTGTTCCAGCTTCGGATGCGAGATGCCAACCTTCTTGCGTCCAATTGATGTAACGCTTTTCACCTTTGAGTTGTCGAGGGCGTAGCGAAGGGCGTATCCGCCGACCATTCCAGTCGCGCCCACAATGACCAGACGGTTTTGGCCGACCATTGGAGCGGTCAGCGATGCCGCGGAAGATATCTGGTTATTCGTTGTCATGACACCTCGTGGTTCTCGATCCGGTACAGGCTAGTCCGAAAACTCGCTTCTGAACCTGCCCACCAACAGGGCCACTGTAATCGCTATGTAGAGAACTCCGGTAACCCCTTCCAGTGCCGTTAGTATGCGGGCCGTTCCGCTGAGCGGCACGATATCGCCGTATCCGACGGTAGATAGCGTTATCAGGCTGAAATATAGCAGCTCAGTCTGACGGTCGGCCGAGTGACTTCCAATCTGGATTGAACCCGGAGAGAAAGCATCTAGCGCTAGATAAATCGCCGCCCACAGCAACCCAAGCAATAGGTAGATGTTGACAGCAGTGTAGAGCTCCGCCTGAGCGACCGAACGAGAATTCCTGAGAGATGAGAAAAGGCCTGCTGCTGTGAGCCCGAAGAAGGCAGCGAGAAATGCCCATCGAATTCCGGTCAGCGTCGGGCTTGGAAACGTATTGCCCGCCACCACAAAAACCGCATTGCCCAATGCCAACAGAACCGACGGCCACACCCACCTCTTGATCTGCGACAACCGGACAATGGACAAGACAATTGGTATGAAGGTGACGGCCGCGAGCAGCAGTCGCCTCCAATTATCCTGGTTCAACGCCGGAGTCAACAGAATCGCCACCAACAAGGACAGGAGGAGCAGCAAGTCCGGTCGCGATTGAACTTTCGCATTCAATGAGAAAACCTCAACAACGCATGCTCGCCCACGGTGACGAGGTACTCTGGCCAGCCGTTGGAAAACTCAATGACGCGGCCGAAGCCTCTTTGTTTATCGCTGTCATGCCAGAACGCGCTCCTCGATCCAGTCAACGTAAAGCAGGCGCTCCGCAAACAGCCATGCGCCGTCCATCTTCACGAATGTGTCGTAATAGCGGAGGGCAGCGATCATGAGCTGTCGCTTCTCACCGTCAATACTGAGGTGATGGGGCATGCAATAAGTTTCCCCTGTGCCTTGATCACTGGTCAGCGTGCGGATCGTCGTCTGTCCAAGGAAGTGCATGGTGGCAGCGTACTTGTTCAGATCGGCAAACACTGGAGCGAGCTGCTCGCGTGAGCGCAGTTCCTGCGATGGATTGGGATCCTTTGTGTTCATGTAGACCACGAAGTGCGTATCTGCGGTAAAAAGAGCCATCTGACCTTTCGCATCGCGACGATCAGCGCAGTGTGCATAGGCCTCAACCAGTTCGCGGATGGCGAGCCGATCCGCGGCTTCGCTGGGGGAGATAGCGATGCGCTTGCTCATAAGTAGGTCTCCTTGTTCGATTCGGCCCCTCGCGGCAAGACTGTCACTCTTGTGGCCCGGAAAAAATCTTGAAAAACATTAAAGACCCTTCGGATGGCATTCTCCACCGACCAGCACCTCCGCACCTTCGTCAATGCCTTTGCGGATGTAGGATTCGATGCGCTCGTACTGTTTTTGCGACACCATCGGTCCAACCAAATTTTCGCGACGTCCGGATTGCGCACCATCTCAGCGCCGACGACGGTGCCGAGACCTGTCACCACATTGAAGACACCGTTTGGTAGTCCGGCGTCGTTCACAGCCTCAACCATTGTGCGGGTCTGCAGCGAGCTCATTTCGCTGGGTTTGAGCACGACCGCACAACCAGCCGCGATAGCCGACGCAAGCTTCAGGCAAATGAACAGAGCGTTCGCGTTCCATGCTGTAATCAGGCAGCAACTCCGACCGGCTCCATCGTGACCGTCGTCTTGCCCCAGCTTTCTTTCAACGGGAGCTCTTGAAGAGCCTTCTGCACGGCGGCGGACTTTCCATCCGAACGTTCCCGAATGGCTTAGCCGGTGAGCCTCTGCGAGATACTGCCAGCGTCTTTGCAACTCTGCTTGCGCAGTTTTTAAATCTTCATTGGCCTTTTCCAGTTCGTTTGTTCGTGCACTGCCCGAACTTGCGCGGCGCTACGTGCGTCGAGTAGAAGTTTTTGGTTTCGGCGCCAGTTACTCAGCAGGCCAACCAACAAGCTCCAGTTTAGAATCACAAGAAAGATTAGAAAAGGCACCATGGGGAACGCGGCTCCGAACTGGAAGAATCTTACATCACCTTCTGTAGCTGCGTTCCCACAGGATCACATCAAATCGACGCTAAACACGCTGATCCAACCGGCTTATCGCAGGCGGAGGAGAGCCGCGAAGTGGCATGAGCCGGCCTTGTGGCAACGACTCTGTTTGTATTGAGGTCGATGACGTAGGTTTGCCCGGCGGCGACATACGCGGAAATCAGGTAGTGGTCGTCCGCATCGATGGCGAGATAGTCCAAGCGTTTTCCTGGTGGCCCTGGCAGGTCGAACTTTGCGACCTCTTTGAGGGTTTGGCCGGACGCAATCGTTGTCAGCAGTCCTGCAAAGAGCAGGCTGGCAAGTCGCAGGAACCGAACACAGGTCACATTTTCTTTCATATCCCCTCCCAAAAGTCACGACCAACTGTGTTTCACAATCATGCCGAGGACCCCCGATCCGAGAATGATCAGTGGTTCGGGTATTTTCTTGAATCGTAGCAACAGCAGCAGGGAAACCACGGCGATCAGGACAGTAGGCAAATCCATTACTGCGCGTTTGCTCAAAATGATTGCTGCACCGGCAATGGCTCCCACAGCCGCCGCTGTCACTCCTTGAACAAATGCTTTGACTTGACGATTCTTGGCAAACCGCCGATAGTACGGCGCAACGAAAACGACAAGTAGATAGGGCGGCAAGAAGACCGCGAGAGTTGCAGCGAACGCCCCGAGTGGTCCAGCTACTAAAAAACCGATGAACCCCGAAGTAATGACTACCGGTCCCGGAGTGATCATCGCGACTGCTACAGCGTCCAGAAACTGGCGCTCCGTGAGCCAGTGAAAGCCATTTACGACGCCCCCGTACAGGAACGGCACAATGGCTAACCCGCTTCCAAACACAAATGCACCGGCTTTGAGAAAGAAAAAGAAGACAGTCATCACAGTCTTAGTTCCAGCAGGGGCATAAAAACCTATGAAGCCCACGGGAGCCAACGCTAGCGATTGGGAACGAATCCCCTGAACCCGGGGAGGAGCTTTGATCAGCATCGCAATAACCCCAGAAAGGATGAACAGCGAGATCATTTCGGACTCCGTCCACACGGTTGTAATTGCCAAAATCGCGAACACAGTCCAGAGTAGATAATCCTTCCCAAGTGTTTTTTGGATCAGCCGCCAGGCGCTTCGCACAATGATGGCGCTTACCGCCGCGCCAATTCCGTAGAACATTCCTTGAATCCATGCCAACTGTCCAAAATGCACATACATTGCCGCCAGCGCGAGAACCATCAGAAGAGAGGGCAAAACGAAAGCAACCCCAGCCAGCGTCGCGCCTAGCGCTCCACTGTGTACCCACCCAAGATAGTTTGCGAGCTGTGCGGCAAGCGGTCCGGGACTGAGTTGAGAAAAAGCCAGCCCTTCCAAATAGTCTTCGTTCGAGACCCAGTGCCTGTCTTCCACCAGATCTCGCTGCATATAACCGACAAGGGCGATGGGCCCGCCAAACCCCACGGTACCTAGACGAAGGAAATAGGTAACCAGCCGCGATAAAGGGACTCCTTCGACCTGCGGAACGACTTTATTGTCATCATGTCCAGGTTCGGCATGAACGTCTGTTTTCATATTCCCGCTCCGCAAGTGGTTCTTCAGCCACACGTCCTCGAATAGAGTCGCCGGTCGCCACTTCTTATTTCGTACTAACTTTGCTCAGCGCCGCCTTAATGCCGGCACCCACCGATTCCGGACTTCCAACACACCAGAAGTGCATGAAAAATACCCGAGGCTGTTCTGTAAGCATGTGGCTATGAAGGGCGGTGACTTGAATGTTGTGCTCGTGCAAAGCGGAGATGACCGGATTTACTTCGTCCGCGATGAGCACGAAGTCGCCGGTTGTGGCCACATTCCCTGAGTCCGCTGCCTGAAAATTAATGACCTCTCCCACACCCGCGGCTGGCGTTACGGTCATGCCCGCCATGGTGATGGTGTCGGTGCGCGGGACACCATACGACAGCACGCCACCTTTAAACGTACCCTTGCGGCCAACCGAATCCTCGACGGTTTTCACCCAAGCCGGCGGGGCTGGTTCATCGGCGGCTGCAGCGGGTTTATCGAGAGGAGTTTTGGAAACCGACAGAGCCGCACGCAACGACGTTGCGAGTTGCGTGGCTGGACCATGTCCCATGTAGTGCATAAACAGAACCCTCGGAGTTTCTTCGATGAGATGGTTGTGCACCGCAGAAATTTCAAAGCCTGACGCACGCAGTTTTGCCATCACGGGATTCAGTTCCTCTTCGAGAAGGACCAAATCGCCCATCACCGTGGCGTTGTCGTCGGTTCCAAGGAAGGCTGCCCACGAGCCAAGCGCGAGTCCTGGTTTGATCGCCACTTCTTTTAAAGAAACATGCAGGTCGGTCCTGGGGAAACTGACTCTGTAAACGTCCCCCGTTTTCTGACCCGATCTGCCTAAAGCCTGATCGATTGGCGCGGGAGTTACTCCCTGGGCACTAAGAAGGGTTGGAAGCGTTAAGGAACAAATGAGAGTGAAGAAACGTAGTCTGGCAATCATGATAAGGCTCCCTTTCGATAAACAAATGTTGGCACGCGCATGCATGCTAAGAATGCGACGAAGTAGTCTTCACCTGCTGACCAGGACGAATCGCATCTGTGGCGTTCCGAATGACTTGGTCCGTCGGTTTGAGATCACCAAAGACCTCTATATTGCCGTTCACAGTCAGACCTGTAACTACATCCACCCATTCCGCCTTTCCATCGTGTACTCGGGCCGGAAATCGGACCGATAATTGATTGCGGAAGCACAAGCCCCGTGATGTTGTTGTCGGTCGCGCGGTTCGTTTGCCAGACCACGTCTGCACGCGGCAGATAATTCGTTCGAGCCAAGCCAACACCTGCTTGAGCCGCCGTAACTCGGTCCAGTGCAGCTCGCACCGCGGGATAATTCTTCAGGGCAAAGTCAACCGCCTCTGCGAGCGTTAGTGTCTTCTGCTGATCTGCGCTGGATTGCGAGAGACTGGTCTGGCCGAGGCTTATCAAGAGAACAAGCGTGATCGTAATCCATTCCAGTCCGGCACGATGATTGTCTAACACGACGGTCTGCTCCTATTTCAAGAACTTCGCTTGCAGCAACCCTTTCGTTTACGACTGCGCATGATAGAGTCCCTCGATCAATTGCACTCCTCGGTCGAGGAGCTCCTGGTCAGAGATTCCTTGTCGCGCCCAGCCCTTGAGGATTTCGTTAACGCCGTAACCCTCCTTTCGCCCGAATTTGTCGTCCGCGATATCTGCGTCATGAATAATCTCGGAGATGACTTTTACCCTTCGGTCGCGAATCCTGAAATCCTTCTGTAATGTCTCGAAAGTGCAGTCCTCACCACGATGCCCAAAACCGCTCTCGCGAAACATATCGAATGGAACCGCATTCTCCGGCACCTGGTTTTCAGGCGCGAAGGCAAACCGTGCCTTGGAATCGATGAAGCGGTGAATCAACCAGGCAGATGCGCAACGGTCTACACCGGGGCTCGGTCTGGTGACCCAAACCCGTTTCCGGTACTCCCGCGGATCAATCTTTCGTCTCTCGGATGTCCTCGCCGTCAGGCGCGCGGCATCCGCGTTCGCGAGCAATTCCCCGGCGCGCTTTTGCAGAGGACTATGGAAGAAATCCACCTCCACGATTTCTTGAAAACGGCTCCGCAATCGGCTGAGACGACCGAGGGCCCGCTTTGGTCGCGGCATAGCAGAAAACTCTTGCAGCTGGCGAATCAACTCCTGGTACTCCCGTGCACGCACTTCGGCAAACCGTCCTATCAATTGCGGAGTCGAGATATTGTCGATCGCCTGCACGTGAACGATCGAGGCATCGCCTCCGTATCTACGAATAGCCGTGGCCAGCCATTGAAAACGTTCTTCGTTTACCGGATTTGTGGGCAGCAAGTATCCGGAGTTGCCCAGCGCCACACTTCCGTAGCGTTGAAGTTTTCGCCAGATTTCCACCCGCTGGCTGGCCCGCTTGCTTGGCAGCGTGAATGTCAACAGCAACCAGGCAATACTGGATGGTAATGAAGCATCCATTTCAATATGATGTTAGAACCATAACAAAAAACTGTAAAATCTTTGTCACGAATTCGAGTCGACCGGCTGGGAGCCTGGGTAGACTTCGGAGAGGGGATTCCAGCCAGGCCGGACGGTACTGCTGAATTCACAACATGAAGATTTGCCGAAAGGCAATGTTTTAGTCAGAATTGCAGGTTCACTCGATTGTCGCCGTTGACGGTATGCCATCGTCCAGAAGTTCGATGGTGCATGGTCGAAAGCTCCTTCAATGGCAGGCGACTGGCCATTGGCCGTGATTTTGCGTGATTTTGCGTTGCGAACCGTGCCTCTTCACCACCGACCGTTGAGTTATGAGTGCAGCACGGAGTCTACAGGACTTGTGCGGCGCAAAGAGTCGGAAGAGTCCTCGTCTGGGACTTGGTGGAATCGTGACTGCCCGCGCGTTACCCTGACGCCAAAACAGAGTTTCGTCAATAGGATAGCTCGCACTTGATGCGGGCCAGGGCTCAACAATTGGGCGAGTACAGAAAAATCGTATGCTGCGAGAAAGCTCAGGCCTGCCTATTCGGTAGTCGACGCTCTCAGAATTCAATGCTGATTTAAATCGACAATCGGCGAGTCGGCCCCGTCAATGACGAGAAGGGCGTTTACCGACTCTGTGAAACGGTGAACTTCCCATAAGCCGACTTCTGGCCAAAGTCGTTTAGTCGCGCGACGGTCCCAAAATGTTGCTATATATTGTCGTGGAGTTATCTATGTCTCTCCCCTGTCGCGTCCAACTTACTGCCCTAGTAATCACAATAGCCGTGCCGTTTAGTTTCAGAATTCTGTCCGGGGCGGCTGCTCAAACCGCGGAACTCTCGAGTCCTGTCTCTATTCCAGACGACCCAACGGCTGACCGCTTCGTCGAAGGGCTGATGAGCAGAATGACGCTGTCCGAAAAGCTCGGGCAGATGACCCAGATCGCAGTCAACGGACCGTCGGACGGAGTTTCCTTTGAAGATCATATTCGCAAAGGTGAAGTCGGTTCTTTCCAATCAACCACGGATCCAGAGCGAATCAGCCATTTGCAGCACATTGCTGTCGAGCAGTCGCGCCTTCATATCCCACTCAGCTTCGCTTTTGACGTCATCCACGGCCTCCGCACGGTCTATCCCATCCCGCTTGCGCTGGCAGCATCTTGGGACCCCGCGCTAGTGGAGCATACGCAGGAGATGGCTGCGCGCGAGGCTTCGGCCGTGGGAATCAACTGGACGTTCGCACCGATGCTTGATATAGCTCGGGATCCACGATGGGGTCGCATCATGGAAGGCGCGGGTGAGGATCCGTATCTCGGTTCGCGGATGGCGGAGGCTCAGGTCCGGGGGTTCCAGGGCGATCACATCGGCGCGCCCCACCATCTGCTCGCCTGCCTTAAGCATTTTGCCGGGTATGGCGCCGCCGCAGGCGGCCGTGACTATGAGGAGTCCAACATTTCCGACGAGCAGTTGGAAAATGTCTACCTGCCCCCTTTCCACGCTGGCGTCAAGGCTGGCGCCGGGTCGCTGATGAGCGGCTACATGGACCTTAATGGCGTGCCTGGAACAGGAAACCACTGGCTGCTGCACGATGTTCTTCGCGAGCGCTGGCACTTCGCAGGTTTCGTGGTATCCGATTGGGAGTCCGTCGAGAATCTGACAACGCACGGTTTCGCTTCCGATCCAGAAGAAGCGGCCGTGCGAGCCGTCAACGCTGGCTTGGATATGGAGATGGTCAGCCACTTGTATCGCGACCAGCTTCCAGCGGCTTTGAAAGATGGGAAAATCAAACAGAGCACAATCGATCAGGCTGTGCGCAACATCCTCCTCATAAAGTACCGTCTCGGCCTCTTCGAACATCCTTACGTCGATCTAGCCGAGATTCCGAGGCAACTGGTTACGCCGGAGCAGCGCGAGACTGCGCGTACCGTTGCGACCCGCACCGCTGTGCTGTTGCGCAATCAAGACAGTCTGCTTCCGCTAAACAAGCAGATTCACTCGATCGCAGTCATTGGTCCACTCGCTGACTCTAAGCCTGACACCATGGGTTCCTGGAGCTTGGCGGGGCACTACGACGACACGGTCACGGTGCTCGAGGGTCTCCGCAGACGCTTCCCGACGGGAGTCACGATCAACTTCAGCAAAGGGGTCGAGATCAGCCGTGATCTGCCACTAAGTATCTTTGATGATCAGTTCCAAAGCCCGAAGCCGACCCTTACCACCGACGCGGCGCGGCAAGCGGAGTTCCGGCACGCCATCAGCCTCGTCGAACAATCTGAGGTCGCGGTGCTCGTCCTTGGTGAGCGTCAGGACATGAGCGGCGAGCGGGCCAGCCGGTCTTCGCTCACTCTCCCTGGGCAGCAACAGGAGTTGCTTGAAGCAGCAATTGCGACGGGTAAGCCGGTCGTTCTCGTGCTATTGAATGGGCGCCCGCTCGACATCACATGGGCTTCCGAGCATGTGCCTGCAATTCTCGAGGTCTGGTACCCAGGCACCGAGGGCGGGAACGCGGTTGCCGACCTTCTCTTTGGCGACGCAGTTCCCGGAGGGCATTTACCGCTGGCCTGGCCGCGAACGGTGGGCCAAATTCCGATCAACTATGCCAGAAACGTCACGCAAATTCCCGAGGACCCAGATCATCGCTATTGGGATAGTTCCAGTCTTCCGCTCTATCCCTTTGGCTATGGCTTGAGCTATACGAGCTTCACCATCAGCAAGCTGAAGCTGAACACAACCTCCGCTCGTGCTGGCTCGTCATTCGCCATCTCCGTCGATGTCACCAACACTGGCAAGCTTGCGGGAGATGAGGTTGTCCAGCTTTACACGCATCAACGCGCAGGTTCCGCGAGCCGCCCGATTCGTGAGCTCAAAGGCTTTCAACGTGTTCGGCTCGGGCCCGGTGAAACCAGGACAGTCACACTTACCCTTGACACCAATGAACTCAGCTTTTGGAGTCCGCAGACGCATCAGCGCTCGATCGAGCCCGGTACCTTCGATCTCTGGGTGGGCGCAGATGCGAACGCTGCGATGCATTCCAGCTTTACGATCACCGATTAGCAATCAGTTGAAACGAAGCCTGGGAGTCTTGCCTTCACACAGGAATAGTAGGATTACTTTCGGTTTACCCGTCAGAACGAAGTCGCTGGCGCGGCGGACGCTGGCGCGTAGGTAGAGCCGGCGTTCGTGACTCTTGCGCTCAGATAAATTGTCGGTCCCTGTGACCCATCTACGCAGAGTCATGCTGGAGGAACTCCAGCGTCGTCATTACTCGCAGGCGACCACACAACACTACACATCCGCTTCGTCGAAAGTTTCGCGCAACACTTCCACTGTTCTCCGGACCGCCACGGTCGACAGCAAGTTCGGGAGTACCAGGCCCAACTCTTCACCGTGCAGAAGCTGTCGCTGATGCGACTTTGGTTTGATCTTCGTCAAGCGGTAGGCCGATGCCATGACTATGGCCGCCAGCCGCCTCCAAGTGCCCTATAAAGTTGCACGAGGCTCTGGTACTCGTCGCCGCGCGCCTGCGCGAGAGTCAGCTCAGCTGTATATAGCGATCGCTGGCCGTCTAACACTTCGAGGTAGGTGGTGATGCCGCCGCGATAGCGTACGAGGGACGTATCGACTGAATCCTGAAGGTCCTTGACCGATGTCTCTTGCGCGACCCGGACTTGGTGGAGTTTCTGATAGCCGATTAATGCATCGGAAACATCTCCGAAAGCCTGTTGAATGGTTTGCCGGTAAGCGATGAGAGCCTGCCGGTCCTGCGATTCAGCCAGGTGGAGATTGCCCTTCAACGCGCCACCGGTGAAAATTGGCTGGCTCACTTGAGCGCCATAAGACCAGACCCCGACCTGCGAGCTCATCAAGCTTGAGAAGACGCTACTCCGCCCAAAGGCTCCGCCGCCCGAGCCGGTCAACGAAATCTGCGGGAAAAATTGGGCCTTTGCGACTCCAATTTCTGCGTTCGCTGCAATTAGGTTCTGTTCCGCCTCGCGAATATCGGGCCGGCGCTCGATGATTGTGGAAGGCAATCCGGGCGGCACTTCTGGCGGGAGTGGTTGCTCGATCAGAGGAAGCCCCCGCGGCACATCCTGCGGGTAATTGCCCAGCAGAATACTGATGGCGTTTTCCTCTTGAGCAATTCGCCGCTCCAAGTCAGGAACCGCCGCGTTCGCGGTGTCGAGGACCTGCTGAGCCTGGAGAACATCCAGCTTCGTGGCCACACCATGCTGAAGGCGCAACGTAGTTAGTTTGACCGAATCGATTTGTGTCTTGACCGTCTCATTCGTGATTTGGAGTTGCAGGTCGAGCTCCAGGAGTGCGAAGTAGTCGCTTGCGACATCGCTGACGAGAGTCAATATAACCGTTTGCCTCGCGGCATCAGTCGCGAGGAGCTGGGCGCGTGCGGCTTCCGTCGCGCGACGTAGACGGCCGAACAAATCCACCTGGAAGGTGGCATCAGCCGCTAGAGTTAGGAAGTTGAACTTGCTCTGAAAATTGGACTCTTTTCCCCCAGTGAAATTGCCGTTGCCTTGGACTTGAGGAAACAGGTTCGAGCGTGTGATCGCAAGCTCAGCTCGAGCGGCGTTGATGCGCTCGGTTGCAAGTTGCAAATCGTAGTTTTGCTTGAGTGCGGTGCGAATGAGCTCTTGCAACTTCGGATCCTGGAAGACCTGCCACCACGGTAAATCCGCGTAAGAGGCGGACTGAGCCTGGAGCTGAGTATTCGCTTGCAGATCACGATACGTGGGCGGAGTCTGAACCAACGGCCGATGGTAATTGGGACCGACCTTGCAACCGGCGAACATGCCACAGATCGAGAGCACAATCAGCAATTTTGCGAGCTTCATGATGCGCTCCACTTGTTTTTCCTACCTGTCGTGCCAGCGCACATCTCAATCTCCGGGCGCGGGGCTGGGGGTTCCCGGCAGCATTCCGGGAGCGGGTTCCTTGCCGGCACCGGACCATTTCTCCACCATATAGAAAATCGCAGGCACGAAGAAGATTCCGATCGCGCTGGCGGCCATCATTCCGCCGATGACAGTGGTTCCCATGATCTGTCGAGCGACCGAACCAGCGCCGCTTGCGGTCCATAGCGGGACGCAGCCAAGAATGAACGCGAAAGAAGTCATCAAAATGGGCCGCAGCCGAAGCTTGGCGCCTTCAAGTGCGGCCTCCGACAGCGGCTTCCCATGCTCGTACTCATCCTTGGCGAATTCCACGATCAGAATTGCGTTCTTGGCCGCGAGCCCGATCAGCATGATTAATCCGATCTGCGAGTAAATGTCGCTCTCGATTTGAATCATGAAAGGAGGCAAGAACGCACTCAGGATTACGCGGCGCAGCCACAGAATGAAAAACGCTCCAAAGATCGCTACCGGCGTGCTGAGCAGCACGCTGAAAGGCAACGACCAGCTTTCGTAGAGCGCGGCAAGAATCAAAAAGACAAAAAGCAACGAAAGCCCGAAGATCACGAAAGGCGGCACACCCTGCCGGGCCTTCTGCTCCTGAAATGACATCCCGGAGTAGTCGAAACCCATCTCGCGCGGCATCGTCTGTCTGAAGACGTCTTCCAGAGCGGCGCTAGCCTGGTCCGCGCTATAGCCGGGCGCTGCGCTGCCGTTGATCTGGGCCGAACGATACTCGTTGAAGCGCATGGTAAATTCCGGGCCCAAGCGCGGCTTGATGGTGGTGAGTGTGGAGAGCGGCACGTTTTCTCTCCGGTTGTTGCGAATATAGAACTGTCCAACGTTCTCCGCCTTGGCGCGATCCTCACCTTCGGCCTCGATGTACACCTGCCACTGGCGACCAAATCGGTTGAAGTAGTTGATGAAATAGCCGCCCATGAACGCTTGGACCGTGCGATAAACATCGTTGAGGTTCACACCTTGCTTCAGCACTTTGTCACGGTCTACGTCGACAAACTTCTGTGGGACACTGGGCAGAAAGGTGGTGCTCAAACCCGCGATCTCAGGACGCTTGCGAGCGGCATCCATGAAGGTTCCCAGATTTCTTGCCAGAAATTCAACGTCCTTGCCGGCGCGATCTTCGAGCACAAATGTGAAACCGCCCGCAGTGCCAACCCCTGGAATGGCAGGCGGCGAGAAACTGAAGGCAATCGCTGCCGGCAACTTACTCAGTTCCTGGTTGAGATGGGCCTTGATCGCTTGAAATTGTTCGGTTCTTGTCTTACGGTCATCCCAGGGTTTGAAGGTCACAAAGAAGAATGCGTTGTAACTGGTACGAACAAAACTGAGCAAACTAAAGCCTGGAACGCTGGTCGAATATTGAATCCCGGGAGTATTGCTCAGAATTTTTTCGACGTCCGCCACGACTTGCGTGGTACGTTCCAAGGAAGCTGCGTTTGGCAGTTGCAGGTTGATGTAGCAATAACCTTGATCTTCGTCTGGCAGAAAGCTCGAGGGCACGCGATTGGCGAAGAATCCTGCCGCTATGCTAAAACCCACGAGCAGCACAATCACGACGATGGTTTTCTGGAGCAGCACGCCGCTCCAGCGGACATACCCGTCGGTAGCCCGATCGAAGACTCGGTTGAACCAATCGAAAAATCTGCTCAGCAGACCGCGGCTGGGCTGCTTGGGCTTAAGAAGCAGAGCGGCCAGCGCGGGACTCAATGTGAGAGCATTGAAGGCCGAAAGCAGCACGGAAATCGCAATCGTCACCGCGAACTGTTGATACAGCCTGCCGGTGATGCCCGGGATAAAAGCCGTGGGCACGAACACGGCGGAGAGGACCAGAGCAATGCCAACGACCGGGCCAGATAGTTCTTCCATGGCCTTCAATGCGGCTGCCTTCGGCGTCATCCCCTCCTCAATGTGCCGTTCGACGCCTTCGACTACGACGATGGCGTCGTCCACAACCAGACCGATCGCCAGCACCAGGCCAAACAAAGAAAGCGTATTGACCGAAAAACCGAAGAGCGGAAACAATACGAACGTGCCTACCAACGAAACCGGCACGGCAAGGAGCGGGATCAGGGTTGCGCGCCACCCTTGTAAGAAGAGATAGACAACAAGAATCACGAGCGCGAGCGCGATCAGCAGGGTTTCGACAATTTCCTTCATTCCCTGGGTAACCGAACGTGTCGTATCCAGTGCGACGGCGTAATCGACGTCGTCGGGGAAGCTTTGCTTCATTTGCGCCATCAACTTCTTGATGCCGTTAGCCGCATCCACCGCGTTTGACCCCGGCAACTGGTAAGCGGCAATGATGGCGCTCGGCTTTCCATTGAAACGGCCTTTGACGCTATAGTCCTGGGATCCCAGCTCGATTCGTGCGAGATCGCGAACGCGGACGATCCCGCCATCGGGGGTTTCACGAACCACAATTCTGCCGAATTCTTCGGGGGACAGGAGGCGGCCCTGCGCGAGAACCGCGTAAGTAAATTCCTGTCCCTTTGGGGCAGGCTCGCCGCCCGCCTGACCCGCCGGGTTCACCGTGTTTTGTGCTTGAATGGCGCTGATAATGTCCGGAACCGTGATGCCGAGCTTGGCTAACGTATCAGGCTTTACCCAGAGCCGCATCGCGTATTGGCCCGCGCCGAAGACCTGCACGTTGCCTATGCCCTGCGAGCGCGTGATCGGATCGACGAGATTGATGTATGCAAAATTCGCCAGGAAGTTGGCATCATAGGTTCCATGAGGGGAGTAGAGCGCGAACAGCATTAGCGGAGCCGTAACCGATTTTCGAACCGTGATTCCGTAGTTGGTGACATCCGGCGGGAGCTGTGATGCGGCCTGGGTTTCGCGCGATTGCGCGAGAATCAGGTCCGTGTTCGGATCGGTCTTGACGTCGAAATCCACAATCAGCGTGGTATTCGAGTTGCCTGTCGCATTCAGCGAGTACATGTAGTTCATGTTGTCAACGCCGTTCATCTGCTGCTCGATAGGCGTGGCAACGGCTTGCTCCAGGGTTTGTGCGTCCGCTCCGACGTAGGTCGCCAGGATTTGGATCTCCGGCGGGGTGATGTTGGGGAACTGGGCGACCGGCAAAGTCAGGATAGTGAGCGTGCCCACCATCACCAAAATGATGGAGATCACTATCGCGACGATGGGACGGTTGATGAAGAACTTCGACATCGGACTATCTGTCCTTGTTTTCCGAGCCGAACGGCTTTGGATTCACGAGTGCGCCGGTGCGTACTTTTTGCACGCCTTCCGCGACGACTTGTTCTCCGGCATGCAGCCCGTCCGCGATAATCCACTGGGTACCGACACGGTCGCCGACCGTTACCGTACGAATGCCAACTTTGTTGTCGCTGCCTACCACCGCAACCTGGTACCCGCCCTGGAGCTCTGAAACCGCACGTTGGGGAACCAGCAGTGCGCCATGTTCGGTCGAGATGACCGCGCGAACCTTGGCGTAGCCGCCGGGTCGCAGAACGCTTCCCGGATTGGGGAACAGCCCGGCGAGCCGAATGGCGCCGGTACTCTCGTTGACTTGGCGGTCCGCAAAGTAGAACGTGCCCTCGTGGGAATAGGTCGAGCCGTCCGCCAAAATCAGTTGAAGGTGCAGAGCTTTGCCCGCCGTCTCGCTGCTGATCTCCGTGGGGAAGCGCTTCCGCCATGCCAGATATTGTGGCTCGCTGGCGGTGAAATAAACTTTGATCGGATCAACGGTAGAAACCGACGTTACAACCCCGCTAGCTGGGGTGACGAGTGCCCCGACTTGAAGTTGCGCTTGTCCCGCGATGCCATCGATCGGAGCCACGAGGCGCGTGAACTCCAGGTTAATCTTCGCGGTCTCAACGGCGGCCTCGTAGGTTTTGATTTGCGCCTTCGCGGTTTCCACAGTAGCGATTGCCGCAAGGTTGTTCTGTACGGCGTTGTCGAGATCCTGCTGGCTGGCCGCCTGCTCCTTTGCCAGAGGGGTATAGCGCGCGACGTCAAGTTGAGTTCGACCTTGCACGGCCTGGGCATTCGCCAGTGAGGCCTTGGCCTGTGCCAGTTGCCCTTGGGCCTGGTCAAGCGCGGCCTGAAACGGGCGGGGGTCAATCTGAAAAAGAAGCTGACCTTGCTTGACGTAACCGCCCTCCTGGTAACCCTGCTTTAAAAGGTATCCAGTGACCTGCGCCCTAACATCGGCGTTGACGAGTCCGTCGAGAGTACCGATCCACTCCCCATAAATGGGAACATCTTCTTGCTGGACCTTGACCACTTCGACATCCGGCGTGGCGCCTGCCATCGCACCCATGGCGTGCTTGGATGGGCGAACAGCTCCGATGATCAGCCCAATCACGATCAAGCAAAGGAGTCCGCCAATTAGAAGTTTGCGCTTCGAGACATTGATCATGTTCATCTCCGGCAGCCTGCTCCCCAATATGGAGGAGTAATCTTTCGTTGCTTCAGCCCACCCATGCCCATGTCTCGCTGAAGGGGCTAACCTATCAATCTAAGGCGATGACATCGGTCGATAAGAATCGAGAATACACGCTCGTAGAAGAGCCCCTGGGCAGGAACTTTGATGAGAAGCCTTAGACGACGGATTCAAAACAAGTTCCATGCCGTTAATGCCGCTGATGATTGAGTCTTCAGCTTCTATATCTGCTGAGACGGCCACAGCGCAAACTTATAATGACATGATAAGTTTTGAAAATGAACTGGCTGTGCTGGGTCCGTCTCCAGTTTTTGTACTCGTGCGAGGATGTGGTCGTCCACGGCTCGCATGTCACGATCTGTTGCATGGCCGAATCCTACCGGAGTTAGGGACGCGACTGAAACGCGCTGTAATGGATAACGCTGTGACCCCAAAACTGACTAAGGCCACCATTGTCCTCCTGGGCAGGCAAAGGGTCAATTATGTTGCTCTCTCTGTAGATGCTCCAAGATAATGTCATCCCCTAACTGCAACCAGACTTGGTCAGCGCGGCGCTCTCTTCATGCCGATATTGTGCGCTGGCAAATCAACTGCTGTGAACACATGGGATGAGAAGGTTGTTCTCCTTTATTATCGATTGCGCTTCGAGCGCGTCGATAACCTGGGAGCGTATGGCATCCCGCTGGAGACCGGCATTCTTATCCCATCTGATTTCAACATTTATCACCGTTGGAACCGTGCCTTGCCCAAAATCATTGCGTCCAACACTCCGACATCCGGGTGCGCATTCGCAGTGCGTACAAACTCCAACATGGGCGTCCTGTATGGCCTGGCGAAACCTGGGTGCCTCATAGGAACTGTTCAATTTCCGGGCTCCTCGCAGATAGGCAAACGTAAATGTCCATCGACTCGATGCAGTGCACGCCTAAGAAGATTGCATCCAGAAAAAAATGAAACGCTGCGAGTGAAGCTGACATCAGACCGAGTGACAATTGAATAACATTGGGAACCCGCCATTTTCCGTTGGTTGGGAATGGCGGTTTTGCTACCCGTTCCCGTTATACTGGGCATCTATCTCCTCAGCCGATGATGAGAACAAGAAGCATCGCAATCGCGTTAACGCTTTGCTTTGTTGGAGCGGGCGTGTGTTTCGGTCAGAATGCGTTCATGGGGACTTGGAAACTTAAGGAAACAAAATCGGAATTCTCCCCGGGAGCTCCGAAGAACAGGACTGTCGTCTACGAGACCGAAGGCGACAAAGTGAAAGTCACGGTCGATAGTGTCGGTGGCGACGGCAAGCCGACGCATTATGTGTGGGTAGGCAAGTTCGACGGTAAAGAGTATCCAGTCATTGGCGACCCGCTGTCGGATACGCGCTCATACGCCGTGGTCAACGAGCATATTTTGGGATTCAATGTCATGAAAGGCGGTAAGGTTATCACCAGCGGTCGGATTGTTGTATCTGCAGACGGCCTGAGCCGCACAGTTACAATGAGTGGAACAAATGCGCAGGGCCACAGGGTGAGTAGCAGCGAGGTGTATGACAAGCAATAGGCGATTTGAAACCTCGACCAGTGAAGCTTTGACTAGGCCCTTATAGAATCTGAAGGGGCTTCAACTTGCACGGTGGCAAGCGACCTGCCGTGTGGCGACGTAGACAGCGACCCAAGGCTGTTGCGCCGCGATGCCGCAGCCGCTTTCTCCCTACAAGTCGACATCTCCGTTGACCAAATAGGTTGGACTTGGCGAAATCAGCTATCCACAACTAACCGTAGACACTCTGTAACCAGTAAATGCCCAAGAGCATCAACTATTGCAGGTCTAAGCTGGTTTGGCGGATTGGCTGGAATACTCCTGCTTTAGGAGAAGGCTTGGAAGGAGAAACCATATGCGCATTAGTGGGCCCTTTACGCAGCGGGTCCGAGAGCAGGTGAATTCATCGAACGTGATAAGGCGCCGCAACTGGGCCACGAAACAATGGGTGGTAGCCGTGCTGGCGTGCGTTCTTCCGTTCCTGGGTGTGGGTCTGGCCCAAACGGTCGTGACCGCCAGCGCAAATGTCCCGTTTGACTTTTGGGCACAAGGCCGAAAGTTTCCAGCTGGGGACTATGTCTTCGATTCCGGGTTCCCAGGTTCAATCTCGATCCGCGATAAAGCGTCAAAGCTAAGTATTGCTATTGCGGCCGTGCCCTATGGGGATCCGGTGAAAAAGGAGAGCGCCAAGTTGCTATTCGTTCGTCGAGACGGCAAATACTACCTGACTGAATTGTGGGGGGTGCTGGGCAAGCGGGTAGTAACCGCCGAATTTGAACATCGCGGAGAAAAGAATAACGAACAGCGCGAAGTGCAGCTCGTTTACCCGTAGATCGATCTGTGGCAGCCTGGCGGCTTCCTCGCGATGTCCCAGCCGTTTTTCCTGGATCTCTCCGAAACGCCTACAAGACGATACCGAGTAAGTCTATCGGCGCCGGAGTAACGCAAGGTCCAGAAGACAACCAGCCTGGTACTTAATTTTCCCCCTCGCCAACCCGTCACGCTTGGTTTTCTAGCGCTGGGATCACGCGGACTCTCGAGCTGACGGCGAGAATCAGTGAGCGCCCTGCGGTAAGTCGGCTGGGGCGGTCTTGCGAACAACCGACTGGTTCGGCCGAAACAGAAGGTCAATCACGTCCCGAACCGAGCAGACATCAAAGATCGGTGTCACGTGGGTGATGTTCAGCAAATTCGCCACGTGAGGCGTTAAGTACAAGAGCTTGAGTTGCATCCGTTTTGCAGCGACCCACTTACGCAACTCTACCAACAGGCCGACACCGGCGGCATCCATAGCGGTGAACCTGTGCCATGTCGAGCACACCAATTGCCAGGTTGGACATCTCAAGAGCCCGCAGATAGCTCGTGCCCAGATAGCCGAGCACGTTGGCAAAACTTTGACAATGAGCCACACAACAAAGGACAAACAGAAGCTCATTCTGAGAGCTAAAGGCATTCAGGGACAGGTAGAAGGCCTCGTGCGGGTTCTCAGCGAAGAGCGCGGTTGCTCCGAAGTTTTGCAGGTGATGAGCGCGGCGAGAGGGGCCACGACGCGGCCCCGGTAGCCAGTTCTTATTTTTAATAATTCACAACAGCTGTTCCAAGGGTTAGCAACGCGATTCGGTATCAATCGGTCCCAGGGGCGAGGTCAGCCGCCATTCAAGTACTGCTTCATGCACCGGATGCAAGGCGCATATCCCGCTCGCAGCGCTTCCCGGGCCGCGATTGTCTGAATGTGTGCTTTGTCGTGGATGAACGGGCACCCCGCTGCGTGAAACGTCTTCCCATCAGTCGAAACCACGACCAGCATATCCGGAGGAACCCCGGCTCCAGGTTGGGCGTGCTCCGAACGCAGCTCAGGATGACTGAAGACCGAAGATCTGGCCGCCTCGATGCTCCCTGCAACCAAAACTGCCGCTGCGGCCGCAACCATCCATCCGAGAAAGCCTCGCCGGCTACGAGGCATATTCTCCTCCTCCAGCCTGTGCTGCAGACGCTGGCTAAAGCCCAGCGGCACTTCGAGCATCCTTTCATCTCCGTACAGCTGAACGACGTTACGCATGCCGTCAAGCACGGCGGCGCAGCGCTGGCAGCCGCGGATGTGCTCTTCCATGGCAAGCCGCAGATCCGGTTCGGTCCCACCATCAAGGTAGTTCGAAATCTCGCGCCAGACTTCTTCGCAGTTGACTACCATGGCTTCGTCCCCTTTTCGAACGACAACTTACTGCTCCAGCTACCGCCGAGCCCCGGCGATAACAGATCGCGCAACATCAGCCGTGCCCGTAGCAAGCGCGTCTTGACCGAGGCGCTTGAGATCCTGAGTGCCTTGGCTGTTTCCTCGATACTCAGATGTTGCATGTCGCGCAGGACAAAGACTTCCCTGTACTTTTCGCCGAGCGAAGCCAATGCCTCGGCGAGTTTTTGGCGTACCTCTTTTCGCTCCAGAGTCTCCGACGGGATCTCGCGCCAGTCTGCGAAGTCGCGGGGTACGTAGTTGCCCTCCTCGTCTTGATGGTCAACGATAGGCTCGAGCATGTTGGCGTGCTGTCTTCTTATCCGCATCCGCGCCTCATTGACGGTGATCTGGATTAACCACGTGCTGAACCGCGACTCCGCACGGAATTGCCGAATGTGCTTGAGCGCTTTTAGTACGGCCTCCTGGGCGACGTCCTCGGCATCCGCCACGTTGCGCAAAATGGCCAAAGCTGCGGAATAAACGCGCCGTTCGTATGGGTGAATCAGCTCATAGAAAAGTTCGTGTTCGCCTTCCCGAATGCGCCGGATCAACATCTCCTCGTTGAACTGTTCGACTGGATCTGTCAGCGAAGTACCTTCTCCCGGCATCACTCCTCACCCGCACTCCTGAGTTTTCACCACCGCACACCGGACTACTCCGACGGATATTCTGGGTCCCTCTTCCATCCCGTCAACATGGAGACGAAATTGTTCCAGCCATGCAGGACCACCATCACCAAATGTCCGAAAACAAACGCCAGCATCGCCCACATGATCAGGAAATGCCAGAGCCGCGCCCAGTGGAAGCCGCCCATCATCCATGCCAGCCAGGAAAACTGCACCGGCTTCCAGACGGCGAGACCGGTCAGCACCGACAGCACACCCAAAACGATCGCAGCGGTGTACGCGTGCTTCTGTAGCGGGTTATAGGCTTCTCTTACAGGCGGCTTCGGACCGAAGAAGAAGTAGTAGCGTACCATTGGCCAGACTCCCGGCAGGTCACGTCGTACAAAAAGCACTTGCTTGTAGTTTCCGCTGAAGACCTGGTAACCGACGTACACGAGGCCGGTCGCGAGATAGATCCACATGAAGGTGAGGTGCCATTGCAGCGCGCCTCCCAGCCACCCGCCGAGCGCAAAGGACTTCGGCCAGTTGAGAAGATCTTTTTGTGGGATCTTCGCTCCGAAGCTCGGAAAAGCACGAAAAATCTGGAATCCGCTGCCGACCATCACGAAAAGCGAGATCGCGTTCAACCAGTGGCATAGGCGCACTACAAATGGGTGTTCATAAACCGCCTCGGTTATTTCGCCCGTCTTCACGTCTTCGATCGCGATCACGCCGGTTGCCATCGTCATCTCCTCAGAGCTACAGGCCATAGAACTCGGAATAGCCCTGATCCTCCCAGTAGCCGACTTTCTGAAGCGCATGACTCACTTTGAGGTCGGTGAGATACTTTGCCTGCTTGTAGCCAATCTTGGTCGGAATGCTCAGGCGCAAAGGAGCGCCATGCTCGCGGGTCAGGGGCTGGCCGTACATTTCGTAACAGAGCAAAGACTGCGGATGCATGGCGGTAGCCATGTCGATCGACTCATAATAGTTGTCCGCGCACTCGACGGTCACGAAGCGAGCGGTCGGGTCGGCGCCGATCGTCTTGAGGAAGTCGGAGAGGCGCACACCCCCGAATCGGCCAATCACATCCCATCCTTCCACGCAGACATGCCGGGTATTTTGGGTGACCTTGGGTAGGGCCCGGATTTGCGCCAGAGTGTAATCTCCCGGACTTCGTACACTGCCAGCCACCGTGAGGGTCCACTTTTCGAAATCCACTTCAGGGTCGTCGACGTCGTAGTCGTTAATGGGAAATTTGGCGAAAGGGGTCAGGTCGGAGTCGGCAAACGTGGGCGCCAAGTGGCCAGAGCGGAACAACCTGGCCGATGCCCAATCGCTAAAGCCAAGGCCGGCTTTGAGGAGCGGTTTCTGCAGCCGCGGAATGGCAAAGGCGCCTAGCACTACCGCTGGCGTCAGTTTCAACAATTCGCGCCGGCTGATCGTCTTGAACTTGTGGCTATCGGTTTGTGGCTTCATCGGTGGATTCCTTGCACGCGACAGAAGAACCCAAATGAGATTCGCGAATCAGGAAAAGGTTACAACAGGAGACCTTGGATACGACATAGGCAGTTCGAGCGCCCTGGCAAACGGATCACCGGAGTCGTCATGCTCGTCACCATCGTGCCTGAAGCAGTGCGCAAATTACCCTACGACGTACAACATCGGGTTCTGATACCAACACTCGGACCCGAGGGAAAGCGGATGCTCTCGTTTCAGTTTCATGTGTATTGAGAAAAGATCTCGCTGGGTTATCTCGAAGTCAGTTTGGGACAGCCACAATCAAATTTTGCGGTGCGATCGTTGGAACGATCTTTGTAAGCTTATAGCCAGAGGCGTCAAGCAGTGTGCGGAATTCGGTTTCGGTGCGTTCCCGTCCTCCGTTCATCACCAACATATTCAAATCGAGCAGCTTGCTGAAACAATTGACACCGTTATCCGACACAACCATATCCACCAGCAACAGCCTGCTGTTCATGGTCATCGCCCTGCGGCAATTTCCAAGGATTCTAATGGCACGATCGTCATCCCAATCATTTATCACACCACTCAGAAGATAAGCGGTTGCTCCTTGTCGCTATTCAGGAGGATCTTCCGAATGTGTTCGCTCTCATAACCCGCCGCATGAAAGCTTTGCGCCTGGGTGAGCCTGAACGGCGGGTACGCGGTTCCGATACCGAGGATCCGAGGATGGCTCAATGGTCCGCAACCAATTCACTTGAGGTCTCAGGTTTGCCCTCGTGATGGGCAGCATCAAGCTCCGCGCCGAGCTGAGACTTTATGCCACGTGTCGCATTCTCGAGTTCAGCTTTAGCCCGGGCCACGTGTCCCAACATGGCGTGCAGCCGCTTTGGTCCCAAAACTACGAGTCCGAGCATCAAGATGAACAGGATTTCCGTCCCAGACCCCATGACTCACCCCTTGGTTAGGCTCTCGTCGTTGGCGGTTATGGTCGTGGTGGCCGGCTTCTCTTCCTCAGCTTTCATGGCTGACTTGAAGCCGCGGATGCCCTCTCCAATCCCTTTGCCTAGCTCGGGAAGTTTTTTGGGCCCGAACACGAGCAGGGCAATTCCGAAAATCACCAGCAGATGCATTGGTTGAAACAGTCCTTCAAACATACGGCCTCCTTAGATTGAGTGAAAAACAGATAGAGTGAAAAACTCACCACACCATGTCTTCAAAAAATGCGGGCGCTGCAACCGGTCACAGATACAGCACCCGCCCAGACAGCAGGGAAGAGAGTTTTAAACAAATTAAAAGCCGCGTCGGACCGAATCAGCCTCGACAGCCAGCCGGTTCACCAGCGTAAAGAATGCCGGCGATTGACCAAGGAACAGAAGGTCATCCGTGAAAGCCTTGATAGTGGCTACTGCTCCTCCGTTCTGAGTTGAGGTTGGCCGGATCACGGAACACTGCGGCAGACTCTTGCTGATAAATTCGCATGGCTCAGGCAGGATCAGGTTTGTCTGATCGAGCTCTGAATGGAGGGCATTGAGATCCGGGAACGTCAGACCAGTTTCTGGATCCGTCACACCAGCCAGGGGCTGAGATACCGCATTGCCTGCCTTGTCATGCCAGAGTCCGAAGTGATCGATTTCGACTCCGCCAATGCTCACCAGGATGCGCAGGACCTCAGGGTCGGTCGCCTTGAATGCCAGCGTGGGATACAGGCTCGCCCCCCCCTGCTCGATGAAGGCAAAGTGAAAGCCCGCGGTGTTTGCGATGGCTTGCATGCGGGCCTCTTGTGGTGTCTGAGGTGGAACCGGTTGCGGCTGGTTGGGAGGAGTGTCGTTATCGTTCAACGGAATGGCCGGCTCGTGCTTGATAAAAAATGGACCTTTGAAGTGCGCGCCTAAGTCGGGGTTCTGTCCGCTGCGATAGCGCGTGTACCAGCTAAGGTCAACGTTCAGCTTGAGCAAGTTCGTGAGTCTGCCAATGTCCTTCGCGCCCGTCGCCTGACTGCTGGGCAATGTGCGGAACACGTCGAGGTCAATCGGCTCTACGCCCTTGGAGATCAAGTAGGCGTTCAGGAATGCCGCGTGGCTTATCTCATCGTCGGTGTTATCGGCAATGTATTGAGGCATGTCGCCATCGAGATTGCTGAGCGCGGCCATGTACGCGGGATTGCCTCCTTGCACGCCGCCCAGTTCGTTGTATTGCTGCCACAGATCAGCCTCTATGAGTTCGACTGCTGCCGCGAACCGCAATAGCGCAGCATCGCCTTTGGAAAGCTTGCCCTTGCTCTGCGTGTCTTGGGCATTGCCCTCAGTTGCCAACAAGGCGCCAGCCGACAAGGTTGCACTGGCAATCCCCAGGCCCTTGAGAAAAGAACGCCGCTTGACCACACCCTGCCAGTGACGTTGAACATTTTCTCCCGTCGAAGAAGGACTTGCTTCAAATGAGTTTGCCTCGGACACCACAGTAGATTGAGAATTTTGTTCTTTCATGCTTTACTCCAATTCCTTTCAGTTATGATTGTGTTCCAGCACTGTGTGAAACTCCCCTAGTCAAGCAATATTCCCCAATTCCAAAATATTTGTCCCGACAAACAATCTTTTGACATTTCCGCACCGCGCGGTTGAACGTCAAGGATTGACGGCAAGAACGCTTACGGGGATCGTTATGCACAGAACTGATGATTGGATTTCAGCAGTCGAATCTTAATTGCAGAGGACTTGTAAATTTATTGTTAGATAATTGTCACGCTACCCGGCAAGGGCGATCACTCGCGTAAGCTAGACGGCATCCGTCCTGCGTTTGCGCGCCGAATTCACCAGCCAGGCCACTCCGATACTGATGGCGTAGAGCGCGATCATCGGGGCAGCAAAGAGGCACATGTTCAGGATGTCGGTGGTCGGTGTGACAATTGCGGCGACGACAAAAATGGCGAGTATCGAGTACCGCAGATTCCGCCACATCCAGCGAGCTGTAATCACCCGCATCAAAGCCAAAAAGAACACGAGGATCGGCATTTCGAAAATCAGGCCGAGGCCAACGATAATTGTTAAAAACAGTTTCGTGTATTCTCCAATCGTAATCATCGGCTGGAAGCGTAGTCCGTAACCGATTAAGAAGTCCAGGGAGGCCGGGTAAACCATCTTGTAACCAAACAAGCCTCCAGCAATGAATAAGCCAACCGTACTCAGTAAGAACGGCAGAACATAACGTTTTTCCTTGCGGTACAGTCCGGGAGCGATGAACAACCACAATTGATAGAACACGAATGGTGAAGCCGCGAATAGTCCAGCGACAAATCCAACCTCCAAATAGAGGTTGAAGGGCTCAGTGGGGTTTAGATACACCAACCCGCCGCCGAGTCCGTGACGACGTAGTGCCTGAATAATAGGTTGCTGCATCAAGCTGAAAATACGGTCAGCATAAGACCAGCATGAGAAAAAACCGACGAGTACTCCGATGATAGAAAAGAGGATTCGTTTCCTCAGTTCCTCCAAGTGAGCCACGAGCGGCATGGAGTCGGTGTCTCCTGCCAGTCGCAAAACAGCCGCGTTAGCCATGCGTACGAACCGTCCCCTGGACCCGTGGATTCTTCGTCCCAGTCTCGATCATCTGAGAATCGTTCAAGTGTGCGTCTTTGATTCGATTGAACGAGGATTTCTCTCGGGGCGATGAGAATTCATCGACGTATGCAAACCAACCCGCTATAAACAGCATTGCAGCCAGCCCCATGAGTCCGTAAACAGCTAGTTCAATCATTTCTCACCTTTCCTTTCACCGTCCCGAACTCTCGTTTTTCAACCCGAACCGACATGTGTCAAAGAGCAGCCGGCGCTACCGGAATGGCGCTACATACCATGCGCAGTACGTTCCCACGCCACTGAGCAGAACAATCGTCCAAAGCACCAGCTCCGTGCGCATCCACCACTTATAATGTTTGAACCGCAGCCACTGTGGAAGGACGTTCGTGCCAGCCACAAGGGCGATATAGAGTCCCAGAAGCTCAGCCGTTATCCCCAGAACCGCGTGTATTGCCGCGGCCTCGTAATACCATTTATGGAGAACCTTGGACAGTGCTGGCTTCACTTGTTGCTGAAACGACGGCCACATCACCAGTCCGATCATCAACAGGTTCAAGAGAAGCACCGTCGTCTGGCATATACCATGAGCCCTGTAACGCTTCTGCCTCGCGAGAATGGCTCCCGAAGCGAGCGCTACTCCCATGATGATTTGCGCGACGAGGTTGAGATCCGCCCCGAAGGTAGCACCGGTACCGAGAAAGCCCTTCATTGAAGAGAAAGACAACACTCCTATCATTCGCTCGACTGACAGATTGCTGATTCCTAATAGCCGGCAAACTCTTCTGTCCGAATATCGTCTTCATCTACGCCTGCCTCGCTGAGCGTTCGGCGTGTTGCTTCGACCATCGTTGGAGGCCCAGCTATGTAATAGATCGGACCACGCATAATTCCTACTTGTGTGACCAGCATTTCCGAGCTGATGTGTCCGGTTTCCCCCTTCCAGCCTCGGCAGTTCTTGCCCGTGCGCGTAAGGGTCGGAACAAAGCGAAACCTTGGATTTGCACGCTCTAACTGCCAGAGCGTATTCATGAACGCGGCATCCTTTAGGTAGCGGTTCGCATAGAACAGGACAATAGGATGACGAAGCTTCTCTCCTGTTGCGTGAGAGAGCATGCTGAGGAATGGCGCGATGCCGATTCCGCCGGCGAGGAAGACAGCTGGCCTGGCTGTGTTGTTGTGGAGTCTGAAAGAGCCCATTGGCCCTTCCATCTTTACACCGCTACCGATCGGCAGGGTGGACAAGGCCTGCTTGAAAACTGTATTTCGCATGCGGGTCGTGACTAGAAGCGCTTCGTCGAACGGGGAGCTTGCGATGGAAAAGGTATGAGTTAGTCCGTTTGACGACCCATGCTGCGACCCCGATATAGTCAGGTCGATATATTGCCCCGCGTTGAACACAAAGTCATGTGGCCTTTCAAACTGAAATGCCATTGTGCCTTCGGCAACGTCTGTGCGACCTAGTAGCGTGCTTTGATAAGTCCTCATCATCCGTCCCTGTAGTGCTTTTTGTTCTTTCCGCCCAGAGTTTGTATTAGTTTCGATTGGCACAGTAGGAATCAGCCTCGCCTTCTATAACCGAGGCCGTCGAGGTTTATTCCGCTGTCACGCTCAAACGCGTGGAATTAACTGGAGGTCGCTACTGCCGGACTCAAACAATAATGGACAGCGATGCGGATCATTGGCGCATGCACGAAGATCACACGGGTGCACAGCGGGAGTTGAGGCCCTCGGGCAAAGGGTGTACCGGAGGCCTTTTGCTGACACCCAGTCCGTGCTGGGGGGTGACCTGCGTATTCGAGCGCGGTTCTCCATTAAATCATGTAGCGTTTGGTTGATCTGCAACAAAACGATGAGAATGTGCCGCTGCTTGTACCAGGCGTTTATAAAAGGTTGGCTCTACTTGCGCGGATTCCCCTGACTTGCCGAAGTATTGGTTTAGCCGCTCGCGAAGCTGCAAGCGGGCGCGCCAAAGCCGCGACTTCACCGCGGACTGACTCAGGTTTAGAACTTCTGCCGCCTGAACCGTCGAAAGGCCTTCGAGATCTTGCAGCACGAAGACCGCTCGCAGAATCGGCCGCAGCCCTTCTATCGTCTTGATTAGGATGTTTCGTAGTTCCGACACGCTGTAAAGTTGTTCGGGATTAGGCGCCCAATCGACGACCTCTCGTGGAAGCACGTCTTCATCTGCCCCAAAATCCTCATCCAGTGCCACCTCTTTTGTTCTTCGTAGCTTTCGCAGCTTCATAAGCGACTGGTTCAGAGTGATGCGAATCAGCCAGGTCGAGAATTGGGAATCCCCTCGGAAGTCGCCCAGGTGTTGATAAGCTTTCAAAAAAGCTTCCTGAACTGCATCTTGGGAATCTTCCCGGTTATGCGTGACGCTTTGGGCGATTCGGAAAAGTTTGCCATCGTATCGCTTTACCAGTTGTTCGAAAGCGGTAACGTCCCCGTTCTTACTAGCCCAGACAAGTTCTAAGTCATCATTTGTCTCTGCTCGTACTCCGAATTGTGTCGGCTCTACAGTCATAATCGCTCAACGCGCTTTGGAGAACCGCACTCTGTGGAAGCAATTAATGCTTCTGGAGATGTGAAGCCGTTCCCGTGCCATCTACGAGTCCGTGTTTCACTGCACCACGACCTTGCCGGTCATCTTTGGGTGAATCGTGCAGTAGTAGGGATATGTCCCCGCCTTGGTAAACGTATAGGAGAATTTTTCATCCGTATCCAGCACCTTGGACTTGAACACACCTTCCGTGCTGACCGACGTATGGGGAATGTCATCACTGTTTGTCCAGGTAACTGTCGTTCCGACGGGTACCGTGAGCGTCTGCGGCCCAAAAACGAAATTATCGATTTTCACCGCCGCGACAGCCGCGGAAGAGTGGTCATTCGCCCTGACGCTGGGTGATCCCGCTAGCAGCAGGAGCATCGCGATCATCACGGGCGCGATCAAACTTGCAACCCACACATTGTTCTTTTTCATTGTCCTGTTCCTTTTCTAGATTTGATGTAGCTTGAATGTTCTTCATTCGGACCGATCCCTCGGAATTTACGAAGGGCTCAGCTAACTAACTCCAAACACCGCCTCCATTGCCTGAAGCCGCAGAGCTCGAGGCTCCGAGTGGCGAATCGACAATCGCAAGGCTGCTGCCGCTGACCACGTAGTTCACATCTGTGATGCCCAGCACTTGCTGCAACTGCTCAGCTGGCACCTTCATCGGTCCGGCCGATGGAGCTGTTCCCGGCGCAGGTTGAGGGAAGGCGGTCGACATCGCCGTGTGGAACGAAACCTTACCTTCGATCTTCTGCATAATTTGATGAATGTGGCCGTTTAGCACCGTGATGGAACCGAAACGCTTGACGTAAGACAAAGCTTGCTCACTGTCGTCGGTTCCCCAACCCCAGTCGGGATAAATGGTCCAGAGTGGAATGTGCGCATAGAGCACAATCGGAGTGCTGGCGGAGCGGCCCTTGAGATCGTCTTCGAGCCACTCCAGCTGTTCGTGACCAAGCGACCCCATGCCTCCAGCTTTCAGATTGGCGACATTCACCAGACCAACGAAATGCACACCCTTGTGATCGAAGCTGGACCAGCCCGCGCCCTTTGTACCTTTTCCGTAGCGCTGGAGGAATTGCTCGCCGTTGTCACTGAGCATGTCATGTTCACCAGGCACAAAATAAATCTGTTTCGCGGACGCTCCTTTCAGTACCTGGTCCAGCGTGTCGAACTCGCTCGGCTTCGAAAGCTGGCTCAGATCGCCGGTGTGAATGATGAAATCCGGTGTGTGGGGCATCGCATTGATCTTGTTGATCGCCGTCTGCAGAGTTGCGGTGACATCCGGATTTGCCGGCTTGTTGAAGCCGATATGACTGTCACTAATCTGGACAAAGCTGAAGTCGGCGCCTTTGCCCGCATCTTTCCCGCTGTCTTTAGCGAACGCCCGAGATACCGGGATACCACCGCTCATGGTCCAGACCAGGCCTGTGCCCGCCCAAGCCATGCACTTCAAGAATCCGCGACGATCAACGCCATCGTTGTTGAGGTCTTGCAACGTCTGATCGATAAAGTCTTGTTTTTTGTTTGCCATTTGCCCTCCGTGGTTTGTAACGTTCTGGAGGTAATAACTGAGGTAGGCCGTTTTTATTCCCGTCCAGCTTTTGAAGACGGCGGAAGACGTTTTCTCGACGGTAGTGCTGCAAAAAATCGACGCGGCGGTCCGACGCCCGCCGCATCTCGTCAGCCAAGAACTGGACCGTAATCAATTCCCGGTCGTGGTATGAATCGCCCGCGTCTCGATTCCGTGGTTGTTCTGGAATTCGGCCTCACCTCCGAAAATCCAAACCTTGCCCGCCGAAGGGGTAACTCCAGTGAACAAAAGATCATCGAGGAAATTGCCCTTGGAGGGATTGGGACTAGAAGTATCGCTGCGCTAAATGTAAGTTTCATAATTTGTCCTTCGGATAGGGTGCTAAGTAGTAAAGGTCTTTGAATTTTATGAGTTCATAACTTGTAGGATTAGCCTTTATTCCTGAAAGAAGGAAAGAAGCTGTCTGCGTTGGTCGAGCAATCTCTCCCAATTCCAGAAAATATTTTTATTAAGAGGTAAAACGCGGCGGGCGTCCTCGCTCGCCGCTTCAGTAGTAAGACAGAATCAGAGACCGTAATCAATTTCCCGTCGTAGTATGGATGGCAAGAGTGTCCGCAAACGGGGCGTGCTCGGATCCGAAGATCCAGACATTGCCTGGCGACGGGACAACTCCGGAAAACAGAACGTCGCCGACGAAACCCTTGGTGGGACTGGGGCTGGGAACAACTTTCCAACTCTTCCCGTCCCAGTGCAATACTAGGGTGCTGAATTGGCCGGATCCATCGGCAGCGAAGTGAGTGCCAAACGCCCAGATGTCGTTAGCAGAATTGGCCGTCAGGCCGGACAAAGGGTTCGAGTTGGGCCCAACGTTCGGGCTGGGCACTACCTTCCAACTCTTGCCGTCCCAGTGCAGGATCAAGGTGCGCCTGGGCTCCCTGTCCGCATTCGCCGGCGTGAAAAAGCCCACGGCCCAAGCGTTGTTCGGCGACAGCGCCAACACGGCCTCGAGCCTATTCGTGCCTTTGGTTACGTTCGGAGTTGCCACTTCGGCCCATTCCGAGCCATTCCAGTGCATGGCAAAGGTTTGGCCGTTTGCACCCTTGAATCCAACCGCCCAGGCATCATTCGTTGCGTCGGCGGACACGCCCAAAAGAGCCTCACCCGTAGGGGGTGCCAGTATAGTGGTCGCCGTCCATGCGGTCCCGTCCCAGTGCTCGAAAAGGTTGAAGCCAGCCCCAGCAGCGTCACCGAGACTGCCGACTGCCCAAATGTCATTCGCCGAGGTCGAAGCCATGCCGAACAGGGCCGCTTGAGAATTCGGTGGGAAGTTAGGCCCTGGAAACACGCTCCACTGTTTTCCGTCCCATTGTTCGATGACCTGCCCGGGGTTGCCTCCGATAACGTTGCCCACGGCCCAAGCGAGAGTCGGAGAAACATCCACCACGCCCGTCAGAAAATTTTCCACGCCATCAATGAAGGGTGCCGGAAATGCCGTCCACTTCGTGCCATCAAAGTGGATGGTCGACTCTCCGACCGCCCAAATATCCTTCGGCGAAGACGCCGATGCCGCAATAAGGGCATTATTTGCTTGGTTTTCGTTTGGGGTC
>Ga0210384_10001565_pt1 | contig 30730 bp, 20 predicted proteins | sample IncBWH2MmetaG_FD_160574 | JGI IMG/M metagenome (GOLD analysis project Ga0210384, IMG submission 160574) | Forest soil microbial communities from Barre Woods Harvard Forest LTER site, Petersham, Massachusetts, United States - Inc-BW-H-2-M | ecosystem: Environmental > Terrestrial > Soil >...
CCGCGCTGCCTCGAGCGAACCCAAATCAATGGCGATCATCGCCCCCGGCCCTTTCTGCTGCCGCCGCGCAATATCATGCTGCGGATGCGTCGGCAACCCCGGGTAATGCGTCTTGCGAACCTTGGGATGCGCGTCCAAATGCCGCGCCACGGTAATTCCGTTGGCGTTGTGTTGCAACATTCTAATAGCCAGCGTTTTCAACCCCCGCGAAATCAGAAAGCAATCCATCGGCGCCAGCCCGGCACCCGCCGACCTCTGAATAAAATAAATTTTCTCCGCATCCTCTGGCCGCGTCAGCACCACCGCGCCGCCGGTCGAATCGCTGTGCCCGTTCAGATACTTGGTCATTGAGTGCACGACGATCTGCGCGCCCAGCTCGATAGGCCGCTGCAAATAAGGACTCAGAAAAGTATTGTCGACTGCCAGCGTGACGTTGCGCTCACTCGCCAATTTCGCGATGGCGCCGATATCGGTGACGCGCATCGTCGGATTGGTCGGCGTCTCGATGTAAATCAGCTTGGTATTCGGCCGCAGCGCCGCCAGCACGCAGGCCGGAATGGATGTATCGACGAAACTGAATTCCAGCCCAAAGTGCACCAAAAGCTGCGTCGACAGCCGGTACACGCCCCCATACACCGCCTCCGACAGCACCACGTGGTCGCCGGGCCGATAAAGCCGAAACACCGCGTCGATGGCCGCCATTCCCGAAGTGAAAACATAAGCGCTATGCCCGCCCTCCAGTTTTGCGACGGTTCTTTCCAGCGCCTTGCGGTTTGGATGGTTCGTCCGTGCGTAGTCGTATCCCTTATTCTTGCCCAGCTCCTCGTATACGTACGTCGAGGTCTGATAGATCGGCGCAACGATCGCTCCCGTGGCGGGATCTGGCTCCTGCCCGACGTGAATGGCGTTCGTGGCAAATCCCATGGTGATCTCCTCTTACGTGGCGAACTCGTTTCCCGTACTCCTAGCCTCTGGCAGCATCGTATTTCCGCTGCAGTTCCCCTCAATTATGGAAGTTGCGGGACTAGAGGCCCATCGCTGCACTTGCGGCTTGGAGCTCCGGCATGGCAGATTCTTCCGAAGTTACAGGAGCAAATCAGGCGAGTCAAATCCGCGGCATCGACTTGTAGCTTGGAGTGCATCGGTCCGTCTCCCCGAGGCCTTGCGCCAAGCAGCATGCAGACTCGCATTTGCATCTTAGTCCGGAGCGGAGTAAGTTGAGGTCATAGCGTATTTCGGATGTGGATGGAGTCCACCGGAACATGGAATTCTCTCGGCCCAAGGTGCTGTCTGTTTTCTTCACGCTTCTATGTGCCGCCGCGGCCTCCATCGTCGTCGCCGCCCAGGATTCGCCGGCTCCTCCGCCGAAAGCGCCGGCGCAATCCAGCGAACCCAACCGCTTAAGGATCGAAGTCACCGGCGGCGAAAAGGCTGTTCCCGTTGAAAACGCAAGCGTCTATGTCAAATACGTCGAAGAGCACGTCATCCGGAAGGATAAAAAACTCGAACTCAACGTCAAAACCAACCGCGAAGGCGTCGCCCATGTCGCCGAAGCTCCTCTCGGTCGCGCGCTCATTCAGATAATTGCGGAAGGTTGGAAGACCTACGGACGCTGGTACGACATCACGGATGCTCATCAAGTCATCAAAGTGCGCCTCGAGAGACCGCCGAAGTGGTATTGATTTGCTTCCAAGAATAAAAATTGGGACTTCGCACTCGTCCTCCGCAAAATTTTCCGCGTTCCATGCTCGCAGCGGTCTGATTTTACACGCCTTGCGCATCGCGCTCGCTCGACCGTCGCGCTAGACGCTCACCGTGGAAAAAATCGAGTGCACCAAAATTGTGCAAACCGGAGCAGCACGTTGAAGCAAGTGAAGTTAACTGGCAGTGCGGCACGATTTTCCACACACTTATCAACACTTGTGTTGAAAACTTAATCTCGCAGAAATATTTTCTGTCGAGTTCGGCACAGCGATTGCCCTGTGCAACGTACCTGATTTTGACCGGCCCCTTCGCCGATGTTACAGTGGCTCGTCGGATCTCCTGATGAATGAAACGTTTGACGGAACTTTCTCGCTATTGCAAATGTTATGGGGCAATATTGTGGCCCGCCCGCTGCGCAGCTTTCTCAGCGTGATCGCCATCGCCATTCAGGTCATTTTGGTTCTGCTCATTGTCGGTTTCACTTCGGGAATTATTTCCGAGTGGGGAAAGCGCGTCGAGGGTGTGGGTGCCGATATTCTCGTGCAGCCTCCCAACTCTTCGATCTTCTTTGCCTTCTCCAGCGCCGTCATGCAGGAATCTCTGGCCGATAAAATCGCCGCGCTGCCCGGCGTCGATGAAGTCGCTCCCACGCTTATCCTCGCAGAACCAAAGAACTTGACTCTCGTCTATGGCATCGACTACAAACGCTTTAATGCGCTAAGTCGCGGATTTTTATTCCGCTCGGGACGCCCGTTCGAATCCGCCGATGAGGCCATCGCCGACGACATCATCGCTCAAACCAAACACTTGAAATTGGGACAACAGATCACCCTTTTGAATCATTTGTTCACGATCTGCGGAATCGTCGCTCACGGCAAAGGCGCCCGCTATTTTATCCCGCTGAAAACCGCGCAAGGTATCGCCGGCGCAGAGAAACGCGTCTCCATGTTTTACGTTCGCAGCAAAGGTGACACCGAAGGCACTCGCGCACAAATTGTCAATCTCAGTCCCCAGGACCGCGTGCGCTCCATGAGCGAATACGTGACCCTCATGAGCTCTTCCAATCTTCCTCAATTGAGACCGTTTACGCGCACCATGGTCGGGCTCGGCATTGTCATCAGCTTTCTCGTGGTGCTTCTCAATATGCACACCATGGTCATGGAACGCACGCGCGAGATCGGAATTCTGAAAGCCTTGGGGCTGTCCCGGATGGGAATTATGCGCATGCTTCTCGGAGAAACCCTGCTCCTCACGATTTTGGGATGCGCTCTGGGAATTGTCCTGACGCTTGCGTTTCAAGCCATCCTGAAGGAGACCAACCCCAGTCTGTTGATTCTGATCACGCCGCAATGGGTTCTTTCCGCGGCTTTACTGGCTCTGGCTGGCGCAGCCATCGGTGCTATGTATCCGGCCCTGCGCGCAGCGAGTTACGATCCGGTTGTGGCGCTGGCCTACGAATAAGCATTTCCGAAACAACTCAGGATGCGGGAGCGAGGGCGGCAAGTTCACGGGAAACATCGTCAATGGTCGCCAGCGGGCAGGATACGTGCACCGTTTGACCTGGCTCCTCTGCGTCGATCAGCAAATTGCCGTTGTGCGTGCGGATGTGAACGTATTGCGGTCCGTCGTGGACCTCAACGAGGTCAGCCTCGGGATATTTTTGCAGTTCCTTGGCCACCGCGTGCACCAGCGGCATAAACTTTGCTGATTGCTCCCCGGCTCGGAGCATCTGTCCCCGGGGAACGAAATGCATGGCCATGGGAATTGCTGCTGCAGGCAGCCAGACATGGACGTGCTGTCCTCTACCGCGGGTTTCGTCGACATCGACACGCAGCAGACCTTCGCGAAAGGTATAAGCCCCCGCCAGCACCACGGTGGCCCCAAAACCCAGAGCCATTTTCGCAAGCAGTACCATGTTACTCGTCCTTTCTCGTCTCCCCGCTTGTGGCGCGAGACGTCCCGGAGCCTCGAACTAGGAAATCTTCTGCTTAGTCGGTCGTGACGTTCTTGGAATCCAGCCAGACGCGAATGGTGTTTTCGTCATCCTTCACCGAAACCAGTTCCACGTCGCCTTGCCCCGCGAGCGCATGCAACCCGGCCGCGATGTCCAGCTCGTCTTTGGAGCCGGAGAGCAGCGCTTCGACAACCTTCATGGGAACTTTGACCTCGACTTGCGAATGCTTCGGTTTGTTCTTGTCGTGCACGTGAACGAGCAGCTGTCCATCCTTCTTTGCGACGCTGACGTCCTGATCTTTGCTCTCGACGGTCACGAATTCGCCGTCTCGAGAATTGCGAACCGCTTCAAAAATCGTCCGAACATCTACGCCATCACAATCCATGCCGCCGATGCGTACTTTGCCCTTGTGGAGGCGGTCGTGGTCGATGGCCGGAAGAACCTTTTCCGCCAACTCCAGGGGGACATTGACGCGCACGGTCTCGCCTCGGGAATTGGTACTAATGACGCGCACGTGCAGCCAGCGCTCTCCGTAGGCGGATGTCCCTGATTGGGTTGAACTTGTTTGCGCTTGAATGCCGAGAGGGGCGTACAGGAAAGCGGCGGCCAGGAAGGCTGTTACGGGGAACAGCGGCCGGGTGCGGGTGGTCATAACGGGATGCCTCCTTTAGGCATTTAGACGGAGATACGAGAGGCGGTGGGGAAAAGTTTCCTGATTCTTGATTTTGCTCCGAAACCGCTTAGGCTGCCGCGTTGCTCAAGACGGGCATGGCGTGCTCTGCCCTACCACGAAGCAGGCCTCGGGGACGAGCACTCCGTGAGTGCAGGGGAGGCTTAGCTCGACTGCCATTTCAGGAAGATGGCGGCCAGGGGCGGGAGAGTGAGGCAGAGTGAGTTTGCTCGTCCTTGGGACGGTTGATTCGAGGCCTCTTGGCCGCCCAGATTGCCTACGTTTGAGCCGCCGTAACTTGCCGCATCGGTGTTGAGGATTTCAGAGTAAAAGCCTGGTTGGGGAACGCCGATACGATAGCCTTCACGGACCACCGGCGTGGCATTGAGAATTACGATTAGCAAATCCTTGTTTTTTTTGCCGTGGCGGGCAAAGGCGAAGACGCTGTTGTCGGCGTCGTTCGCGTCAATCCACTCGAAACCTTGCCAGATGAAATCGACTTCGTGGAGCGCCGGTTCCGAGGCGAGCAGCCTATTTAAATCCCGCACAAGGCGTTGCACGCCCTTGTGCGAATCGTATTGGATGAGGTGCCAGTCCAGACTGTGGGCTTCGCTCCATTCGCTGCGCTGCGCGAGTTCCTGACCCATGAACAGGAGCTTTTTTCCGGGGTGGGCGCACTGATAGGCGAATAGCAGGCGCAGGTTTGCAAATTGCTGCCACAAGTCGCCGGGCATTTTGTGCAAAAGAGAATTTTTGCCGTGCACCACTTCGTCGTGGGAGAAGGGAAGCATGAAATTCTCGGAGAAGGCGTAGAGCATGGAGAAGGTCAGCTTGTTGTGTTCGTATTTGCGGTGAACCGGATTCGCGGAAAAATATTTCAGTGTGTCGTTCATCCAGCCCATGTTCCATTTGAGACTGAAGCCCAGGCCGCCCAAATACGTGGGCCGCGTTACGCTGGGCCAGGACGTGGATTCTTCAGCGATGGTGAGAATGCCAGGGAAGCGGCCGTAGGCGACCTCGTTCATGCGTCTCAGGAAGGCGATGGCCGGAAGATTTTCGCGGCCGCCGAACTCGTTGGGGATCCACTCCCCTGCTTTGCGGGAGTAATCGAGATAGAGCATGGAGGCGACGGCGTCCACGCGAAGGCCATCGATGTGATATTTGTCGAGCCAGAATAAAGCGTTGGAGATGAGGTAGTTTTGGACTTCGTTGCGGGCGTAGTTGTAAACGAGCGTGCCCCAATCGGGATGCGTGCCCTGGCGGGGGTCGGCGTGCTCGTAGAGGTGAGTGCCATCGAACTGTGCGAGCCCGAAGGTGTCGCGCGGGAAATGCGCGGGAGTCCAGTCCAGAAAAACGCCGATGCCGGCGTGATGGCAGCGGTCGACAAACTGCATAAACTCGGCGGGAGTGCCGTAGCGGCTGGTGGCAGCGAAGTAGCCAATCGTCTGGTAGCCCCAGGAACCGTCGAACGGGTGTTCCATAATGGGAAGCAGCTCGATGTGGGTGTAGCCAAGATCCTTGACGTAGGGAATGAGCTGATCGCCAAGCTCGCGATAGGTGAGCCAGCGGTCGTGTTCTTCGGGGATGCGACGCCAGGAGCCGAGGTGGACTTCGTAGACCGAGATGGGCGATTCGAGCCAGTTTTTTTGGGCGCGCTGGTTGATCCAGTCGGTGTCGGCCCACTGATAGGTGTCGAGATCGACGACGACGGAACCGGTATTGGGGCGGAGCTCGGCGCAAAAGGCGTAGGGATCGGCTTTAAGCGGGAGCATCGCGCCTTGGGCGCCGATGATTTCGTATTTGTAGATGGCGCCTTCGCCGAGTTCCGGGACGAAGAGCTCCCAAATGCCGGAAGAGCCGCGGGCGCGCATGGGATTGACGCGGCCATCCCAGCGGTTGAAATCGCCAACGACGCTGACGCGGCGAGCGCTGGGCGCCCAGACTGCGAAGTGCGCGCCGCGCACACCTGAGAGCGTTTTGAGATGTGCGCCGAGTTTTTCGTAGGTGTCGTAGTGGCGGCCTTCGCCCATGAGATGAAGATCAAACTCGCTGAGAAGATAGGGGAAGGCGTAGGTGTCGAAAGTTTCGACAGTTTCGCCGTACGCCGTGCGATACCGAATGCGATACGAGGCGGGAGCTGGCGCGCTTTGCTGTGAATCCGGGAGCGTGGCTTCAAAAAATCCGTCGGGGCGCAGCCTGCGGGCTGGAATGGGCTCGGACACACCTTGGAGGAGCACGCTGGAGTCTGCGGCACCGGGACGGAAGAAACGAATGGCCCAGCCGAGGCCTGCGGGATGCGGTCCGAGCAGAGCGAATGGGTCGGCGTGGCGGCTGGCGAGCAGAGCATCAATCTGCGCTTCGAAATGCGCGTCCTTTGCTGGCGCAGCAGCGCTGGCAAGCGGAGAGGGCGCTGGCTTTTTTTCTTCAGGCATGGGGCTTTGCTCCGCGGCGGTCGGATCAAGCCGGGGACGGAGGCGGGGTACAGTGTACAAGGAGGAGACAGGAGTGGGTAGTGAGTAGTCGTCAGGCTGAAATAATTCGTCAACTGGGCAAGGAGGTCCCTCGCACCGGTTCGTCGTTCGGGATAGAAATCCTTCGCCGGATTCCCAGTTAACCATTTATCTCCTCCCGCCAACTTTTTCTGTAAGTGCGGATTCTAGTGGACTTAGCGGATCGTGAAAGCAAGACGCCAAGCATGAGCAGTTACCAGGCTTCTGGCTCGTGCAGCCGAATAGGAGTTATCGGGGTCGTTTACGATCCGGAGAGAAAAACTGTTGCAAATCGTTCGGATGGTTCACGCCGCGCGAAAATATGCCAGTTGTGCTCGGGCGGTGAGAAGAAAAAACGGACCGACGGCTAAAGCCCAACGGCTACGAGTATCAGTACTTGCAACCCACCGTTCACGGACTCTTAACAGAGAAGCAAAACTGTGGTGCTTTCCGGCGTGGGAGGATGCGTGCGGCTTGGAGGGCTACACTTGTGAAAAAACGGCGTACTGTAGGATTTTTGGCAGTGGCGACAGCGTTTGCCTGGGCGGGAGGAATGTTTGTCAACAGAATGGCGGCCGACGATGACGATCATCGTTCGCGGCATTTCCGATTTGCAGAGGATAGTTTGGTGTTGAGCAAAAGCGTGTATGCGGGTACTGCTTCGACGGTGATCGTAGGGGAGGCTTTGCCGCCGGGATGCACGGGCGGTGCAACCGGATTGACGGTCCAGGTGCCATTGATCGCGGGAGGGACGTTGGGCGTGGCGGTTCCGTGTGGGTTCGCCAGCGATAACGGCGAATTTCCCAACGATCAGGACTCGCACAACGTCTGGAATAACTCCGGCACCGATGGGAGCTTTGGAATCACTTCACCGATTTTTCTGGAGAACATTACTGAAGATGGCTGGGTGCTGGGCACGTTGCCGATCCCAAGCGACAGGATCGTGACGAGCTTCAGCTCGAAGTCGGAGCTGGCGCTGAACCGTTCTGTGGACGGCAAGTCACTGACATTTATGGGTTATCACGGTGGCGTGGGATGCGGCGGCAATGACGTTTCTCCGACGGCGCCAAATCTGATTGACGTTTCGGCTTCCAATACTCCGGGGATATGCGATCCGACGAATGCGGTTACCTCGAGCCTCCAGAGTACGCCGAATATCCCCACAGCTTACTATCGAGCGGTGGCGGAAGTAGATGCGGACGGCCACCTCAGCATCACCGACGGAAATGCGTACAGCGGGGACAACGGGCGTGCCGCGATCAAGGGCAGCAACGGCGTCTACTACATGGCGGGCAACGACAACAGCGGGAATATCCCGAAGAAGCCACTGGCACTTACCGTGCCCGGATTCGAACTGATTAACGCGACGGGCGCGGAACTCCGGATTCCTGGCGTGCCGCCGCCTCTGCCCCCGAACATCGGCATGATTGGGAGGTTGGAGTTCCTATCCAGCGACAAGCAAGGCAAAGACACAAATTTCCGTGGCATAACCATTTTTGACAACACGGTGTACGTCAGCAAAGGCAGTGGAGGCAACGGAATCAACTCGGTGTTCCAAGAGGGCACCCAGGGGACCTTGCCAACGGGCACGGCAGCGGAGTTGGCAAAGGTACCGCTGACGATTCTACCCGGCTTCCCAAACACGGAAGCAAGCACGGGCACGAATTTTCCATTCGGGATGTTTTTTGCCAATGAGAAAACGCTGTATGTTTGCGATGAGGGCGATGGAACGTTTGTGACGCCGCCGGTGAATGGCAACGTCGCCGATGCGCAGTCACAGGCGACCGCAGGTCTCGAGAAATGGGTGCTGCAGAACAACGTCTGGACGATGGTCTACGTATTGCAGAATGGCCTGAACATCGGCGTGCAATATAGCGTGGACCACTATCCGGCTTCGATTGAACCGGCGACGGGCGGGTGCCGGAATATTGCGGGACGGGTAAATCGCGACGGCACTGCGACGATTTGGGCCATCACTTCCACGATCAGCGCCAATGGAGACACGGGCGCGGATCCGAACAAGCTGGTGAAGGTAACCGACGTAATCTCCGCAACCACGCCGCCTACCGGTGGCTGGCTCGGAACTTTCCGCACGGTGCGTTCGGCGCGGGCGGGAGAGGTGTTCCGCGGAATAGCGTTTGCACCGAAGAGTGAGGACAACGATAGAGACCATCACTTCTAAACCAAAAAGGCACACCAGAGCGAAGACCTCCTCGAGCCGCCCGGCCCGAGGAGGTTTTTTATTTTGGCGGAGACTGCCAGAGGTGTGGAGATACAGCTGGAACTTTCCAAGTAACGCCAGTCGGCGAAACTAACGTAAGATGCGTGGCGCACTGCGAGTTCAGTGGAAGTTGGAGAGAATGATGACAGCTGACCAGAAGCAGTCGGTTTGTGGCGGACACTTGAATGCTCCCCGATTTTTGTTGATTGCCGGGGCCACGTTGATGCTTACGGTGGGTGCCGCAGGGCAGGATCGCGGGCAGACGCGCTCGATGGTGATTTCGCGAAACGGGATTGCGGCGTCGGAGTCGCCGCTGGCATCGCAGGCGGGCGTGAGGATTTTGGAGAGCGGCGGGAACGCGGTGGACGCGGCGATTGCCATGAACGCGATGATGGGTGTGGTTGAGCCGATGATGAATGGGATAGGTGGGGATTTGTTTGCGATTGTGTATGACGCGAAGGCGAACAAGCTTTATGGATTGAACGCTAGCGGTTGGGCGCCGCGCGGGTTGACGATCGACTTTTTGCACAAGCAGGGCTTGCGGGATATGCCGCAGACGGGGGTGCATTCGATCACCGTGCCGGGTGTGGTGGATGGTTGGCAGAAGTTGGCAGACAAGTTTGGGCGGAAGAAATTGAAGGAGGATTTGGCGGCGGCGATTCGAACGGCGCAGGACGGTTTTCCGGTGCCGGAGTGGGATGCCATGTATTGGACTCTCGAAACGGACCTTTTGCGGACGGATGATGCGGCGACGAGTCTCTATTTGCCGGGGGATCATGCGCCGAAGGTCGGGGAAGTGTTTCGAAACCCGGACTTGGCGACCTCGCTCGGGCAGATTGCGGAGCGGGGGAGGGACGCGTTTTATAAGGGAGAGATTTCGAAGAAGATCTTGGACGCGATGAAGCGGCACAACGGGACGATGACCGAACAGGACTTGGCGCAGTATTCGAGCGAGTGGGTGGAGCCGATTTCGACGACGTATCGCGATTGGACGGTGTACGAGATGCCGCCGAATGGGCAGGGGATGGCCGTGCTGGAGATGTTGAACATTATGGAGACGTTTCCGTTGGGGCAGAAAGATTCCGGGTTTGGTTCGACGAAGGCGCTGCACGCAATGATCGAGGCCAAGAAATTGGCTTACGCGGATGTGGCGAGATATTTGGGTGATCCGCGAGGACAGAAGATTCCGGTGGCCACCCTGGTTTCGAAACCGTGGGCGGTGGAGCGGGCCAAGTTGATTGATCCGGACAAGGCGGCGTGCGAAATCGCAGCGGGAGAGATTGCAGAAGGTAGCGATACGACTTACTTGAGTGTGGTGGACCGAGACGGGAACATGGTGTCCTTGATCCAGAGCAATTACGCGGCGTTTGGATCGGGGATTGTTCCGGCAGGGGCGGGATTTGTGATGCACAATCGCGGCGGATTGTTCACGCTTGATCCTTCGTCGCCGAATGCGCTGGCGGGACACAAGCGGCCGCGGCATACGATTATTCCGGGGTTTGCCGCGAAGGGAGACACGCGCATGGCGTTTGGCATTATGGGAGGGTGGAATCAGGCGCAGGCGCACGCGCAGTTCATAGCGAATATTGCGGATTTCAAGATGAACATTCAGGCTGCGGTGGAGGCGGCGCGGTTCACGAAATATACGTTTGCCGGCTGCGATGTAGAAATGGAGAACCGCTTCAACGGAAAAGTACGAGACGAATTGACGGCCAAGGGACACCAGATCAAGGTTCTGGGGACTTTTTCGAGCAGGGTGGGGGGCGGGCAAGTGGTTTTGCGGGACTTTGCGACGGGAGTGAATTATGGAGCGTCGGACCCGCGGAAGGATGGGCAGGCGTCGGTGGAGTTACGAACTCCGTGAATAAGCGGTGTCCCGCGTCTGGAAGCAAGTCCTTGCTACTGTGAAAAATGGGAAGGAATCTTCCCAGCGAACCTTGAAGTACAGGTCTGGCAGTTTTCTAACTTGTTTGTTATGAGCGGACTAGAAGGTTGAACCTTGGCTGGTGAGTTGCACCTGTACCAACGGCCAGGGACGGAGCCCCGCAGCTACCCTCCTCGGCGACGGAGAGCCCATGGGACTCGAACGGGTGGCGCAGAGCTTCTTACGATACGTGGCGTTCTCGGCCTTGTGTTTCGCTTTAAATGCTTCCACCAAAGCGCAGGATGTGGATGTTTCTGGGAGTTACCAGTGCACGCAGGCGAAGGTGCACGGCAGGGTCAAGCCTTGCACGGCGGCCCCCTTGATCCTTAAGAATGATGGACGGTTCGAGTTGCGGGGTTGGGAAGGTAGCTACCTGGTGGATGGGCAGTGGGTGACACTGTCGGATGCGTTGACAAAGGCCCGGGCCAAGATTGTGCCGGGGCATAAGATTGTCCTGCGGTATTACGGGCGGCACGGTTGGGCGGAGATGACCTATGAGCGGCGGGTGGCGGAGATGGGGAGGACGTCGCTGGGATGACCGAGTGGATAGCGAATAAATGGGCAGGGAATAGAACGAACCTTCCTACCCTGCCGGTGTTAACGATGATGTGCCGAGAAGAATGCCGAGCAAAGAATAAGAGCGGTCACCTCTACCAGGCACAAATGCGACGGCCAAATAGGCTCCGACATAAAAAATAAGGAAGAGGTATTTGTAGACTGGCCGAGGGTCTTGCGAAACCGCGCCCTTGATGGTCGTTGAGAACCAGCCTGCCTGACCCCTAATTCGTAGTGGTGGATTGCACGTAGGGCTTCGAGACTTTGACGATTACATCCTGATTGAGGACGCCGACCGTCGGCGCAAACTCGACGTCAATTCTGAAATATGGACAGTCCTGGCTGACAAATGTTTCTCGTGATACTGGTTGTGGGCCTGCCGTAATGAACGTTGGTCGTGCGCCTTCCGTCCTGAACACCTGGAGGAGGTCCCATCGCGTCATGCCCGGTTTTATGGTTTCCATTTTCTGCAAGATTGGCGTCAGCCATGCTTCATGGTCTCGCGTGCACGGGTCCGGGCCCGCCGAGTGCGTAGGTCGTAAGGAAGCAGAACCTCCAACAACGACGATGGAAAACAATAAGGGTATGAAGAGTCTCCGAATCATTGTTTGTCCCTCTTTCCGCCGTAAAAGAAGAATCTCGGGTTGGTATCCCCCCTCAGCCTAAAGATTGTGGGCGTCGGTCGTTGAAATGTCACCCGAGAAGTTCGGCGCGGAACGCGAACCGGTTGCTCGCATGGGCTCGCTGTTTTTTCGCACGAGTTCGTCCAATGGTGATTCGTGCCTGCTGAGTGTGTCCTGCTCCGTTCGCATTTGCCGTTCTGCATCCGAATCTCTCGACAGGCATTGCTGCGCGAGAATCGTTGAGGTTTCTAGGTGCGCCTTGGCACCGTGGAGCGCTTTTTTAGCCGGGGCTGTGTGATCTCGGGTGTTTGGGGACTCCTCGAAGTATTTCAGCCGGTTCACTCCTATGTACCCACAACTGGCATTATCGATACCGACTCGGACGACGCATCGCTCAAATCTGGGAGAGTGGCATCATCAACGGGTGTCGGGGTGCCAGCCGCGGCCGCGGAGGACTTTGCCGGCTGTGGCGCCGGTGAGTTTGCCGTGATCGTATTCGATTTGGCCATTGACGATGGTGTAGGCGATGCCTTCGGAGAGCTGCGCTGGATTGACGAAAGTCGCGCGGTCGATGATGGTCGCGGGATCGAAGATGGTTACGTCGGCGAAATAGCCGGGTTTGAGGAGGCCGCGGTTTTCGAGATGTTCGCGCTGGGCGGGCCAGGAAGTGATTTTGCGGATGGCCGTTTCGAGGGGAATGAGCTGCTCATCGCGAACGTAATGGCCCAGGAAGCGGGGCATGGAGCCGAAGGCGCGGGGATGGGTATGCGCTTCGAAGATGGGGCCGTCGAGAGACATTTCGTTGGCGTCTAGCCCGATGCTGGTCCAGCGTTGTTCGAGGCCCGTTTTGATGTCTTCTTCACTGGCCATGAAATAGAGGGCGCCGGTTTGGGCGGAATCGGCGATCACGAAATCCATCAGCGCGTCTTCCGGGGATTTTTTCCATGCTTTGGCGACGTCCTCAACGGTTTTGCCTTCGAATTGTTTTAGTTCAGGCTTTTCGACCGACGCGAGAAGAACGCCTCGGGCGCCGCCGCAATCATAATAGAGATTTTCCCAGTCGGGATGGTCACCCGCCAATTCTTTTTTGATGCGGGCGCGCACTTCAGGATCCTTCAGACGGACGAGAAGTTTTTGAACACCGCCATCCGCGGCCCAGGGCGGGAGAGCGGAGGCGAGCGCCGTGCCACCCGCTGGATAGGGATACATACTGGCGGCGATGTCCAGGCCGGAATCGCGCGCGGCCTCGATCGCTCTAACTACGATCTTCATATTGCCCCAGCGGGCTTTGCCGCTGACTTTAAGATGGAAGACTTCGACGGGGAGATTGGCTTCGCGGCCGATACGCATGGCTTCGGCGAGCGCTTGCATTTCCGAGGCGCCTTCGCTGCGCATGTGCGTGGCATAGAGGCCGCCGTATTTTGCAGCGACTTTGGCCAGGGCGATAAGTTCGTCGGTTTTCGCGTAGATATTTGGCGGGTAGATCAGGGCGCTGGAGACACCGAGGGCGCCGTCTTTCATGGCTTGCTCGACGAGAGATTCCATTTGAGTGAGCTCGGAAGTGGTGGGGGCGCGGTCGTCGTCGCCGATGACAGCTTCGCGGACTTGTGCGGAGCCCACGTAGGTGCCGATGTTGATGGGAGTGCCTTGTTTTTCGAGGCGGCGGAAATAGCCGTCGAGGGTAGTCCAGTCAACGGTGAATTTGAATTGATCGAGGAAGGGTTTGAGAGGGGCGAGAGTTTTTTCGTTTTGCGGGGCGATGGAGCCCCCTTCGCCGGTTATTTCGGAAGTGATTCCCTGGGAGAGTTTGCTAAGGGAGCGATTGTCGAGAAGGAGAGCGGATTCGGATTGGCCAAGCATGTCGATGAAGCCCGGGGAGACGATCTGGCCTTTGGCATCGATTTCACGCTTGGCGTGTGCGTCGCCGAGGTTGCCGATGGCGGCGATGCGGTCTGCCTGGATGGCGACGTCGGCGGCGTACCAGGGGTTGCCGGCGCCGTCGAGGATGTGACCATTGCGAATGATGATGTCGTAGGTTCCGGGGGCGGCGGGGTTGGCAGCCGAAGTCGAAGGTGTATCGAGCGGGGCGTCGTAAGCGGCAGCAGCGATTTCGCCGAGGGCTTGTCCACCGACGGACTGAGCGGCATCGGGATCGGGCGGGAGGGTGACGTGATTGACGTAGGCGGCGAAGGCCAGTTTCTGGCCACTTGCGGTGAAGACAAAGCCGGCGAGGCCCTTGCCGTTGAGCATCATTTTGCCGTTGAGCTTGTCTTCGGAGCCGAAGGTGCCGGTTTTTGCGAAGACGTGTCCGGCGCCGGGATTGTTGACTTGGATTTTGGCGAGTGTGCCGTCCTTGCCAAGAATGGGAAGCGCTTTGAAGAACACGGAAAAATCGGGGCGCGTGCTCCAATAGGCCATGTAGTGGGCGATGAAGTCCGGGCTGAAGAGGTCGGCCCAATCGCCGCCTTCACCGTCGCCTTGCGAAATGCCGGAGAGGTCGAGCTTGGCTTCTTCGAGAAAGGCGCGCTCGACTTTGAAGCCTGCGTGGACGGGATCGCTGAGATCTTTCGCGACAAGCGTTCCGAGAAGAGAGGGACCCATGCCGGCATGAAGATTTTGGCTTACTTTGAGAGTCACTTTGACTTCTTCGGCAAGGGGAAGCGAAACATGCTCGGCGATCTGGTTGCCGCTTGTGTAGATGTGAGAAAGCACCTTGAAGTCTGGCGGTGCAGTTTTAGATCGGGATTTGATTTGGATTCCTGCGGAGAGGAGGGACTCGGCTAGGACGGTTTCCGCAAACTTCGTAGGGGAAGGGACTGCGTAAGGCGCAGTTAAGGGGTGTGCGCCTAGCGGAAGCGAGCCGGTCAGCGTGACGGTAACCGTGCCGTCGGCGTTCGTGACCGTTGCCGGGTCCTGGATAGCGGGCGAGGCGCCGGTGGCGGATGTGGTGAGGTGGTTGACGAAACTTGCGTAGCGGCTTCTTGGGGAGACGTCGAGAGTAACGGGATCGCCTGCTTTCGCACCTGGAGTGGCGACGAGATCAATCACATTGTCGTTGACCACCATGCTCGAGACGACCACGCCGGTGCCGCCTTCGCGGCCGCCGTCGGGAAAGAGGCTGGCGTCGACGAGGACGCGGCCTTCGATTTTGCGAATGCCTTTGGCGGCGACCGCTTTGGCTAGCTCCTTGATGACCGCTAGGGGATCGCCCGCGACCGCAGGGCCGCCGTAGGCGTGGTCTTCGTCAACGAAGGAGAGAGTGCCGTCGGGCTGGATGCGATTCGAGAGATTGGGGTCGCCGCTGGCGACGAGAACCAGGTCGCCCTTTAGAGTCCCTTTTTTGTCGAGGGGGCCGGTGCGGTAGATGACGGTGTGGAAGCGGTAGTCGGCGCCAAGCTTGGCGAGGACGGTGCCTTCGGTGAGCGTCTTAGTCGTGGAGGCGGGAACAAATAATTTGTTGGCGTTACGGGAATACACGACTTTGCCGGTGTCGAGCGAATAGAACTCGATGCCGAAGTTCGCGTGGGCGAATTCGGGTCGGTCCATTACCTTTTGAATGCGCTCGGCGAGAGAAGCGGTTGATTGGGCGCGGAGATTTGCGCGTGCTGCAAAGAGCGAGATAGCGAAACAGAGTGCGGCCAACACGAGGAAAGAGCGGCGTCTGCTAAGCAAGGTAAACCCTCCCGAGAAATCAGCCAGGACGTACGCGCGCTATTGGGCGCTCGGGAGTCCTTGGCCGGAATGCAATTCTTCAAACTTGATGTTCAAAATTGGGTATTCGCGCCAGTCTTTGTAATCGAAGTGCCACCATTCGTGCTCGTACACGGTGAAGCCCTCGGATTCCATGGCGCGGCGAAGCAGGTCGCGATGCCAGCGCTCGAGAGAAGTGCCACCCGGATAGTCGGGGAAGGAGCGCGGAGACATTTCGTCGTAAGTGCCGGGCATTTCGATGGGCTTGCCGGTTCGGAGATCGTAGAGCGTGAGATCAACGGCGCAGCCGCGATTGTGGCGCGAGCCTTGGGCGGGATCGGCGACGAAGAGTTTGCCTTCGGCGGGAGTGGCGTCCCAGAAGATTTTGGTGACGTACCAGGGGCGATAAGCGTCGTGGATGAGCAATCCGTAGCTGCGGGGCTGGAGTTTGTGGAGGGCGCGAACGAGAGCTTCGGCGGCGGGGCGCTGCAGGAAGGCGCGCGCCTGGGTGTACACGGGGGTGCCGAGAAAATCGTTTGCAGTCGCGTAGCGGATGTCGAGATGAATGGCCGGGTCAAGCGTTGTGAGTTCGACCAGTTCCGGCTTCCGGAATGGGCCGTTTTCTTGCGGCGGGGAGTCTGCCAGGGCTCGCTTGCGAAGTTCTTCGACTGGTCGGACAGGAGCGATCGCGACTTGGGCGCGTGCATCGAAGTCCGGCGTTATTTTGCCGCTTTCGACATCACCCGAAACCAGCTGCCGCTCGCCGGAGAGGCCGGTACGCAACCCGTGCGCCGAGGGCGACGACTCTTTTGCAGGAAATTTTCCTGCATTCTCGTAGTGCACTCCATCAGGCCGGTTGGTCCGATCTAAAATCTCGATGTAGCCGTCTTTCTCAGAGACCACATGGACGGTGACCAGCGATGCGGAAGGAGGGGAGCCGCCGTATTCGCCGATCCAAGGCTTCCATCGCGCGGGAATGTCGTGCGGCTTGGGACCAGGCTCGAGAGGGGGTGCGCTTTGCGCGGCGAGATAGGTGAGCGAACAAAAGAGTAGCAGTGCGATGGCTAGAAAGACCGGAAGCCCGACAGGCCGTTTTGACTGGTTCGGAGCAGGTCGACTCATGACCAGCGAAAATTCCTCATGGTTGGGCAGAAGCATCAGGAAACTATAGACGAAGTCATCTGAATGCACGACATGATAACCGAGAACGCGAGTCTAGGCGAGATACAAATGTTGCCGGATTGGAGCATTTCGAAAAAGACCTTCGAAGGCGGGATTCAACGAGAAGAGATGGTGAGTCGGAATTGGCGAGACTCCGCACGGCGATCTAGAAACGTTTGTTGCGTTATTGGACTTCGAGCTAAACCGTGTACCAGCGGAAGCCTTTGCGCTGCTCTTCAGCTATTTCCTTGAGGATGGCCAGTGTCTGCGGACGGCGGTACTGGCCGCAGGCGGCGAGAATGGCGTTGACCAGGGCGACGGGCGCCGCGTAGGAAGCGCCGAAGGAAGTGGATTCGACGCTGGCCAGGAAGACTTCGTCGCATTCGCGGGCCAGGGGGGAGACGTACGTGTCCGCGATGCCGACGCAATAGGCGCTGCGGGCGTGGGCCAGATGCACACCTTCGACGGTTTGGCGAAGGCCGCGGCGGAAGCTGATGGCCAGCACGAGGTCGCGCTGGTTGACGGTGCGTACCAGGTGAGCGATGCGGCCGGCGGACGTGGCGGTGAAGACTGGCAATCCGAGCAGCGTGATTTGATACTCGAGATAATCGGCGAGAAAAGCGGCCAGATCGCCGGCGAGGAGCACGATGCGACGGGCCTCGTAGAAGCGTTTGGCCAGGGAGACCAGGCGCGGGGCATCGAGGCTGTTCTTGAGGCCGTGGAGATTCTTGAGGTCTTGCTCGAGGGCTTCGCGGACGTAGGCGGGCATGCTGGTGACGCGGCCGGTGGACTGCATGGTGTCGAGAGAAGTGGCGAAGGCGATGGAGAGGTCGTGGAGATGGCGTTGAAAGTCACGGTAGCTGGCAAAACCGAGGCCGCGGACGATGCGAACGACCGTGGCGGGGTCGGTGCGAAGCCGTTTGGCCATGGCGCGGACGCTTAGGAGGACGTAGTCGCGGATGCTCGAGAATTGGGCGAATGATCTCCTGGCGCTTGGCACTCAGGAGTTCGATGCGCTCGGCGAGAGAGGGAACGGAGGTTTGCATTGGTACCGGCGGTCGTTTCATGGCGCCAGAGAATTGCCTAAAACCCGCAGTGTTGTCAACTCAACAGAGTAGTTAATCGAGATGACGAGGCGGAAACAAAGAAGAGGAAGCAGACCAGCGGTGCGTCGCTGCCAGGCAAGGCCAAACCTAGGCAACGGGCGAGAGTCCGACTGGCGCACCAAGGGCTAGATGCCCAGCGACAGGTCAGATTCCCGCGTCATTTTGTGGAGGCCGCGGCTTTTTCTTCAAGGCCGGGAGCGACAACCGGCTGGAGAAAGGGCATCATGGCGCGAAGCTTGGGGCCGAGTTGCTCGACGGGATGGCTTTGCTCGCGCTTGCGCGTGGCGAGGAAGTTCGGGCAACCCGCTTCATTTTCCGCGATCCATTTTTTGGCAAAGCTGCCGTCGCGGATTTCGGCGAGAATTTGGCGCATTTCATCCCGGGTTTTTTGCGTGATGATGCGCGGGCCGGCGGTGTAGTCGCCTTGTTCGGCTGTGTCGCTGACCGAATAGCGCATATAGCTGAGGCCGCCGCGGTAGATGAGATCGACGATGAGCTTGAGTTCGTGCATGCATTCGAAATAGGCGACTTCCGGTTGATAGCCTGCGGCGACCAGCGTGTCAAAGCCAGCTTTGATGAGTTCGCTTACGCCGCCGCAGAGCACGGCTTGTTCTCCGAAGAGATCGGTTTCGGTTTCCTCGGTGAAGGTGGTTTCCAGGACGCCCGCGCGGGTGCAGCCGAGACCCTTGCCGTAAGAGAGCGCGAGAGCTTTGGCGCTGCCGCTCGGGTCTTGCTCGACGGCGATAAGAGCCGGCGTGCCGCCGCCTTCGGTGAAGACCTCGCGGACGCGGTGGCCGGGGGCCTTGGGCGCAATCATGGAGACGTCAACGCTTGCCGGAGGCTTGATGGTGCCGAAACGGATGTTGAAGCCGTGGGCGAACATGAGCGTCTTGCCTTTCGCAAGATGTGGCTCGATTTGTTCGCGATAGAGCTTCGGCTGCTTCGTGTCTGGCGCGAGAATCATGATGACGTCGGCCCAGGCGGCGGCCTGGGCGGGAGTGTTGACTGTGAGGCCTTCTTTTTCGGCTTTGGCGCGGGAGGCGCTGCCTTCCGGAAGGCCGACGCGGACGCTCACGCCGCTGTCACGGAGATTTAGAGAATGGGCGTGGCCTTGCGAGCCGTAGCCGATGATGGCGACTTTTTTGGATTGGATCAGAGCGAGGTCCGCGGAGTCGTCGTAGTAGAGATTTGCCATTTTGTCCTCTTGGGGCCGGTTTGCGGCCGGGAATTGCAGTTTTATGAAAGGCGTTTACTCGAACATCCTGCCTGGTGATTGCGTACCGTTGCACAGCCAGAGACAGGCTGGAATGCCTCGCCTGCCACTACGTCACGTTCGCCGGTTCGACCGAAGCCATCGGGGCGCCTGGCGGACGAAGCAGGTCTCCGCCACGCGTCATGCTTATGCGGCCGCTGCGCGCCATTTCCAGGACGCCGAAGGGGCGGAGGACTTCGAGGAGGCCGTCGATTTTGTCTACGGTGCCGGAGACCTCGATGATGAGCGATTCCGGGGCGACATCTACCACGCGGGCGCGAAAAACTTTGATCAGCTCCATGAGATGCGGACGGGATTGCTGATCCGCGAGGACCTTGATCAGTGCTAGATCGCGCTCGAGCAGGGAGCGCTCGGAGATGTTTTCCGCCAAGAGCACGTCGACCAGTTTTTCCAGGCTGGCTTCGAGACGATGGCCGCCTTTTTCGTCTGTGTGGGCGACGATGGTCATGCGCGCGATTTGCGGATTGTCCGTCGGGCCGACCGTGAGGGAATCGATGTTGATGGCCAGGCGGCGGGCGAGCGACGAGACACGGTTGAGTACGCCCGGTTTGTTTTCGACGTATGCGACCAGTGTTTGCATGGTGTCCTCCTTGCCCAAGGCCCTATGGCTCCGATGCCGTTTCGACGAGCGGGTTATTGGGGCGGCGAATCATTTCGTGGAGAGAAGCGCCTGCCGGAACCATCGGATAGACGGAGTCTTCCTGCTCGACGCGGAAATCGATGAGCACGGTTTCCTGGGATTCGCGCGCGGAGCGAATCGTCGGAAGTACGTCCCCGCGGGCGGTGATGCGCTCGCCGCGGATGCCGAAGGCGTTCGCGAGGGCGGCGAAATCGGGCGCTACGAGCGGCGTTGCGACGTAACGCTTGTCGTAGAAGAATTCCTGCCACTGGCGGACCATGCCGAGAAAACCGTTGTTGATAATGGCGATCTTGATGTTGATTTTTTCTTGGACGATGGTGGCGAGCTCGCACATGGTCATCTGAAAGCCGCCGTCGCCGACGACAACCCACACCTCGGATTCGGGCTTTGCGAATTTTGCGCCGATGGCCGCGGGCAGGGCGAAACCCATGGTGCCCAGGCCACCCGAAGTAATCAGCGTGCGGGGCTGGTTGTGGTGGTAATACTGCGCTTCCCACATCTGGTGCTGGCCGACGTCGGTGACCACGATCGCTTCGCCACGCGTTTCTTTCCAGAGGTCGTTGATGACGTGAGCGGCGTAAAGATGGCCGTTGTCGGGAAGGCTTTGGATGTCGCGCACGGCGGAATCGCCCTTTAACTCCCTGATATGAGCAAGCCACGGGCCGCGGTCCGGGTTTACGATGTGCGGCATGAGCTTTTCGAGAGTCTCGCGAGCATCTCCGATCAGAGCCGCGTCCACCTTGACGTTCTTGTTGATCTCCGCGCGGTCGATTTCGATGTGAATTTTGCGTGCGCCCTTCGCGTAGGTGCGCAGGTCGCCGGTGACACGGTCATCAAAGCGCATCCCGACGGCGATGAGAAGATCGGATTCTTGAATGGCGTGATTGACCCAGGCTTCGCCGTGCATGCCCATCATGCCTAGGTTCATCGGATCGGAGGCCGGGAAGCAGCCGATGCCGAGCAGGGTCATGGCCACGGGAATGTTCGAGGCGCTAACAAATTGCTCGAAAGCGCGCATCGCGCCGGAGAGCATGATGCCGCGGCCTGCGAGAATGACCGGGCGCTTTGCGGTGTTCAGCAATTCCAGGGCGCGGTCGAATTCCGCCTGATTGTGATCGTTACGCACGCGTTTTTGGGGAAGTTTCGGAGCGGATGCCTCCCAATCGAATTCACAAGGAGCCTGTTGTGCGTCTTTGGTGATATCGACGAGAACCGGGCCGGGTCGTCCGGTGTTCGCGATGACGAAGGCCTCGCGGACGGTGCGCGCAATGTCCTCGGCGCGAGACACGACTACGTTGTGCTTTGTGATCGGCATGGTGATCCCGGTGATGTCAATTTCTTGAAAGGCGTCCGTGCCGAGCAGCTTGCTGCTCACCTGGCCGGTGATGCACACGACGGGAGAGGAATCAAGCATGGCGGTGGCGATGCCGGTGACCATGTTGGTTGCACCTGGCCCGGAAGTCGCCATGGCCACGCCCACGCCTCCTGTGGCGCGCGCATATCCATCGGCCATGTGCGTGGCGCCTTGTTCGTGGCGTACGAGGATGTGATGGAGCTTGGATTTGCCGAGGGCGTCGTAAACGGGAAGAATGGCGCCGCCGGGGTATCCGAAAATGTGTTGCACGCCCAGCTTGGTGAGTGATTCGCAGAGAATCTCTGCGCCGGTGAGCTTCATAAAGTCCTTCCCAATTGCGCGTGTCGAGGATTTGCCGCAAGTGTTTGAGCCTGAGTTGGTGACGCAAAAGAAGCGGGCAAGGCGGTGACCGCGCCGATGGCCGCAGAGGAAACGAGCAAAGCGTATTTGGCCATCACGCCGCTCGAGAAACGCGGAGCCGGAGGCTTCCAAGACGCCAGGCGCTCTTCGATTTCGGCGTCGCTCAGCTCCACGTGGAGTTTGCGGCTTGCTATGTCGAGGACAATCGTGTCGCCATCGGCGATGGCCGCGATGGGTCCGCCGTTCGCGGCTTCCGGTGCAACGTGGCCCACCATGAAGCCGTGTGTAGCGCCGGAAAAGCGCCCGTCCGTGAGCAGGGCAACGGAATCGCCAAGACCTGCGCCGACCAGGGCGGCGGTGACGGCGAGCATTTCACGCATGCCGGGCCCGCCCTTCGGGCCTTCGTAACGGATTACCACGACATCGCCGGAGTGGATTTGGTTTCGCTCGACGGCGGCGAAAGCTGCTTCCTCGTTATCGAAAATGCGCGCCGGGCCGCGGAAGTTTTGAATGTTGTGGCCTGCGACTTTTATGACCGAGCCCTCGGGCGCGAGATTACCTTTCAGAATGACCAGGCCACCTGTCGGCTTCAGAGGCGCTTCGATTTTTCGCACCACTTCCTGATGGGGAGTCTCTTTTGCCGCAGCGGCTTCTTCCGCGAGCGTGCGCCCCGTGACCGTAAGGGCGTCGCCGCGAAGGAGTTTCGCGTCAACAAGCCGTTTGGCGACCAGCGCCGTGCCTCCGGCGGCGTAGAGATCGGTGGCAACGAAACGTCCGCCGGGCTTTAGGTCGGCAATAATGGGAACGCGTCGGCTGATGTGGTCGAAGTCGTCGATCGTGAGCGGAATGTGCGCTTCGTTGGCAATCGCCAGCAGATGCAGGACGGAGTTTGTCGAGCCGCCGGTGGCAGCGACTCCGGCGATGGCGTTTTCGATGGCCGTCCTGGTGATGATCTTCGACGGGAGGACATCGCCGCGAAGAAGTTCCATAACCAGCTCGCCTGCGCGATGGCCTGCATGGGCCTTGCCGGCATCGGTAGCGGGAACGCTCGAGAGACCCATAGGGGCGATGCCGAGGAATTCCGAGACGAGGGCCATGGTATTGGCGGTGAACTGCCCGCCGCAGGCGCCCGCTCCCGGACATGCAGAGTCTTCCAGCGCTTTGAAGCGGGCGTCGGACATTCCGCCATGCGAATGGCTGCCTATGGCTTCGTAAACGTCCTGAATCGTGACAGAATGACCTTCAAATTTTCCGGGTGCGATCGAGCCGCCGTAGAGAACCAGGCCGGGAATATTCAAGCGCGCCAGAGCCATGATGCCGGCGGGAATGGTCTTGTCGCATCCGACTAAGACGATAAGAGCGTCGAAGAGATTACCGCGGGTGACGAGTTCGATGGAATCGGTAATGACCTCGCGGCTGATCAGGGACGCACGCATGCCCTCCGTGCCCATGGTGATCCCGTCGGAGATGGAAACAGTGTTGAATTCGAGGGGAGTGCCGCCGGCGGCACGAATGCCGTCCTTGACGTGTACCGCAAGTTCGCGGAGGTGATAGTTGCAGGGGCCGATTTCGATCCAGGTATTCGCCACGCCGACGAGAGGCTTCCTAAAATCATCATCCCGAAGACCGCAAGCGCGCAACATGGAGCGCGCTCCGGCACGATGTGGGCCGTCGGTAAGTGCGCTGCTACGAGGCTTCAGCAGAGATCCAGTCACAGTTGCCTTCTCCTCCCCGGGCTATTGGGAACTTCCCTTGCGCTACCGTTCCAAAAAATTGGGGCCATCATCTTGGTTTTGATGATGGCCCCGAAACTCTCTGGTGCTGCTGTCCTAGGCGACCATCATCTATATGGTACTCCCCGTGCGATGACAGGGCTAATTCGTACGACGAGGATTTCAGTGCCCCGCAGAAATTCCCGAGAGACAGGCCGCTCGTTCGAGATGGCGACAGAATCCATGGTTAGCCGCCATGAAGATAACAGCATGGGGGCAGGGAAGTCAATCAGTCAAATTAATAGTTTTGCTTCTACAAATAAGTACAACTTATGTAGAGAACGCTCGACGCCTCACCATGAGCGTGTTTTAAGAACCCGCCAGGCAATCTTCTCTCCGCTCGCAACATCTAACCTCGAGAGCTTAGCCAGAGCTCGGCGAGGGACGCCCAGATCGCTCGCAGGGGGCAGGGGATAGATGGGGCAGGACACAGACGTGTTTATAGTCGGCGGAGGGCCCGCTGGGCTTGCCGCCGGGATTGCAGCACGCCGGCAGGGTTTTCGGGTGATCGTTGCGGACGGTGCGAAACCACCCATCACAAAGGCATGCGGAGAAGGGCTCTTACCGGATGCACTAGCAGCGCTGGTTGGACTCGGCGTTGAACTGCGCGAAATGGATGGCTCGGCGCTTCGCGGCATTCGATTCGAGGATGAGCGTTCGTCGGTGAGCGCCCGTTTTCCCGATGGTCATGGGCTCGGAGTGCGGCGCGAAATGTTGCACCAAAGAATGATGGAGCGGGCGCGGGATTCGGGAGTTACTTTGCTGTGGAACACTCCTGTGACGGGACTCCATGAAGAGGGGGTTGTGGCCGGCGACAATAAAATACGGGCCAGATGGGTCATTGGCGCCGATGGGAGCCGTTCGCGGGTGAGGCGATGGAGCGGCCTGGAGAGTTGCGTAGTCGAGAGAACTCGGTTTGCGTTTCGGCTGCACTATCGGTTAGGGCCCTGGAGCGACTTCACGGAGATTCATTGGGCGGAGCAGGCGCAGGCTTATGTTACGCCCGTGGGCGCGCAGGAGATTTGCGTGGTGCTGATTTCGAATGATCCGAATGTTCGGTTTGACGAAACTTTAAGGAGATTTCCGGAATTGCTTAGACGACTCGACGGCGCGCCCCATGCGAGCTCCGCACGCGGAGCGGCGACAAGCATGTTCCGCCTAAAGAGCGTGTGCCAGGGGAATGTCGCGCTAATCGGAGACGCCTCCGGCAGCGTGGATGCAATTACCGGGGAAGGGCTTGCTCTCAGTTTTAGGCAAGCGACGGCGCTTGCGGGTGCTCTTGCGGCCAACGATATAGCCGGCTATCAGAAAGCGCATCGGCGCTTGTTCCGGCGGCCGCGGCTTATGGGGAACCTGTTGCTTTTGCTGGACCGCCGGAGTGCGCTTCGTCGGCGTTCCCTGCGGGCACTGGAAGCAGCCCCGCAGCTGTTCGAACGCATGCTGGGCTATCATCTGGGTGAGTCTCGCCCGCTGGAACTTGCAACAGCCGGCGCGGTTTTCGGCTGGCGATTTCTGGCGGCGTAATTCCCATGGAGATGCGAAATGAAACGAAGAGGGAGGGTTCGGCAAGATTCAGCGTGCCCTATCTTCTATGGGGATTGAAGAGTCCGAACACATTTCTGCTGAAGGCTGATCCCGCAGTAGAGATTCGACTGGAACTGAGCGGCACGCTCGAAAGGGCCGTCGCGCCCTAGAAATCGCTAGTCTTCGGACTCTTGCGTGACGATGTGAACGTCTACCGGCGGAGACTCGCGCAGAAAGCGGTGCACCGCCGAGAGGTACAAGTACTTGCGCCAATCGTGAATGGGCGCCCGGCCGAAGATCACCTGCGTAATATGCTTGGTGCGGACGAAGTCCGCGACGCTGTCGGCGACGCTGCGGCCCTTCAAGCGAACCACTTTTGCACCCAGGCTCTCGGCGAAGCGCAGATTGGCAGCAAGCGCGCTGGTATCGGACTCTTTCGGTCCTAGTTCCCGGTCGACATGCACGACGTAGAGTTCCGCGTCCATGCGGCGGGCCATGCGGGCGCCGCGAGCGACGAGATACTGTCCTGCGGGATTCCCGGAGATGCAAATCGCCATGCGTTCGCGGACGCCCCAGTTTTTCCGGATGTCCTCGTCCTCCATGTAGGTTTCCAGGCTGCGGTCCACCTGCTCGGCGACCTGGCGCAGCGCGAGTTCCCGAAGTGCGATCAGATTGCCGCGGCGAAAGAAGTTTTTCAGCGAGCGTTCGACCTTTTCGGTGCTGTAAACGTCGCCGCGCTTCATGCGGTTGTGGAGCGCCTCGGGCGTCAAGTCGACCATCACGGTTTCCGCGGCCGTCAGCGGGACCCAATCCGGAACGGTTTCCCGCACGGTAATTCCCGTGATGGAGCGCACCACTGGGGCGATGCTTTCGATGTGCTGAATGTTCAGAGTGGAGACCACGTCGATCTTCGCTGCGAGCAGGTCTTGAATATCTTCGTAGCGCTTGCGATGCTTGCTGCCGGGAATATTGGTATGAGCGAGTTCGTCCACCAGGACTACTTCGGGTTTCCGCGCGAGAATGGCATCCACATCCATTTCTTCGAAGACCGTTCCTTTGTATTCGATTCGCTTGCGCGGGACGGATTCGATTTGCGAAGCCAGTTCTTCGATGCCCTTGCGGCCGTGCGTCTCCACGACACCGATGGCCACGTCTTCGCCGCGGCTTCTGCGGCGGAGCGCTTCACTCAGCATACTGTAGGTCTTGCCGACGCCCGGAGCGTACCCCAGGAATAGCTTGAATATCCCACGCGCTTTCTGCGGCGGCGACGCGATTTCCAGCCAGTCCTCGGGCTTCTTGGGCAAGGCGTTACGTTCTCCGTTTCAATCAGAATGCATGCGTTAGAATACCAGGATGCAGAGAATGCTCTCCGGCCGCGCCGTTGGCTTTACGGTGTCCCTGGCCATCGTTGGCGGAATCACGGTTTTCTTTCGCCACGCGCGCGACGTGAATCAAACCACCATCGCGCTTACCTTTTTGCTGGCTATTCTAGCAGTTTCGGCCGTGTGGGGGATGGCTGTGTCGGTCTTCATGTCGGTCGTGGCGGTGTTTGCGATTAACTATTTTTTCCTTCCGCCGATTGGATCATTCACGATTGCCGATCCGCAAAATTGGGTGGCGCTGCTCGCGTTTCTGGTCACTTCCATCATGGGCAGCCAGCTTTCGGCGCGCATACGCAAGGAGGCCGATGAAGCACATCAACGCCGCCGTGAAATCGAGCGGCTCTATAGGTTTAGTCAAAAGCTTCTGGCGGAAGGAAACGTTATCCAGCTGATGAATGCGATCCCCAACTACATCGTGGAGAGTTTCGAAGGCGGTGCGGCGGAGCTATTTCTCCCGCAAAAGGACAAGTTTTACCGCTCCGGCTTCGGTGCGGCGCATTTGGATGAAGAGAGAATGAAGTCCGTGTTCCTGCGCGATGAGGGCATCTTCGAATCGCAAGATGGTTTGTACTTCATCCCGGTGCGGATGGGCGTTCGTCCCATTGCCAGCCTGGGTATTTCGGGCTCGCGGCTTTCGCGCCAGACGCTGGATGCCGTGGGCAGTCTGGTGGCGATCGCGATTGAACGGGCGCGCGCCGTCGAAAAACTTGGAGAGACAGAGGCAGAACGGCAGGGCGAGCGGCTGAAGTCTGCGCTGCTGGATTCCATCGCGCATGATTTCCGCACGCCGCTGACCTCGATCAAGGCTGCGACCACGAGCCTGCTGGCGGCAGAGACTCCCGAGCGCGGGCAGACGCGTGAGCTACTGACGATCATCAATGAAGAGTGCGACCGGCTCAACCGCCTGGTCGAAGAAGCCGCCGAGATGTCGCGTCTCGAAGCCGGCGAATTTGAACTGGATCTCGCGCCTACTCAAATTGGGGACATCATCGAGGCCGCCCTCGCACAATGCAATGCGGCTCTGGCCGGGCGCAGTGTCGATGTGAAGCTCAGTCAGGGCCTTCCGCCGGTGCGAGCCGACTTGAGTCGCATCAAGGACGCTCTGGTCCATCTGATCGACAACGCCAACATTTATTCGCCGAAAGAAGCGCCGATCACTATTTCCGCGGAGCTGACGGGAGACGCCGTGACCACCAGCGTGGCGGATCAGGGACCGGGAATCGATGATTTCGAACAAGGGATGATCTTCGACAAGTTCTACCGTGGCAAGGACCAACGTTACCTGGTGCGCGGGACGGGAATGGGTTTGCCGATCGCGAAGGCAATTATTACGGCGCACAAAGGGACGATCTCTGTGACCAGCCAGCTTGGGCACGGTTCAGTCTTCTCGTTCACTTTGCCTGTCGATCGCAGTTCCGTAGAAGCGCGATGAATGCAGCTGCCATTCTCGTGGTGGACGACGAACCGCAAATACGGCGCGTCATGCGCACCGCGCTTTCCAGCCACGGCTACGTTATCAGGGAGGCCACGACCGGCGAAGAGGCGGTCGCCGCGGTGCGCAAGGAGCGCCCCGACCTGATTCTGCTCGACGTCAATATGCCGGGCATCGGCGGGATCGCAGCGGCTCGCGAGATTCGAGAAATGTGCGACGCACCGATCATCATGCTGACGGTGCGCAACGCGGAGCGCGACAAAGTCGTGGCCCTGGACGCCGGCGCCGATGACTACGTGGTCAAACCTTTTGGAATCGAAGAGCTGCTCGCGCGCATCCGGGCCGCGCTCCGGCGGTACGCCCCGGAAGATGCCATTCCCACCTTCAGTACCAAGGACTTGACGATTGATTTCGAAAGCCGGCAGGTGGTCGTGCACGGTCGCGACGTGCACCTCACGCCAAAAGAGTTCGATGTTCTGAAGCATTTGGTGGGCAATTTGGGAAAGCCATTGTCGCACCGCAGGCTGCTGCAGGCGGTGTGGGGGCCGGAGTACGGGGAAGAAACGGAAAGCCTGCGCGTGGTGATCAATCAGTTGCGCAAGAAAATTGAGAATGACCCGGCGCATCCGAAATATATTTTAACCGAGCCGTGGGTCGGATACCGGTTCGCCGCGCCCAAGGGCGCTCCCGCCAAGCCTGCTTCCCGGAAAAGTTAGGAACGATTGTTTGGGATGCCATGCGTCGAGGTGCACATTTATCTCCACCACCGTAGAAGGACGCTCAGATCGGTAGGCGTAATTTCGCTTCACAGCCCCGACCGTCACGGCGATTCTCGAGTGTCAAGCTGCCGCCATGGGCCTCTGCAATCTGGCGGCTGAGGACCAGACCAATTCCCGAACCACCCGGTTTGGTCGTGAAGAACGGCACAAAAAGGTTCGCCGTGTTGGAGATGCCCGGGCCCTCATCGAGCACGAAAACTTCGAGATAAGAACTGTACCTGGACCAGGTTAGCGTTACGCCGCCGCCGGTTTCGTGTGCGGCGTCGGCGGCGTTGTGAACGAGGTTGATCAAAAGCTGTTCGAGCTGGTCGCGGTCCGCCGAGATGACCAGCGGAGGACCTTTCTCCAAGCGCACTTTGGCGCGTGCTTCAAGCTTGGCGACGCGCGTGATCCACTCGGTCACATTAACCGGAGCGAGCGCGGGCTGCGGAAGCCGCGCCAGTCGTGCGTAGGCGGCCATAAAACGTCCCAGCGCTTCGGTGCGAGAGCGGATAATCCCGAGGCCGTGGCGCATGTCTTCCAAAATAGACGCCGCAACACCACTCTGCAGCTCCGGCACGCTCGCGGTTCCGACCAGACCGCTTTCCAGACTCTGGGCCACGGATTGGATCGGTGCCAGAGAATTATTGAGTTCGTGGCCCAGAACGCGGATGAGCCGCTGCCAGGCTTGCCGTTCTTCATCGCGCAGAGTGCGGCTCAGATCGCTGAGCACGATCAGATCATGCGGCAAGCCGCCCTGGCGGAAGGAACCGCGGCGCACGCCCCACCGGCCCGCCCCTCCGGGAAAACTCAGTTCCATGGTGCGCGCTGGCTGGCCTTCGAGGCACGCCTCCAGGCCAAGCTCCCCAGCGGTAAAGCCAAGAAGGCGTTCGCTGGGCCTCGACAAAAGGCGTTCGCCCGCACGATTGACCAGGCGCAACTGCCTGTGGTTATCAAAGGTAAAGATGGCCACGTCGATTTCTTCCATCACCGCACGCAGGAGGCCTGTAGCTTCGAGCGCTCCCAATCGCTGTGAACGAAGCGTCTCGCTCAGGGCGTTCACTTCCAGCATGACTTCGCCGAGTGCGTCATCGGAGCGCGCTTCTCGCGCGCGGAAGGAAAAGTCCTGTTCGCGCATCGCGGAGAGGAGATTCGACAAAGTCTGCAGCGAGAAGACCACGCGATGCCGCAAGGAAAGCGCGAAGCCTGACCAGAGAGTCAGGATAAAAAATGTCAGCGTCCAGGCGGTCCGCGACGAATACGAGCCGTTCCAGAGGAGAATCAGGGCGATCAGCGATCCCGGCAATCCCGCCGCCAGCGCCAGAAGCTGGATGCGACGTTCGTACGTGAGGCGTCTCATTCCAAGCCGTGTTTTTGCAGCCGGCGGTACATCGCGCTGCGGCTGAGTCCCAGCGCCCTGGCCGCTTGGCTGACATTTCCGTCGTGGCGGGACAGGGTGCGCTGGATGAGGTGGCGCTCCACTTCATCGAGGCTCATCTCCTCGAGCCGCACGGTGCCTCCGGCAGAGCCGGTGCGCAGGCCGAGGTCAGCGGAACGGACAAGCGGCCCTTGCGCGAGCAGGACCCCGCGCTCGACAGCGTGATCGAGCTCGCGCACATTTCCCGGCCAGGGATGATCGAGGAGAAGCTGGGTCGCCCCGGGGTCGAAGCCCGAAATGCTTTTGCGGTAGCGCTGCGCATAGCCACGCAGGAAATGGTGCGCCAGCAAGGCGATGTCCTCGCGGCGTTCGCGCAATGGCGGAAGATGGATTTCGATGGTATTCAGGCGAAAAAGCAGATCCTGGCGGAATCGACCAGAGGCCGCCTCGGAAGTGACATCGGCGTTTGTGGCCGCCAAGACGCGGACGTTCACTCGACGTGTCGAAGAAGAGCCGACGCGCTCGAGTTCGCCGGTTTCCAGCACCCGCAAAAGCTTGGCCTGCAGATTCAGCGGGACGTTGGCGATCTCGTCCAGAAAAAGCGTGCTGCCCTCGGCAAGCTCAAAACGCCCGACACGATCGTTGCGCGCGTCGGTGAAGGCGCCTTTCACGTGGCCGAAGAGCTCGCTTTCGAATAGGCCCTCGGAAAGGCCGCCCGCGTTAACCGTCACCATCGGTTTTCCCGCCCGCTGGGAAAGCG